>LZQR01000099.1_pt1 | contig 23638 bp, 26 predicted proteins | sample 768601 | NCBI WGS metagenome assembly LZQR01 (sample SAMN05207299, study PRJNA324521) | oil field metagenome | isolation source: sample BH-FW-24 from oil reservoir | place: India: Bombay High | collected 2015-12-04
GTGATAAATACGTTTTCACCTTCGACTTCAGCGAGACCGAATTGACCTGTCAGTGATTCAGCTGCTAGTGCAACTTCCTCTTCCTCTGATGCTTTAGTAGCTCTAGCGCTTGAGGTTAGGTTTTCTTTCTGACCAATTTCTTTCAGTAGTGCTTCGAATTCGTTTTGTTGCATGATTTCACCTAACAATTAACGGGTGTTGCCGATATACCACTTTATTAGCCAAGTGTAGATAACGACACAATAGTTGGCGCATTTTAGAGAGGACCTTCTGCCCTTGCAACCAGATTCAACTATGTTCGTTCTGGCTGCACTAGACCTCCTGAAGGCTTTCGGAACTGCCCAAACACGAGAACTAAGCAGGAGATCACCGCAATCGAAATATAAAAGATCCCCAATTGATGTTGGCTTGTTACCCAGGTTTCAACTAAGTAGCCGCCAAATAAGCCTGCTAAGCACATTTGAATCGAACCCGATAAAGCCGATACGGCCCCCGCTTGCTGCTTGTGCGGCGACAACAACAGACTGATAGAAACAGGAAAAGACATCCCTTGCGCGAAACTCAAGCAGGTAAACGCAACCAATAATGACGCCACCGTGAACGGCAGTATGAGGAGCATTGCCCCTGAGCACGCCACAATAACAAAGCTGATGAATAATATTTGCTGCTCTTTATATCGAGCATTAATGAAGTTAAGGACCAAACTCCCCATCAACAACCCAGCCGAAGGCACGATCATCAAGGTTCCGTAATCTGCCGCAGTCAGCCCAAGTTCTTGCTGCATGAGGAACGGGTAAAGAGACAGGGTCACTAATGCAGATAAGTAGCTAAGCCAGTTATAGCTTGCACTGCCAATGACTTGCTTATTGGTCAACAACTCAAAGTAATTCAGTAACACCCGCTTTGGTTCGAAACGACGCTTTGGATATGGCAGCGTTTCATGCAAAACGACAAAACCAAGGGTAAAAATCGCCGCAAGATAAATGAGAACGAACACGAAAACCGCATGCCAGCTGATGTGATAAGCAATCCATCCACCAAACAAAGGCGCCACAATCGGCATCACAGAAGCTGTCACCGAGATATAAGACAAGGCTTTGGTAAGTTGTGCTCCGTCATAACTATCTCGCAATACCGAACGTCCAAGTACAGAGGCGCTACCCGCACCGAGCCCCTGTAATAGACGCCCCGCTTCAAGGGCAACAATATCATCAGCAAACGCAATACAGATGACCGTACCAACCAAATAGATACTCTGTCCAAGCAGAAATACAGGTCTTCGGCCAATGGCATCCGACAGAGGCCCATAAAACAACTGTGAGACGCCAAAGCCAACAAGAAACAGAGTTACAAGGTTTTGAACCATGTGTTGTGGCAAAGCAAGATCATGACCGATCAGAGGCAAAGAAGGGAGATAAATACTGACGCCCACTTGACCGGTCGCGATGATCATCATCGCCAACAATAATGGTGTTTTACGCAATATATCCTCCTTACAACATGACAGTTTTACGACAGACAGTGTATATTTGTTACTCAAAGATGATAATAAACTAAAATGGAAAGGGATTATTTCCCCAGAGGATGGAATAAGATGGACTGGATTCAGAGTGTTAACAGTTACATACGAGTCGTCGAAGAAGGTAGCTTCAACGCCGCGGCGCGAAAGCTCAATACCACCAGCTCGGCCATCAGCAAGCGTATCCAATGGTTGGAAGATAAGATTGGTGTTCAGCTTCTCAAGCGAACTACTCGCTCTATCAGCCAAACGGAAGCTGGTGCACTCTTTTACGAGCGAGCCAAAGTGCAACTCGACTCTTGGCAATCTGTATTGGACGAAACTCGTTCCGTAAACCAATCTCCAGCGGGGTTACTCAAAATTGGGGCGACATTGGCGGTTGGTTCTAAGTTCTTAGTACATTACCTCGATGACTTTCTGGAAAATACCCAGACATCAAACTCCAGCTGATCACGACCCTACCTGGTCAAATTCCTGAGCTCAGTTTGGATTTGTTCATCAGCAGAGAATTGGAACAACTCAACTCACTGAGCTTTAAAGCCAGCCCATTGTTCGAGCACAAAGCTCAGTTTTATGCGGCGCCGAGTTACCTAGAGAAACATGGCACACCGCAAAGTGTTGAAGAGCTGTCACAACATAACGTTTTGATTTGGGGCGAAAAGCCCGTAAGAGAAATCAAGACTAATCGTGGGAAACGCATCAGTCTTTCAGGGAATTTCGCCACTACAAACCCAGAAGCTCTGTTTCACGGCGCAAAACGGGGCATGGGCATCTTGCTATCAAACAACGTGATGATAAAAGAAGACCTGAGATCAGGGGCTTTAGTGCCGATTCTTCCAGACATCACCGCTGATGAAGCTACCGTCTATGCGTATTACCCTAAGCTCGATTACCAACACACTCGAACTAAACTCTTCTTGGACTACTTAAAGAGTCGTTTGGAAGAAGAAAAGCGCTTAATCTGATTACGCTTTGGTTGCAAAAGTAATGGAAAATCGCAAGAGCGCGTTGGTCTTTCTTGAGTGCTTTTGAGTGATAGATAAGAAGTTATCACTTTCCTCACTCTAAAAGAGCCAACGCACCAAATCATACTAAGAACAAGGTTCGCTGATATTTGATGACAAAAACCTTCAACCTGCTCACAAGCCTACGAATTTCGGGATTTCAGCAACAAGAAGATGAAGTAGCTGCCACCTATAATAGAAACCAACGTGCCTGCCGCAAGCTGAGCGGGGAAAACAACCACTTGCCCCAACCAGTCGGAGAACAACATTAGTGCCGCACCAATCAAAAACGATAAGATGATCTGCTCTCGAACCAAGCGCGCACCAACCATAGCTGCAATATGTGGAGCCAGTAACCCAACAAAAGCAACCGGCCCATGGTGGTTGTCACCATCGAACATAAAGTCGCGACAATGCACAGTAGAGCAACATAGGCGATGTTGATGTTCAACCCTCTTGCACTGGCAAACTGACGACCAGTAGCAATTAATGTCACCCAACGGCTCAACAGTAAAGCAACGCCAATACAAACGGTTATCACGATAGCCATGATCGTTGCCGCATCAGGTTCAACACGATAAGTAGAGCCAGCTAACCAAGCCAACAAGGTGTACTTCCCTTCCCCTACTCGCGTTAAAGAAAATTGTACTAAAGCCTCCAACACTGCGGTCAGCGAGATACCCGTCAGGATGAGAATCGAGGGTGCAAACTGATGCTTCTTACCAAGGAATAACAGCAAACACAGTGCAATAGCGCTGCCCAAAAACGCAATCCACGGGCTTAGTGAATGAATCGAGTATCCCATAAACAGGCTACTGAAGATCAATGCTAAAACCGCACCCGCCGATACACCGAGGATGTCTGGGCTCGCAAGCGGGTTATAAACCAACCGTTGTAAAATCACACCAGCGACAGCAAGACCCCCACCAGCAAATATCGCAGTTAACATCCTAGGCCAGCGGATTGACCATTCAAACGCGTCTGGAATTGTAAAGTAGCCCAAATCAGACGCCGGTTGCGACAATGTACTTAACGCCAGCAAACCAAAGATCATGATGAACAACAAGAAATAAGCCAAAGATGAGATAGACTTTGGACCTTTCGGCATAGAGAAAAACATTTGATCTTGGGCAGACATTTGTTTGCGGGCAATAATGATGAGAGCAGGAGCCCCGATCACCGCGGTTGCCGTTCCTGTTGGAATCATATCCAAAGACCATTGAGCTAAGAATAAAGCCAGACTGTCGGTCACACAGAGTAATAGTGCGCCTAACGCACTGCTTGCAATGAGTTCTGATTTCGCCTTTAAAAAGCCCAAGTGCCTAGCGATATTTGGGGCAATCAAACCAATAAAGCTAATAACACCCACCGAGGTAATCGACACTGAAACCAACCACACGCCGATTGCCATTAGCACAAAGAAGGTTGTACCTATGTTAAGGCCACGCGCAGCAGCCCCTTCCGTACCAATCGAAGTAACGTCAAAACCCTCGGTGCCAACAGAAAAATAGCAAAGATTGGCAGTAACTTAGGCATTAACCAAAGCACTTGTTCCCAACCGTTTTGCCCAAGATCGCCAGCTCCCCATACAAACAGGTTTTGTGCGTACTGGTCGTTAAGCAAGATAATCGCGGTCGCAAATGCGCCTAACAGTAAGTTAACCGCCATACCTGCCAAAACAATTGGCAAGCCGCTCATGTTTTTGATGCCAACAATGGAAACAATAAGCCCCATTGCAAGCAGAGCTCCAACCAGCGCAAACCAAACTGAATACTGAGCCACCAACATCGGCGCGACCACATTTAGAATGACCAGACCAAGCCATGCACCAGACGATGTACCTAAGGTAAGCGGAGACATCATGCGATTCTGTGTTAACTGTTGAAACAGGCTACCTATCGTGCCGAGTGTTCCACCAACCAAAAGCGCCATCACCAAACGAGGTAAGTTGACATAGGCTAACGCCATCAACTCGAATGAATCATCGACCATTCGATCGAACGAAGCGATGTTGCTGAGCTGCGAGATTTGCCAGAACAACTCATCAACGGGACCAAATTCAGATTGACCTAGCCATAAATGAACAAGGGCAGCGAGAAATAACGCTGCCCCCACCATCAAACCACTGGATTTCATTACTGCTCCGCTAAAGCCAATAATGATTGCGCCATGGCTTCTGCATTATACAAAATCGACATCGCCCCGCCGTAGCTCCAACTTGCCTCCACTGGGCTAAATTGGCCACTACGCACGAAAGGCATACTCTTCCAAATTGGGGACTGATTCAGCTTGTCTTGGTATGGGAAAGGTTCGAAGTAAAGCGCAATGCCATTCTTCACCTTCTTAAGCTCAGTCATACGCTTTTGGCTGATACCCCACTGACTCGCAGGAAGATCCATTGCATTTTCAAAGCCTAACTGCTCAAGCGCATATTGCGGGATCGAGTTATTACCGTAAATGTATACCGAAGTGGTGCTAGCAAACGGAATGAAGTAACTTTTGGTTTGTCATCTGGATACGCCTTGGCTAACTCAGCCTTTAGAACAGCAATACGCGCATCCATCGCAGCCAGTTTATTGTTCGCTTGTTCTTCTTTGCCAAGCAATTGAGCTATCTTCTTAAAGTTCTCGATAGCCGCCGCCGCGTTGCTATGCTGCTCACTATAAGTTTGGTAATAGAGTACTGGTGCGATTTCAGAGAATCGCTCTTGCAGATCTTTCTGAGGCGAAGCAATAAGGATCACATCAGGGTTAAGCTTCTTAAGTGCAGAAAAGTTAGGCTCTGTTCGAGTGCCAATATCCGTCACACCTTCTGGAATCGCAGGTTGAACAACCCAATCACTGTACCCTGCAATATCAGGCACCGCGACCGGTGTTACGCCTAGTTCGATCACTTGCTCTGCTATATCCCAGTTAAGTGCCGCCACTCTAACGGGTTGAGCTTTAATAGTCTTAACACCTTCACTATCTTCGACTTGGTAATCCGCCATCGCATTAAACGATAAAGCGCTCGCTAAAACAGACAGAGCGAGTTTTGTATTCAAATTTTTTGCTTTAGAAAAATGGGAAGCGATTGATTTTAAGCTCATATATTTGCCTACTTAATCTAAATTCGATATTTGTTCAAACAACAAAAGCAGCCGAATTAAGGCTGCTTTAGTAGTGATATTCCTAACCTAGTTAGAACCCATAGTTCACACTAAGCTCGACAGATTGCTCTGCACCGAACCAACAGTTCGATTGGTCATAACACGCGTAATACTCTTCGTTGAAAATATTGTTCACGGCTAGGTTCGCTGTTGCACCAGATAGCGCATCACTGGCTGCCCCTAAGTCGTAACCTACAGACAAATCAACCACCGTGTAAGACGGAACTTTACCTTGTGTATTACTCGCATCCATTTGCATTTCACCAACGTAACGAGCACCTACGCTGAATCGAGAGCCCGCTAGCATGCCGTTAAACACGTTGTAGTTTGCCCACATGTTAGCTGTGTGTTCAGGTACATAAATTGGCGTCGTACCTTCTAAACCATTGTTAGAGTCTTCCGTAATTTCCATGTCAACATACGTATATGCAGCAGTAATATCGAAGTTCTCGGTCGCGAACCAACGTCCTGATAGCTCTGCACCTTGCGATACCACTTCACCCACTTGGATTCTTGGGCCATAAACGTTGGTTGGGTCTGTCATCAACATGTCTTCTTTCACAATATGGAATAGAGAAACCGTTGCTTCTTTCGACATATCATCAGACAGGTATTTCACACCAATCTCTGCTTGCTGTGCTGTCTCTGGGTCAAACTCATTACCAGCCTTATCAACACCCGGCGCTGGTTCAAAGCTCGTCGCGTAACTAGCAAAAGGTGCTAACCCATTGTCAAACTGATACAGAGCCCCTAAGCGGTAAGTAAACTGTTTATGATCAGATTCATGCGCGTAGTAATCACTCTCTGATTTGTAATGGTCAAATCGTGCGCCAGCAATCAGTACTAATGCATCTAAACGGATTTGGTCTTGCAGGTAAAAGCCCAGTTGGCTTGATGTTGTGTCATCTAGATATTCACCTGTTTAGTTACATCGCTACGATCTAACAGATCATTGTTAGGGTTCAATGGATCAAAGCTATTAAAGCCACTGCCATTCGCAATGTAAGACGAGTAGTTAACATTACCGTCTAAGTCTTGGTAATCTAGACCAAGCAATAGATTGTGTTCGACAGACCCAACATTGATGATGCCGCTCAACTGGTTATCAATAACAAAGCCTTTGAAACTCTCATCCGTTGAATACAAATAACGATCCAGCTGGTTCGGCGTTCTTGGGTCGTAACTCACATGATAAGTGTTCTCTTGGTATAGAGACGCATCGGTGTAACGAGCATTCTGTAAGAATGTCCATTTATCATTGAAGTCATGGTTAATCTTATAACCAACCATCAACACTTCACGTTCCAACGTATTCCAATTCTTATCACCCATCGAAACGGATGGATCGCTTACTTTCAGAACATCTAATGGCATTGCCGAGTTAATGCCCATTGAAGGATCTTTTGGTAGTAAAGGTTAAAGTTAACTAATGTACTGTCAGTTGCTTGCCAATCCACTGAGGGAGCAATTAGGTATCGCTCTTCTTCTGCATTATCAACTTGGCTATCTTGTTTACGAGCAAGCGCGATCAAACGGTAAGAAAAATCACTGTCCCCAAACTGACCAGTGGTATCGATAGAAGCTTCCTGCAAATTACGTGACCCCGTCGCAACGCCAACCTTAGTGGATTGCTCATTTTGCGGGCTTTCGCGATCATATTCACCATACCACCTGGGGCATTGCACCATAAAGTACAGAGGTTGGTCCTTTAAAGATCTCGACTTGCTGCATTGCAATCGGGTCAATCTGTGGCTGTAGGTTCCAACCATTTAAGAATTGAAGCGAAAGACCATCGTAGTAGTTAACGTTGTTGGTCGCAAAACCACGGATAGAGTACGAATCAAACATGGCTACCGAACTACCACGGTTTTCAGTTACAACACCCGGTGCATAACGAAGGGCTTGATTCAAAGATTGAACACCTCGCTGCTCTAACTGTTCTTCATCAATAACGGTAATACCTTGAGGCGTTTCTTCTGGCTCAAGAGCGACTTAGTTGCGGTATTACGATAAGCTTTTCCTAAAACAGTGATAGTTCTATATTCGAATCTGTCGCTGTAACAGCTTCTTCTGCTAAAACCTGCGTGGAAAATGCAGTCAACAACGCAACTGCCAGTGATGAATACTTAAAACGAACGTGAGTGGTCATGATTCCCTCGGTACCAATGCTTAACTTAAATAGTAATAAATCTCATTTGCATTGTATGTATCTATAAAAGGGATAATTAACAATTTGGTGCAAATTCCAAAAGAACTTGGCCAATTTTGAGAAGAGTTAGGTCAATTGATGATTAAAAATACAATTAACCTTATTGTTTGAGAGGCTTTGTAGGGAGTACGCAGAAAGAAGATATGACTACGATTTAATAATAGGCACCCAGTATTCCATGACGGCATCTGCGGCATTAGATTTATAGGCTGACGGGTACACTTCAAGTTCGTAACCGTCGACACCTCGATAACCAGATTTAGGCAACCAATTAAGTACGAACCAGCTCAGAGTGTATCGAAGATTCTCAATCGGGCCACAGTGTTTAACCACTGCGTAGGTTTGTTTAGGAACGGATAAGACCTCTAATTTATCAGAGATAATGCTTGGCAATTGAGGGATTGAGATTTCGTCTTTAAGTTCGACCCCTGCCCAATAGCGGATATTAGTACCATCAAAACTCGATTGAGTAAGGTCGACAACACCAATAAATTGAAAGGCATTCTCATCAGGAAGCGTCACTTCTCCTTCTAAACGCGACCAAAGTTGAGGGACTTTCTGGGCAAAATCTTGCGTCAGTGAAAACAAACCACTGATTTCTGAGGTAATCCCCTTAACCAAGAAAGGCTCTCTTTCGTCGATACGCACATTAACGAAACTTAGCGCGCCCTTTTCTTCAGCGCTTACCGTTTCAGACACTTGTATCGGCTTTCTTAGCCCTACTCTTTTCCCCGCCTTCCTGTACTGACTAGGGCTTGCCCCAAACATCTGCTTAAATGAACGGCTAAACTAATCTCTGAATTGAATCCGAGTCCAAGGGCGATATCGATCACTCGCTCTTTGCTGTCCAACAATTCTTCAGCCGCTTGGCTTAACTTAAGTTCTCTCACGTAGTTTGCAACAGTAAGTCCGGTTTCAGCTTGAAACACCCTTTGCAATTGCCATCGTGACCAGCAACTCTGCTTCGCAATATCTTCTAATGATAGTGTCGAGCTGAGGTTCGCATGGATATAAGCCAAAACGCGGCTGATACGGTCAAATGCAGGTGTGTTCATAGTCAAGCAATTAAATTCCCGGTAGTGGTCATAACGTATTAGATGTCAGAGATACTTTATCATTTAAAGGCGCTTTTATCACTTAAAATGGCTAAAGCGCACCCAATTCATCCTTCCCTCTCATTGCAACTTCGCCGAGGAGATGCCCCATTTTGTATGGTTATCATCGAAAAGGTTCGCTATGATAACGCAACTAATTCTCATTTAATGGTTTAAGATGCTTTCCCAGCTGCACAATGTTTTCACTCGTCGGAGAGCCCCTTCTCTACACCAAAAAATCTTCGCTTACTCTAAACAAATTACGCCTTATCTTAGTGGAAGTTATGGTTCTCTGAGCAGCAAAAGTATCGCTATTACGAATGATAATAGCCATATCGAAATCAAGCGCGTATACGATGGCCTTGCAAAGAGTCAACCTGAAGCGGGTAAAGCCTACTGGTTAACACGAACTTGGGACCTAGTATGCTGGCAACCTGTCTATGTCACCTTTGTTTCAATATACGGCCTTCATTCGCTGCCCGATATCAAGAATATTGGTCAATTTAGGTATAAAGAGTTCGTCACAGGATACCGTTTCTTTAATGGTGACCATCAGCACGGCACGCCAGAAGAGTTAATCCCACACGCTGGTAAAGCCATACTTGAACTCACTGAGTTTTTCCGCGATCAGATTAGTGAGTGGACACGCATCCGCCCGGGCTTTACCAACCTTTACTCGCGGATCTATTATTGGGTTGTTTAATCAAACTGCAACAGCACGAGCAAAGCCTGACCAATGAGTATATAACCGAGCAAGCGAAACTATGGTTAGCGGCATGCCAACTGCCAGATAGTCATTTAGACAGCCTCAAAATCGACGATACTTCGGGAATGCTTAAGCTCGTTAGGGTCAGCTGCTGCTTAGTCTATAAGTGTGACTCTGGGAAATATTGTGAAGATTGTCCTAGGCACCCAGACAACAAGAAGAGCGCTTAACACCACCATCTAATTTCAAAGGCCAGTAAAGGTGCATTTGCTTTTATCAAATGACTTTGTTGGTCGAGGCAGTACTAACATGTTTCAACTTTCAAACATCAAAATCGTTCGTGAAGAGCGAACCATTCTCTCAATTGATGAGCTTTCCATTCCAACGAATGAACTCACCGTGATTCTTGGTCACAACGGGTCAGGAAAATCAACATTGGTTAACTTGCTCTCAGGGCAAATGGCACCGGATCACGGAACGGTAGAGTTAAATGGTGCCTCTCTCTCCTCTCTCAAAGCAGAAACCTAGCCAAAAAGATCGCGTATCTACCGCAAAAGCTCCCAGCTTCTGCAGGCTTAACGGTAGAGGAGCTGGTTCGTCTAGGGCGTTTTCCTTGGCGAGGCACCTTTGGTCTTTGGAACTCAGAAGATCAATCCATTATCCAACAAGCGATGAAAAGAACGGGCGTTGCTGAGTTCTCGCAGGCATTGGCGGACGATTTGTCTGGTGGTGAACGCCAGCGAGCTTGGGTATCTATGTTGCTCGCTCAGCAGTCACCAGTATTGATCCTCGATGAGCCAACGTCAGCACTGGATGTTCATCACCAATTTCAACTGATGAGTTTGCTGTCTGAACTGAATAAAGAAGAAGATGTGGGTGTGATTGTCATTCTGCATGACTTGAACCTCGCACTGCGCTACGCGACACACATCGTTGCTTTAAAGAGAGGTCATATCGCATTTGAAGGAAGCGCCGATAAGTTACTCGACGAACAAGCGTTGTCTGCACTGTATGAATCCCCTATCCGACTGATCGACCATCCTGTACCAGCCAACACCGCAGCAAGTGAGAAAGTCGCCGTCGTCTGTGAGTAGCTTAGGAAACTCTCACAAAAGACCAACATAGCGCAGTCTCTAGTATCTAGTCACTACCAAGGGGACTGCCACTTTTGTCAGAGGTTGATTCTGTCCTTGCTAACCCATTAGTTGAAAAATTCCTTCCTTAAGCAATCAGAGTTTGAAAAATCACACGAAGTAAACAATAGTTAACGTGATGCATATCTATTAAATGAAAAAAGATCGTGTAAGAGATTCACAATAACACGGTTCGGATGAACACAACGTCGGGTAAAGTATTTGATGGCTCATGAACAAAAAAGTATCCAGTTACTTGATGAAATTCTGAAACTCAATGGCAGCGCATTACTCGACAGAGTAACACTTGAGCTTCATCAGCAATTTCAAAGCTACTGTACTTGCGTAGTTGAGATAGCCCACCTACAACATTGTGCGGTGACGCTTTCTAACTCTAGCGGCGGAACCATTGCAGACAGTATGTGCTATGGCCTAACGGGCACACCTTGTGAGCAAGTCGCACAAGACATTGGTGAACTCATCTTCTATCAAGATGAAGTTTACAAGCTCTTTCCTGAAGACCAAATGTTTCAAGACCTCGGCATTCAAGCTTATATTGGGCTCCCTTTAAAAACACATACAGGAGAAGTATTGGGAATCTTAGTCTCAACATTTACCCACTCCATCAGTGAAATTGAAGCCGAAGAGATTATCTTCCATCACCGTTTCTACGCCAACGTCATCATTCATAGTTTGCGAGAGAAATGGATCAGCGAACGCTCTGACAAACTTCTCAACCAACTCAGTTATGAAGTTTCTCATGACAATCTAACCGGTCTGCTCAATCGCAGTTGTTTAGCTGATACGTTAGAAACCTTAACACAGCAGGCTACTCGTCCTTTTAGCCTTGCCTATCTAGATATTGATAATTTCAAATCGATTAACGACATCAACGGTAACTACATTGGTGACCAAATCATCAAGTTTACCGCGGATGCCATTCAACAAAGCTTAACATCCCCAAATAACGCCTTTCGTGTCGCAGGGGACGAGTTCGCCTTTATTACTTATGACGAAGACCCTGTCGCGGTATGCCAGGAAATTCTGGATAAAATCGAAGCTGGGTACTCAGACAAGTCCAACCGTATTTCGTTTACCGTTAGCATTGGTATCGCGCGAGCCCCCGTTCATATGCTCAATAGCGATGACTTGATACTAAATGCAAGTTTGGCTCTTAAGGATTGTAAAAAGCACCGTGACACACGCATTCAGCATTATGACACGCACTTAAGTGCGCTATACCACCGCCAAACACAGCTGATTGAGGCACTACGAGAGCAACTTCGCTTAAGTATTGATGAGAACGAAGAACTGTACGTCGTGGTACAACCCATAGTCGATATTACCAGCGACCGCTGGGATTACTTTGAGATACTGGCTCGTTGGAATAGCAACGTATACGGAAACATTTCACCTGTTGAATTTATTGAAGCCGCAGAGCAATCTGGATTGATCATTGAGTTGGGTGAACGCATTGTTGAGCTAGCTTGTCGTGCAAAACAAGCGCTAGAGCGACAGCTGGGCTATAACGTCAAACTGTCAATTAACTGCTCAGCACATGAACTGGTCGACTCTAACCGTTATATGAACTTCTTGACTCGTATTCTAGAGAAATACGATCACCAAGCGACAGACTTTGTTATCGAGCTCACCGAAACCGTATTGTTGTCGCAAAGTGGCCGAGAACAGATGGTTCTGAACTCACTTCGTTATCTCGGGTTTAAAGTTGCACTGGATGATTTCGGTACCGGTTATTCTAGTTTGAACTACATCCATAGCTACCCTATCGACAGCATTAAAATCGATGCAACCTTTGTGCGAAATATGTTGGCGAACACCACGTCAGAACAAGTAGTGCTGCTCATTGCCCAATTAGCAGAACTGTTAGAAGTCGATTTGATTGCTGAAGGGGTTGAAGACGACAGGGCCTTACAGAAATTGATAGAGATGGGCTGCCATCACATACAAGGCTATTTCTATTCAAGACCTCACAGCGTCAATGAGCTGGTTGGCATCATTAATGACAAACAAATGAAGAGCGCATAAAAAAAGACCAAACAGTGTTTGGTCTTTTTGCATTTATAGAACGGCTTTTCTCTATCTTTTAACAGCTTGTCCATTTCATTACGGTTCGTAATGAAGCTCGCCATTTCTTTCTTAGGCACTGAGCTTGCCATTGGGATCTTCGCGCGCATTGCGTTCACCGGACGGCCGTATTCGATCAACTCGTAGTGAAGGTGCGGACCAGTTACACGACCAGTCTTACCTGACAAGCCAATGCGTTGACCACGAGAGACCTTCTGCCCTTTCTTCACTAAGATCTTACTTAAGTGTAAGTAACGAGTTTTGTACTTACTACCATGCTCAATCACCACATAGTTACCTGCGTACGGGTGTTTGCGAGTCATGATCACGGTACCATCACCCGTTGCCTCTACAGGTGTTCCTGTCGGTACCGCCCAGTCTGTTCCGTTATGTGGTGCTACACGGCCCGTTACAGGGTGAAGACGTTTAGGTTGAATCCAGAACTGATGCGCCAGCCTCGGCTAACAGGGTAACGTTGGAAAGCACGCTGAAGGCTCTCACCTTTCGCATTGTAGAATTGACCGTCAGTGTGAAGGTAAGCGGTGACTTCACGACCACGGTTATAAATTTTGATTGCTTCTATTTCGTTCTTGCCAGTTGGCACACCATCAATACTTTGAGAGCGGCGAACCACTTCAAATCGGTCACCAGCGCGTAAATCTTTGCCGAAGTTCACTTGCTCTTTAAGTAAGTTAACCACTTGACTGATTTCTGCTGAGCTCAAGCCCAAACGATTTGCGGATGACGAGAAGCTACCTCGAATAACACCGACCAAAGGCTCTTGCGTCCAAACACCAGGAATTGAGATGTCTGAGAAATCGTAGCTGCCATCGTCATTACGATGGTAAACCACTTTATCTGCAATAGAGAATTGCAGTTCCATTTTTCAAGTTCGCCCGTAGATTCATTGCGCCAAAAACGCAGTGTGTTACCAGGTTTCAAGGTATCAAGAGCAAGGAAGTTCAAATCCGTTTCCATCACTTTCATCAACGAGCTGTAGCCTAAGCCTAGTTGGCTGAAAATGGTACTCAGGTTATCACCTGCTTGGATTTGGTATTCAAAATTTGGTGGAGTGACAACTTCTGCTGTTGTCGCATCAAGAATATTTTCGACAACCTGCGTTTCAGGCAGGTTCAATGCGATGGTTTTAGTAAGGGAAGACTCTTTGAGAGAGTTGGAAACACCAATCGCAACTAATACTGGCAAGGAGTACAACAGTAGCGCTTTACGACTTGTCAGATTCGGCAACCGTCTTGTTGTAACTTCATTTGTAGACACGGGAATTACTATCTCCTTTATAACAAGGCTCATAGCTTATGCATTCCCGCATAAGAAATCACTAGTAAATTACGAGATCTAGCGCAGAAAACACTTATTTTTTACAGAAGACAAAAAAATTCATTACTGTTGCATATGTAGGTTATTGCCTACACGCTTAAGTGTCGTCGAATTCAATTGATTTGGTTGTTCTGCCATCGCTTGATTTTCGCCATGTTGAAGATAAGACAGAGAAATTTGCGTGTCACTTTCCCACTTCAAAGAAGACATTTTAATTCGGTCACCGATGAAAACACTGTTCAATAAAACAACTCGGCTTGGCACAGCATCAAATTTAAACAAACCGATATAGTAAAACGCGCCTGAGCCCTGTGTCGTTACGATAACTGGAGCCACAATCCATGGGGTTTCATTGATATCACGTTGAACGATAAACTCGATTGGAACCAGTACTTCACCTTTGGTAGCACCTGCATCGTAGTGACCTTTCAAGAAGCCGTGCTCTTTATCCCATTGTTCAAGAAACGTAACAGCGCTCTGCTCAGGAACCTGAACCGTCCACGGGTTGCGTGACTGAATACCTAGCACTTCTGCTACGATTGGATTTGATTGTGCCTGCACTTGAGGAAATTTCGCCATGATCTCATCGTCAGAAAGGCTAAAACGATAAATGCCCGCGATGATCACCACCACTAACAGAACGATTGGGATCAAAAGAATGAGGGGATGGCAGGATTCTCTTACGAGCCATGAAGACTTCCTTGTGTTCTTGTTCTCTTGTCTATGTTCGGAGTATATACCAATTCACCGACCAAGACCTCAACACCTGACCGCTCATTTTGACTCAAGTGTTTCAAAATTAAACTGAACTATTTGTTGGGCAACCAATAGGTAATAACGATGACAAAAATCACCCACACATGTGAATGTGCCTGTGGCTTAGTCCAACTGCGTTGCACGGCGGAGCCCATTCGCACCTCTATTTGCCACTGTTTTGAATGCCAAAAGCGAACCGGAAGCGTATTCGGCGTTCAAGCTCGATTTAACAAAAACCAAGTCATCCTAGATGGTGACATCACCAGTTACACTCGTATTGCTGATTCAGGTCATCACGTTCAATATGACTTCTGCCCGGCATGCGGCACAACCATGCGCTTACAGCTATCGGACGCTCCCGATTACGCAATCATTCCAATGGGACTGTTTAATAACAAAGAGTTTCCAGAACCCACGGTTTCTATCTATGAACAAAGGAAGCATGGCTGGGTAAGCTTTGATTGTACGATGGAACACGCAGGTTGAGTGGCAACGCCATATTAAGAAAACAAACATGCAACATGTCTCTCCTGCTCAAAGTTTGAGAACATCATTCAACAAAAGTTGAGATTTTATTGAGAATGATCAACCGAGTACTGGGAGAAAGACTTTAGTTCCGCGCCACGAGCGTTATAATCTGCTCCTAACATTTGGTGAGGTTTTATTGTGATTTCCAGACTTCCTCGTTGGGTGGAATATGGCGCCTTTCTGCTTGCTCTCCTAGCAGGCTGCGTCAATGCCGTAGGTCTTCTCGGCTTTCAACATCAAGCGATAACGCATCTCTCCGGAACCGTAACTCAGCTAGGGAATAGCTTACTAACAGGTGTGGACTCAACCATCCACCTGCTTTTTATTGTATTCAGCTTTTTGATTGGCTCTGCGTTTAGCGGATTCTTTATCGAAAGTAGCGCTCTAAAGCTCGGCCGCCGCTATGGTGTGGCACTATGTATCGAAGGTAGCTTACTACTTTTGAGCTTGGGCTTTTTAGTACAAGGTAACGTGTATGGTCAGTACCTTGCTTCTGCAGCCTGTGGTTTGCAGAATGCGATGATAACCACCTTCAGCGGTGCCGTTGTAAGGACGACACACATGACTGGCATCATTACCGACCTAGGTATCATGATTGGAGAAAGCTACGTGGACGTCAATTCGACCGACGTAAAGCCAAACTCTTTATCTTCATTTTCTTTGGCTTCTTACTCGGTGGTACGGTTGGTGCTGGTTTGTTTAACGTTTTTGGACTGTACGCATTAGCCTTCCCTGCGCTTCTCGCTTTCGTTATCGCTATCGCATACTGGGGCTACCTCTACCTACAGAGCCGCCATCAACCAGTCTAGCTTTTATCTGACGGTTTAAGCATTTTACTTAAGCCGTCACTCTCTTCGCTTTCTTCACTCTTCATATCCATTAAACGAACGCCATCAAATGGGCTGATTTAGCTTTTTGTTCTTTATTCCCCTATAAACAGTGGAACTACTGGCAGAAAAGCCCGCTTTTAGCTTGAGATCCGAATCACATTTGCTAGGCTTTTTATTGCTTTGGTCACACTGTGTCGCTTAACAGGCTGCTCAGAGAGGCCTACGTGCTACAATTTTCTAACACGAGCAACAATTTCATATACAAGATCCTGGTTTTGATTCAATTGACCGAAAAAACGGCTGAATAACTAGATGTATTTAATGAATAGTATTGCAAAGGATGCAGTTTGCGGGTAATCTCCGCACACTGTGATTAAATACGGATGTTTAGTGAATATTTATGTCATGGAATATGGCGAGTATTGACTAGTAGTAACACGAGACAAACAATGCATAACAACACTAATGCTGCTGAAGCGCCTAAGGGCAACTTTTGGATGTTCTTCATCCCATCCCTAATTGGTCTTCTACTCTTCATGGCACCTATCTCTTACGATGGTGGCCTGACCATTCCTGTTGCGGTTATGGCAAAAGTCATTCCTGCAGTTCTTGGCGATACTTTAATTGCTATCGTTACCGCTATTATTGCTTTCATGGCCGTTGCTTCTGTTCTTTGCAAAATTTTTAAGCCAGCGGCAATTCTGCGTAACGGTTTCCTGAACGGCCTATTTAATCCATCACCATTGTGGCTTATGGTTCGCTTAATCGGTGGTGCTGCAGTACTGATGACTTTCTTCCAAGTTGGTCCAAAAGCCATTTGGGAAGAGAACACTGGTGGCCTAGTGCTTACTGGTCTTCTACCAACGCTGTTTGCGGTATTCATTTTGCTGGTCTATTGCTGCCGCTACTGCTTAACTTCGGTCTACTAGAATTGTTTGGTGCGCTGCTAAGTAAGGTGATGCGCCCGGTATTTAACCTACCAGGTCGTAGTGCGATCGACTGTATGGCTTCTTGGTTAGGTGATGGCAGCGTGGGTATTCTGCTTACTAGCAAGCAGTACGAAAATAACTTCTACACTCAACGTGAAGCGGCTGTCGTCGGTACAACTTTCTCTGCTGTATCTATTACCTTTAGCTTAGTTGTCATCGCACAAGTTCAATTAGAACACCTATTCCTACCTTTCTACGGCGCTATCTGTCTAGCGGGTATTGTTGCGGCGATCATTATTCCTCGCTTACCACCGCTAAGCCTGAAGAAGGACCGCTACATCGATGGCAGCGCACCTAAGAAAGACGCAGATGCAGTACCTGCAGGTCACACGACTTTCTCATGGGGTATGGACCTTGCTCTAAAACGCGCTGGCCAAGTAACTTCTGTACAGTCAGTATTTAAAGAAGGCGTACATAACGCTATCGACATGGTATTTGGTGTACTACCTGTCGTTATGGGCTTGGGTACAGTGGCACTAGTGATTGCAGAATACACCTCAGTATTCGAAATCCTAGGTCAACCATTTATCCCTTACCTAGAATTGCTACAAATCCCTGAAGCTGCTGCAGCATCTCAAACTATCGTTGTGGGCTTTGCAGATATGTTCATCCCAGCAATCCTAGCGGCTTCTATCGATAACGAAATGACTCGCTTTGTGATTGCAGCAATGTCTGTAACACAGCTAATTTACATGTCAGAAGTGGGCGCACTGCTTCTTGGTAGTAAGATTCCAGTCAACATCGTAGAGCTGTTCGTTATCTTCATTCTACGTACGCTGATTACGCTTCCAGTTATTGCTGGTGTAGCTCATTTGATTTCTAAATCGATCAATTTTAGAAGGCTCCGCTCTGTCGGGGCCTTTTTTGTATCTAAAGACTTTCTGTTACATTTTACGCCATTTTATTACACCTCTCGTTATCTATTCAGCTTTCTAATAGCCTTACTTTTAACATATAACTTATAAATATAACTTTAAATTCATTAGTTTAAATTGAAGAAAAGCGACAACTCAGACTTGTTTATATAAGGGTCAATGATACTATTCTTATGTTTTTAACCGTTTGATGACGAAGTTCAACAAATAAGATCAATCTCACAACTTTATAAAACAACTCGCCTTTTGTTCGCATTTTGATAACCAAAGTCGAAATTAACCTTCAGGTTTCTGATTAATCTGTCGATAACAAAAATAACAAACACAATAGTGTGTTCACTTCTGCCGAATGTACCCAACAAATAAGAGGTACAAGCAGAGTAAACCAGCCGGGAGACTCGAGAGGAAAAAATATGAAATTCAGACATAAGGTTGTCACCGCCTCTTCTATTTTATTGCTTGTGACTGTGGCGTTGCTGTCGACACAACAAGTTATGACCATCCGTTCACAGATCGAAGAAAACATCGATACCAGCGTGAGTGAGATCCTACCCAGTGTGGGGAACACGGTAGAATCGGAAATGAACGCTAAGAAAGAACTCGCTCAATCCATGACTGAGATTCTTGAAATTAACCCAAGCGACCACGATTACGTGAAAGATGTGCTAGAGAAACCAATGCCAAAATCAAGCTTCTTGGCCATAGGTTATGCTTACGACAGCAACGGATTCGTGATTGAAAACGATGATGGTTGGGAAGCCGGCCCTGATTACGATCCTCGTGTTCGCCCTTGGTTTGTATCAGCAAAAGCAGAAAACAAGCTTGTTGTCACCGATCCTTACGTGGATGTTTCTTCTAAGAAAGTGATCATCTCTATCGGTACTCCAGTGCGCGAAGCTGGCCAGTTTCTCGCAGCCATGTTTTACGATATGGAGCTAACCACCTTCTGACTTGGTTAACCAAGTAAACCTATTTGATGCGGGTTACCTTTTCCTAGTAACGGCAGATGGCACGACGATCGCGCACCCAGAAGCCAAATACAACGGCGAGAAGCTCTCAAGCTACCTACCACAAGTAGAGCTAGCATCAGGAGCTCAGCACATCGAGATGAACGGCGACAAATTCATGGTCAGCCTAACCCACATCCCAAGTGAAAACTGGTATGTAGGTGCAGTTGTTGATGAGAGCATTGCGTATGCTGCAGTAGGTAAGCTGCGTAATAGCGCAATCATCTACTCATTGATTGCTGTGATTGCCTCTATCATTGCGCTGACTATCCTTATCCGTACCTTGATGCGCCCTCTTGATGAGCTAAACACTGCAATCCAAGCTGTAGCATCAGGCAAAGGCGATTTGACGCAGCGCTTGGATACCAACACAGATCAAGAATTCTCTGAGCTGGCAAAAGGTTTCAACACCTTTATGGAGAACTTGCAGCATCAAATCATCGAATCGAAGAGCATTTCTGATCAGATCCTAAGTGGTACGCAAATCACCGCTGAAGGCGCTCGTGATTCGGCTTCTGCGATTCAAACTCAGCTGCAAGAACTTGAACAGCTCGCAACCGCAATGCACGAGATGTCAGTGACTGCGACAGAAGTTGCGAACAACGCACAAGGCGCGGCAAGTGCAGCGAAAGAAGCAGACGATGCAACGGTGCAAGGTTCTTCTATCGTGAATGAATCTACAGAGACGATTAACCTGCTTTCAGACAGCATCGATCAAGCAGTTGAGGAAGTGCAAGGTCTTGAGTCAGCAACGGCAAATATCGAAACGATTCTAAAAGTAATCAACGACATCGCAGACCAAACTAACCTTCTGGCACTGAACGCAGCAATCGAGGCAGCCCGTGCGGGAGAATCTGGTCGTGGCTTTGCCGTTGTAGCGGATGAAGTTCGTACACTGGCGCAACGTACTCAAGAATCTACTACAGAAATCCGTAGCATGATTGAGCAACTTCAATCTGGCGCTTCCTCTGTTGCAAGTGCTATGCACCAGAGCAAAGGCAGTGCAGTAGAAGCGGTAGAGAAAGCAGAACACGCCAATGACGCTCTACAACGTATCCGCGATGCGATTCAACGTATCTCTGATATGAACCTGCAAATTGCGTCGGCAGCAGAAGAACAAAGCTTAGTAGCAGAAGAAATCAACAACAACACGGTTAACATTAAAGACCTGTCGACCCAAGTTGCTGATTCAGCGAACCGCACCAACGATGCAATGCAAGCACAGCATGAAGACGTTCGTAAGCAAGATGAGATCCTAAACCGCTTTACGGTTTAACTTCTCCTTTTTAACCCAGAACAAACTTCATCAAACAACAAGCAAAACAGCGAGCCAAAGTGCTCGCTGTTTTTTGTTTACAAAGCCACGTGTATGTAACGATCTTTCGAACGCTTATAGTAGAAGTCATCCACTTTTAGGTAAGTAAAATTACCTATCTGAATGTAGGTACCGCGTGGTGGAATGTGTTTGTAATGGTAGTAATGATGTTTTGGTCGCTTGTGCTTAACCACCACAACCTTTTTGTGTTTATGCTTGTGATGATGATGGTGATGTCCGTGATGATGTCCGTGCTTGTGGTGATGTTTTGGATGTGCAGCGACTTCAGCGCTAAACATCCCCAAAGAAAACATCATCCCAACGATCGTGAAAGAAAATCGCTTCGACACTCGGTTCCCCTTTACTCTATAACTTACTGCTTATCATAAAGAGAGAACTCGCTAGCCATGTCAGCCTGTGGCGAGACAGTTTCACCTCAAGGTCAAATATCATCACGATTTATCAGGCAACGACCAGGCCATACACACCGTTGATGCAGCACTAACAATTCGGCGCAAAAAAGCCGCTTGTCCAGTTTAGGACAAGCGGCTTTCTACAAGTCAGTGATTGTGTATTGGTCGAGACGGTTTACACCGCTTGAGCAAACAGCAAGAAACAACCGAATAGGAAAATCATGCTCATGCCCATTGCGCCACCACCTGCTTCGTACACGTTGTTGTCTTCCACTGGCACGCGACGCACTTTCATTGTCATCGATAGCGGAACGAATACCGCCAGGAACACAAGATGATGCCAGCGTAGCTAAGAATCGCTAGGAAGTGTTCTGGGGCAAACACCGCGCCAAGTAACGGCAGAATAAACGTTGCCACGAATACAACAGGCTTACTTGCTTTCAGAAGATCCGCGTTTTGATCGTACAACGCCATTGCCACACCCAAGAAAGATGTCAAAAGTGCTAAGCCAGTAAACATAGACAGAATGAACTCAAGGCCGGAGTACTGTTGACCAAGAACAGAGATCAACTCAGACACGTTTGAGAACTGAATAAGCTCATGTGGTGGCAAGTTACCTACTACCGCGAAAAGCCACAGTAGGTAGCAAACAAGAGGAATAGTTGAGCCAACGATAATCATATTGCGCAGTTGGTTCTTACTCGCTTCTTTGTTGTAAGTTACCAAAGAAGGGATCACCACCATAAAGCCAAAGCTTGTGAACAGAACTGAGCTTTGTTTGATCAGTGCCATTTTGTCTGCGTTCACGACTTCACTTAGGCCTTCAAACGAGACATTTGGCGCAAGAGAGAATAACGTCAGAACAAGTGCGACAATCATACCGATGAATAAGCCACGATTTAGTTTATCAACCACACCAGTACCCGCAGATACGATAAGACCAACCAAAACGGTAAAGCCAACTTGGCTAGAAATGGTAGAAAGTGGTAGGCCAACTGATGAGGTCACTTTTTGTACCAAGTCGCCAGCACCAATGATATAAGCCATCAGAAGACAAACAAGCAGTGCGTACAACAAACCGTTAGTAACAAGCTGACCGCCTTTACCAAGAGTTTCACGAGCGATTGCATTCATGCTGACGCCACCACCTACTTTACAGCTTGCTTCCAATAAAAGCAGTGCAGCATAAGTGGTACCCGCCCAGATGAACAGCATAAGAAGAGTGCCCACAGGAGGCCGAATTGAGCAAGCACCATTGGTATAGCAAGCATACCAGCGCCAAGAGCAGTGCCTGCAACGATCAGGGAACTGCCGACAAGTTTTAGGTTCACGGTTAATACCTCTAAAATTTAATCCGTTTTGTTGTGACTTATCGTGCTTTTGCTTCGAAGCACGATCAACGGAAATGCCCTACCTTGCTGCCAATGAATTCGGTGTGATACCGCAATTCAGGATGCATGAAGCCTAAGCTCGAGATGGATCTATCCTGTCTGAGCATATTAAGGATGTAGGGAATCATTTCCGGGCAGAGTTCGATTAACGGAACGTCTCATTTGGGTTCGAAGCAAAATCAGCGCATCCTTTTTCGTCAATCCCATTCTCTGCTGAATGGATTTGGTTCGAGGGGATTGTAAGGCATAAATAGGACGATTGAAAAGCAAAAGCTCTTTCTCATAGCCATATATTTTAACAAAGGTAAGTTAATGCAACAGATATGTTGCAAAACAGCCAATTATTTAGCCTTTTGTTGTTATAAAGCATAAGAAGTGAGCTTTGTTGCTCAGTTTTTTTGAGGTGTACATGAAAATGTACACTCTATCGAAAGGTGTTAGAAACCCGGAGCATAGCTAGATTCATCAATATCGTTATTATTCGCCCCGTACCGACACGTTTCGGTTCACATACCTCTAAACACTGATTTACGGTTCGAAAACTTAGGTAAATGAGTGTTCCGAATGCTGGGTGTGGTTCCCCAGCATTTGAATCCTTCCTTTCATTGATTTCTAGCACTTGGATTTAGCGCAATTGATATTGCGGGATTTCGTTCGTCTGTAATTTAGTTCAACGTTTGTTTTCAATAAGGTTTGCTTCAATAAGCCCATGTTTCAAAGCATCATAGCTCTTTGTCTAGTGCGTCGATGATGTAAGTTAATGCCGCTATGCCCATGTCTGAAACTAAACGCTCCATCGAACTTAGGTTCTCATAGGTTTGATCCAACTCTGCTTGATCAATATAACCTCGATGTAAAAACAGCTCTTTGTACTTCATTAATCGTTTCTGTGATTCACGTGTTAACCAAGTGACGTCCAGCCGAATATCGCAACTGCGATTACGAATTTCAGCAAGCAGTTGTTCTAAAACGCGTTGCATTTTGCGAATGTCTAACTCGCCAGAAATTGATTTATAAATCTGATATTTTTCCATTTTCTGAAACTAACTGAAATTACGTAAATTTTTTGTGGAACGTCATTCTTATCGCTATATCAATTTGGGTAAATACGAGGTGGCTAAACTGGTCCGGTTATTGCGTGGTTAAGGACAAAACTGTCCTCTAAGGAGTGCCAATGCAAGTAGACCCATTAATTGAAGTCCTTATAAAGCGACGCAAAATGAAAGGCGTCTCACGCGAGCAAATGGCTAAAGTCGCAGGGATGAGCGAAAAGACTTATCAAAGAATTGAGAGAGGCG
>LZQR01000100.1_pt1 | contig 23602 bp, 29 predicted proteins | sample 768601 | NCBI WGS metagenome assembly LZQR01 (sample SAMN05207299, study PRJNA324521) | oil field metagenome | isolation source: sample BH-FW-24 from oil reservoir | place: India: Bombay High | collected 2015-12-04
GCGCACCTTCAGGAGGTGGTCACCGATTATGAGGTCGCTGGTGATGGCGCTCGCCGCCTATAATGCGGGCGGCCATCGCGTTCGGCGCTGGGTCGACAACCTCACCCTCGGCATGGCGCACCTTCAGGAGGTGGTCACCGATTATGAGGTCGCTGGTGATGGCGCTCGCCGCCTATAATGCGGGCGGCCATCGCGTTCGGCGCTGGGTCGACAATTATGGCGATCCGCGCACCGACGACATCGACCGATCGACTGGGTGGAGTCCATCCCCTTCTCCGAAACCCGCAACTATGTGCAGCGCATCATCGAGAACCATGGCGATCCGCGCACCGACGACATCGACCGATCGACTGGGTGGAGTCCATCCCCTTCTCCGAAACCCGCAACTATGTGCAGCGCATCATCGAGAACCTGCAGGTCTATCGGGCCCGTCTGAACGAGGGGCAGACCACGCCGCTCAACATCACAGAGGATATGGCCGGCCAGTTCGCCCGTGATTTGCCGGCCCTGCCCGACGACTTCGTCGCCGCCCTGCGCGAAGCCCAGGCCGCAGAAGCCGCGATGGAAGAAGCCCAGGTCGAACAAGGCCCGGACGCCCCGGTTCTGACCGGGCCGGAAACCGGTGAAGATGGCGGCGCAGACCGTCGCTAGGGCTAGCTGGACAGCGCCTGTTGAAAGACGGCGCTGTCCACATTGCCGCCCGTGAGAACGACAACCGTCGTCTTGTCCTTCACGTCGATCTTGCCCGACAGGACCGCGGCCAGCGCGGCCGCGCCACCCGGCTCCAGCACCAGTTTGAGCGTGTCAAACCCGTAGCGAACGGCTTGCAGCGCTTCGAGATCGCTGATGACGCCCACGCCTGCCAGCCGCGGCTGGTTGATCGCATAGGTCAGCTCGCCCGGCGTTTCGGTGAGCAGCGCGTCGCACAGCGATCCGCCCTTGCGGGCATTCACGACCTTCTTGCCGCTATCCAGAGAGCGCGCATGATCATCAAAGCCTTCGGGTTCGGCGCCGAAGACGCGCGTCCGGGGCGAGAGCGCCTCCGCCGCCAGATTGATGCCGCCAATCAGACCGCCGCCCCCGACACAGCAGACAAGCTGATCGGCCGTCTCGCCCCGGGCTGCTATGGTCTCGAAGATTTCCAGCCCGCACGTGCCCTGCCCGGCGATGACATCGGGGTGATCAAAGGACGGGATCAGGGCCGCGCCGCTTGTCTCGCAGAGCGCCTGCGCGATCTCGACCCGGCTCTCGGTTTCACGGTCATAGGCGCGGATTTCCGCACCGCGCGCCAGCACGCCCGCCTTTTTCACCTCGGGCGCGTCTTCAGGCATCACGATGATCGCCTTGATCCCCAGAATGCGAGCGGCTTCGGCCACGCCCTGGGCGTGATTGCCGGAGGAAAACGCCACGACCCCGGCCTGTCTTTGCGAATCATCCAGTCGCGCAAGGGCGTTGAAGGCCCCGCGAAACTTGAAGGTGCCGGTGCGCTGCAGGCATTCCGCTTTTAAAAATATGCGTCCGCCCATCCGTTCATTCAGGGCGTGGTTCATCAGGAGCGGCGTCTGAACCGCCTGATCTTTCAGGCGTGCGGCAGCTGCACGGACATCTTCGAACACGGGAAGCGGATGGGTCATGGTCACAAAGCCTTTCGCGGAGTTGTGCAGCTGCAAGAAACTGATGTGAAAGGGATTGCGTAGTGCGCTTTCGGGCCTTTTGATAGAGCCAACAACAAAACGAGCCGATGCGCGGCCTCGCGCATCAGGTGACAGGGGAGGACTACGACGTGCTACGCGGTCAGATGATGAACCGTCCGCTGATGATTGCGGACATCTTGCGCCATGCTGCCTTCAACCACGGTCAACGCGAGATCGTGTCCCGGCTTCCCGATACCGGAGAGATCCATCGCTACGGGTATGCCGATTGCTACAAGCGCACCCAGCAACTCGCCAACGTCCTGACAGGCCCTTTGAAAGTGAAGCCCGGCGACCGGATCACCACCATCGCCTGGAACACGCACCGGCATATGGAGCTGTATTACGCGGTCTCCGGCATCGGGGCCGTGGTGCACACCGCCAATCCGCGCCTGAGCCCGGAGCAGCTCGCCTGGATCATCGATCACGCCAAGGCCAAGCATGTCTTCTTTGACGTGACCTTCGCCCCGCTGGTCGACGCCGTCGCCAAGCATTGCAAGACGGTGAAGCGCTGGGTCGCAATGACCGGCGAAGCGACCAAGCCGGAAACCAAGACCAAGATCGACGTCTATGAGACCCTGCTGTCCAATGCCGACGATCATTACGACTTCCCCGAGTTGACGAGAACGCCGCGGCGGGCCTGTGCTACACCTCCGGCACCACGGGCGATCCCAAGGGTGCGCTCTATTCGCACCGCTCAACGGTTCTGCACGCCATGGCGTGCTGCAGCGTCGACGCCATCGGCGTGGGCGCGGACGGCGTGGTGATGCCGGTCGTTCCCATGTTCCACGTCACGCCTGGGGCGTGCCCTATGCGGCCGCCATGGCCGGCGCCAAGCTGGTGATGCCGGGCGCGCAGCTTGATGGCGAAAGTGCAATCCCTGATCGAGGGCGAGACCGTCAACCAGGTGCTGGGCGTGCCCACGGTCTGGCTGGGTCTTCTGCAGTATCTGCGCGATAGCGGCAAACGCATCGATTGCGTCCAGAAGGTGCTGATGGGCGGCTCGGCCATGCCCGAAGCCCTGATGCGCGCCTATCAGGACGAGTATGGCGTCGAGATGCAGCAAGGCTGGGGCATGACCGAGATGAGCCCGCTGGGCACGGTCGGCAAGCTGCTGCCCAAGCACGAGGACCTGACCGAGGACGAGAAGGTCGGCATCAAGCTCAAGCAGGGCCGTCTCCTGTTCGGCGTCGAGATGCGCACCGTGATGATGACGGCAATGTGCTGCCGCGCGACGGCCAGTCCGCCGGTCACATCCATGTCCGCGGCCCGTGGATCATCGACAGCTATTATCGCGGCGCCGGCCCGGACAGCTTTACCGATGACGGCTGGTTCAAGACCGGCGATGTCGGCCATATTGACCAGGACGGCTACATGACCATCACCGACCGCTCCAAGGACGTGATCAAGTCCGGCGGCGAATGGGTCAGCTCCATCGATCTGGAGAACGCGGCCATGGGCCATCCCGATGTGGCGATGGCCGCCGCGATCGGCATGCCGCATCCCAAGTGGCAGGAGCGCCCGCTCCTGATCGTGCAGCCCAAGCCGAACACCAATCCGACCGCGGATTCCATTCGCGACTATCTGGCGACCCGCGTCCCGAAATGGTGGCTGCCGGACGGCGTCGAGTTCATTGATGAAATGCCGATCGGCGCAACGGGCAAGATCCTCAAGACCAAGCTGCGCGAGATGTTCAAGGACTACACCTTCCCTGAATAGCACGCGTCCTTACGCAAGACGTGAAACCCCGGTCCTGCCAGGCCGGGGTTTTTCGTGTCCGGGACCTTACGGGATCGTCACTTGAAGTCCGGACCCGCCATCCCCACATTTATCGACAAACAATAAGGAGGTTGGTCATGGACGTTCTGATTCTGCTAGTGGTGCTGAATTTTCTGCCCACGGTGATTGCGCTCTTGCGCGGTCATCACAACAGCTTTGCGATCTTTCTGACAAACCTGTTGCTGGGCTGGACTGTTGTCGGCTGGATCATCGCCCTGATCTGGTCCTTCACCGCAGTGGCGCGGCCGGTCCGGGCGTAAGAGTATAAACGAGGCGTTTACCATCTGAGTATTACCCCTGTGATATTGAACACACGGGGAAATTCATGCTCAGCTTCGGTCGCAAACCTGACGCGAACGCGTCGGCCACTCTCGGAACGGCCACACCGGCGAACGCGCCTGCACCTGACTGGGCCGACGCCCTGTCGACGGCGATCCGCGAGATACGATGCGGTCGCTCGCCCGCGCTGAGCGGCTTGCCGCCGCAAGCGGCGAGCGCCCTCGCCGAGCTGCATCAGGAGCTCAGGGCGCGAAACGCCGCCGAGCTTGAGCGCACGGTCAATGCCTCGGTTCAGAACTCGGAAGCCATGGCCGCCGTCGCCCGCGCGACAGGTGAAGTGCGCAAGATGGACACCCATGTGTCGGGCATGTCCACGGCGGTGGAGGAGCTGGACTTCTCCATTCACTCGATCACCAAGCTGGCCAATACCGGCGCCGACTCTCTCAGCGCCTGCGTTGAGCAATCCCAGACCGGTCTTGAGGCCGTGCGTCTGACCCGCTCGGAAACCGAGCAGCTGGGTGGCGCGTTCGAAACCATCACCGGGCGGGTCACCGATCTTGAACAGGCCTCGCGCCAGATCGCGGAAATCGTCGACACGATCGCCGCCATCGCCGACCAGACCAATCTTCTGGCCCTGAACGCCACGATCGAAGCCGCACGCGCCGGTGAAGCCGGACGTGGCTTTGCAGTCGTTGCGGGCGAGGTGAAGGCGCTCTCGGGCCAGACCGCGAAAGCGACCGAGGATATTCGCCAGCGCATGGATCATCTGCAGCAGCAGGTGGCCGCCATCACCGAAGCCGTCTCCAATTCCTCCGGTTCTGTTCAGGAAGGGATCAATGCAGCGAACGCCTCAGAAAACGCCGTAAACTCGGTGACGGACACCATGCGCGAGAGTGCGCGGATCGTCTCGGAAATCGCCCAGCTGATCACCGAACAGTCGAGCGCCACCACGAACCTGTCGAGTTCTGTCAGCGAGATCGCCAGCGGCGCCACCCGCGCGCGCGAGCGTGTTGAACATGTGGTGGAGGCCAGCGCCGGCACCGAATCCACGATCGGCCAGACCCTGGCGGCCCTGAGCGAGCGCAATATCGACAACTTCGTCCTGCACTGCGCCAAGTCCGACCATCTGCTCTGGAAGAAGCGGCTCAACAGCATGCTGGTCGGGGCCACGAAACTCAGCGAGAGCGAACTCTCAGATCACCGCTCCTGCCGTCTGGGCAAATGGTATGAATCCGCCCGGTCCGAATATGGCCGCATCCCGGCCTTCCAGGCGATCGAGGCGCCGCACGCCAGGGCGCATGAATGCGGCAAGCGCGCCGCGCGCTGTGCGCCCAGGGCGATTACGCCGGCGCGAAGCGGCCGTTGAAGAAATGGAAGCGGCTTCCGAAGAGGTGATCAAGACGCTCGACCGGCTGATTGGCGAGCTGAGCGCCAATACGGTCAGCAAGGCGTCCTGACGCTTCCCGGTACTGAACCATCACGGGCGGCGGAGCGATCCGCCGCCCTTTTTGTATCCGCTAGCGAAAATCGCTGATTTCGGAGAGCGCCTTTTTCTGAAGTGCGTGAAGCGGGACTTGCGCACCCTCCTGGGGATAGCCGCAGACGATCAGCATCATTGGCTTCTCAGATGCAGGGCGTTCGCAGATCTCGGTCAGGAAGCCCATCGGATTGGGCGTATGGGTCAGGGTCGCCAGGCCCGCCTGGTGCAGGCTGGCGATCAGCAGGCCGCAGGCGATGCCGACGCTTTCAGAGACATAATAATTCTTCCGGTCATCGCCCGGCTTGGGTCCTCCGCGACGCTGGGCGAATACGGCGATGATCCAAGGTGCAGTTTCCAGAAACGGCTTGCTGGCGTCAGTCCCCAAGGGCTCCAGAGCTTCCAGCCATTCCGCACTGGCCTTGCCTCATAGAAGGCGCGTTCTTCCGCTTCCGCCGCCTCACGCAATTGCGTCCTCAAAGGGCCCTGCCCCAGAACCGTGAAATGCCAGGGCTGGTGATTGGCGCCATTGGGCGCGGTGCCCGCCGTCAGGATCGCCGTCTCGATGATTTCACGCGGGACGGAGCGGTCGGAGAAATCGCGCACCGTGCGCCGCTGGCGCATGGTCTCGTAAAACGCCTCCGCCCGGGCGCGCATTTCGGCTTCGGGCAGTTCGGAAAATTCAAGCGGGGTCACGGGATGGGTCATGGGCGCATTCTTATCGCGAATGCGCCCGGACGCCATTCACGAATGAACTAGACCTGCGTCCAGTCGAGGATCACCTTGCCCGCCTTGCCCGAGCGCATGGCGTCAAAGCCGGTCTGGAAGTCGGTCGCCGGCAGGCGATGGGTAATGAGCTGGCTGACATCGAGGCCGGACTGCAACATGGCCAGCATCTTGTGCCAGGTTTCGAACATCTCCCGGCCATAGATCCCCTTGAAGGTGATCGCGCGCATGATCAGACTGCCCATGTCGAGATTGAACGGCTTGCCGGGCAGGCCCAGCATGGCGATCTTGCCGCCCATCACCATGTTCTCGACCATCTGGTTGAAGGCCGGTTCCGCGCCGGACATTTCCAGTCCGACATCAAAGCCTTCAGTCATCTTCAGGCGCGCGCGCACATCTTTGAGATCATCCTGGGTCGTGTTCACCGGAACGGCGGTCGGGCAGACCTTTTCCAGCAAAGCCAGACGATCGGGATTGATGTCGGTCACCGCGATATGGCGCGCGCCGCAATGGCGGGCCACGGCGGCGGCCATGATGCCGATCGGCCCCGCGCCAGTGATCAGAACGTCTTCACCCACCAGATCAAAGGCGGTGGCGGTGTGAACCGCATTGCCCAGCGGGTCGAGGAAGGCCGCCTGCTCCATCGCGACTTCGTCGGGCAGCGGCACAACGTTGAAGGCCGGGATGACGAGGTATTCGGCGAACGCGCCGGGCATGTTCACGCCAATACCCTTGGTGTCGGGATCGAGGTGGAAGCGCCCCGCGCGCACAGCGCGCGATTTCTGGCCTACCACATGGCCTTCGCCGGACACGCGCATGCCGGGGCTGACCCGGGTCACGTCCGCGCCGACCTCTTCGATCACGCCGCCGAATTCATGGCCCACAACCATGGGCACCGGCACGTTCTTCTGCGCCCAGCTGTCCCAGTTGTAGATGTGCACGTCGGTGCCGCAGATGGCGGTATTGTGCACGCGGATCAGGACATCGTCCGGTCCCACGACCGGCTTGTCGACCTCCTGCAACCACAGACCTTCTTCGGCTTTGGCTTTGACGAGGGCTTTCATGAGGGGGCTCCCGGATTGAGAGGTGGACGTCTCGGCTCGGTTTGATCACGCCCTGCGCGGAAAGAAAAGAGCGCCCCTCATTGATGTGCTTCCGGATCAGCCTCATGCCCGTGCGCGACCGGCGGAATGATCCGCGCAATCACGCCAGAGCTGGGGAACGGCGCCGTCAGAACGCCTCGCACCGGCGTCCAGGCGACCCCCAGGAGGACGACGATGCCGCCCAGCACCAGCAGCGTCACGGCAGCCACGCCCGCGCCATCAAGCCCAGCTGATTGACCAGCACAGCCAGGGCCACGCCGTCGTCAGCAGACCCGAGACGATCAGGCTCGCCTGTTGATCAGGAGGGAGATGAGCGCAAAGACGGCGATGACGACCAGGGAGACAATGGCGGCGCGCAGCGCATATCCATCCTCGGTCATGGACATGAATACAGGCCCTGTCCCCAGAGGCGACGCGCCGTCCGCCTGCGCACCCGTGATCGCCAGGGTGACAGCGGCCGATAGCAGCATCGGGGCGGCAAAGAAGTGCAGCCAGAACCCGGTACCCGACAATCGCGTTGTCCGCGCCGGGTCCCGCGCATCGAAGGCGATGCCGCCCAGGAACAGCGCCAGCCCCATCAGGAGATTGATCAACGGATTGAACCGCACAACCGTATAGGGGTCGATCACCAGCCAGGCCAGCATGGCGAAGCTGACAAGCGCCAGTCCGGTCAAACCGCCCGCAAACGGCAGACGGAAGCTTGAATAGTAGAACGCGCTGACGACCAGCGCCGATCCGCCAAACACAATGGGCATCAGACGAATCGTCCAGGGCAGATCCGCAAGCATGGCGTCGAACGCCTCCCGCGACAGCGCGCTCGTGCTGGTGATGCTGTCGACCGCCGCATCAAAGGCGGCGGAGTCAAACTGCGCCATGATCAGCCGGATATAGATCCAGCTCAGGGCAAGACTTGCGAACACCACAAACACGCAGCACAGGACAATGCCGGGAAGGATGCGGCGCTGGCGTCCGACGAGGAGCGCCGACAAGCCCCAGGCCATGAGACCGATCAGCGCCAGCAGCGTGATGGCGGCGGCATGAGAACTGAGCGAGCCCGCTTCCAGTCTCAGGGATTCATGAAATTGCGCGCCGCCCAGGCTCAGTCCCGCGAACAGGATCACCACGCCAATGGTTGTGAAGATGTCGTGGAAGTTATTGAGAAAGGGCAGCATCTCATCGCCCGGTCGCGCGCTGTTGGCGGCGCCTTCATCGGCCGCAATCGCTGCAGTCTGAGTTTCGGTCATGGCGTCCCCCTGCCTGACTTGCATCAACGCCAGACTGACACGCGCACACGCAAAGCGCACCTTAAACCGTACGCATTCCCCTGATCAGGGCGCTCGCAGGCTGTCGCGCTCGATGACTTCGCCATGCAGGATAACTGCGTCAATGCTGCGCCAGGCGCTCACGCTCTCGAACGGGTTCTCCTTCAAAAGCACCAAATTGGCGATGAAGCCCGGCGCGATCTGGCCGTACTCGGTTTCAAGACCGAACTGGTTGGCAATGGTCAGCGTGCCGGAGCGGAAGATATCGGTCGCGCTCATGCCCGCCGCGGCCATGGCTTCCATTTCCAGAAGCGTGCAAAGCCCGGACTGATTGATCGCGGTGGGGCTGCCGGGGCAGTCGCTCGCCAGCATCACCTTATGGCCCTGGCCGTGCAGATAGGCGAGCGCGCGCTGACCGCGCTGTACGCCGAAGCCGAAAATGTCGGCGATTTCCTCGCGCGGCATGTCGGCGGGGAAATCAGACGCCAGCTCATCGGCGAACCAGTCCGCCCCGCCCTGACGATAGAAGATCATCAGTTCAGACGGCGTCACGGGTACAAGGTCAGGATTGTCCAGTGCGCCGGGACGCACATGGTCAGAAAGGCCGCCCATAACGCGCAGGGTCGGCATATAGCCCACATGACCCGTGACAACCCGGTCGAGAGTCTCAACTACTGGCGGGTCGCCCTCGGGCCATTGCCAGTTCCACAGGCCATGCGCCATCACACCCAAGCCGTGATCAAGCGCGATCTCGTACATGTCGATGGCGTTGGCGTGCACGAGAACCGGCATGGTGCGGGCATCCGCTTCGGCCTTGATGGCGTCGAGCGTCGCCTCGCTCATCAGCGGCCAGTCGCTGGCCGCGCCGAAACCGTCCTCGAGATAGACCTTCACGCACACTGCGCCCTCAGTCTGCATGCGCGCGATCACCTGTGCGGCGTCTTCGGGCGTATCGATGTCATAGGGATAGCGTCTTCCGGGTTTTCGCCCGCGCGCTGATTGACCGGATAGCATCATGCGGCCCCGGAACCTCGCCACAGCGCAGCAAATCGGGATGATGCGGCTGATCGGTAAAGACCTCCCAGCCCGTCAGCGGGGCCGGATCGAGCACTTGGGTCACGCCATGATAGAGCAGGCTGCGCGGCTGCTGCGCCATATAGGCCGCGACCAGCGCGGGATGCTCATTTGCGGGCGGCAGTCCCGCCGCGCCCATGCCCGGCACGAAGGAGACATGGTGGTGGCTGTCCGTCAGGCCGGGCGCCAGATAACGCCCCTGCCCGTCCAGCAGCATTTCCTCGCCTTGCGGCTCAAGCAGCTGCTCGCTGATCTCGACGATCCGGCCATCGCGAATCCTTACAGACTGATCCGCCAGGACCGCATCGCGTTCCGGGCTGGCGATCGTGACATTGCGAATGACGAGATCATCAGACGGAACCGCCTGAACGGTGAGGAGCGCAAGAGCGAGCGCAGCTATTGACATGATGTAAACTCCCGGTTTGAGCCGGGGTCTACATCACGTCAAATGACCCTGAAACCCTGACAGATGTCAGGTCAGGCTCAAATTTGGGTCAGATAACCCCCAGCTCCTTGCCCACCTTGGTGAAGGCGGCGACGGCGCGGTCGATCATTTCGGGGGTGTGGGCGGCGCTCATCTGGGTGCGGATACGGGCCTGGCCCTTGGGCACAACGGGATAGAAGAAGCCGATCACATAGACGCCCTCCTCCATGAGCTTGTCGGCCATCTTCTGGCTCAGCGACGCATCGCCCAGCATCACCGGGATAATCGGGTGTTCGCCCGGCAGCAGGTCAAATCCCGCTTCGGTCATGCCGGTGCGGAAGCGTTTGGCGTTGTCAAACAGGCGGGCGCGCAGATCATCGCCCTCACGCACCATTCGAGCGCCTTGAGGCTCGCGCCCGCAATGGCCGGGGCCAGAGAGTTCGAGAACAGATAGGGACGCGAACGCTGGCGCAGAATGTCGATGACCGGCTTCTTTGCGGCGGTGAAACCGCCCATGGCGCCGCCAAGCGCCTTGCCCAGCGTGCCGGTGATGATGTCCACCCGACCCATCACGCCGCAATGTTCGACCGAGCCGCGACCGTTCGGGCCCATGAAGCCGTGGGCGTGACAATCATCGACCATGGTCAGCGCGTCATACTTGTCCGCCAGATCACAGATGTCCTTGAGATTGGCGATATAGCCATCCATCGAGAACACGCCATCGGTGACGACCAGAATAGTGCGCGCGCCATCCTCGCGGGCCTGCTTGAGCTGGGCCTCGAGATCATTCATGTCCGAGTTGGCGTAGCGATAGCGCTTGGCCTTGCACAGGCGCACGCCATCGATGATCGAGGCATGGTTCAGCGCGTCGGAGATGATCGCGTCTTCCGGGCTCAGCAGCGGTTCGAACACGCCGCCATTGGCGTCAAACGCGGCGGCATAAAGGATCGCGTCTTCCTGGCCGGTGAAGTCGGCGATCGCCGCCTCAAGCTCTTTATGGACCTCCTGCGCGCCGCAGATGAAGCGCACGGACGCCACGCCATAACCATAGCGATCCAGCGCAGTCTTCGCCGCCTCGATCAGCTCGGGCCGGTTGGCGAGGCCCAGGTAATTGTTGGCGCAGAAGTTCAGCACATGGCGCTCGGCGCCATCGGTTCCGCGCACATCGATCTCGGAGAATTGCTGCGAAGTGATGGTGCGTTCGCGCTTGTAGAGACCCTCCGCTTCGATCTCGGACAGGGTCTCGGTCAGGCGGTCGTAAAAACTCTGGGACATGGGTGGACTCCCTTCAAAGATCGAAACTGGAAAGCAATCTAGCTCAGCGACAGCGTCTTGCCCGGCGCGATGTCCGCGAGGCTCTGCTTGACATGGATCAGAGCGGGCTTGCCGGCATTGAGCGCTTGATTGAGGGCCGCAGCGAAGTCTTCGGTTTTGTCGACGAAAAAACCCGCACAGCCACACGCTTCCGCCATCAGCTTGAAGTCGGGATTGGCCAGATCCGTACCGCTGACCCGCCCCGGATAAGCGCGCTCCTGGTGCATGCGAATGGTGCCATAGGCGCCATTGTCAAAGACGCAGACGACGATGTTCGCGCCGTGCTGAACCGCGGTGGCGAGCTCCGGCGCGGCCATCATGAAATCGCCATCCCCGCACACCGCGATCACCGGACGGTCGGGGCAATGCAACTTGGCGGCGATCGCCGCCGGCAAGCCATAGCCCATCGCGCGAGGTCGGGCGAGCGTAGCTGGGCAGGCACTGGTGCACCCAGAAGCGATGCAGCCAGGCGGCGAAGTTCCCTGCGCCATTGGTCATGATCGCTTGACCGCCAAGCTTCTCGGACGTTTCACGCCAGATGATTGACGGGTTCACATCGCCGGTCACCTCGACCGGCTCGATCCAGGCGTCATAGGCGGCGCGGCACTGCTTGACCCACTCGCTGCGCGTGGCGGCGCGCTCTGGCCTGGAGGCCGCGTGGATATTGCTCAGCGCGAGGCCAGCCTGGGCGGTGACTGCGAGCTTCGGCCGGTAGACCCGCCCCAGCTCTTCTCCGCCCGGATGGATATGGACCAGACGGTCCGCCACGCCTTCGGGCACATCGAACAGATCATAGCTCTGGGTGGTCATCTCGCCGAGGCGAGGACCAATGGCGACGATCAGGTCCGCCTCACGCAGCGCCCCCACGACAGCGGGGCAAGCGCCAATGCCCGCCTCACCGCCATAATGGGAATGCTTGTTATCAAACAGGTGCTTGACGCGGAAACTTGTTATGACGGGGCAATTCATCTGCTCGGCAAATGCGTGCAGAGCCGTCCGGTCTTCATCGCGCCAGCCCGGCCCGCCGACCATCACGACCGGGCGGTCTGCCGCATCGATCATCTGGGCGATTTCGGCGGCAGTGCTGGCGGACACTTCACTGCGCGCCATCGGCAAAGCCGCTGCTGCGGGCGCGTCCGCGATCTCGGTCAGCATGTCTTCAGGCAAGCGACAACCACCGGGCCCGGACGACCATTCATGGCGAGCGAGAAGGCGCGCATCATCATTTCGGGCACGCGGGCGGGATCACGGATCTCGAACGCCGCCTTGGCGAGACCGGCGAAGGCCTGCCCGTAATCAAGCTCCTGGAACGCCTCGCGGCCCTCATCCTCGCGCCGGACCTGACCGACGAGAAGGATCATGGGCGTGGAGTCCTGAAGCGCGGTGTGTACGCCCACAGCGGCCTGGGTGGCGCCTGGTCCGCGCGTGACGAAACAGATGCCCGGCCTGCCGGTCAGCTTGCCATGGGCTTCGGCCATGTTCGCTGCGCCCGCCTCGTGACGACATTGAATGAAAGGGATGCCTGCATCCACCAATGCATCAAGAGCCGCCAGGTAACTCTCTCCCGGAACACCGAAAATCCGTTCAACGCCATTGGCGGACAAGGCGTCGATAAGGTGCTGGGCGCCGGTGCGGGAAGGCATGATGTGGGTCTCCAGGATTGTTGACCCGATCTGCTAACGCGCACCGGCGGTGCAAGGCAAGCGTCAGGCGGCGCGCACGCCAGCGAGGAAGCGCTCGATCGTCGCCTTCAGACCCTGGCTTCACTGGCGACGCGACGCTGCCTGATCGAGATCCCGCGCGCTGCTCGCCTGATCGGCCTTGCTGCGCCTGACTGACCTCAGAGCGCACTTCGCCTGTGGCTGCTGCGGCGTTCTGCGCGGAGCTTGAGATTTCCGCGGCCGCCGCCCGCTGCTCTTCCATGGCGGCGGAAATGGCGGTGGCGATCTCATAGGTCTCGCCAATGACGCCGGTAATCTTTTCGATGGCGGCGACCGAGGCTTCGGTCGCGTTCTGAATGCCCTTGATCTCGGTGGAAATACTCTCGGTGGCGTGCGCAGTCTGCTCGGCAAGCGCCTTCACTTCGCTGGCCACCACGGCAAACCCCTTGCCGGCCTCGCCGGCGCGCGCGGCCTCGATGGTGGCGTTGAGCGCCAGAAGATTGGTCTGTTCGGTGACGCCGGCGATCAACTGGATAATGCCATCGATCTTCTGAGCCGCCTCCGCCAGCTTCTGCACGTCGGCGCGGGTCAGATCCGCTTGCTCCACGGCAGCCTTCGAGACCTCGGAGGAGCGCAGCGATTGCTGGTTGATCTCACTGATCGCCGCCGTCAGCTCCTCAGCCGCCGCCGCCACAACCTCGACGCTCTCGGCCGAGGTTTGCGCAGCGCCATCCAGAACGCGCGCTCCATCGGCGGTCGCGCCCGCATTGGACTTCATGCCATCAGACGAGGCGCGCAGTTGTTCGCCCGCCGCCTCAAAGGCCGAAATCGCCAGCGCAGCGCTATTGTCGAATTCGGAAACCAGCGCCTCGATCTGCTCCGCCCGGCGAAGTTGCGCCTCCCGAGCCGCCTTGGCCTCGGCTTCCAGCCGTTCACGCTCCTGCGCGGAGGCCTGCAGGACTTTGACCGATCTCGTGAGGTCCGTCACTTCCTTGCCATCCGGCTCGGGCAGAGCCGTGTCCGTATCACCTTGCGCCAGCCGCTCCACGGCGCCGCAGAGACGCGCCACGGGTCGCTGAATGGAACGGTTGAGCAGAAAGGCGCCGGCAAACAGAAGAAGGATCACGACCAGATTGCCGACCGCCAGCACCATGATGTTGGACCAGATCCGCGCCTGGACATCATTCACATAGACTCCGGCCCCGACAATCAGCCCCCAGGGCTCGAACAGCTCGACATAGCTGCGCTTGGGCACCGGCGCATCAGACCCTGCGCGCGGCCAGCCATAATCCACATAACCGGCGCCGTCCGCCCGGGCGACCTGCGCCATCTCGCGGAACAGATACAGGCCGTTCGGGTCCTGATTGCCATACATGGACTGGCCGTTGAGATCGGGACGCACAGCGTGCATCACCATCACGTGGTCCAGATCAAAGACGAAGTAGTAATTGTCGCCCTCAAACCGCATATCGCCCAGGACCCGCATGGCGGCGGCTTGCGCTTCAGGCTGCGACATCTCTCCGGAGTCCACGCGGGCCTGATAGGAGTTCATCGTTGTCGATGCGATTTCTATGATATCGCTAAGTGACTGATCAACTTCATGAAGTATTCCGCGCCTAAGCTCCACGGCGCTCACAGTCGTCAGGGCGACGAGCAAACACGCCATGACGGCGCCCGCAAGATAGAGCTTCTGACCAATGGATGCATTCTTCAGCATGGTTCTGTATCCCGGAGCCGTATGCCCGGAGAGTTCAGAGCGAGTCTGTTAACGCATCATTATTTATTGAATTCATTGCCAGAAAGAGCGATCAAAACCCGTAACGGACACCCAGATTCAAGGTCAGAGGCTCACCCGGGAAATATCTGTATTGCCCAAAAGCAAAATCGGCGCGCTCTGCATATCGTTCATCCAGAACATTTCTTGCTGCGAGATATACGGACAGATTGTCCCGCACTTCCACAGCAGCCCTGACATGCAACAGATCGTGGCCGTCATAGAGCGCGGTATTGCCAGCATCCGCAAAATACTCGCCCACATGCACCCATTCGGTCTCGAAGCGGAGCCGGTCTGTCGCATCCCAGATCAGACGCAGGTTTGACAGCCATTCCGGCGCCGTATCGATCCGCGCCCCCTTGCGGATCTGCTCTGATCCTGCACTGGCCCCGCCATTGAAATCATATTCATGCACGGCCCAGCTGACTGCGCCTTGCAGACGGATTTGATCGGTCAGCGAAACCCCTGCTTCAAGCTCGACGCCGTGATGACGGGTCTTCGCACCCGTAACAGTCAAACCGTCCGCATCACGCAGAATGACATTGTCCTTGCGCATGACATACCCCGTCAGCTCCACCCGGTAACGCCCGCTCGTCGAATTGAGGCGAATGCCGCTCTCCAGGCTGTCCAGGGTTTCAGGCTCGATGCCTTCAACGCTCTGACCGGGTTGAAGCCGGTAGAGCTCTGCGGTCTGGGGGGCGCGGACGCCTCGCGCGGCGCGCCCGAACACGGAGACCACGTCATTGACCGTATAGATCCAGCCGGCATGGGGAGCCAATGTGTCAAAGGAATCCTGCCGATCCGGAAGCCGAAGATAACGACCGACCACGCCATCCGGGGCAGCGTTGGCGTAGTCATAGCGCGTGCCTTCCCACCGCACGCCAGCGTCGAGCCGCAAGCGGGGCGTCACCTGCAGCTCGGCCATCAGGAAGCTTGCAAGAGTCCGGGCGCTGACCTCGTAATCATAGTGAACGCCCTGAACAAACGGCCCGAGAGTTGGACGGGTCTGGATTTCGCTCAGAACGCCCTCCGTCAAATCTGCATCAACCCCGAGACGGATCACGCTGCGATCCAGCGTCCAGACCAGTGCGGACTGAATCCCAACGGAATCGTGACCGCTGTCTTCCAGCGCTTCGGACGGCAGGAAATGCATTCTGAACTGCATGTCGTTGCTGCGTGCGAAAAGCACTGTCTGCGCGCTGAGCGTCTCGGACAGCGGGTGTTCGAGATGCAGCGCCGCCCGCAAGGCATAAGCGTTGCGGAAGGCTTCCGGGTCGGCATTCCGACGTGACGCGCCTTCATCCTCATAGGCACGGAATCCGTTGACGAAGGTCGCGGTCTCCTGCTCGAGATCCACAGCCGAGACCCGCAATGACCAGTCGGTCTGACCGGAGCGGCCATCCAGACGCGCCTGCAGGACCCGACGGTCCAGGGCGGCGTCATCGCGCCAGCCATCCTCATGACGCAGCCCCAACCCAGCCAGCCCGATCCGAAGCGGGTGTCGCCGCCCAGCGAAGCGCGCAGGCCGGCACGGCCGTATGAACCAGCCTCAAGAGACACTGTGCGCCCCGCGGTTTCCGGCTCGGGCGTAAGGACATTTACAAGACCATGCAGCGCATTAGACCCGTAGGCCGCAGAGCCGGGACCGCGGACGACCTCGATGCGGCCCGCCAGGCTGTCGGCGGCTTCAAACAGACCATTGATATTGGCGAAGCCAGCGGCGCGCAGCGGCACCCCGTCCTCAAGATAGAGAAAACTGCCAGCCCCCTGGCTGCCTGTGAGGACAGGCGAGCGGATCGCAGTGAGATGCTCGGCGCCGTTCCCGCGATGCAGATTGACGCCCGGCAGGCGATTGAGCGCCTCGCTGACATGATGAGCGCCGATCTGCTGGATCTCTTCACGATCCAGCACTGCAGTCGCCAGCGGGGACTGGCTTTGCAGCGCTTCGCTGCGGGTCCCCGTCACCACGACCACATCACGAAGGATCCCGCTATCCTGAGCATCCGCAGCAAAACCGCTCCCGGACACCCAGGCCAGACCGGCGACAGAACCAAACAGATGCGTGAGGACAAGGCGGGGCATGGCGAACAATCCCTGGACGGCGGACATGATCGGACCTGCTCTAGGGCAGGCGCGCGCCTCAACATAGAGCGGAAAGACATTCAGACATGCTTGACCACGGGCGTGGCCTCTATACCGTTACAAATTAACAACAATAAGGGGAGCTGCACTCATGCTGCGCGCGCTTGCACTATCGCTGGCCCTGGCCTTGCCCACGGCTGGCGCCGCATCGGCCTATTTCGAGCCGGACTACACGCCCAAACCTATTGCGGACCTGCTGGATTTTGACGCCCGCTATGATGCGGCGATCCCGACACCCGAAGCGGTTCTGGGGTATCAGAGCGGCGAGATCATTTTCACGCCTGAAATGCATGCGGCCTACATACAGGCCGTCGCCGCCGCGTCGGACCGCGTCAGCGTACAGACCATCGGGCGCAGTCATTTCGGCCGCCCCATCCTGCGCGTCACCATCACCTCGCCCGCCAATCAGGCTCGGCTTGAAGAGATCCGACAGACCCAGCTCACCCTGAGCGAGCCCAACGCTCAGATCCCGGAAGATCAGCCGGTCGTTGTCCAGTTCACCCACGGCGTGCACGGCTCGGAATCCTCTGGCTATGATTCCGCGCCGCTCATTCTCTATCACCTGGCCGCGGCGCAAGGCGCCGAGATCGAGACGCTTCTGGAGGAGACCGTCATCCACCAGATCGTGATGATCAACCCCGATGGCGCCAACCGGTTCGCCCAGTGGACGAACATGCATCACGCCAATGTCCCCGTGGCCGATCCGCAGCATCGCGAGCACTATTACGAATGGCCCTGGGGCCGCACCAACCATTACTGGTTCGACATCAACGCCAGTGGCTGCCTGTCACCCAGCCCGAAGCGCGCGCGCTTGTCAGCGCGACCCAGGACTGGCGCCCCAATGTCGCCGCCGACCTTCACGAGATGGGCGAGAACTCCAGCTTCTTCATCTCGCCGGGACCGCGCGAAGGCTTCACCCGCTTTTGAGCCAGTCCGGTTTCGACCTCAATCTTGAACTCAACCAGACCCTGAACACCCAACTGGATGAAGAAGGGGCGGTCTATGTCAGTGAGGAGCTCTTTGATGACTTCTATCTGGGATATGGCTCGAGCTATCCGGGGCTGATCGGTTCGATCCCCTATCTGTTCGAGCAGAGCTCGGTGCGCGGCATCGTCCAGGAGACCGAGTACGGGGTTCAGCGCTATGACGACAAGATCGCCCAGCAAGCCCGCACGGCGATCGCCCTGATCCGCTCGGCCCATGACCATCGCGCTGAACTGCAAGGCCATATGCGCGAATTCTTTGGTGAAACCCGGCAAATGGCGAATTCCGATGCGGTTCGCGCCTATGTGTTCGGCTCGTCCGATCGCGGTCGTCTGTCGGACTTCATCGACATGCTGGCGACGCATCGCATCGAGGTGAGAGAGCTGGCGCAGAGCTTTACCCATCAGGGCCATGAGTATCGTCCCGGCGAGGCGTTCATCGTACCCTTGCGACAGGATCAGTACCGCACGGTGCGCGCCCTCTTCGAGACCCGCGTGATCACCAACAAGGTCGAATTCTACGATGTGTCGGGCTGGACCCAGCCCCTCGCCTACGATCTTGACTATGCAGAGCTGCGCGGCGGCCAGTTCCGCAGCCAGCTCACGGGTGACGTGGTCACGGGGTTCGAGATGGCGGAAGCCGCGCCCGACACCAGCGCACTCGGCTATGTGATGGAGTGGGACAATTACTACGCCCCGCGCGCTCTTTACCGACTGCTGGATGCCGGCGTTCGCGCCCGTGTCATTCCGGATGAGACCACGATCCGCACCACCCGCGGCGATCAGGAGATCGGACGCGGCGCGGTGATGATCGAGTTGCGCCGCCAGCCGGTGAACGCACAGGACATCCACGCCCTTTTGACCCGCGCCGCGCTGGAGGACGGCGTGAAGGTGCATGCGGTCACCTCGGGCAGCACCAGCCGGGGATCAGACCTTGGCGGCTTCGCCCTCTCCAATGTGGAGAAGCCCGAAGTGCTGCTGGTGACCGGGCGCGGCATCAGCCTGGCGATGCCGGGGAAGTCTGGCACCTCCTCGATCATGACATGCACATGCCGGTCAGCATGATCGATCAGTCCGAACTCGGCGGCGCTGATCTGAGCCGATACACGCATATCATCCTGCCCCATGGCCGACTGAACCGGTTGAGCGATGACTTTCCTGAAGCTCTGGGACGCTGGGTGCGCAGCGGCGGCACGCTGATCGCAACCGGCAACGCCGCCCGGTGGGCGATCGACCACGAGCTTTCCGGCGCGACCATCGCCGAGCTTGAGACCCCGGAAGCGGACGCGGCGCCGGCGCCCCGTTATGAGGACATCGCCGCCTGGGATGCGGAAATGCAGATCTCGGGCGCCATCTTCGACACCCGGATCGACACCAGCCATCCGCTGGCGTTCGGGTTCCGCGATGATCGTCTGCCGAGCCATCGCTCCAGTGATCTGGCGTTTGCGGTCGGCGACAACCCGCTCGCCCTGCCGGTTCGCTACGCCCCCGAGGATCCGATCCTGAGCGGGTATGCCTCCGAGGAGCTGCGGCGCGCACTGTCAGGCCAGGGCGCGCTCTACGCCGAACGCCGCGGCTCGGGATCGGTCATCCTGTTTGCTGATGATCCCTATTACCGGGCGTATTATCGCGGCACGGCGCGTCTTATGATGAACGCCATCTTCTTCGGGAATGACTTCCGGAACGCCTACCGTCGAACCGACGGTTAGAGAGGAAAAGGCCCGGTCTCCGGACCGGGCCTTTTTTTCCAAGTCTGCGACGACAGTCTCAGCGCTTGCCGGCGTGTCTCTGCTCCAGGACGCCCACCACATCCGAGAGCGACAAGCCGCGCGCCTTCAGCGTCACCATCAGGTGGAAGACGAGGTCCGCGGCCTCTCCCAGCAAGGCTTCATCGTCCTCAGCAGCGGCTGCAAGCGCCGTCTCCACGCCCTCCTCGCCCACTTTCTGGGCGCATTTCAGAACGCCCTTGGACAGGAGCTTGGCGGTATAGCTGTCCTTGGGAGCCTCCTTGGCGCGGGTCTCGATCACCTGCTGCAACTCGCCCAGAAAGCCGATCTCCGGCCCCGGCGCTTCTCCGAAACAGGTATGGCTGCCCGTATGGCAGGTCGGTCCGGCCGGGCGCGCCTGCACCAGGATCGCGTCGGCGTCACAATCGGTTGCGACTGACACCAGGGTCAGCGTGTTGCCGGAGGTTTCCCCCTTCGTCCACAGCCGCTCCTTGGAGCGCGACCAGAAGGTGACCAACCCCTTTTCCTGGGTCTCGTCGAGCGCCTTGGCGTTCATGTAGCCCAGCATCAGCACTTCGCCGGTATCGGCGTGCTGAACAATGGCCGGAGCCAGCCCCCCGCCCTTCTTCCAGTCGATCTGCAGGCTCATACCCGTATCTCCACGCCTTCATCGGACAACCAGGCCTTAAGGTCCGGTATGGCGATGACAGCCTTATGAAACACGCTCGCGGCAAGTGCGCCATCTACATCCGCCTGCTGAAAGACGTCGCGGAAATGCTCCATGGCGCCTGCGCCGCCCGAGGCGATGAGCGGTACGGAACAGACCTCGCGAGCGGCCGCCAGCTGCTCAATGTCATAACCTTCGCGCACCCCGTCCTGATCCATGCAGTTGAGCACGATCTCGCCGGCGCCGCGATCAATCACCTCGCGGATCCAGTCGAGCGTCTTGCGATGTTCGGTCGAGGTCCGGGAGGGATCACCGGTATTCTTGTGACAGCGCCAGTCACCATCGATCACCCGGCTGTCAATTCCGACCACGACGCATTGGGAGCCGAATTCCTTCGCCATGGCGTCGATGAGATCGGGATTTTCCAGAGCGGGCGTATTGATCGAGATCTTGTCCGCCCCGCCAAACAAGCGCGCGCGGGCATGCTCAAGCGAGCGAATGCCGCCCGCGACACAGAAGGGAATGTCGATGGCCTTCGCCACTCGGCCCACCCATTCAGGCTCGACCGTTCGTCCCGCCGGGCTGGCGCTGATATCGTAGAAGACCAGCTCGTCCGCCCCTTCATGGGCGTAACGCTGGGCCAGCTCCTCGATTCCGCCCACATCCTCATGGTTCTGGAACCGCACGCCTTTCACCACGCGACCGTCGCGCACATCAAGGCAGGGAATGATCCGACGCGCTAGCATGCCAGCGCCTCCTCGAGCGTGAAGCGGCCCTCGAATAGGGCGCGCCCGATGATGACGCCGGAGAGGCCTTGCGCCTTCAGGGCGCGCAGGTCGTCAAGGGAGGACACGCCGCCCGAAGCCTGCCAGTTCATGTCAGCCCGAATGTGTGCGAGGTCCTGATAAAGCTCCAGATTGGGGCCTTCGAGCATGCCGTCTCGCGCCACATCCGTCGCCAGAGCGTGGCTCAAACCGCCCAGACGATACTCGGACAACAGATCCGCGAGCGGGGTGACCGATTGCTCGGTCCATCCGCGCAGGGTGGGATAGGCCACCCCGTTATCGGCGATCTTCACATCGAAGGCCGCCGCAATCTGTTCAGAACCGAACTCCGCGATCCAGCCGATGACGGTCTGAGGCTCGCTTACCGCGAGGCTGCCAATGACGGCGCGGCTGGCGCCGGCCTTGAGGATGGCGTGCACGTCTTCTCGCGTGCGCACGCCGCCGCCGGTCTGCACCTTCAGCCCCACATCGGCGATGGCGCGGACCAGATCCTGCTGTCGCCGCGCGCCGTCACGCGCGCCAGACAGGTCGACCAGATGCAGCCAGTCCGCACCCGCAGCTTGAACAGCTCGGCCACTGCGACCGGATTATCGCCATATTCGGTGACGGCGTCGAAATCGCCCTTGGCCAGGCGCACGACACGCCCGTCAAGAACATCAATGGCGGGATAGAGGATCATGCCGCGCCCTTTACAAAATTGGTCAGGATCTGAGCGCCGGTCTTGGCCGAGCGCTCGGGGTGGAACTGGCATCCGGCCACATGGCCCTTGCGAGCGATGGCGGTGATGCCTGTTCCGTATTGCGTCGAGGCGGCGGTATGCGCCCCGATCGGCGCATAGAAACCGTGCACGAAATAGACATGAGCCCCGGCGGGAACCCCCTCGAGCAGGGGCTCGTCCGATTTGACCGGCGTCAGCGTATTCCAGCCCATGTGCGGCCAGGGTCCGTCCGCGCCCGGCTCCAGCCGTTCAATCCGCCCGGGGATCAGTCCCAGCATCTCGCAATCGCTCTCGGCCGAGTAGTCATACAGCAATTGCATGCCCAGGCAGACTCCCAGAAGAGGACGCTGGTCTTTCCTGAGCGCCTGCGCCCAACCCGTCGCGATCAGCCGCTTCATGGCGGGCCCCGCAGCGCCCACGCCGGGCAGGATGATGCGGTCGCACTCCTGCGCCTCCTCCGGTGTTTCCGTCAGCCGATAGCGCGCGCCCAGCCGCTCAAGCGCATAGCGCACCGAGGCGATATTGGCCGTGGAGGTGTCGATAATGGCGGTCGTCATCACAACACCCCCTTGGTGGATGGCAAGGCGTCGCCTTCAACCCGAACCGCCATGCGCAGTGCACGCCCGAAGGCCTTGAAGGTGCTTTCAATCATGTGGTGCGCATTCTCGCCTTCGACTTTCACATGCAGGGCCGCCTTGAGACTCTCCGCGATCGAGCGGAAGGCGTGCGGACACATCTCGACTGGGAAGTCCCCGACGCGTTCGCCGGGAATCTCGCCCTCGAAGACGGCATAGGGCCGGCCTGACAGATCAATCCAGACGCCCGCGCGCGTCTCGTCCATGGGCAGTTCGAAACCGAACCGGCCAATGCCGCGCTTGTCGCCGAGCGCCTTGCGCAAGCCTTCGCCGAGCGCCAGACACACATCCTCGATCGTGTGGTGCGCGTCGACCTCGAGATCGCCCTGGCATGAAACGCTCAGCGCGATGCCGCCATGGCGCGCGATCTGCTCGAGCATGTGATCAAAGAAGGCGTTGCCGGTCTCGATCTCGGCGCTTCGCGATCCAGATCCACGCTCAGGGTGATTTCGGTCTCCTTGGTGACCCGGCGCACGGTCGCGATCCGCCTCTGGGCCTTGTAACCCAGGAAGTCCCGCAGATCGCGCGCCGTCTGGGCGTCGCGAACATGCCCCACCAGCCCCTCGCCGTCTTCCGCGAGGACCAGCCCCAGACGCTTGAGCGTCATGGGATTGGAATGTTCATAGACCAGCCCCCGAGGCGTCACCTGTCCGACCTCGCCCAGTTCTTCGGACAGGGCCTGGGCGATATCAGCCAGAATGGCGTCGCGCTCTTCGCGATCCTTGCGCGCCGCCAGACGCGCGCCGGGGGCTCAGCTGCGTCATGCCAACTTCCAGCAGGCAGCACGGCACGGCATTCAGCTTGGTGCGCAATAGCGCAGCCTGCTCGGCGTCCATGGCGCAGAGCACGGTGATGGGGGTCTGCTGACCGCCGATCCGATAGAGCGTGAGCCCTGGCTGGGCGGTTCGTCCAGTGCGATCACGCCATCCGCCCCGAAATCGTGGGCCAGCGTCAGATCACTGCTCCAAACCGCTTGTCGAGCCTCATCCGTACTGGAGGCGAGCGCCAGATTGGCCTGAGGAATTTCCAACAGGCTCTCAAGGCGGTCGAGCAACAAGCTTCGCCCATGGCCCGCATGTCTTCCGGGCGATGGGACAGGTCAAAAACGCCGCTCATCCGTCAATCTTCCTCTTTCGGCGCAGCGCATGGCGAGGCGGTGCGCATCCAGACCTTCAAGGGCGGCCAGCCCTTCCACCACAGGCCCCAGGGTCTCGAGCGACTGCTGGGTCAACTCCAGCATGGTCGTCGTTTTCTGGAACATCTCGACGGTCACGCCCCCATAGGCGCGCGCCGCGCCCGCCGTCGGGAGCGCGTGATTGGGCCCGGCGGCGTAGTCGCCCGCCGCTTCCGGCGTCCAGGGCCCCAGAAAAATCGAACCGGC
>LZQR01000101.1_pt1 | contig 23575 bp, 32 predicted proteins | sample 768601 | NCBI WGS metagenome assembly LZQR01 (sample SAMN05207299, study PRJNA324521) | oil field metagenome | isolation source: sample BH-FW-24 from oil reservoir | place: India: Bombay High | collected 2015-12-04
TAGTTATTGGAAGAGTTTGTGTTAGGTACAGTAACGCTCATTGTCGTTTTTCTTCTTTGTTAGTATTGAATTTTTCTCAAATCTATTTGAGAAAAAGATTAACAACAATTTTTTTGTGGAAAATTCAGATAAATTTGAGATCTCGGCAAAATTACTCAATAAAATCTGAATTTAGATCGATTTGTGTGATCTATGGTGGTTGTTTTGCTCATGTATAGTTGAAAGAATAGCTTTGAAACGAAAGCGAAAGCTGAGTTTTACGACTAAAACTAAAAACTATGTGAGGATTAACATGAAAGAATTGATCGCTTCAGAGCACGCTCCTGCCGCAATTGGCCCGTATTCACACGGTACACTTACGGGGATTTGATTTTACTTCTGGCCAGCTCCCAGTTGATAGCGCGACAGGTAAAGTAGTAGAGGGAGGGATTACTGCTCAAAGTCATCAATCTCTTACGAACTTAAAACATGTGCTTGAAGCGGGTAACGGCAGTTTAGATACGGTTCTAAAAACGACGTGTTACTTGGCAAACATCAGCGACTTTGCGGAATTTAACAAAGTGTATGCCGAGTTTTTCCAAAAAGATTGCCCAGCACGAAGCTGCTTTGCGGTGAAAGATCTTCCGCTAGGTGTTTTGATTGAAGTTGAAGCGATTGCTAGTAAAAGTAATACGGAGAAGAAGCATGAATCAGCAATGGAACCAATATATCCAAATCATTAAGCAAGTTGTAAAACCTGCCCTCGGATGTACAGAACCCATTGCTGCTGCATATGCGGCAGCAGTTGCAAAGCGTGAGCTTGGATGCCAAACCCCGGATACGATTGAAGTTCGTGTCTCAGACAACTTATTTAAAACTCAATGGGGTTTACGTTCCCGGTACTGGGAAAATTGGCCTTAAGATCGCGGCGTCAGTTGGCGCATTAGCGGGAGACCCAAACGCAGAACTGGAAGTACTCGCTAAAATTACTCAAGACGATGTGACTGCTGCCCAGCAACTTATTGATGAAGAGCGAGTCAGTGTTGCTCGCATTGATACACAAGAATTTATCTTTTGCAGCGTGACCATGAGCGCTGGAGAAGACACAGTCTCGGTGACCATCAGCGGTGGGCACACTAACATTATTCAGATCACTCGTAATGGCCAAGTGACGTTTGATGCCCCGCAGCAGCAACGTGTTGCGACAGGATCAGTATGTGAAGGCGTTAATATCTCCATTAAGCAGATTTACGACTTTGCCCTTCAAGCGCCATTTGATGACATCAAATTCATTCTGCAAGCGGCGGAACTCAACTCTTCCTTAGCGCAAGAGGGTATCGACCGAGGTTATGGCTTAGAAATTGGCCGGACATTAAAAGGCAATATCGAACAAGGCTTACTTGGCAATGACCTGATGAGCAGAATCCAAATGATGACGTCTGCCGCATCAGATGCTCGAATGGGCGGTGCTACATTACCAGCCATGAGTAACTTCGGCAGTGGTAATCAAGGTATCGCGGCAACTATGCCAGTGGTGATTGCAGCTGAAGCCTTCCAAAGTAGTGAAGAGCAATTAGCAAGAGCTCTGATCATGAGCCATCTAGGCGCTATATACATCAAGTCTTACTACCCACCACTGTCTGCTTTTGTGGCAACACGGTAACCAGTGCGGCCGCATCTATGGCGTTGGTATACCTAGCAGGTGGTTCGTTTGAGCAATCCTGTGATGCGATTCAAAACGTTATCAGTGATAGTTCGGGCATGGTGTGCGATGGCGCAAAATCCTCATGTGCGATGAAAGTCTGCACTTCTTCAACTACGGCAGTGCGCTCATATTTGATGGCGATGGGTAACCACAGTGTGAAGAATCAAGGTATAGTAGGCGACGAAGTTGAACAAACTATAAGAAACGTAGGCTCTATGGTTAGACTTGGTATGCCGTATACTGATAAATCTATTATCGATATCATGTCGGCCTAGCCTCAAAGTTTTTGCTAAGGGAAGTAAATTGCAGCTTAAGAAACTCACCAAAAGTGATTTAGATATTTTGAATTCAATGAAGAACGTCGTCGATGGCATTGCCCGTATGTATGGTGAGCATACTGAAGTCGTTCTTCACAGTCTTGATGCAGAAGCACCGGAAATCATCAAAATTGCCAATGGCCACATCACTGAACGTGGAGAAGGCGCGCCAATTACCAACTTAGCAAGGATGAAGCTACTTGAGGGCAAGGACGTTTCAGACTCGTATCTGACTAAAACGGCGAGCGGAAAGACCTTGCACTCGATCACTACTATCGTCCGCAACCCAAAAACAAGCCGATTGGCCTGCTTTGTATTAACGTGGATATGGATGTGCCAATGCAAGACTTCTTGCGTTCCATCATGCCACCGCAGCAGAACCCGTGTTGTACTGGGTCGCAATCCCCAGAAACGTTTGCTCGCAATATTGACGAGACCATCATTAGTACGATTGAAACCGTTCAGTCAGAAGTATGGACGAACGAAGCAATTAGCCCATCTAAACGCAATCGAGAGCTAGTGACACGCTTACAAGGTTTGGGGATTTTCAAATACAAAGATGCGGTATTAATGGTGGCCAACCACCTAGGTATCTCGCGTGATACGATTTACCTCTACCTGAGAGAATTGGGTAACGATTAAGTGAGCAGTTCTAGCTCAGTAATGTTGCTCAAAGCTTCTTGATTGGTTTTGCCACACACGATCGGACACGGTTTGAATTCGTGGCAAACTTTTGGTCGCTCAGCCTTTCCGAATAGCTTGCATAGGTTGTCGTCATTCAATTGAACGCAACGTTCGCCCGCTGGTTTGCCATTTGGCATGCCAGGAATAGGGGAAGAGATACTCGGTGCAATGCAGCATGCCCCACAACCTAATCGACAATCCATCTAAAAGCCCTCGTAAAAATGAAGGGGGCATTATGGACATTTCTCGCCAGATTGGAAGAGGTGTGCGTAAATTCCTATCCATAAGATTACTTGGCTAAATACGAACAAATCTTACTCAATGCTCCTATCACTCCAGTAAGGCCGTAAAACTTGAATTTTGCCGTTCAGAGGGGTATAAAACGCACCCAATTCAATCCCATTCAGTAATAAGTAGTAAGCGTATGAGCACTCCATTTTGGCAAAGTAAATCGTTAGAGCACATGACAGAAGAAGAATGGGAATCGCTCTGTGATGGGTGTGGCAAGTGTTGTCTGCACAAGCTAATGGATGAAGATACGGATGAAATCTATTACACCAACGTGGCGTGTAGTTGGCTGAACAGCAAAACATGTTCGTGTAAAGACTACCCGAACCGTTTCACTTCAGGCGAAGAGTGCACCAAGCTGACGCGTGAAGATATTGATGACTTTACATGGCTGCCACACACTTGTGCATACCGCTTGTTGGCAGAAAACCAACCGTTCCAGAGTGGCACCCATTAATCACTGGCTCTAAGTCTGCAATGCACGCAGCAGGAGAAAGTGTACGAAACAAAGTGGTGTATGAAATCGATGTGGTGGACTGGGAAGACCATATTTTGAATCACCCAAATCGCTCATAGCAGAATGTAAACAAGCCTTTCATTATGAAAGGCTTGTTTGTTTTTAAGGGACTGGAACTCGCTCAACCTTTAATAAAGCGGTTGTAGACAAACAATACAACGAAAGCACCTAACGTTGCGGTGATGATGCTGCCTATATTCACGCCGTCTGCAGCGCCAAGGCCAACAAAGCTTCCTAAGAAGCCACCAACGAAAGCGCCCACGATGCCCAGTACCATAGTGGCAATCCAACCGCCGCCATCATTACCTGGCATCAACCATTTAGCTAATGCACCTGCAATCAAACCTAGAATAATCCAAGATAGAAAGCCCATGATTTCTCCTTAATCTTTAATCAATTAGCGTTCAGTTCGCTTAAATGATAGTTCATTGTGGGTAATGTGCAGATTCTTCATTAACTAATGACCATTGCAATGTAGCCCAAAATCAGCACTAAGACAGAAGTTAGGGCGTAAGGCACTGGGTAGCCGATTGCTGGCATATCACTTTGACTCGCATCTTGAGCCCCTTTCATTGCAGGAGTGCTGTTTCGGCCTCCGGCACAGGCGCCTGCCAAAATTGCAGGGTTCATTTTTCGGAAGTACAAACCATACAGCCAAGCCAGCAACGAGGCACCAATGCGGCTGTCACACCAAGTAATGCTATTTTATGACGATAATACCTTGAAACGAGGCGAGGATTTTCGGGCCTACTGTAGCGGCAAGCACGGCAACAAACAGGTTAAGGCCAATATCTTGTAAGAAGCTTCTCGCGCCCTCGCTCATTGGTCCGCCAAAGGCAGGGTTTCTTGTTCGTAGGAAGGAGAACACAATACCAGTTAACATACAGCCAGCAGAGGTACCAAGCGCAAATGGAATCCCCGCTATCGTGACGCTAAAGTGACCGAAAATGTAGCCAATAAGCAATGAAAGGGCGATATAAAAAGTCTCTGTCATCGTGCTCTCAACAATGGCAACACTGTTCAGTTGTGACGCGGTTTTTCTACACACCATTTTGAACCAGCGATACGAATGACATCCCCAACTTCGATTTTGGTTTGCGGCAATAAAGGTTGCTGGTGGCCTTGTCGGAATATCGCTTTGAAATAAACGCCAAAACCCACTTCAGCATGTAATTGAGCAATGGTTTTACCAGCATGCTCTGACTTACCGACGTGGATGTCGGCGACTTCAATGTCAACATTTCTCGCACGCGGCTCATCAACCTCGTTCCCAATATCGGCCTCACCTTCCGCAATTAACACACGATATTCACCACGAATACCAATCACGTCATTAAGAGCTAGAGTTGGATTCTGTGAAGCGTCGATCACTTCATCGCCTCGTACGACTTTTAGGACCGCTGCGTCAGGGAAGGACTGGTACAGCTCCTGGACTGAACGCCCGACGAGTTCCTGATGTGTCACTTTATAGGCGCGAACATCAATTGGAAGGACGCCAACATCTGAAAATCCAAACGTACTTGGTAGCTTTTCATCGTCGTCACCCGTCGAGAATTCCGCTTCGGCGTCTTTACCTGCTTTCACAGGGTCGATACCAAAAAGGGAAGGAAGGTACTTGATAAATAGGATAATGAGTACGGTCGATAAGAGTAGCTAATCGCGTAGCCTGCAGCAATGTTCGCACTAACATGGTCGATACTCATACCTTCTGGTGGCGTAAATGCCCCCGAGCTGATGGCTGATTGTGCGACCCCCATCACTGCCGTCACTGTGTAACTACCGGAGATGATTCCGGCGGCATATCCGGGCTCTAACCCCATCAGTTGGCGCCGATGACCACAATTGCGAAATTGCTGAACACGACAATTAAGCCAATGACGACAAAGTCGATGCCACCGCGAGCTAACCCAGAGAAGAATTGAGGGCCAACTTTCATCCCGATGGCATACATAAACATCATTAAGAAGATGTCTGAGACCAGCCCGGGTTCTTCAATTTTTAATCCATAGACAGAGAACGAAGTCAGCGCTAGAGCAACGCCCACCACCAATGTGCCTGCAGTGGTGCCTAAGCTCACCCCTTTAAAGGTTAATCGGCCAAGCGGGTAACCGATAGCGAGTGATAAAAACAGAAATACGAATGGGTTTTCGGACAAGTAGCTAAAAAGAAAAGACATACTGTCACCTGTGATTTTAAACGTTAAAAAGCAAGGAGCGCACGAGGCTCCCTGCTCTATGTGGAAGGGGACAATTAGCCGTGATTGAAGTTACTAGACTCGTCTGCATCGCTGCCGTTTACGACTGGATGCTTGTCGAAAAGTCCACGCAGTGCTGCAATCCGTGATCAGTAGGTCAGCCAAATCACGGCTGAAACCGTGACGGACTAAAATTCGCATGATAACCAAGTCTTCACGTTCTGCCGGCATCGCATACGCTGCGATTTGCCAACCACGAGATCGGATACGATCAGAAAGATCGTAAAGATTAAACCCTGGATTTGCCCCTTCTTTTATTGACCAACTCAGTGCCGGAATACCACCGTGTCCATCATAGATAATGTGGAACATACCCATTTTCTCGATCTCTTGAGCAAGGTAGCGGGCAGTGTCATAACAGGCTTCATGGATTTGCGGTAACCCTCTCGGCCAAGGCGAAGGAAGTTATAGTACTGAGCTACGATTTGCCCACCAGGACGAGAGAAGTTGAGGGCGAAGGTTGGCATGTTGCCACCAAGGTAGTTGACGTTGAAGATCAGGTCTTCGTGCAAAGCGTCCGCATCGCGCCATACAACCCATCCAACGCCAAGCGGTGAGAGCCCAAACTTATGCCCAGATGCGTTGATCGATTTCACGCGAGGTAATCGGAAGTCCCAGACTAAATCAGGGTCGCAGAATGGAGCGAGAAACGCGCCGCTTGCACCATCCACGTGAATGGGAATATCTAAGCCTGTTTCTTCTTGGAGCCTATCCAGTGCATCATGCACCTCTTTTACTGGCTCGTATTGGCACGTAAAAGTCACACCAAGTGTTGGCACCACATCGATCGTATTTTCATCACAGCGCTTGATCACTTCCTCTGGTGTCATGATTAAGCGATCGCCTTGCATTGGTATTTCGCGTAATTCAATATCCCAATAGCGAGCAAACTTATGCCAACACACTTGTACTGGACCACAGATGAGATTAGGGCGTCAGTCGGTTTGCCTTGCTTCTTCATTTTTTCGCGCCACGCCCACTTGAGCGCCATTCCGCCTAGCATTGCTGCTTCACTCGATCCTGTTGTCGAGCAACCCATTGGGTTTTCTGCATGAGGAGCATGCCAAAGATCAGCCAATATGTGCACACAACGAGACTCAATCTCTGCTGTTTGTGGATACTCATCTTTATCGATCATGTTTTTATCGATGCACTCGTCCATCAGCTTGTGAACTTCGTCTTCCGCCCAGGTCTGGCAGAACGTCGCTAGGTTTTGGCGGGAGTTTCCATCTAGCATGAGTTCGTCGTGGACGACTTGATAAGCGTGAGAGGCCGCATGCTCATTTTCAGGAATGCGATACTTGGGCATCACAATAGAGAGATCTTTAGAACAGTAGACGTCGTCGAGAATTGAGCCTTTCAAGGCCGATTTTTATGGAGTGGCATCTTCTAATCCTTTATCTTATTGAATTTGTTGTTTTTATTGTTAGTTCTATTGGTTGGTCGACTAACAACGCCGGCAGCAAAATAGATATAGCAGGCATTTATAAAATAGACTCATTTATGTGTCAGGATGCGTATTATTGGCGATGTTTTGTTCGGTTTGTGTCCTAAAGAACAGATATCGTAAAAGTATGGTGTTTGGTGTTAGAAAAAGGTTGCTATAAAGGTGCTTTTATGAAGAGTGAGGCATGTTATTTAAAGAAGGCGCTCTAATTTATGTTCAGTGCTGTAAACTTAGAGCATATAATTTCAAGGCTTTATATCCCGATTCTTGATCGCTTAGATCGAGTAGTGTCTCTTACGAGGTAAAAATGACGTTACTATCTCCCCTAAAAGTGCGTTTTACACCGCTGGTGGTTTTATTTACGGTGTTGGCGTTAACGATGAGCTCTTTCATTGTGCGTGCGACAGAAGTTCGGAAGCGCCTGCTGAGGCTCCAACAGTGTCTGCTGCTGAACAAGCGATTGATAATATCAATAAAGATATCATTGACTTATCTGGAACGTTAAAACTAGCCAGTGGTGATGAGCGTGACGCGCTTCAGCTTCAGCTGTTTCAAAAAATGAAGAGTTGAGAAGCCGCCTTTCAACCGCGATCAGTAATAAATCGATTCCTCATGAGCAGCTTATTAAGTTAGTACAAACTCAAGAGAAGTACTCAGAAGGCGCTGTGGCGTACCTTGATGACAAGATCAAAACGCTGAACGGTCAGCTGAATTCTGCAAAAGACGAAGAAAAGCTTTCACTACTTAACGAGTACCGCGAACTGCAGCATTACCTTGATGTGAGTTACGAGTCGAGCTGGCAAAACCTGAATTGGTTGAAGATGCTGGGCGTGCAAGATGAAGATGCGGACGTGACTTTAAAGACAGCGTTGATAAGCGCATGCGTCTGCTATCTGCATCGATTCAATACTTAAAGCAGCAAAGTGAGATCATCAGTTCACAAGTTTCTTCTAGTCCAGAGTCAGAAAAGCGTCGTTGCAACTGAGCCAGCTGATTCTTAAGCAGCGTTTAAACATTGCCATTGACAGCTACGTACGCTGATTTCAATTGGCGATAAGTAGGTATTGAGACGTCTGAATACAAACGTCAGATCTTTGAGGTGACAGGTAGCATTACTCATGACTTGCTCAATACAAAAGTCATTCTGTCTATCCTAAGTCATTGGTCAAATTCAGCCGTCGACTGGTTTGCAGAAAATGCTACGCAGCACATCTTCCAGCTGTTTGTGTTTGCTCTGATTCTTTTGATCGCCCGCGCTTTAGCGAAATTAACCCGCAAAGTGGTGAGTAAGACGGTTGCATCGAAGAACCTAAAAATGTCGCATTTGATGCAAGACTTCTTTATCTCCATGTCGGGTAAAGCAGTGTGGATCATCGGTATCATGGTTGGTCTGTCACAAATCGGTCTTAACCTTGCTCCAATCCTTACCGGTTTCGGTATTGCCGGTGTGATCATCGGTTTTGCATTGCAAGATACGCTATCGAACTTTGCTGCGGGTATGATGCTGCTTATTTACCGCCCATTCGATGTCGGTGATTTTGTTTATGCGGGTGGTGTCGATGGTAAAGTTAGCCACATGAGCTTGGTAAACACTACAATCCGAACGTTCGACAACCAAATCATCATCGTGCCAAACAGCAAGATCTGGGTGATGTGATCAAGAACGTGACGCACGAGCGTATTCGTCGTGTTGATATGGTATTTGGTATTGGTTACGCGGATGACCTGTTAAAAGCTGAAGAAGTGTTGAACGATATTCTTACTTCACACCCATCAGTACTGCGTTCACCAGAGCCAAACATTAAGGTGCACACGCTAAATACTTCATCAGTGGACTTTATTGTTCGTCCTTGGGTGAAGACTGACGATTACTGGGATGTGTATTGGGACGTGACTAAAGAAGTGAAACTGCGTTTCGATCGCGAAGGCATTTCGATTCCATTCCCACAACAAGATGTACATCTGCATATGGTAGAAAAGAAAGAGGTGTAAGCTTTTTCTGTTATCTATCCAATAAATCTTACCAATAAATAAGGCGCTCAACATGAGCGCCTTATTTATTGATTTATTGATAGGGCTTTGAGATTAGATCTCGTTAAAGAAAGTGATCGTAGGTTCACTGACAAGCAAGCCATCAATCTCAGCCAGAAGCGATTGAAAATGTGCCGTGTTGCAATGTGCGTCAAACGCAGCTTGGTCTGCAAACTGCTCTTGGAACAAGAATTGGCTTGGATCGTTTTTATCTTGGAACAGTTGGTAGCGTAGGCAGCCGGTCTCGTTTCGAGTCGGTTCTAGCATGGCTTCTAGCGCTTGCTTAAGTTGTGTAATGGTGTCTGTTTTTGCGTGAAATGCAGCAGTTAAATGAATCATAGTTGTATTTACTTCTTTGTTGTTATGGAAGGTATCTTTATGACTGATACCTTTACTAAAGGTACCGACCTTGACGCTGCAAGAACTCAATCTTGTAGCGTCCGGATCAGTAATGAAGAAAAATGTCGCTAAGTGCCTTTCCTGATGATCAAAGACTTTGATGTCACTGGCTTCTATATCCAGCGAGGTGAGGCGTCGGTGAGTTGCGGCAATATCTTCTACGCTGACAGCAAGATGGCCATAGCCATTGCCGTGTGTGTAAGGCTCGCTTTGATCGTGATTATGGGTGAGCTCTAGCTCGAAGTCCGTTTCAGGATTGGCAAGATAAGTAAGAGAAAAGCCGTCGAATACGTATTGGTCTTTGATTTCTAGCTCAAGTGCGTCGCGGTAAAACTTAAGGGAACGCTCCAGATCGCTTACGCGGATCATGGTATGAATCATTTTGTCATGAGTACTCCTTAATATTGCGCTAAGACTAATCAGTTTTAGCGCGCAATAGGTAGTACTCGGGTACGACAATAAAATGAGGGCTTAGCTGAGCTCGTTAAGGGCTTGAGAAAGGGTCGCTTGCGGCTGAAGCGCGTAAGTAAGGCAAGCACAGCGTAGTAGTGATGCGAAGTTATTGACTTCACCATTGTGTTCTAACGCTTCTTGGTAAACCGTACTGATAAACTTAGGCACTGTCATGTCTTGAGCAGAAGCAATTTCTTCAAGAATTAGCCAAAAGCTCGATTCTAATTTGACGCTGGTGACATGGCCATCAATGCGGATAGAGCGGGTGATAAATTGATAATTTTCCTGAGGTTGTTTAGCAAATATTTCGCACATATGATGTTGTTTGTTTTATAAATGACCCGCAGATATTGGCGTTTGAGACGCAGAGCGTCAACTATTTTGAGTATAAAAAACGCCCTCAAATGAGGGCGTGAAAGTGCACCAGTATAGTCAGTGCGGAGCATGGATTAGTTGATTTGCTCGATAAGGTATTCGCCAAGTTGCGAGTGATGCATGATTTTTGAAACTGCAGAATGGTACCAGCAGGCCCCCATGCGAAGACGTTCACAGGCGTATGGGTATGCGTGCCTGTGCCCCAAACTGTGTTTTGTTTGGTTGCCTGTTCACGCGCTAATAAATTGCCTCTGTCGTTGTATGGGAAGAATGCATCAAAGTCGTTAATGGCAGGAATATTCTCTTCACTCAAGTATTTGTGGCTCGCTAAACGGTAAGGATTTGGTTTGCTGGCCAATACGCGTTTGGCTTGTTCTGGTGTGATTGAAAAGTCGCTGTTGGCGTTCACAATTTCAGCCAGCTTTTCTGGGGTTTGTTTCGCTTTATCAAGCTTTTGGAACTCGCTGATCATACCGTAGTAGCTTTGCTTTTGATTGTAGAGGCCATCCAGAATATCAAATTGACCGAAGTTGAAATTTGGTGCGAAATCGCGTTTGGCAAATGCTTCTCCGCTGCGTTTCTCTGGCTTCGGCACATCAGATGAGGAATAGCTAAAGCCAAAAGAGCCGGTTTCATGATCGGCGGTGACGATCACAAGGGTATCTTCGCGGCCTTTTGCCCACTCATAAACGGAATTTACCGCTTCATCGAATTTGATCAGTTCATGCAGCATGGTGCCCGCATCATTGCTGTGGCCTGCCCAGTCAATCTGTCCACCTTCAACCATTAGGAAGAAGCCGTCTTTGTCTTTTGAAAGCACATCTAGCGCTTTCTCGGTCATCTCTTTGAGAGAAGGTTGGGTGCGCTTTGGGTCGTCTTTGCTTTGGCTGTAAGCGATGCCATCATTCATTCCAGAGTAAGCAAATAAGCCTAGAACTTTTTCGCCCTTCGCCTCTTCAAGCATATTTCGGTTGAACGCTAAGCTATACCCTTGTTGTTGAGCTTCAGCCAGCAGGTTACGCTCATCTTTACGCTTTGATTTTAGGTAAACATCACCTTGAGTGAGTTGCTCAAGTTGCTTGTACGTATCGCCTTTGTCGTTGGTTGACTTTGGAATCCAATGACGAAGGCCACCAGATAGCATCACATCGACGCCAGTTTCTAGCATGTCTACAGCGATGCTGTTTTCGAGTGAACGATGTGGTTGATGCGAGGCAAAAGCTGCAGGTGTCGCGTGCGTCATTCGGGTGTCTGATACTAAGCCAGTCGCTTTCCCTTTTGCTTTCGCTTTTTCCAAAATAGTTTCAACATGGTTGCCTTGGCTGTCGATACCAATCACTTCAGAAGCCGTTGGAATGCCTGTCGCTAACATTGTCGCAGAGCAGGCTGAATCGACAACAATCGCGTCTTCAGGGTTTGTCAAAGAGGAACCGATCACACCTTCTTGTGCCAGCTTATATATCGCGGTGGTTTCACCTTTGTAAATTGAGTGCGGCGCATGGTTCGCGTAGGTTTCTAGCAGGCCAACTTGTTGTGGGCCCATGCCATCGCCAATCATTAAAATAACGTTTTTGATTTCTGCCGATAGGGCATTGAAAGAGAGCGTCGAAGCCGCCACTGCGGTTACGATTGGGGTCACTAAGTGCTTCATTGTATATTCCTTATTTATAAAAGCGGTCGCATTAAAACAAGGATTTATGACGGAAATACTACAGTCATAAAAGATTCATATGAAAGCCATGGTTCTGTTCTAAGCTTAATACAAAAAAAGCTCACCGAAGTGAGCTTTGAACTAGGTTTAGGAGTTGAAAGTCATGAGCTAAAGTTACACCGCGTACGCAGTACTTTGGGCCACGATTTGATTAAACTCGGCTCTAGACTGCTGAGCAGTTTCGGATAACTCGAGTTTTCTTTCTTTTGCTTTTACCACGTTATCCAGTAGGTTTTTGCAACTCCTCTTGCATCTCCTGAGGTAAGTGATGGTCTGCAAAATCGTTGTCGTCGCTGTGCTCAAGAGCAAAAGCGCGAATACGTTTACGAAGCTTCATCAACTCAGCCAGTGCGTCACGTTCATCTTCTGCTGCTTCTTGGGCTGCATCACGCGCACGCTCAAACCTTGCCATCGCCATCCCTTCTGTTGACCAAGGATCGAACTCTGGCAGCTCTTCGATGTTGATGGTTGGCTCTACATAATCTTCTTGATGGCGAATGTCCAAGGTTGTGGCACGAACGGCTGACACCATCAACATGATGGAAATACCAAGCAATGGTAAACCACCAACGATCGCTGCGGTTTGTAAGGTGCTTAGGCCACCCATGAACATGAGTACTGTCGGTAGGAAAGACAGCGTAAATGCCCAGAACATGCGGTTCCAGCGCATCGGTTCTTCGGTCACGTTATTTTGTACCACAGACGCAAGAATGTAAGAGATTGAGTCGAACGTGGTTGCGGTAAAGATAATACACAGTAATGTAAAGACCGCGATGACCAAGTAGCTCATTGGCAGTGCATCAAGCATTGAGAAGATGGCAGCGGTTGCCCCTTCTGCATTCAAGATGCCAACGACGTCCAACTCCCCTGATAGCTGCAGAGACAAGCCATAGTTGCCCAGAATCATGAAGAATAGGAAACAACCTAGAGAGCCGAAGAAGATTGAGCCAGAGACCATTTGTTTGATTGTGCGCCCGCGAGAGATACGCGCTACAAATAGACCCATACTTGGTGCGAACACGAGCCACCATGCCCAGTAGAAAATCGTCCAATCCTGTGGGAAGTGGGTGTTGTCGAACGTACCGTATCCGCCGAATGGTTCCGCCCATGTTGCCATCACAAAGAAGTTCGACAGCATACGACCAATCGAGTCTAAGCCCGTTTCAAGCATGAAGATGGTTGGGCCAACGGCAAGTACAAAGGCAAGCAGTCCCATTGCACCCCAGAAGTTAATGTTACTGAGAACTTTAATGCCTTTTTCCATACCCGCGTAAGAGGAGTAAGCAAAAATCGCCGTACAGATAAGCAGTACCAGTACTTGGCTGTAGGTGTTCTTTGGCATGCCAAACAAGTAATGTAGCCTTCACCAATCAGAGGTGCTGCCAAGCCCAAGCTGGTCGCCGCGCCGCCAAGTAGACCAAAGATAAATAGTACATCAACAATTTTACCTGCTGAACCTTTACTGCGCTCTTCACCAAGGATGGGCATCAAGGCACTGGATACTTTCAGTACAGGCTGTTTACGTACGTAGAAGAAGTACGCAATCGGTAGGGCAGGAATCAGGTATATAGACCAAGCAATTGGTCCCCAGTGGAAAAGACCGTAGGTTGCAGCCCAACGGACCGCCTCTTCGCTGCCAGGTTCAAGCTGGAAAGGAGGTGATTGGTAGTAGTAAGCCCATTCGATACAGCCCCAATAAAGGATGCTGGCACCTATACCGCCACAGAAAAGCATGGCCGCCCATGATGCGGTAGTAAATTCTGGTTTTTCGTCTGGATCACCTAGCTTGATTTGCCCCATGTCGCTGAACACAACGTAAATCATGAAGATAAAGGCAGCAAGGCCAAGTGCAAGGTAGAGGAAACCGAGCTTGTCGGTCATAAAGGTCTTAGCAACCGCAATCCATTCTGCACCTTCTGTTGGAAACAAAATTAGAGGGAAAACAATCGAAAGGAGAAGCGCAATTGCGCCAAAAAAGTGGGTTGTCTATAAGAGAAATGCGTTTTCACAGTTCATCATCCGTTAATGAATAGTGATCCATTATGGACTTGGATAAAAAACGCGTTCAAATGAGGTTCGTTGTCGTAACGAAAGAAACTCTTGTTTAATCAATTGATTATTGATTGAATTTTAAACTTATGTCGCACGAAAGCTAGACTAGAGCCAAGATGATTCCACCCACAGTCAACGCCGCTGAAAGGTATTGGCCAGCAGAGTATGAGCCATCTTCCTCTTCTTCAATTGTGTCAGGATGATCCATCCCCAATGCTCCATGAGCAAAAGACTCTACTTGGTCACCGACGGTTTTATTTTCCGCTTCGACTTTTTTACTTTCGTGATCGATTTGCTTTAGCGCCGCAAGCAACGCTTTTCCTTCTGAGGAGAGCGTGACTTTGTTTTGCTCCACTTTTAATGGTGCTGCGTCGGCAACGTTTTCTGCCGTTTTGGCTTGGTCTACTTTGTTTTGCTGCGCCGCGTATGTATTGACTGAATTGCTTCCTACTGGATTCATCTGTTACCCCTTCGAACAACGACACTCGCTCATTGAGTGCAGGTAAAAAGCAGTTATCTTTATATCGACGGCGACAGACATTTCTTGAATCAATCAAATAAAAATAGGTCTGTTTTTGCCGCTTCCTATGTATAAACAAAGTTGCTAGCAAAAAGCAGACCTATTTTTCTTCATCCTTTGTCAGACGATTCTGATCACTTACATTGTAGGTCGCTGTTACGTGTCGCTAAGTGTTTGTACGCAGCCATGCGATTTGCGTCTTGTACATAGCGCACGGGCGGTTCGAGCACCTCAAGCTGATAATCGGAGCCATCTAAAGTGATGTTTTCCGTTGGGGTAATCACCAGCACTTTTAAGCTTGGATTGCGATTCAAGATAGAAGCTGCTGTGCCTAAGCCACCTTCAGTATGGAATTTTCCGGCAACGTGAACCACTTGAGTACCTGGATGTTTTTCCAAGTATTTGACGATGGATTCCGCCATGGTTTCATCCCATGTTACCTGAGCTGCGTATTGTTTTTCGGTCTGCTCGGGCTTGCCATGGTGCATAGATGCCATGAACTTTTCTTTGTACGGGCTGTTCGCAGTGTTGACGTCATCTGCAACAAAACTGCGCTCATCGCTATCGAGTTTATCTAGGTAATCGACACCTTGGCGGCCAATACAACGAACAATGTTTTTCGGTGCGTTTGAGGCAATGACTGGAATTTCAGCCTGCTTGGCAAACTCAACTAATGGGCGGTAATCACTTTCGTAATTTGGCCATGCATTACTTTGTTTCATGAAGTACTGCTCACCAATTTCACCGTTTAAGTAGGCATCTAATATCGCTTGCTTGTCGCGTGTCACTTGCTCCATTGAAAGGGCAAGAGGGCGATTTGCAGAAGATAACTGTTTTAACATGTCGGTCTGAAAACGATGGATGCCAGCGTGCGTGTGCCATTCACCAATCAGAATCACATCGGCTTGTTGTATCTCAGGGGTTAATTGATTGACTGAGATAGCTTCACCAGAAGGGGCATGAAGTTGGTAGTCATAGAAACTGGTCACGTTGTCAGCAATGGTGCCGGGAGCGGTCGGTGCGTTTGACGCACAACCTGTCAGTAAGCCCGTAAAATCAGGCCTAGGTAGAAAGCGCATTAAAAGCCTCCAAAATGTCTGAATGATATTAATGGAGGCTGACAAATGAATCAATGGTAATGAGAATAATTAGCGTTACAGTTTATTCTTCATTCTCAGATTGAGCTGATTTCTTACGATATACTCGTAACATAAAATCAGCCTCACATTGGAAAAGTGTAGATGACTTTAGCTCTTCACGAAGTTCATCGCTGGCTTTCCATGCAAATGGGGTCATTTGCAGTAAATCGAATGCCACGCCATCTTTTAAATCCATGACGTAGTTAAGCTTTTGTTGATGCTCCAGTTCGAATCCTTCGATACTTTCTGGTTCTTCGTTGTGCAAACGAATTTCCTGATAGATACGCTTGCGGAATTGATATAGGTGACGACCTGCTGGCGTTACCGTAATGACCACACCGCTATCTTTAATTACACGTTGCAGCTCTTCCGCTTTACATGGTGCGTAGATGCGTAAAATCGCATCCAGAGATTGCTCTGCAAAAGGTAGGCGATGACTGGATGCCACGCTGAAATCGCAGTTAGGGTAGCGCTTAGAGGCGTAACGAATAGCGACTTTAGAGATGTCCAAGCCGTAAACATTTGCCGCTTCATTTTGAGCATGCAGAGACTGCTGAACTTGATCGGTGTAGTAGCCTTCACCACAACCAATGTCCAATAGCTGATGGCTTGTGCCTTCGGTGTACTTCGCACACAGGCGAGCAACTTCTTGGCGCATTGGATCGTAATGGTTGCCTTCTAGGAAACGACGACGTGCTTGCATCATTTCTTTGTTGTCACCTGGATCTTTTGAGCGTTTGTGATGTGCAGGCATCAAGTTGACGTAGCCTTCTTTTGCTAAGTCGAATTGATGATTGTTTTCACACTTAAACGTCTTAGCTGTGAGCTCAAGAGGTTGGTGACATAGAGGACATTGATAGTTCATGACGATCTCTGGACTGGAAGTAGGGCGGCAAATTCTATCAAAAGGGATGCGGCAAGCGAAACAAAAAAGCGCTTCGAGTCGTCGCGCTTTGGGTGCTGAATGAGCGGCATACTGGAGGAAAAATCATACCTTAGGTTTAGGTCACGTTTATCGCTGTTTTTTCTGGGTATGGTTGAGGCTTTCCTAGCGTTTGATAAAAGCCGATATGACAAAGAAAATTATCTTAGACACAGACCCTGGCATTGACGATGCGATGGCGATTCTTTTTGCAGAAGCACATCCAGACATAGAGCTAATGGGTATTACGACAGTTTATGGCAATGCGACCATAGACAATGCCACACAGAATGCTCTTTACCTAAAACAGAAGTTTGGTATGAAAGCGCAGGTTGCGAAAGGAGCGGATAAACCTTTAGTAAAAGCGCCGGTCGGAGCAACGGTTGTTGTGCATGGTGAAGCCGGCTTTGGTGATGTGAAGGCGCCAAGTTTACAGAATGTGAGTGCCATTGATACGCCTGCCTATCTTTACATCATTGAAAGCGTTAGAGCGGAGCCGGGAGAAATTACCTTGGTGGCCGTAGGCCCTTTAACGAACCTTGCGCTTGCTTTGGAAGCGGACCCAGAAATCGTTAACTTGGTTAAAGAAGTGGTTGTGATGGGCGGCGCTTTCGGAGAGAACGACCATCGAGCAATGTCACGCCATTTGCGGAAGCAAATATCCATGATGACCCTCATGCTGCCGATAAAGTATTCACTGCGTCTTGGCCTGTGGTGATTATTGGTTTGGATGTAACGGAAGAGAGTTTCTTTACCGGGCAATACCTAGACCAACTGCGAGAAGAGGCGGGTGAAGTCGGGCAATTTATTTGGGATGTCAGCCGCTACTATTTGAAGTTTTACTCAGAGAAGGTTGGAATGAATGGTTGCCATGTCCACGATCCTTCCGCGATTGCCTATGTGATTGAACCTGAGCTATTCACCTTACGCAGTGGTGCCGTCAGGGTGGTTACCGATGGACCGCAGAGGGGATGACGATTCAGAAAACGGATCAACGCAAATACATGCACGATGAGTGGCGTGCTTTCTCCGCGCAAAACGTTGGGGTTGGTGTGAAAAGCGATACACTGCTTTCACTGTATCGAGAGTCGATTATTCGTTATTCAAAGCGATAATGGAGTGGGGTTATCGATAATAGTCGATGACTTGGACGGATATCCACTCGCTGTCTTGCTGTAAGGGAAGAGTAAAAGCATTCGACGTTGGATATTGATTTTGATTGTCGTAGGTTAGGCCTTCAATCTTCTTGAATGGTTTGTTCTCGGTATAGAACATCTCAATGCTTACTGCCGTTTTTTGGTTTGCGGAAACTTGGAAACGGCAAATACCCGTAGGGCAATACACATGATATTGAGTTGGCGACAACTGCTTGTATTCGGCGACGTTCTTCGTGGGTTGTAACGAGACCTCAGTGTTGGCACAGCCAAACAATAAGCCCGTAAGAAGTGATATTGAATAAATGCGGTATTTCATGGTTATGCCATCATCTCGACTCATTTTGGTTGGTCTTAGTATGGCATGAGTAGCTCGTGTATTGTGCTTTGGCGTTGTAAAAAGGCCGGATGAACCGGCCTTTAAACTGGATTACTGCGCCGAAATCACAGTGATAAGTTCGTGTGTCTCGCCTGGCTGTAACGTCTTGCCTTGGTCGATACTTGGCGAATGCACTGTCGACTCAACACACAGCATGGTTTCGTAGCCGTTGTCTGCCATGTCACCCATGCCTTGTGCGCCTTCTGCCCAAGGGTTCCACAGTACTGCTGAGTTATGGCCTTGGTTTTCTACACTAAGAGTGCGATCCAATACTGGATCTTTAACCAAAATTTGTGCTTCTGGCTGAGTGTAAACACGGTCGATAGTATCGGTTAGCTGAAGAACTTCGCCACCTTGGCAGACTTCGCCTGCTTTTAGACTGTCGATGTATTCAGGGCCCATACCCGTCGTTTGTGCTTGCTTAATGTCACCAACGTTTAGGTAAGTGTGCAGTGCACCAGAGAATGTCCACTCTTCATCATCAATGTTCATGACTTTCAATGTCACTTTTAGCTCATCGCTGATTTCAACGACAAGACGAGCATCGAACATGTGTGGCCAAATGTTATGAATCTCTTCAGTTGGGAAAAGGGCGAGTTCAACGATCACACCATTGTCGTTTTCACGGTGCTCAACCAATTCCCATTCTGCCGTGCGCGCAAAACCATGTGCTGGTGCTGCGATACGGCCAAACCAAGGCCAACAAACCGGAATACCGCCGCGAAGTGCTGCTTTACCATCGAAGATAGCTTTTTCGCTCATCCAGATCAGATCTTGCTTTCCGGCAGGAGTGAACGATACGACATGACCACCATGTAGTGCGATACCTGCAGTTGCTTTCTCATGAATAACGCGGACGATTTTAATCTGATCAACTTCGACGATAGTGACGTTATCAGATAGCACGGTTAGGGCTGGGAGAGTTTTTAAATCCATGTATAGTTTCCTATCGATGGGGGAGAGCTTTTAGACACGCTTCGCATATTGAATGCAACGTCGAGTCTTCATTCTCTCAAATTCCAGATACAAAAAGGCGACTCTAGAGCCGCCTTTTCTTTAACGAAGTTATTCGCTAATTGCTAACTGTCTAATTACTTAGAGATGTGAGCGATTAGGTCTAGAACTTTGTTTGAGTAACCGATTTCGTTGTCGTACCAAGATACAACTTTAACGAAGTTATCAGTTAGAGCGATACCAGCTTTAGCATCGAATACTGAAGTTTGAACTTCGCCGATGAAGTCTTGAGAAACAACTTGATCTTCAGTGTAGCCTAGTACGCCAGCTAGTTCGCCTTCAGAAGCTTCTTTCATTGCTGCACAGATAGCTTCGTAAGATGCGCCTTCTTTTAGGTTAACTGTTAGGTCAACTACAGAAACGTTAGCTGTTGGTACGCGGAAAGCCATACCAGTTAGTTTGCCGTTTAGTTCTGGAAGAACAACGCCTACAGCTTTAGCAGCACCAGTTGATGATGGGATGATGTTTTGAGAAGCACCACGACCACCGCGCCAGTCTTTAGCAGAAGGACCGTCTACAGTTTTTTGAGTTGCTGTAGTAGCGTGAACTGTAGTCATAAGACCAGATTCGATACCGAACTTGTCGTTAAGAACTTTAGCGATAGGCGCTAGACAGTTAGTAGTACAAGAAGCGTAGAAACGATGTCTTGACCAGCGTAAGTAGCGTGGTTAACGCCCATTACGAACATTGGAGTAGCGTCTTTTGAAGGACCAGTTAGAACAACTTTCTTCGCGCCAGCAGTGATGTGCTTACGTGCAGTCTCGTCAGTTAGGAAAAGACCAGTTGCTTCAGCTACAACGTCAACGTCGATAGCATCCCATTTTAGGTCTTCTGGGTTGCGCTCTGCAGTTACACGTACAGTTTTACCGTTAACGATTAGGTTACCGCCTTCAACTTCAACAGTACCGTTGAAACGGCCGTGAGTTGAGTCGTACTTAAGCATGTATGCCATGTAATCTACGTCGATAAGGTCGTTAATACCTACAACTTCGATGTCGTTGCGCTCTTGCGCTGCACGGAATACGAAACGACCGATACGGCCAAAACCGTTAATACCTACTTTGATAGTCATTATAGTTGCTCCACAACTTAATTTCTGATTAAAGATAACTGGTAGTAAAATTACAGAATCCAGTAAACATCTGCAACAGATAATCGGACTTAACTTGTTTAAAGTCAAAAAAAAGCGACGCTTTTTTTAACAATTCTTCGCAAATGCTCGTTTTTTAAACTTTTAACTGGTTATTCTACATCCCAGTTGGCGTAATATAACTTTCGAGATAAGAACTCGTATCAAATTAATTACACATGGTGTCCTGGTGAGAAAGTATGTGCTACAACTGTTACGAGAAGCAAGTTTTTTGCTAAAAAAGTCATTGCCAAAAATAAGAAATAAGGAACAGAAATTGGTAGAACAAAGCGGAAGAAAAGTAACGAAGTCTGATGAACATTGGCGTGAACAGCTCTCTGATGAAGAGTTTCGCGTTTGTCGTGAGCAAGGAACAGAGCCTCCGTTCTCCGGTAAACTGCTTCATAATAAGGAGACGGGTGTCTATGCTTGCACATGCTGCAATGCCCCTCTATTTGTCTCCGATAACAAGTACGATTCTGGCTGTGGATGGCCAAGTTTTGATGCGCCAATTAACGACACTGCGGTGCTTTATCTTAAGGATCTGAGCCACGGAATGGTGCGAACTGAGATTCGATGTGCGGCTTGTGATAGTCATTTAGGTCACGTTTTGAAGATGGGCCACAAACGACAGGCGAACGCTATTGTGTAAACTCGGTGTCGTTAATTTTCAACAAATCCGACCAATAACGCCATTTGAGGCTGAAAGAATGTTCCATCCTTTCAATTAATAAAATACTAAGCGGTTACCGTGCAAATAAAAAAGCTCCCGATATGAACGGGAGCTTTTTATTTTATAAATCGACAGGAATCATTTTTGGTGAATAATTCCCTTTATTGATTGCCTTCGATATAGATTTAGCCAGATCATCTAACTGTTCATATTGCCCTTGATCGGAAAAGTTGAACATGCGCTTTAATTGTTGTTCATCGGCAAGGGGAACATCGAAGCGTTTAGCAACCATCGCCCATAAGTAAGCTTGCTCTTTGTTCCCCATACCTTGGTTAATGCTCGCTAATGATTTCAAGATCGCAGGGTTTAAGGTTTTCTCATTCGACATTGAGAGCGAGTTATGCAGCAATGTTAGTGTCTTTTGTGGATCGCGGTTCGTGTAGAAAGTTGCGAGCGCATATTGCATTTCGGCAGTATTTAACTCTGGTTTCCCTTCCATTTGTAAAAACTGGCGACGTGCTTGATTATCGCCGGTTTGAGACCACAAGAAATACAGCGTGCTGGATCTTTCGACCCTTTCAGTTCCGCAACGATACGATCTAACTCATCAATACTGTGCACCAAAGCATCAAAGCGTTTACGTTTTAACGCACTTTGGTCGATAGGTGTGATTTGCGAGGCGAGTTCTAGACATTTGCGATACTCAGCAACCAAGCCATATTCGATTACTTGATTAGCTTCTGATGGATCTTTGAGAAGTTCAAAGCGATGCCAAACCAAATTCGTTCGTGGAATACGACATTGACCGTCGTCCATATTGAGGTTCTCACAACGAAGCTGCGGATTTTTCTCGCACAGTTCTTCTGTGGTGACGTTGCCTTCGAAGCAACCTGTTAATGTCAGGCTGGCAAGCCCTGCTAGTAACCAGTATGTTCGTTTCATGGTTTTGCTTGTGATCCGTTACACCAATTCATTTTCGGGTTCTTGACTCTGCTTTCTATACCGTTATGTTCTGTAAATAGAATGTAATAAGAAGGTACATTATGGACGCAGAACAATTATTAAATGCGATAACTCCAGAAGTCTATGACCGATTGGTTTATGCAGTAGAGACAGGAAGATGGCCTGAGGGTACACCACTTTCTCAAGAGCAGCGAGACTCATGTATGCAAGCTGTGATGTTGTATCAATCAAAACACAACACAGATGCACAGCACATGACGGTTGCCGCTGGTGGCGAAATTAGCTTTAAATCTAAGCAAGAATTGAAGAAACAGTTCAGCCAGGAAGAGCAAGACATCGTTCGCGTGAACCCAAACCTGAACTAAACGGTGCATCTCTATTCACCGGATAACTTCGTTAAAGCAAAAAGCCCAATTCACGTGAATTGGGCTTTTTCGTCTCTTGTTGCTGGGCTATGGGTCTACTTGTTGTGTATTGGAATCACTTATTGTGCTATGGAGTCATTCTTTGCACTGTGAACCTGGTTATAGGCTCATTTCACCACGTAGGACTTCTTGCATCTTCTGTTTTATTTCTTCGTAAGACAAATCTTGGCTCAGAAGGTAGTGAAGTTTTGCCAATGCCGCTTCGGGTGTCATGTCGAAACCACTGATTACGCCAGAGTCAGCCAGAGCACAGCCCGTCGCGTAGCCACCCATATTTACCTTACCGGCTAGGCACTGAGTCAAGTTCACTACGATAACGCCACGCTCAGATGCTTCTTTAAGGTGACCAAGTAGTTCTGGGTTTTGCGGAGCGTTACCCACGCCAAACGTCAGTAGAATCATTGCGTTCACTGGCTGGCGAAGCGTGTTGCGAATCACTTCGTGTGAAATCCCAGGGTACATAGTGATCACTCCGATTGGTTGCGGCGTGATGTTGTGTACTTTGAAATCACCTTCAGGTTTTGCGCCCACAGTAATGTTGCTGCTGATCTGAATGTTGATACCTGCTTCCAGAAGTGGAGGTAGGTTTGGTGAAGTGAAGGCATTAAAACCATCGGCATGAGACTTGGTACTGCGGTTACCGCGCATCAACTGGTTGTTGAAGAACAACGTCACTTCGTTGATAGGGTAGTTTGCCGCAATGTGCAGTGCGTTAAGAAGGTTTGCTTGACCGTCTGAGCGCAATTCTGCCAGTGGAATTTGTGAGCCTGTTACGATGACTGGCTTACCTAGGTTCTCCAACATGAAAGACAAAGCAGACGCTGTGTATGCCATGGTGTCGGTACCATGCAGAATCACAAAGCCATCGTATTGTCGTACGTTGTCACGGATGTCTCTGCGATTGCTCCAGTCAGCTGGCGCATATCTGATGAGTCGATCAGAGGCTCGCAATTCTGCCAGTGGAATTTGTGAGCCTGTTACGATGACTGGCTTACCTAGGTTCTCCAACATGAAAGACAAAGCAGACGCTGTGTATGCCATGGTG
>LZQR01000102.1_pt1 | contig 23568 bp, 34 predicted proteins | sample 768601 | NCBI WGS metagenome assembly LZQR01 (sample SAMN05207299, study PRJNA324521) | oil field metagenome | isolation source: sample BH-FW-24 from oil reservoir | place: India: Bombay High | collected 2015-12-04
AGGACCGGAATGAAGGCGTCCTTATTCTCGAACCGGTTGTAGACCGCCCCCACAGACACCCCGCTTCGTGCGCGATCTCGGCGACGGAGATCTGCTCGAACGCCTTCTGGCGCAACAGACGCTCGAGCGCCGCGACCAGTTTGTCGCGCGTGTGCTGGGATCGGGTCTGCAGAGCCGGTTTTGCGCCTTTCATGAGAGGTGTTGAACTCCGATCAGCTCCACTTGGCAAGTCAGTCCAGAAGCCGGGCGGAGCCGTCTCGGACTTCCACCCGCTGGGCGCCGGTTCCAAAGGCCTCGAACAGGACCGGCTCCACGCCGGTCATGAACGCCTGAACCCCGAGATCGAGCACGGTTTCGGCGAGGCCGTCCCGGCGCGCGGCGTCAAGATGCGCGCACGCCTCGTCAAAGATCAGCACCGGACCGCGGCCCGACAGGCGACGAATGGCGGCGGCCTGGGCCAAAGCAAGCCCCAGCACCATGGATTTCTGCTCCCCCGTCGAGCAATCAGAAGCGGGCTGGGACTTGGCGCGATGCCGCGCGTCCAGCTCGGTGCGATGCGGTCCGGTCAGCGCCCGGCCCGCTGCGCCGTCGCGCGGTCGCACCCGCTGGAGCTCGTCCGCGAACCAGTCTTCCGCCTCGCCCGCCTTCAGACCTTCAGCGAGTTTGGCTTCCACCGCCCCATCAAGCGCCAGGTCCGCTTTGGGGAACTGGCTTTCAGGGCGCGTGTCGATCTCGTCCTGCAAGCGCGCGAGGGCATCGAGCCTTGCTGCGGCCAGCGCCACGCCGGACGCCGCCATTTCCGCCTCCAGCGCGTTGAGCCAGTCCGGGTCCGCCCGGCCGCCCTCGGCGACCCGGTCCAGAAGCCGCTGACGCTCCTTCATGGATTTCTCGTACGCGCTGGCCGAGCTGGCGTGATCGGGCGCCGCGGCGAGGACCAGCCGGTCAAAGAAGCGCAGTCGATCCGCACGCGGCCCGGCCCAGAGCCGGTCTTCTCGCGGGGTCAGCCACAGCATGGGGATCAGGCGCGCCAGCTCGGTCTGGGTCGCGGCGGCGCCATCGAGCTTCGTCCGCCGACGGGTCGGATTCTGAGGGTCGGCGCCTGTGGCGAGACTGACCGGGCCTTCCGGCGTCATCGCCTCGGCATAGACCGCCCAGAGCGGGTCCACGCCTCATCGGTGCGACGACGCACGGCGTCCGCACCGGCGGCGCGCAATCCGCGCCCCGGCCCGAGAAAGGACACCGCTTCCACAAGATTGGTCTTGCCCGCGCCGTTCTCGCCAAACAGAGCGACCGGTCGCGCATCGAGCGCGAGATCGAGACGGGCGTAATTGCGAAAACCGGTGAGCTTGAGCCGCGTGACGGCGGGCCCACCGGTATCAGGGCCGCTCGAGGTCACACCCGCAGCGGCATCAGCACGTATTCCGCGTCCTTGTCGCCGGAATCGGTGACGCGGGTGGCGAGCCGGAATCAGCAAGCTCGAAGATCGCTTCATCGCCTTCGATCTGGCTGGCCACATCCAGCAGATAGCGGGCGTTGAAGCCGATGGTCATCTCGTCCGCGCTGTAATCGGCGACCAGCTCTTCGCTGGCGGCGCCGCTTTCAGGGTTGTTCACGGTGAGGGTGACCTGACCCGGCGCGAGCGACAGCTTCACCGAGCGCGATTTTTCCTGGCTGATGGTGGCGACCCGGTCCACGGCCTGGGCGAAAGGCGCGCGATCAATGCGCATCACCTTGTCATTACCGCGCGGGATGACCCGCTCATAGTCGGGGAAGGTGCCGTCGATGAGCTTCGAGGTCAGCACCGCGGCGCCGAGCTGGAAGCGGATTTTGCCTTCAGAGACAGACACATCAACATCGCCGTCGAGATCCTCGAGCAGGCGGCGCAATTCCTGGATCGGCTTGCGGGGCACGATCACCGCCGGCATGCCCATGGCGCCGTCAGGCAGATCGGTTTCCGCCAGCGCCAGACGGTGGCCGTCCGTCGCAACGGCGCGCAGGGTCTTGCGACCATCGCGCTCGGCGGCGTGCAGATGGATGCCGTTGAGATAATAGCGCGTCTCTTCGGTGGAGATGGCGAACTTGGTCTTGTCGATCAGGCGGGCGATCTCGCTGGCGGGCGCGGTGAAGCTGACCGCCAGATCCTCGCTCGGCATGACCGGGAAGTCGCCCGGCGGCAGGATCGGCAGATTGAAGCGCGAGCGCCCGGCCGACAGCAGGATGCGCGGATCATCGCCGCCCAGCTCCAGAGTCACCTGGCTGCCTTCAGGCAGCTTGCGGGCGATTTCATAGAGGGTGTGCGCGGGCGCGGTGATCAGCCCCTCGCGCTCCACACTGGCTTCGGCCTCTTCCACGATCTCCATGTCGAGGTCGGTCGCGGTGAAGCGGGCGAACCCGTCTGACGCATTGATCAGCACGTTGGACAGGATCGGAATGGTGTTGCGGCGCTCCACGACGGCCTGAACGTGGCCCAGAGCCTTGAGCAGGATCGCGCGCTCTATCGTGAGCTTCATGTGTCGCCTCGAACAGAGAATTCAGAACAGGAGGGCGAGAATCGCCTGATTTGGGTCAAGCACCATAGCCTAAAAAAACGACCGCAAGAAGGGGGTCTTGCGGTCGTTTTTCAATGAAACTGCTTAACCCCGCAAGCGGCGGCGCAGCGCCTCCACATCTTCGGCCAGCACCGCGTCCGAGGTCAGGGTCTCGGTGATCTTGTTCACCGCATGAATGACGGTGGAGTGATCGCGACCGCCGAAGCGGCGACCAATGTCCGGCAAGGACCGCGTGGTCATGGTTTTCGCCAGATACATGGCGATGTGACGGGGGCGCACGACCGCCTTGGTGCGGCGCTTGGAGATCAGATCATCCACCGTGATGGAGAAATAGGACGCGACGCTTTTCTGGATATCGTCCACCGTGATGCGGCGCTCGGCCTTCACCGGCAGCTCGCCCAGCGCCTCCTCCACCGTCTCCATGGTGACGGGGCGGTTCATATAGGCGGTGCGCACGATGATGTTGTTCAGGACGCCTTCGAGCTCGCGGGCCGAGCTGGTGACCCGGGCGGCGAGGAAGTCGCGCACGGTTTCGGGCACTTCCAGATCGGGGCAGTGATTGCGCGCCTGGGCGATCTTGCAGTCGAGGATCTTGCGGCGCAGATCGAGATCCGGGCCCTGGAGCGGGCAGTTGAAGCCCCCGCGAGAATGTTGCGCAAGCGATCATCGGAGACGCTGAGCTGGGAGGGCGCGCAATGGGAGGCGAGCACGACCTGCTTCTCGGCGCTGATCAGCGCAGTGACGGTCTGCAGGAACTCGTCTTCCGTGCGCGGCTTGCCGCAAATGAAATGCACATCGTCGATCAGCAGCATGTCGCAATCGCGCACCAGATCCTTGAAGGGCTGGACGTCGCGAGCGCGCAGGGCGGACTGGAAGCCGTTGAGGAATTCCTCCGCCGTCAGGTACAGCACCTTCTTGCGCTTGCCGCTGAGCGAGGCGGAATGAGCGATCGCCGCCAGCAGGTGGGATTTGCCCACGCCGTAATCGCCATGGAAGAAGACGGGATTGAAAGGCGGCGCATCCGCGCTGGCCACGGCCCGCGCCGCGTCGCCGCCATCATGTTCGCCGAACCCACCATGAAGGTGTCGAAGGTGAAACGGGCCTCGCGCTTGGCCTCGGCCTCAACGGGCTCGGCCGGCGGCAGGGCCGCGGTTTCAGACACGCCGCCGGCATTGAGCGCGGCCACGGATACCGTCTGGGACTTGGCGGAGGAGAGCGTTTTCTCCGTACAGATCACGATATCGCAAGCCTGTTCGGCGACGCTGGCCCAGAGCGCGCGCAGGCGGACGCCCACATTGTCCTCGACCCAGGCGCGGCCGAACTCGTTCGGACAGATCACGCACACGCGGCCCGCCGCATCCAGCTCCACCCGGAGCCGGGCGATCTCGGCGGCGTACACCAGATCTCCGCATTCTTCGCGCAAGCGCGCACGGACGCGCGCCAGACGGTCACGATCGAGCTGGAATCCATCACGTCCATCCCGTCACGTCGCGCCGTCGCATCTTGAGAATACCCCATGTGCCCCAACCTTCATTCCACTCTGCGCGCCCCGGTATGCCCGCGGTCGCGGCTTTAATTTTGAACGCAGTTCTCCCGCACCCAGCACGCATGTTATCGTGCTCGGCGGACTGGCTTCGGTCCGTGTGGGGACAACTCCGTCGAGGTCGTCAGGTTACCGTCGCGAGCGCGCGAATCAACATGATTAACCCACGCATTTTTCGGATTCCGCGCTTGACAGGTTGATTCCTAAAGCAGGTCGGGCGTTTGCGATCTGAAAAAAAATTTCGCTGTTTTCAGGGCTTGCGCCGCGGGGATTTCTTGATCTAGCGACACGACCATCCCTGCTCTGAATAAGAAAATTAATCTACTGTTTTTATTAGAATTTTGCATCCGCACAAAATTACTGCAGAACAAAAAAGAACGCCCGCACAGCTCTGTGCGGGCGTTCTTTTTTCGTCCGGGTATGGACCAGCTTTTAAGAAGCCGTCATCGACTTCACGCGGGCCGAAAGGCGCGAGACCTTGCGGGCGCGGCGTCTTGTGGATCACGCCCTTGCTGACCGCTTTCATCAGCTCGGACTCCGCGGTGCGCAGTGCGGCGCGAGCCTGATCCTGATCGCCGGTCGCGATGGCCGCGTCGACTTTCTTGACATAGGTGCGCATGCGCGTGCGACGGGCTTTGTTCAGGGCCGTGCGGCGCTCAATCTTGCGCGCCATTTTCTTGGCGGATGACGTGTTCGCCATGAGGTCTCCAGATCCGTATGATCAAGGGCGCCAGGCCAAAGCCGGCCGCCGGGTAAAACTATGAGGCGCGGCGTATACCGGTCTGCGCAGGTGCGGTCAACTGGTATACGCCAAGATTCATCACCGATGCTTGAAATGCGCAGCGCGTTTGTCAGCAAACGCAGCCATGCCTTCGGTCTGATCCTCGGTGGCGAATTGCGACTGGAAGACGCGCCGTTCAAAGCGCACGCCCTCGGCCAGACCCATTTCAAAGGCCATGTTGATGGCCTCTTTGGTCATCATGGCGATGGGCAGGGATTTGGAGGCGATCGTGGTCGCCGCTTCCATGGCGACGTCCAAGAGCTCTTCCGCCGGCACGATACGGCTCACAAGGCCCGCGCGCTCGGCTTCCTCGGCGGCATCATGCGGCCGGTCAGGCACAAATCCATGGCCTTGGCCTTGCCCACGGCGCGCGGCAGGCGCTGGGTGCCGCCCGCGCCCGGCATGACGCCGAGATTGATCTCGGGCTGGCCGAACTTGGCGGTTTCGCTGGCGATGATGAAATCGCACATCATGGCGATCTCGCAGCCGCCGCCCAGCGCATAGCCGGACACAGCCGCGATGATCGGCTTGCGGAAGCGCGCCACGCTCTCCCAGGATTCCGCGAAGGGATCGTGCTTGTAGAGGGACACGAAGTCCTTCTCCTGCAGTTCCTTGATGTCGGCGCCGGCGGCGAACGCCTTGGCCGACCCGGTGAGGATCACGCAGCCGATCTCTTCATCACGCTCGAACGCGGCGAGGGCGTCCTTGAGCTCATTGGTGAGCTCGTCGCACAACGCGTTCAGGGCGGACGGACGGTCAAGCGTGATGACGCCCACCCGGCCTTCGGTTTTCACTTGGATCGTATTGTAGGCCATGCGGCCCTCCGATGCGGTTACGCGCTCATCTGCGCGGGATATGCGTCAAAACGGGCGCTCTCATAGCGGAAGCCCGACCGGTGGTCACCCCCGGCGGGCCCCGCTTTTCGCAGACGCAGCGTGCTACTGGACGCGGCGGACCTCAAGACCCTGGTTCTGGAGAAGGGCGATGACGCCTTCCTCACCGGGCATGTGACCGGCGCCCACCGCAATGAGAACATCCTCGTCCCCGTCCAGCGCCGCGGCGATTTCCGGCGCCCAGTTGCGATTGCGCTGAACCAGGATCACGTCGTAGAGCTCCGGCGTCTGCTCGCGCATGTCCGAGTTCATGATCTCGTTGAGACGGTCCATGTCGCCCTCGGCCCAGGCTCCGACCAGATCGTCGAACATGTCGGGGTTCTCCACCGCCTCATGCAGGCTCAGCTCCAGATTGGCGAGCTGGGTCTCATAGGGCATGTCGGCGAAAAAGCGCAGCTGTTCCTCGACGGTCTCGAGATAGTGAAACGTCTTGCCTGATCGGCCAGGCGCTGGTTGAGCACGACCTCGACGCCGCTGGCGGGATCATATCCGGCCGCCTGCATCTGCAGCACGGCCAGCTGGATCGTGGCGATCCAGGGCTGGTAGGGGTCAAGCGCGGCCCTGAGCTGGTCCGGGTTCGCGCCCAGACGCCCCGCAAAACGTCGCCAGGTCGGCGTTCGCCTCATCGCTGAGCCTCTGGGTCATCGGCGTGTCGGTGGTGTTGAGCCCCAGTTGCGGGATCAGCGTCGTCATCTGGGCGTTCGCTTCAGGCGACAGCGTGTCCGCCTCGAACCAGACCTGCTCGACCTCTTCCAGCACCGTGTCGAGATAGGGCGTTCGCCAGTCCAGGTCAGGATGCAGGATATGAACCGTGCCCAGCAGATAGACCGTGCTGTCCTCGTCTGACATCGCCCAGATGGCCGGGGCCTCCGCCTCGGACTGCGCGACAGCGGGCGAAACAGCGAGCATCAGGCCCGCGAGCGCGCCCAGAATTGGCTTGAACATTCAGAACCTCGTTCAGGTTTACTCTTCACCCACAGGGATAAACAGCGCCGCGCCCGGTTCAACCCAAACCGGTATGGTTAACAAAAGTTCATGTTAAGAACAGGTCGGCTCAACGCTGACAGGACGGGCAGAAGAAGGTGGATCGACCTGACTGCACGATGCGTTCGACACGGCTGTCCTCGCAGCGATGGCACGGCTCGCCCTCGCGTCCATAGACATCGAAGCGGTGCTGGAAATATCCCATCGCGCCATCCGCTCCCGCATAGTCACGCAAGGTGGAGCCGCCCGCTCGATGGCTTCTGAAATCACGGACCGGACCGCAGGCGCCAGACGCGCCGCCCGGGCGCCGGGGATGGACTGGCACAGACGGCGCGGGCTGATCTGCGCCCGCCAGAGCGCCTCGCAGACATAGATATTGCCCAGACCCGCAACCACATGCTGATCCAGCAATCCCGCCTTGATCGGACTGCGGCGCCCCTTGAAGGCCGTGTTCAACAGGTCTTCTGAGAAACCGTTCGAGAGCGGCTCAGGCCCCAGATCCCTGAGATAGGGCTGGGCGCCTCGGCGTCTGTCTCGTAAAGCGTCATGAAGCCGAAACGACGCGGGTCGTTATAGGTGACCGTCACCCCGCCCTCCATCTGAAAGACGACATGGTCATGGGCCGGATTGGCGGGAGCGGCATACACGAAATCCCCCGGCTGGCGGCTGATATCCTCCGCCGTCACCGAAAACCGTCCTGACATGCCCAGATGCATCAGCAGCGTCTCGCCCGATCCCAGGCGCGCCAGGAGATATTTCGAGCGCCGGTCGAGCCGTTCGACCACACTTCCCGTCAGCGCTCGGCGAAGCGGTCGGGGAAGGGGAAGCGCAGATCGGGTCGCCGCGCCTCGGCGCGCAGGATGCGCCGTCCCTCCATCGCCGGGATCAAACCGCGCCGCACCGTCTCGACTTCAGGCAATTCGGGCATCTAGACTGTCCTTGAACACCGGATCCTCGGGGGGAGGAGATAGGCCATGAGCGCCAGACGCGCGAGCCTTGTTGATGCGCGACAAGCAGGCCAGTGCGTGCAGGCGGCCCTGATGGCGTTGACGGAGCGACGCGCGGGAGCGGATGCGCCCGTCGATTATGCCCGTCGGGTCCGCAATCCCTGGACCCGGGACCTGGCGGTCGAACTGGCGCTGGAGATTGACCGCGTCATCCCGCACTCGGACGCCTTGCGTCAGGAAGTCTCCGCCAAGATGGGACCGCTCAACCGCGCCCTGCCCGAGCTGGGCGTCAGACTGGCCGAGGGCGGGCCCTATCCCGTGAGCTGGCGGGTCTATGCGGCGGATGACAGTCGCGCTGCGCGATCAGCCCGCCGTGATCCATGCGCAATGGCGCGGGCAATGGCCCCATCTCAGCCGCGCCTGTGATGATCTGGCCCAGGCCCGCACCGGCTTGCGCGTGCTGCTTACCCAGGCCGATCCGACGCGGGAGGTGGACGGGCTCGATCTGGTCACCGCCTGCGCCTATCGCCTCAGCGCCTATGCTCCGCCGGGCGATTGCGTGATGCTGGGCTTTTACAGCCCTGATGGGGGATGGCGGGAGCGCGCGGGCTTCACCCTGTTCCGCTATGTGACCGGCGATCAGGCGGTCACCGCGCTTGAGACCGATTGAGGCGTTTGGGCGCGGTAGATCAGGCTGGCGTTGAGCGCTTTCGCGCACTAGCTTGGCCGCCATGACCCAGACCTCAGATCAAGACACCGTCTCCTTCGGTTTCCGCGATGTGGCCCGCACTGAAAAGCAGGGCCTAGTCCGCAACGTCTTTGACCGTTCGGCGCGCAAATACGACCTGATGAATGATCTGATGAGTCTCGGGGTGCACCGGGTCTGGAAGGACATCACGGTCACCAAGGCCGGGCCCCGCCCCGGCGCGCGCCTGATCGACGTGGCGGGCGGCACCGGCGATATCGCCCGGGCCTGGCTCGATCGCGCCGATGCGATGACCCTGCGGCGCGGCACGGATCAGTACGCCGAGGCCGTGGTCGCCGACATCAATGAACAGATGCTGCTGGCGGGCCTCAAGCGCGGCGAACGCGACCGGCTCGACTGGTGCACCGCCAACGCGGAATGCCTGCCTTTTGACGACGGGGTGGCCGACGCCATCACCATCGGTTTCGGCATCCGCAATGTCACTGACCGGATCAAGGCGCTCAAGGATATGCGCCGCGTGCTCAAGCCCGGCGGACGGTTTGTCTGTCTGGAGTTTTCCCGCCCCACCACGCGTCCGCTTGAAAAGCTCTATGACGCCTGGTCCTTCGGCGCGATCCCCAAGATCGGCGAATGGGTGGCGAAAGATCGCGACAGCTATCAATACCTTGTTGAATCCATCCGCAAGTTTCCCCACCAGGACGCCTTTGCGGCGGAACTGGAAGAGGCGGGCTTCGCACGCGTCAGCGTGACGAACCTGTCCGGCGGCATCGCCGCCATCCATATGGGCTGGAAGGTCTAGGCGGACTTTTTCAACTTTTTTCACGCGCCCTGTCGAAACAGATCTGGCTCGCCCGTCCTTGGATCATCCCTGTCATGCCGGCAGGGAGAAACAGGGAGGGAGCGATGCAGTTTGCACTCCTCATCTATGAAAACGCGGGAGATTTCGCCCGCAGGCGAGGACCGGAGGCCGCTGCTACTGGTCAAGCTGGGCGGCCTATTCAGGCGCGCTGGAGGACCGCATGCCGCTCGGGGCCTGCCTGCAAGCGCCCGAGACCGGCGTCGTATTGCGGCGCTCGGGCGACACCCGGCGGATCAAAGACGGGCCGTTTTCGGACTCGCCTGAGCAGCTGGGCGGCGTCATCATGATCGACATGGACAGTGTCGAGGATGCGCTGAGCTGGGCGGAGCGTTGCCCGGCGGCCCTGAACGGCGCCGTTGAAGTGCGCCCTATCGAGTTCATCAATGACAGCGTGGAGACCCTGATATGAAATACGCCCTTCTGATCTATGGCGCAGAGAGCCAGTGGGCCGCCCTGAGCGAAGCCGAGCAAATGGCCATGTTTGAAAAGCACGGCGCTTATTCTGAAGCCCTTGCCGCAGCGGGCGTCATGGTCGGCGGCGAACCGCTGGACGCAGCTGCGACCGCCAAACGCGTCACCGATGCCGGCGTGCAGGACGGCCCCTATGCCGACACCAAGGAGCAATTGGGCGGCTTTTACGTGATCGAGGCGGACAGCATGAAGACCGCGCTCGACTGGGCGGCGAAATGCCCGCGTCTGCCCGGCGACCAGATCGAGGTCCGTCCCGTGCCCGCCTATGGCGACGCCTGAGACTGAGTCTGGAAACGATGAGGCGCGCGCGATGGCGGAGGCTGTCGCGCGCACGTCCTATGGACGCCTTGTGGCGAGGCTGGCGCGACGCTGGGGCGATCTTTCCCGCGCCGAGGACGCCCTGTCAGACGCCTTCGAGCGGGCCTTGCGCAGCTGGCCCGGGAGCGGACTGCCGGACCAGCCTGAAGCCTGGCTTCTGAAAACCGCTCATCGTCGCCTGATTGATGGCGCACGCCAGTCCGGCGTGCAGGCCCGCGCCGAGCCGGAGATCGAGCGCTTGCTGGATGAGCTGTCCGAGCGCTCCGATCCGGACGCCCTGCCCGATGACCGTCTGGGCCTGATGCTGGCCTGCGCGCATCCCGATCTTGATCCGACGCTGCATACCTCCCTGATGCTGCAAGCGGTGCTAGGGTTGGATGCGGCCCGGATCGGCGCCGCCTTTCTGATCAGCCCCGCCGCCATGGGCCAGCGCTGAGCCGTGGCAAGGCGCGCCTGCGCGAGCGCGGCGCCCGGTTCGACCTGCCCGGCAAGGACGAGCTGGCTGCGCGCATCACCCCGGTGCTGGACGCGATCTACGCCGCCTATGGCACGGGCTGGGACGAGATCGGCGCCAGTGAGAGCCGGGTGAGGGGCCTTGCGGGCGAGGCGCTCTATCTGAGCCGGCTTCTGACCGAGCTGGCGCCGGAGATCGCGGACGTCTGGGGGCTTTACGCGCTCATTGCCCATTGCGAAGCGCGCACCCCGGCAAGGCGGGACGCCGAGGGTCGGTTCATCCCGCTCTCCGAACAGGACCCGCAATTGTGGAATGCCGCGTTGATCGATCAGGCTGAAACAGCCCTGCGCCGGTCGCTGAAGCTCGCCCCGCCCGGTCGCTATACGCTGGAAGCCTCGATCCAGTCCGTGCACGCAGAACGGCGGGTAACCGCAGAGACCAACTGGCTGGCCGCCGCCGCGCTCTATGATGCCATGATCCGTCACGCCCCTAGCCTGGGCGCCCTGACGGCGCGCGCCTGCGCCCATGGCGAGGCGTTTGGGGCGGAGCGGGCGCTGGACAGTCTGGAAAAGCTTCAGGGTCAGGCGTCGGAGTATCAGCCGTACTGGGCGGCGCTGGCGCACTGGCTGGCGCGAGCTGGAAGACGCGAGGACGCCGCACGCGCCTATGAGCGAGCGATGGCGTTAAGCGCGGATCCGGCGGTGCGGGATTATCTGGGACAGGCCAGAGCGGCTCTACTGCGCTGATAGACGTTCCTGAACCGCATTCGGGCGGCCCATCAGGCATCAGACGCCCCGTCCAGAAGTGGGTCCATGACAAGCGGGCCCAGAAAGAACACGCCGAAGAGCAGACCAAGCCAAAGGCTAGATGGCAGGCCGAGCCAGGCCTCAGGCTTGGTGTCGTTGTCCTCCATCATAGAGTTACGCTCCTGATCACAGCGCCCAGCTCTATCCAAAGTCGAGACGTTTCTCCTGAAACACTATCTTTCGCTTGACCACTGAGCAAGCCCGTCGCAAATGCAGCCCCGTGGTCCAGCGGATCACCATGACGCAGCGCGCAAGGCGCCGCGCCCCCTCGCCAAACCCGCCCTAGCGCCCTAAACCTCTCCCTCGTGTTTGGAACCATCTCGAACGTCTTTCGCCTGACGCGCGCCGCCTGGACGCTGGCCCGTCATGACGCGATCTTCCCGGCTGAGTACCAGTCGGCGTTTCCGGCGCCGGCGCGGGTGCTGGGCAAGTTCGCGCGTCTGATCGCCATCCGCGACCGGGCGAAGAATCCCGCGAACGTCTGGCTCATGCCCTTGAAAAGCTGGGTCCGTCCTATGTGAAATTCGGTCAGGTGCTGGCGACGCGCGCTGATGTGATCGGCGCGGAGTTCGCCCGCGGCCTGTCCCGGCTTCAGGACAAGATGGAGCCCTTCGGCATGGCGCAAGCGCGCGCCACGATCGAGGCCGAGTTCGGCCAGCCGGTCGAAGCGCTGTTTTCTGAATTCGGCGAGCCGGTCGCCGCCGCCTCCATCGCGCAGGTGCACAAGGCGAAAACGCTCGACGGTCGCGATGTGGCGGTGAAAATTCTGCGTCCGGACGTGGCCGAACGGATCAAGCGCGACATCGCCGCCATGCGTCTGGGCTCAAAACTGGCCGAAGGTCTGTTCCCGGCCTCCAAGCGCATGGAGCCGCGCGCCTTTGTGGAGACCGTGGCGCGCTCGCTGGTGCTCGAACTCGATCTTCGTCTGGAAGCGGCCTCGGCCAACGAGCTGAGCGAAGCCGCCGTCGCGGCGCAGAACTTCTTCATTCCCGAGGTCGTCTGGCCTCTGACCGCCAAGAAGGTGCTCACCACCCAGTGGATCGACGCCATTCCGATGACCGATCTCGACGCGGTGCGCGCTGCGGGCGTGGATACGGTGAAGCTGGCGGGCGATCTGACTGACGCGTTCCTGTCGACCGCGCTCGAACAGGGCGTGTTCCACGCGGACCTTCATGCGGGCAATCTGTTCGTGACGAAGGAAGGCCTTCTGTGGGCGGTGGATTTCGGCATTATCGGACGATTGGCCGGGGCGAGCGGCGCTATCTGGCGCGCATCCTTCATGGCTTCCTGACCCGCGATTATGACGGCGCAGCGCAAGCCCATTTCGACGCCGGCTATGTGCCCGAACACCATTCCCGCGCCGATTTCGCGAGCGCCCTGCGCGCCGTGGCCGAACCGATCTTCGGCAAGAGCGCGGGCGAAACGCCCATGAGCCGGGTGCTCATGCAATTGTTCGAGATCACCGATCTCTATGACATGCATCTCCAGCCCCAGCTGGTGCTGCTTCAGAAGACCATGGTGCAGGCCGAGGGCGTCTGTCGCCTGCTGACCGATGATCACAACATGTGGCAGGCGTCAGGCCCCGCCGTGGAGCGCTTCATGCGCCGCGAGCTGGGCCCGCAAGGCCGGATCGAGGATCTCAGCGAAGCCTTTGACCGCGCCAAGTCCGCCATCAAGCGCCTGCCCGACGCGCTGGACGAGCTGACCGAGACCGCCCGCGTCATGCGGGAACGCGAAACCCCGGATACGTCCGGCTCGCGCTGGCTGATCGCCGGGCTGGGCGTGATCGCCGGCGCCTCAACCGCCATCGCGGTGCTGCTGGCGGTGATGTGATCCGTCCTCAGGTGACGTAAAGGCCTGTTCAGGGTAAGCCTGAGCTGAAACAGCCGCGGGGCATGTCATGGCGGACAAACGCATTCTTCTGATCATAGGCGGCGGTATTGCAGCCTATAAATCGCTCGAACTGATCCGCGAGCTGGCGCGCCGGTCGATCCGGGCGCGCGCCATCCTGACCGAGGCCGGCAAGCAGTTCGTCACTCCGATGAGCGTGGGCGCCCTGACCGCCGACAAGGTCTATTCCGAACTGTTCTCGCTGACCGATGAAGCGGAAATGGGCCATATCGAGCTGTCGCGCTCGGCCGATCTCGTGGTGGTCTGCCCCGCCACGGCGAACCTGATGGCCAAGGCCGCCCACGGGCTGGCCGATGATCTCGCCTCCACAACGCTGCTCGCCACCGACAAGGCCGTGCTGATGGCTCCGGCAATGAATGTGCGCATGTGGATCCATCCCGCCACCCAGGCGAATGTGAAGACGCTGCGCAGCTATGGCGTCACCGTGATGGAGCCGGATGAGGCGAGATGGCCTGTGGCGAGTTTGGTCCCGGCCGCCTGCCCGAACCCGTGCGCATCGCCGACGCCATCGAGGCCGCGCTCAAGTCATGAAGGCGATCGTCACCGCCGGCCCGACGCTGGAACCGATCGATCCGGTCCGCTTCCTTTCGAACCGCTCCTCGGGCCAGCAGGGCTACGCCATCGCCGAGGCGTTGCGCGATCTCGGCTTCGAGGTCGTGCTGATCTCCGGTCCTGTGGCGCTGAACGATCCCAAGGGGCTTCAGACCGTGCGCATCGAGACCGCGCGCGAGATGCTGGCGGCGGTGAATGACCAGCTGCCCGCCGACGTCTTCGTCTCCGTCGCGGCGGTCGCCGACTGGCGCCCGGCGGAAACGGCGGACAGGAAGCTCAAGCTCGACAAGGGCGCGATGGCGAGCCTGCCGCTGGCGGAGAACCCCGATATCCTGAAAACGATCTCTCATTATGGCCCCGGTCATCGCCCGCGTCTGGTGGTGGGGTTCGCCGCAGAGACCCATGACGTGGTCGCCCACGCCCGCGCCAAACGAGATCGCAAGGGATGCGACTGGATCGTCGCCAATGATGTGTCCGGCGATGTGATGGGCGGGGCGGAGAACGCGGCGCTGCTGATCACGCCCGACGGCGAGGAAGCGTTCGCCCGGGCGGCGAAGTCAGAGCTGGCCCGAAATCTCGCCAGTCGCATAAAGCAAGCGCTTTCATAGACTTCACACTGGGTTTGAATTCGCCCCTTTTCGCTTGTTAGGCTTGAGAGGTTAAGCAAACTCAGGACCTGACATGAAAACCGTACTGACAGCCCTCGCGCTTGCCGGCCTTGGCGCGACCGCCGCACAGGCGGACTGCTATTCGATCTACCCGCAAGGCGCCGGCCAGGAGCCGGTCCCGATGGTCGGGTACAGCGTGACTGAAGCCGCCGACCTGGAAGGGTTGATGGACGCCCCGCCGCTGGCGGAAGGCGCAAACGCCATCGCGTGTGAGCGCGACAGCATCGTGCCGCGCCCGAACGATTTCGAGCTGGTGCGCTATCACTCCACTCCGCTTCTGATCTCCACCGGCGAGGGCGAGAACGCCCAGATGCTCATTCTGGCTTCCAGCCGGCCATGGAGGACGAGAATGGCGAGATGACCGAGCCGCAATACCGCGTGCAAATGGCCCAGGGCGGGCTCAATGACGACGAGCGGACCGGCATTATCGGCGCGCTGGAAGCTTTGCCGAAAGCGAGCAGGCGCTGGATGCGTATCTGCGCGCACAAGAACAAGACAGCTGACTTCGCCCGCTTCAGGCGCTAACCCTTCCCGCACACTCAAGCGGCGGGAAGGGTTGCGTCATGAAGCTGAATGTCAAAACGCTCGAACATTTTGAAGGCCTTGAGCTTCCGGCCTATCAGACGGCGGGCTCCGCCGGTCTGGACCTGCCCGCCGCCGTGCCTGCGGATGCGCCCGTGGTGATCGCGCCGGGCGAATGGAAGCTGATCCCGACCGGCATCTGCATCGCCCTGCCTGAAGGCTATGAAGCCCAGATCCGCCCCCGCTCGGGGCTCGCGGCCAAGAAGGGGATTTCCTGCGTGAACACGCCCGGCACGGTGGACGCGGATTATCGCGGCGAGCTGCGGGTCAACCTGATCAATCACGGCAAGGAGCCCTTCGTCGTCCAGCGCGGCGAGCGCATTGCCCAGATGGTGATCGGCCAGTTCACCCAGATCAGCTGGAACCCGGTCGATGCGCTCGATGAAACCGCGCGCGGCCAGGGCGGATTTGGCTCGACCGGCGTCTAGATCCCCAGCTTCTTCGCCAGCGATCCCAGTCGCGACCGTTGCAACGCCAAAGCAAAGCGCGGCGCGCTCAGCCCCAGCCTGTGTGCGGCGGACAGAAGCGCCGCGCGGGCGGCCTCAGGCGCGAGACCCAGACGGGACGCGATGAAATCGCCGGACGGGCGTGCATACAGCCCCAGCGGTTTCAGCGTGGCGCGGGGGAAATCCTTCATGTTCTCGGTCAGGATCACCCGCGCCTGACCGGCGCGGGCGGCCTGCATGACATGGGCGTCGTCCGGATCAGGCAGCTTGCCGGTCACCTTGATCGCCATGGCGTCCTCGGTGGGCACCAGCGCTTCAGGATAGGCATGCTCGAGCGCCAGAACGAGGCGCGCGGCCTCTCCGGGACCATCCCGATCCGGCTTGCCGTCGACAATCCGGGCATGGGCGTGGCCGGTCTCGAACAGCACTTTCTCCGACCAGCGCGGATAGAAGAACCCGGCCTCGGCCAGCGCCAGCACCAGGTGCCGACGCACGGCGCCCGCCAGCACGCAGGCATCCAGAAACACGGCCGGCCGATCAAAGTCTTCTGGCAATTCAACCGCTTCAGGGCGGCGATCACCGGCGCGTCCGAACTGGACGGCGCCAGATGCAGGCCATCAATCTCGGCGAGTCTTTCAGCGCCTGCGTGCGGACCCGGCGGCGCTGCTCGGCCAGCCGTTGACGTTGCGTTCATCCAGCGCCTGGGCGAATTCGCCCAGTGCGACCAGCTGGTTGAGCCCCCAGGCATCAACCCCCAGCGCGATTTGCGCAGCCTCTGGCGTCATCCGCCAATCCCCAGCGGAGCCGGATCACAGAACGCCTTCACGTCAAACAGGCGCTGATCGGTGATGATGTCGGACGGTCTCAAGGCGCGCGACAGCTCCAGCCCTTCCAGCGAGCGGGCGCGCGACAGGGCCACATAGGCCTGACCATGCGCGAAGAGACGCCGGGATACATCCAGATAGACCTTGTCTAGCGTCAGACCCTGCGCCTTGTGAATGGTCATCGCCCAGGCGAGCCGGAGCGGATACTGGACGTAGGAGCCAATGGTCTCGCGCTTGAGCTTGCTCGAATTGCCGTCCGCCGCATAGCGGATGCGTTCCCAGCTGACCGGTTCGATGGTCACGACCTGATCGTTCACATGCACTTTCACGCCGTCCGAGGAGAAACCCAGAACCTCGCCGATGGAGCCGTTCACATAGCGCCCGCCCGGATCATTGCGGATCATCATCACCCGCGCCCCGGCCTTGAGCACCAACGGGTCATCGGTGGGGAAGAGACGCGGGTCGAACTCGCCCTCGACCTTGCCGGAAAAGCCGCGCGGCTCGCCCCGCAAGCCTTCAAGACGCGCCTGATTGATGGAGGAGGCGGCCTGATTGGTGGGCGTCAGCACCACATGGGTGCCAGACGCTTCGAGCCCGATCCGGCCCGTCACGCGCGCATTGAGGATTTCCGCGAGATCATCGGTCAGCTCGCCGTCGCGCACGGCATTGAGCACTTCGACGAATTCGGGATCCGCCTGGCGGTGGACCTCGGTCAGCTCCACCATGGTGAAACCGGCGTCGCGAAACGCGGGCGCGTGGAAGAAGAAGGGCCCGCCATAGGTCTCTTCCAGGAACATTCCCTCCTCGCCCTGGGCGATGGGCGGCAGCTGCGCGAGGTCACCCACCAGGATGATGCGTACGCCGCCAAAGGGTTCATTGCTGTCGCGATTGAGGCGGAGGGAGAAATCGACCGCCTGCATCATGTCCGAGCGGACCATGGAGATCTCGTCGATCACCAGAGTGGTCAACGCCTTCACCGTCCGCGAATTGCGCAAGCGGCGGATATCGCCGGGCGTGATCAGGCGCGGCGGCAGGCGAAAGAAGCTGTGCAGGGTCTGTCCGCCCGCATTCATGGCCGCGACGCCCGTGGGCGCCACGACCGCCGCCTGCGGCCCCAGCCTTTGAAGAATGGCGCGCGTGACCGTGGTCTTGCCCGTGCCCGCGCGACCGGTCAGGAACAGGTGCGAGCCGCCGGAAATGGCGTAATCGACCACGGCCTGCTGGTCGGGAGAAAGCGTAATTCCGGGGCGAGGGGTCAGCACGGTCTGAGCTCCTTTGAGGGAGCCCGACCCTGCCCTCATTCGGCGCTGCGATCCAGCGCGGAGCGCGGCGTGCTCAGCTGCGGATCGTCAGGCACAGATCGTTTGCGACAGACACTGACTGGACGACCCCGTCCGGACCGCTGACCGCCTCTATGGTGCAAAGGACCGGCGCATAGGCCGGGTTCGACAAGGGCGCAAAGGAGGATTTGCGCGTCTCGATCACGAGGCCATCGTCATTGTAGACCGATTGGGTCATCGTATAGGTCTGGGAGCGGGGCGCATTGGCCAGTTGGGCGCGCGCTTGCGGGCTCAGCTGGCGAAGGTCCTCGCTCGACACGGTCTCGTAGACATAGAGCTGACGCCCGCCCTCAAGGGCCGCCACGCTGACCGGCTCGCCATAGGCGGCGCTGAGCTGGTCAACAGCGACGCCGACGAACTGGCGCGGCATGAAACCGGATGAACCCGTGCTCTGACAGGCCGTCAGAACCAGGCCGCCCAGCGCAGCCACGATCGTCAAGTTCACACGCATGCCAGATGCTCCTTATACGTGCAATAAACGTCAATTTTCGCGTATCAGGATACAATCGGGTCCGCGTTCAATCAATACAGTTCCTCGGCCACACAGGCATCGCCGACAAAGCGGAAGTCGCGCACGACACCGGCGGGATCAATCACGATACGGGTCTCGCATTGCACCCAGCGCGACTCGTCAGGCTCATACACCGTCTCGTCATAGCGCTCGATCCGCGTGTGGCGCTCGCCATTGGAATCCACATAGGTGACCCGGCGCTCATTGGGGATGGTGCGATAGCCGCCCGGAATGACGCGCTGCTCCTCGCGCATATAGCTCCAGACCTCGCCGCCATCGCTGAGCTCATCAACGCGGTCGGGCGAGCCGAACTCGACCAGAACCACATCCTGGGTGCGCCCCACAAGCTGGCTCATATGCTGGCGATAGCCTCGGATGTGGCGCAGGCCGTCAGGACAAGGGCCAGGGCGGCGGCGATCTGGTATTTCATCTGTGCATCCCCATGGTTGGCGGTTCACTCTGAGCTACACTCGCCTTCATGAACGCAGGCTGAGCGCACAGGCGCCGCCCGTCAGCAAAGAGCAGGTCTGACCGAGATGAGCGTGGACGTCAAACGACATGCGAGACACATCGTGCTCAGGGAGCTGGGCGGACCAGGCCAGCAGAGACTGTCCCGCGCCCGCATCACGGTGATCGGCGCGGGCGGGCTGGGCGCGCCGGCGCTGCTGTATCTCGCCGCGGCGGGGTGGGCCAGATCAGGATCGTGGATCCCGATACGGTGTCGCTGAGCAATCTGCAGCGACAGATCCTGTTCAGAACCGAGGATGTGGACGCCAGCAAGGTGGAGCGGGCCGAGGCCGCGCTCAAGGCGCTTGATCCGGACGTCGAGGTCGAGGCGCTGAGCCTGAAGGCGACAGCGGACACCTTGCCCGATCTACTGGCGGACGCCGATCTGGTGCTGGACGGCTGTGACGATTTTCCGACCCGGTTTGCGGTGAACCGCGCCGCGATCAAGGCCCGCATCCCGCTTGTGTCAGGCGCTGTGGGCCGCTGGGAAGGGCAGGTCGGCGTGTTCGGCCCGCATCTTCAGGACAACGCGCCCTGCTATCAGTGCTGGGTGCCCGATATTCCGCCCGATGCCGAGGATTGCGCCGTGATGGGCGTTGTGGGCGCGCTGACCGGCGTCATTGGCTCGATGATGGCGATGGAGGCGATCAAGCTGATTTCAGGGGCGGGCGAGCCGCTCATAGGCCGGATCGGGCTTTATGACGGATTGTCGGGCCGGATGCGGACGGTCAGTCTGCCGGCATCCCGCAGCTGCCCGGCTTGCGCATCGGACAGAACTGGCACCCTCCGCAGCCCCCGCGCTTGATGCGGAACCAGGCGATCGCGCCCAGCAGCAATCCGGGCGCGAGGCCCAGCAGCACCGCGAGCGTGAAGCTGCGCCCCAGAACGCCCACGACCAGCGCCACCGCCATCCCCAGAACCAGGAAGCTCAGAAGGGTCAGATCTGCGCGGCGGCGCGGATAGGTGGCGGTGTTGGTGAACATGGACAGAGGGCCTGAGACAATGTGTCTCTTCCCTACCCCAAACCGCGCTGCAACAGCAAGCGTCAGATCCGGCCGCGATGCTTGCCTGATGATGCTGGGCGAGCGTTTTCGCGGCCCGGCGCGCATTGACGACGACGAACAGATAAATGCCGCCGGCGAAGACGAGGCCGACGGCCCCGCCATACGCCCAGCTGCCAAGCAGGCCCGTGAAGACGAGCCCCATGACCAGTGCGATCATGATGATCAGGGTCAGAATGCGCGGTTCCGGCATCCAGACCGTTTGAGTCTTACTCGATTTCACCCGTGATATCCCGATACAGCGTCCAGACCATGCGTTCGGTGGTGATGAAACCCCAATTCCAGTCATCATGGAAGTCCGCCAGCGGCGCCGCGTCCTGAACCTGCTGCAGGTTGAGGCCCTGATCCACCAGCGCCTGAACCCGGGCCTTGGCCTCGGTCAGCATGGCGATGCTGGCTTCGAGATCCGCTTCGGTCGACAGCGGCCCATGACCAGGAATGATCTGGGTGTCGGCGTCCGCCACGTCCACGATGGCCTGCATGCCGGCGATATAGCCGTCCACCGTGCCGCCATTGTCGAGATCGATATAGGGGAACCAGCCCGAGAACAGCAGGTCGCCCGCATGGATGACATTGGCGTCCTCGAACACCACGAACAGATCGCCATTGGTGTGCGCCGCCGGGGTGTGATGCAGATGCGCGGTCAGACCATTGATCGTCACCACATCGCCGTCATTCACGCCCACGGTCGGCAGATAGCCGCCCGAAAGCGGCTGCGGAGTGGAGCCGGTGAGCTGGGCGGTCACCGGGTTCATCAGCCGTCGCGCACGCTGGGATGGGCCATGATCGTGGCGCCCTGCTCGGCGAAATAGGCGTTTCCGAGCACATGGTCGCCATGCAGATGGGTATTCAGCACCAGATCCACGGCGCGGTCGCCGGACACCTCGCGCTGGGCCTGGTCAATGGCGGCTGCGAACTGCTCCATCTGGGTGTCGATCATGAACACCCCGTCCTCGCCGACGCTGACGCCCACATTGCCCGCCTGATTGGTGGCGAGCATGTAGAGCCCGGATCCCAGATCGGTGGTCTCCACATAGACCTGGTTGTCAGACTGGGCATGGGCCGTGGCGCTGAGAGCCAGGCTGGCGACAAGGGCGGTGCGGATCATGGCGGTTTCCCCGAAAGCTGCAATCTGGGCGCAAGATGGGTGCGGTCCCGTCCCATATCCAGTCCCTGCGAAAAACAATCTTAATCATGCGCCGTCACCCTGAACCGGTGATTCACTCTGACCGGGATGACGCAACCCCATGCGAAAGCTGTTTGCCCTGATCTTGCTGTTGAGCGGCCTGCTGGCCCCTGAAAGTGCAAGCGCGCAAACCTGCGACACCTTCTCGGGCCTGCCGGTGCCGCGCTTCGTCTCCCTGAAATTCAACGAGACCCGCGGGCGCGCCGGCCCCTCCTTCACCCATCCCGTCGCCTGGCTCTATCAGCGCAAGGGCCTGCCCATGGAAGTGGTTGCGGAAACCCCGGACTGGCGCCGGGTGCGCGATCCCGAGGGCGAGGAGGTGTGGATGCACCGGCGCACCCTGACAGGCCGCCGCTCGGTCTGGGCTAGCGAAGCGACCCGCCTGCTGTCGCGACCCGATACAGACGCTCCCTGATCGCCGACGTGGAAGCGGGAGCCGTGCTCTGGCTTGAACGCTGCCGCGCCGGCTGGTGCCGTCTGGAAGCGGATGATCGCCGCGGCTGGGCGCGCGCAGACGCCTTCTGGGGCGTCTATCCGGAAGAGACCCAGCCGAGCCCCGCGCTTGAGGGGGAACAAGCGTCATGCTACCGCTCTGCGTCTGAACCAGACGTGCTGGGGGCGGACCCGGACAATTCCGCTTCAGCCGACTGACGGATCTGAACCCAGGATGAGAGCCTGGCGCGGTGCGGACCCCGTGCAGCGCTGGCGCGTTCGCCGCAACTCCCGACCCCGGCGCAGTTTTGCCGGACCGGCTCGACGGACCCCATGACAGACCAAAAAACAGTTACGATTACAATGACCTGATCGCCTGCGGCAAAGGCGAACTCTTTGGTGAGGGCAACGCCCAGCTGCCCCTGCCGCCCATGCTGATGTTTGATCGCATCACCGAAATCACCGCCGAGGGCGGCGCGCACGGCAAGGGCGTTCTGGTCGCCGAACTCGATGTGAACCCCGATCTGTGGTTCTTCGACTGCCATTTCCAGGGCGATCCGGTGATGCCCGGTTGCCTGGGGCTCGACGCGATGTGGCAGCTTGTGGGTTTCTTCCTGGGCTGGACCGGCGCGCCGGGCAAGGGCCGCGCGCTCGGCGTGGGCGAGGTGAAATTCACCGGTCAGGTGCCGCCCAGCGTCAAACAGGTTCGCTATGTCATTGATCTCAAGCGTGTGATCAATCGTCGCCTTGTGCTCGGCATCGCCGATGGTCACGTAGAGGCGGACGGTCAGACCATCTACACCGCAAAAGACCTGCGGGTGGGCCTGTTCCGGCCTGAAGAGATCAACAATGGCGGAGGACAAGCATGAGGCGTGTCGTCGTAACCGGTATCGGCATCGTTTCATCCATTGGCGACAACGCACAGGAAGTCGCGGCCAGCCTCAAAGCGGGCAAGTCGGGCGTCATTGCTGCGCCGGAATACGCCGAGCTGGGCTTCAAGTGTCAGGTGCACGCGCGTCCCAAGGCCGATCCGGCCGAGCATGTGGACAAGCGCGCCTATCGCTTCATGGGTGAAGGCGCGGGCTGGGCCTACATGTCCATGCAGCAGGCCATTGCGGATGCAGGGCTTGAGGAAAGCGACGTCTCCAACGAGCGCACCGGCCTGATCGTGGGCACGGGCGGTCCGTCGGTCGAGGCGATCGTGAAGGCCGCCGACATCACCCGCGAGAAAGGCCCCAAGCGGATCGGTCCGTTCGCGGTGCCCAAGGCCATGTGCTCGACCGGCTCGGCGACCCTCGCCACCCCGTTCAAGATCAAGGGCCTGAACTATTCGATCAGCTCGGCCTGCACCACGTCCCTGCACTGCATGGGCGCGGCCGCCGAGCAGATCCAGTGGGGCAAGCAGGACGTGATGTTCGCAGGAGGCGGCGAAGAGCTGCACTGGGCGCTATCGAACCTGTTTGACGCCATGGGCGCCATGAGCTCGAACTATAACGACAGCCCGTCTGTGGCCTCGCGCGCGTTCGACAAGAACCGCGACGGCTTCGTCATTGCCGGCGGCGCGGGCATTGTGGTGCTCGAAGAGTATGAGCGGGCGAAAGCGCGCGGCGCGACCATCTACGCTGAAGTGCTCGGCTATGGCGCGACGTCTGACGGTCATGACATGGTCCAGCCGTCGGGCGAAGGCGCGGCGCGCTGCATGCAGATCGCGCTGAAAGAAGCCAAGGGCCGCACCATCGACTACATCAACCCGCACGCCACTTCCACGCCGGTGGGCGATGTGAAGGAGGCCGAGGGCCTGCGAGCCGTGTTCGGCAAGGATGTCCCGGCCCTGTCCGCGACCAAGTCCATGTCCGGCCACTCCCTGGGCGCCGCGGGCGTGCAGGAGGCCATCTACTCGCTGCTGATGATGAAAGAGGCTTCATCGCCCCCTCCATCAATATCGACGAGATGGATCCCGAACTCGCCGATCTGCCCATCGTCACCGAGACGAAACAGGCCGAACTCAACACCGTGCTGTCGAACTCCTTCGGCTTTGGCGGCACCAACGGCACCATCATTCTGGGTCGCCCGGACTAGGGGCTGCACCAGCGCCAAACGAAAACCCCGGCGGAAACGCCGGGGTTTTTTTATTGTACTTCTCTGCTCTTCCCCAGCGAAGGCTGAAGCCCAGACATCATCAAGTGCTGAGCGTGCGCTCTGAGTCCCCGCCTACGCGGGGAAAGAGAGGCGGGGCC
>LZQR01000103.1_pt1 | contig 23345 bp, 26 predicted proteins | sample 768601 | NCBI WGS metagenome assembly LZQR01 (sample SAMN05207299, study PRJNA324521) | oil field metagenome | isolation source: sample BH-FW-24 from oil reservoir | place: India: Bombay High | collected 2015-12-04
TTGATAGAAGCCTTCACAACCACATGTAAAGCTTAGGAACTCAACGATATCCTACGGGGATAATAAGATAGCGCCATGTAGATGGCAGAAAGTGAATTCGAATGAAGTTTATCCATACCTCAGATTGGCACCTTGGCCGACAGTTTCATAACGTCTCCTTGCTTGACGATCAGCAAGCCGTTCTTGACCAGTTAATCCAATACATTGAAAACAACCCTGTTGATGCGGTGGTTGTTGCTGGTGATATTTATGACCGTTCTGTCCCACCAACTATCGCGATTGAACTACTTAACAAACTGGTGAAGCGAATCTGTGGTGAGCTAAATACGCCGATGATTCTGATTTCTGGCAACCATGACGGTGCTGAACGCTTGGGTTTTGGTTCAGAACAGATGAAAAATGCGGGTCTTCACATTATCAGTAACTTCGAAGACATGCTTACCCCTGTTGTTATTGAAACCCAAAGCGCAGGGCAAGTTGCTTTTTATGGCATGCCTTATAACGATCCTGAGCAAGTCCGTTTTGCCTATCAAGAACCCGTTTCGACCCACGATCAAGCGCACAAGTTACTTGCCGAGAAAATCACGGAGCAGTTCCAACCAGAGCACCGCAACGTGTTAGTCAGCCACTGCTTTGTCGATGGTGCCATTGAGTCTGAATCTGAGCGTCCACTTTCGATTGGTGGCTCCGACCGCGTCAGTCACGAGCATTTCCTCAACTTTGACTATGTGGCGTTGGGGCATTTGCATCAGCCACAGAAAAAAGGCGAAGAATACATTCGTTATTCTGGTTCACTGATGAAATACAGCTTTGGTGAACAAAACCAAAAGAAAGGTTTCACGCTGGTGGAACTTGACCAAAACGGGTTTGTTTCGGCAGAGCACATTAACCTTGCCGCACCTCATGAGATGCGAATCGTTGAAGGCGAACTTGAACAAGTAATAGAGCAGGGCAAAACTGATCCGAAAAACGAAGACTACTTGTTGGTGCGTTTGATGGATAAGCACGCAATCTTAAACCCAATGGAAAAGCTACGTACTGTTTACCCGAATGTTTTGCACCTAGAAAAACCGGGCATGTTAATAGGTGTCGAGCAGGAAATGGCGCAAGCGAAATTAGCGAGAAGTGAGATAGATATGTTCCGAGACTTCTTTTCGGAAGCGCAAGACGGCCAATTATCGCAAGAACAAGATCAAGCGATCAGTGACATCATCAAACAACTTTCTCAGCAAGCTCAGTAAGGACCAAACATGAAACCCATTAAACTGACAATGCAGGCTTTTGGTCCGTTTGCTCAAACAGAAACGATTGAATTCGACAAGCTGGGAACTAACCTCTGTTTCTTATCAATGGTCCTACTGGTTCGGGTAAAACCTCGATTCTCGATGCGATTTGTTTGCGCTTTATGGTGAAACAACGGGTAACGAGCGCCAAGGTGTTCAAATGCGTTGCGATATGGCAGCACCAACGTTATTGACCGAAGTGACGCTAGAATTCTCTTTACACGGCAAGTCTTATCGAGTGATTCGCTCACCAGAACAAGAAGCACCAAAGGCGCGTGGTGAGGGCATGACGGTGCGTAAGCATACCGCAGCTTTGTATGAGATTACGGACGAAGAAAAGCTCATCACCAGCAAAACAACTCAAGTAAAGACAGAAGTGACCAATATCGTTGGCTTGAACGAAACTCAGTTCCGCCAAGTGATGGTGCTACCACAAGGTAAGTTTCGAGAGTTGTTACTTGCGACATCCAAAGAGCGGGAAGAGATCTTTGGTCAGCTATTCCAAACGGATATCTACAAGAAGATTGAATATGCACTGAAAGACAAAGCGAGTGCCATTAGCAAAGCCAAAGACGAGTTTGATAACCAAATTCGAGGCGCACTGCAGGTGCTGGTGTTTCTTCCGAAGCGGAGTTAACAGAGCAGCGTGAAGCATTATCTTCTCAATTTGAATCGGTACAAAAGCAAGAGCAAGAATCTCTGGCGCAATTAAATGCGGTAAAAACGGAACTGCAAAAAGCAGAAGCGCTGAGCAATGAGTTCAAAAAGCGCGAGCAAGCCGAAATTGCGTTGAAGCAACACTTGGAACAGAGCGATGCTGTCTCATCACGTCAATTGCAGTTAGACAATGCGAAGAAGGCAAGCAAGGTTGAGTTGCCTTATGTCACGTTACAAAATGCCTCAAAGCAAACGCAAGAACTTGAGCAAAAGGTGGCTAAGCTTTCTCAAGATCTTACAGTGGCAAATGACGCGGTAAAATCCAAAGAAGGCGCATTGCAAATCGCGAAAGAACAAGCTGCACAATTGCCAAAACTGACAGAGCAGCAATACCAACTTGAAGGCATGAAAGGAAAGTTGGTTGAAAAGTCAGAGCTAGAGAAAGCCATTAACGCAGGTTTGACGCAAAAGTCGGAGTTTGAGGCAACGCTTAAGAAATATATCGCTCTGAAAGAGAAGTTAACGCTAGAGGCGCAACGAGGTCAGAAATCACTGGATCAAGCTCGAGTTGATGTTGCAAGTATTGGCAGTGTAGAGGTTGAGATAAAACAGCAACAACGTTTGATGCAAGATCTACAGAAGCTCACTGGCTTAAACCAAGAGCTAGCGAAATTGGATGCGTTGACGCCTAGCAAACAAGCTTCGGTTGACCAAGCAAAGCGCGATACGTAGAACTTCAACGCTCAGCAGATACATTTGAATTGAGCTGGCACAATGCTCAAGCCGCTGTATTAGCTCAGCGCTTACAAGCCGGTGAAATGTGTCCGGTGTGCGGTAGTGTAGAACACCCTCAACCCGCTCAATTTGTTGGTGAAGAGGTAACAAAAGAGCAAGTTCAGCGTGCTCGAAATACGGAGCGAGAAGGGCAAGTTGCGCTTAACCAATTGAGCAATCAATTGGAGCAGCACAATATCGCAGTCGGACAATACAAGCAGCAGATTGAGCAACTATCCGTTGAGCTTGGTCAAACCGCATCAATGGATTTAAGCGCGTTACAAGCGTCTATGCAACAGCTCAATGAACGTTTACAGCAATTGTCATCGATTGACTTGGTTCAGCTGGAACAAAGCGTCAATGAGCTAAACCAGCGTTGTGTTACTGGGGAAGGTAAGATCAATGATCTGCAAAACCAGATGGCAGCGAATGAATCGACGATAAAAGTGAACCGAGAGCAACTGGCTAAACTGTCTGCTTCGTTAGATGCCAAGTACTCATCTCTTGAAGTTCTTGAGCAAGACATTGTTGCGATTCAAAAACAGATTACGGATTTGAATACTTCATTAGAGACTGCACAAACCATTTACAACAAGCCGTGCTGGCGAAGACCAATATTGAAAGCCAACTGACAACCAATCAACAGTGGTTGAATGAGGCACTAGAGCATTTGAACACAGCCAAAACTGATTGGGCGCAAGCGTTGCAGGCGAGCGCATTCGAGGATGAAGCACAATTCCTAGCAAGTAAAGTTGATGAAGCTGAGATGCAGGTTTGGCAGCAAGAAATTGATGCGTTCAAACAGAATCAAATCAAGCTAGAACAAACTTTGGCAGATTTAAGTTCAACGTTGAAAGACTTGGTGTTACCAGATTTAGAAGGGCTTAACGTTAAGCTAAACAGCAATCAGCAAAATTACGTTGAAGCGCGTAATCAGCTTGATAGCACGCGCTCTTTGTTTGAACGTCTAGAGAAAGTCCGTAATGACATCGCTACGTTGCATGATAAGAACACTAAGTTAGAAGACGAATACAAAGTGTTTGGGACCTTGTATGACGTTGCAAGCGGTAAAACGGGTAGCCGTATCAGTTTGCACCGATTTGTCCTTGGTGTGTTATTAGACGACGTGTTGATTCAAGCGTCACAGCGTTTAAGCCTGATGAGCAAAGGCCGTTATATCTTGGCTCGTAAAACTGAAGGCTTCAAAGGTGCGGCAGGGCGAGGCTTGGATTTGGTAGTAGAGGACAGCTACACAGGTAAAACGCGCGATGTTGCGACGTTATCAGGTGGTGAATCTTTCATGGCAGCGTTGGCATTAGCGCTCGGTCTATCTGATGTTGTGCAGTCTTACAGTGGTGGTATTCGCTTGGATACGCTGTTTATTGATGAAGGTTTTGGCAGCTTAGATCCGGAATCATTGGATCTTGCGATTCAAACCTTGGTCGACTTACAACAAACGGGTCGCATGATTGGCGTGATTTCTCACGTATCTGAACTGAAAGAGCAAATGGCGCAGCGTATTGATGTTGAACCGTCGCGACTTTGGTTCTACAGTTTCTGTGAAATCTCAGATGGTATTTGATTCTTAATCAATACCTGTAAACGTACATAAGCAAAAGCCCCGTTAGATTACGGTGTAAAACAGCGGGGCTTTTGTTTCTCTGTCTCGAAGCACTTACTGTTCGCAGAAGCGACCTTCCTTCGGCGATTGCGTAATCGCATATTCACCATCAAGGTTGCGGTAAACAACCGTGTTCCAAACTGAGCCATCATTCAATTCAAACTCTATCGCGTAGTTCACGCCACTAACAACCTGTGCATGAACGGACAAGATCTGTTTAAACGAAGCGAGAGTTTCCATTTTCTTTAGGACAAAGGCCATAGCCTTTTGAGCGTCTGGGGTGGCGTCAAATTCATTCCACCCACCTGGCATATTTCCTTGTGTATTACATACATCTGCCGAGGTTGTTGGTTGTGCCGCTTCATCTTGAGTATTTTGCTGACATCCAGCAAGAAGAATCAAGATAGCGCAAGCTGACACGGTTTTTAATTTCATAAAATTAACCTCTGTTTGCAAGCACGTATTATAAAGCTCGGTGTTAAAGCACAATGTCTACGTTGTGCAAACTTTTGATATGCAGAGGGTTAAATCCTGATGAAATCGTTGCGAGCGAGCTCCAAAAAAAGAAGATTGGTTAAGTTTTTGTGGGATTTTGATAGAACGTCACGCTTAATTGCGAGCGCAGCTTTACGGTTCATTTCGCGTCGTGAATTAAGATCACAATTATAAAATAGACATTAAAAACATAACTTTGTAAGTGTATCTGTTTTCTTAGCTCAGCCATATAATCCAAACGAAATTCATTAAGTGCCAATACAAAGTACTGAATGATTGTTGTGATGAAACAAAATGGATGAGAGGTAACACGATGAAGCAAAAAGCGCTATATCTAGCAGTAGCAATGGGTTTGAATGGTCTTGCGAACGTCGCATCCGCTAATGAGATGGTAAATCCTGATGGTGGTGTCGTAGTGGGTTACTGGCATAACTGGTGCGATGGCGCTGGTTACAAGGGAGGTAATGCACCGTGTGTAACATTGGATGAAGTTGATCCTATGTACAATGTGGTTAACGTCTCCTTTATGAAGGTATTCAATACCAGTGAAGGTCGTATCCCAACCTTTAAGCTCGATCCAAATATCGGCCTTTCAGAACAACAATTTATTGATCAAATTGAAGCTCTAAACCAACAAGGACGTGCCGTTCTCATCGCTCTTGGTGGCGCAGATGCTCACGTTGAACTTAGAACTGGTGACGAACAAGCGTTGGCACAAGAGATTATTCGTTTAACGGATAAGTTCGGTTTTGATGGTCTAGATATCGATCTAGAGCAGTCAGCAGTAACGGCAGAGAACAACCAAACCGTAATTCCAGCTGCACTTCGCCTTGTAAAAGAGCATTATCAACAACAAGGTAAGAACTTCCTAGTCACGATGGCGCCTGAATTCCCTTATCTAACAGAAGGTGGCAAGTATGTTCCTTACATTACTGGTTTAGAAGGGTACTACGATTGGATCAACCCTCAGTTTTACAATCAAGGTGGTGACGGTATTTGGGTTGATGGCGTGGGTTGGATAGCGCAAAACAATGATGAGTTAAAACAAGAGTTTATTTACTACATTTCGGACGCTCTATCGAACGGTACACGCGGTTTCCACAAAATCCCGCATGACAAACTGGTGTTTGGTATCCCATCTAACATTGATGCTGCTGCAACGGGCTTTGTTCAAAACCCTCAAGACCTTTACGACGCGTTTGATCAACTTAAAGCGCAAGGGCAGGCACTTCGTGGCGTAATGACATGGTCGGTGAACTGGGATATGGGCACCGATAAAAATGGCCAAGCGTACGGTGAAAAATTCGTGAAGGATTACGGTCCGTTTATCCACGGGCAGACTCCACCACCAAGTGAAGGTGAACCAGTGTTTAGTGGCCTCAACGATGTTCGTGTGCATCACGGTAGTTCATTTGACCCGTATGCAGGTGTTACTGCGTCTGATAAAGAAGATGGAGACCTAACCAACAGCATCACTGTCGAAGGTTCAGTTGATGTGAACACGGTAGGCACATATGTTTTGGTTTACAGTGTAAAAGACAGCGACAACAATGAAACCAAGCAAAGTAGAACGGTTGTTGTTTACAGCCTAGTGCCTGAGTTTGAAGGTGTCGCAGATACGACCATCCAGCTTGGTGACGCTTTTGACCCAATGGCAGGCGTAAAAGCGACGGATGCAGAAGACGGTGATTTGACTGATCAAGTGCGTATAGAAGGCAGCGTAGATGTGAACGTACTAGGTGTCTACGACTTGGTTTACCGCGTAACGGACAGTGCTAATCAAACTACGACTGCACAACGCTCTGTGATTGTTTCTGATGGCAGCAGTTACCCTCCGTATGAATCTGGAAAAACGTATGAAGCAGGTGACATTGTCACAGGTTCAGATGGCAACTTGTATCAATGTAAACCATGGCCATACACGGGCTGGTGTTCAAACCCTTCTTATGCGCCAGGTGAAACCGTTTACTGGTCAGACGCTTGGGATAAGTTGTAATTAGCCCATTAGTTGTTGCAAGCCTCCTTCACTGGAGGCTTTTTTATGCGCGTAACTTCACATCTTATTGAACCTACACTAGAACTTGAAAGCGTAATCATTAGTATCTGGCCTCCGCATTTTCCCGACTTACCTATAGTTGGAGTGCGTCGCTCTTTGTCAATTTGGTACGGTCACCTAGGAGGATTTAATGAGAAGGATCAATGTAGTAGGCAGCAGTGGAAGCGGTAAATCAACGTTTTCAAAGCAGCTCGCAATGAAATTAGGTGTCACGTACATAGAAATGGACAGGTTGTTCTGGCTTCCCGATTGGAAAGAACTCGATGATGAGACGTTCTTCTATAAAGTCGTGGACGTGACTCAACAAGACGCTTGGGTACTCGACGGGAACTACAGCAGAACACAACCATACAAATGGCAAAGGGTCGATACCATCATCTGGCTCGATTATTCACGTTCTATCACCACTTATCGCTCCGTCACTCGTGCTATCAAAAGGGCATGGACTCAAGAAGAGTTCTGGGAAGGAACTGGAAATAGAGAAAGTTTTAGAAAAGCGTTTTTGAGTAAGGATTCGATTATTTGGTGGTCGGTTAAGAATTACCGAAAGAATCGGAAGCGCTATTTAAAACTGAAGGAGGACTTAAAAGGTTCGCCTATCGAGTTCATCCACATCACTTCGCCCAAAATGGCAGAAGATTTTTTGCTGTCTCAAGATTTTATAAATAAATAGCTAACTTATTTAAGTGACTTTTCGGTCACAGATCGCAGCTGTGCGAATTCTGACATTCCGACTCCTTAAGATGATGAATACTAGGGTCTGTTGACCTTTCGTGGTTAAATTTTGTTCGAGATAAAATCGTTTTAGGTGAGGCAAGGAGTGTGCCGCCTAGTCATTCTAAGCAAATACTCCTTAACAAAACATAAAACGATTTTAACCGAACCCTTTGGGCAGCGTTTGTTGGACATTTCTACTGCGTTATCGACTTCTCATGTAGGCTAACTACACAACAAAGTCTCTGCCTTGTATAAATGTCCAACAATTCGCTGCAAAAATCAGCTCGAAAGATTAACAGACCCTAATAACGTTCCCGTCGTATTCATTGTGGAGGTATTATGATCGGTTACGAGGAAATGGCGATATCCGGCTACCTAGGTTGGTTACTCGCTGTTTTGTTGATTTATCCCTTTGCCTATGTTGGTATTCATATCGGTGTATTCGATATAAAAGTTCGTACCAAAGTCAGCTGTTATTTCAATCGTATAGTATTAGCTTTGATTGCATTTCTACTGATTATGCATATGCAAACCGAAGTGGTTTACGGCAAGTACTTTCTTGGTCTTTGGGGAGCACAACAATAACTTTGATCGCATTAATTCCCGTCGCCTTGTGCTAAGTTGTCGAAATTGAACTAAAAATCGACAAACTTAGCATGAAGCCATACGACCTATATTTCCTGCATACTTCACCCGTACACATTCCACCTTTCTCCGAACTGATGACAGAGCTCGCACCTGATTTAAAAGTCGCACACTTTGCCGATGCTGACTTGTTGGAACGTTTGGTTGCTGGAGCGGACGAGTCTAAGGTGAAGCAATCAGTACAAGACAAAGTACGCGAGCTTTCTGAGCAAGCAAACTTGGTGGTTTGCACCTGTTCTTCAATTGGTCGCTTTGCTGAATCGCTTACAGAGCAGGGAATCAATGTTCAGCGTATCGACCGCGCAATGGGTGATCAAGCCGTAACTCATGAGCGAGTATTGTTACTTGCGGCATTATCGACAACCATTGAACCTAGCTTGGCGTTACTTGAGACAAGTGAGGGCAATGGTATTCTTCAGTTAGATACGTTTGTGGTTGAAGGTGCTTGGGAGCGTTTTCTCGACCAAGATAACCAAGGTTATACGACAAGATCAAAGCGGTAATAGAGCAAAAGGCTCGTGATTATGACGTAATCGTATTGGCACAAGCTTCGATGTCAGGTGCGGCATCATTAGTTGATGTCGATATACCAGTATTAAGCAGCCCACGTTTAGGCGTAAAAAGGGCGATTGAAACCTTAAGGACATTCCATGCAAATATCTAGTTGGATTCAGCTTTGCTTACGTGAGCTTGAAGGTACGCCCATAAAAGAACATTCCGATATCGACGCGTCTTTTGCGGAGTCTGAACGTTTCTCAAAATGGAAGGCAAGCAAAAGAGAAGTACGCTTGGAAGAAGTCAGTGATCGTTGCTGGATCAAGAGCTGCACAGGTGGCTACATCACAGAGGTGCACTTAAATGCGGATGGTTCACTCGATGAATACACCTTGTTTGGACGCCTTCAGACCAAAGGGCATTGGGAGCTAGAGGCTGGCGTACTTCATATCACGATCTACAAAGGCGAAAACACTTATGAACTTTCTGTTGCAGGAAACCGTGAACCTTCCATCCACTCTGCGATTGAATACAAAATGGAGAAGTGCACTCCTATCTAAAACTGACTCCAATTTCTCAATAGCAATTTAACAAGGACGAGTACCACAATATGGATATTGTATTTGTAAGGCATGGCGTGCCAGATTTTACGTTAGCGGATGAGCGGCAGATGACTCAACTTGAGAAGGATTATGCGCCGCTTTGCCAAGAGCATTTGCCCGAGCTGCAAGAAAAACTCAATCATCCAGTCTTCAATGATGCTGAAATCATCATAAGCTCACCTTATACGCGTACTCTTCAAACTGCAGAAATTCTCAATCGTCATCGCGGTTTGCCTTTGTTTGTTGAGCATGACTTGAGAGAGTGGCGTGCTGACAAAGAAGGTGGCTACATTACCTTGAATGAGAGAGACCGACGTTGGCACGAATATCGAGAGCTTTTAAAAGTAGGTATTCAATGACTGACCCCGCTATGAACATGTTGACGAGCTAAAAACACGAGCGGAGTTAGTACTGGAGCGTTACCGTCAATATCGAAAGGTTGTTGTCGTGAGCCACTTTAATGTGTTTGAAGCCCTACAAGGTTTCCAAGAGGTAGGACTGTCCTGTGGAGAATTTAGGTACATTCGTTTTTGATCGATTTCTTATCTTCTATAGTAAAATCAGACACTAAATTAATTTCAGGTTGCTGTATGAAATCTCTTAAAACACTTTTACTTTTGTCCCTTGCAACGTTGTTTGGCTGTACGTCTAAACCGGACGGCGTGGAGCCGGTCAACAACTTTGAACTTCAACCATATCTAGGCAAGTGGTATGAAATTGCGCGTCTTGATCATTCCTTTGAGCGTGGTTTATCGAATGTGACGGCTGAATACGAGTTACGTGAGGATGGTGGCGTAACGGTTATCAACCGAGGCTATTCAGAAGAAGATAAAGAATGGACGCAAGCTGACGGCAAAGCGTATTTCGTCGATGGTGAAAACACAGGGCATTTGAAAGTGTCTTTCTTCGGTCCGTTTTATTCGTCTTACATCGTATTTGAGCTAGGTGAGAACTACGACTACGCGTTTATCTCTGGTTTCAATCACGACTACCTATGGCTACTGTCACGCACACCAACCGTCGATAAAGCAACGATCGAGCGCTTCAAACAAGTAGCACAAGAGAAAGGCTTCGCGTTGGACGAATTGATTCTTGTAGACCAAACCAAGTAATAGTCACAGCGACAAATGAAACATGCCCCACAAAAAGTAGGGCATGCATTTTACTTAGTCCGGGATTACTTAATCAGTCTAACAACCAAAGAACCGGGTGCGCGGATCGATTCAATGTTGTGACTCAGAACTGTACTCTCTGTTGGCGCGGTATAACGCTGAATCTCATCGCCAAAGCTGTCGTATTGAATCGCAACCAACTGACCTTGTTCTACCTTATCCATCATCTTCACTTGTGGCAGTACAAAGCCACCCAGTTCGGCGCGAATGCTGATGATGTTTTCCCTTCTAGGCAAGGCGTGATCTCTGCAACTTCACCAGACACTACGTCATGACGAGCAAGGATATTGAAGATGCCAGTCACGGTACGGTCGATCAGCTCTTGTTCTGTGTAACGGCCCATGCCCACCTCGATGGTAATGCTTGGAATGCTGCTGTTGTTCCATACAGTTTCAAGTACACCAGCGTCACCCGGATCGTTAAGAATCACGTCAGGGTTAATGAGGCGAGCCATTTCCACAGATTGCTCGATACGGAAATCGGCAAAAACGTACAGCGGGTAAGCAGCACCAGTGGTTTGAGTGTGCAAATCAATCGCCAGTTCTGCGTTCGGCTTAAGAAGGTTATTCCACAAAGCAAATAGGAAGCGGTTTGCTTCGTTGCCATTTGCATCGCCAGGGAAGAAACGGTTTAAGTTTGCAGGAGATGCATCAGGATCCGCAGAGAAGAAGTCACGGCTGTGGTTCAGCATACCCGTTAGGTTGATGGTCGGAACGACAGTTACAGAACCTGCGATGTCTTTACCAATCAGTTCACGAGCGGTCTTTTGCGCCGCTAAAACACCATTGTATTCGTCACCATGAACACCTGCTGTGATCATGATTTTCTTACCCGGTTTTTCGCCTTTGAAAACCAACACAGGCAAATGTTGCCATTGAGATAGGGCGTTGGTTGCGATACGGAACCAAAACTTATGCTCGCCTGCAGGCAAGTCTGTTACGTCAAGAGATTGAATGACTTGATGACCTTGAATTACGTCATCCAGAAATTGTGTTGCCATTAAAGTTGTCACTCCAAAACATCTTACTTCGATGCTTGTTTGCCATACGGCTTGAATTAAAAAAGGCGAGAACTTGTCTCGCCTTATTCTTTATACCCAAACTACGCTTTCGCGTTTAAGTTGCTTGGGGATATTGGTAATCAGTTTACGCAAAACCCATCACGTGAGCTGCGACGACGACAATGCTCGATAGGGTAAAGAGTAATAGCATAAAGCGCCAGCAGAATTTCGCCCAGTCACCCCAGTCGATACGACACACTCCCAGTGTTGCCATTAGAGACGCTGAAGTAGGAACGATAACGTTAGTGAAGCCGTCACCAAGCTGGAATGCTAGAACCGCAACCTGACGTGTAACGCCAGCGATGTCTGCAAGAGGAGACAGTAGAGGCATTGTCAGCGCTGCTTGACCTGAACCTGAAGTCACGAAGAAGTTGAAGATAGATTGGAAAACATACATCAACCAAGCCGCAGCAACGTCAGGAAGACCGCTGATCACGCCACCAGCGCTGTTCAGGATCGAGTTTAGTACGCTCGCTTCATCAGTAGTACCGCCACCTAGGATAAGTAATACACCTTTCGCACAACCAACCAACAGAGCAGGAGCAAGCATGATCGCTGCACCTTCTTTAAACGCGTCAGCCGCGCAGTTTAGCGTCATGCCGTTTAGACGGAAGATCGTACCGATAATCGCAACGACAAAGCCCATTGTGAAGAATTGAGAGGCGATTTCTGGGATGTACCATGCGTTAGCCACTACGCCCCAAACAACCCATACTGTGGTTGCGATAACCGTAAGGATAACTAGGGTGTCACCTAGGTTCCAACGAGAGTCATGATCACCAAGTTCTTGCTGGCGGAAGTATTTGTCAGTACGGCGGCTGTAAGAAAGCTCAGGGTTTGCTTTGATACGCGATGCGTAAATCATAGTGAAAGCAATACCAATCGCGGTAAACGCAGCCCAAAGGCCCATACGTACAGTCATACCAGACAGAACCGGAATACCAGCGATACCTTGTGCGATCGCTACCGAGAATGGGTTCATCCAAGACGTTGCAAAACCAATCTGAGTCGCAACATAGGTTACCATTACTGTAGTGATGCCATCGTAGCCAAGGCGAACCATTAGTGGCGCGATAATAATCGCAAATGCAACGGCTTCTTCACCCATACCAAATACTGCGCCGCCCAAAGAGAACAGCAAGAACAGAACTGGAATGAATAGCGCTTCGTTACCTTTGGTCTTATCGATAAGGCGAAGGATACCGTTGTCGATTGTGCCTGTGCGCATTACCACGCCAAATGCACCACCGATAACCAGCATGAACATGATAACGCCAATCGCGCTGCCCCATTTAGAACCTGAAACTAGACCTTCGAATGGGAAGTTCATTAGGCCAATGCCCCCGCCTGACGCGAACAGTCCAACCTTGTTGTAAACCAATTCACCGTTTTCGTCGGTTGCATAAGAGAAAGAAGATGGATCGATAACTGTGCGAGTTTTTTCTGCACCGTCGACCATGTACGTCACCTGTTGGCTATCGAAATGACCAGCAGGAATTAAGTAGGTAAGAATCGCAGCAAGAATACCAACAATGAAGATCAAAATGAGGGTATCAGGCATCTGCCATGATTTAGGGTTGCCGCCGATTCCGATGGCTGAGCGTGTGTGTGAGACATAACCTATTTCACGTCGAATAATAGAAAGCATGAAATATCGATAAAATAGAATAAAAAGTCAATATTAACTGAGTCGGTGAACTATAAATTCATCAATAATTTGATCTAAAGAGGGTTGAGTTGATTATCAATTATTTATTGGTTAATAATTTTGGCTGGATGTTGTATGGATGAAAACAGAGTTAGGACTTGTAGCGATTCACAAGCCCCATAATTATTCACTTTTCTGTATGAGATAGTTGTTCTGAATAAAACGCAGCAACATCGCGTAAATCTTCATCATTCAACATGCGTAATTGGGCTGCCATCATCTCAGCCAAAGGGCCTAAGCGAAGCCCATCTTGATAGGCTTTCATAGAATCATACAGGTACTGAGCATTCTGGCCAGCTAGGTTAGGGTAAGCGTCGTTAGTCGTTATGCCATTCGAACCATGACAATAGACACAGCTTGGTGATTTAAGTTTGCCTTTTTCTGCGTCACCGAATGGTTTCGCCACAACAGAGGAAGAGAGAATAAGAGACGCTAGAAGCACGTATCTAAGCATGGATAGTTCTCGAATTTAAAATATTGGTTTCGAGATAGAATAAAGCTTCCCCTTAGGGGAAGCTCAATGATCAAAATCAAGTTAAAGCATAGATTTAAGGCTAGATAGGAAAGTATCGATGTCTTGTGCCGAAATATCTTTATGCGTCACGAAGCGGATTGGGTTTCCTGGAGTAATCGTGATGCCTTGCTCTTTCATCTTTTCTGCAATACCAGCGATATCCACTTGTGGATCAAGTTTGGCAAAACGATGTTGGTTTGAACAAATTCTGGATTAACAGAGAAACCAGGCAATTCCGCTAAACCTTCCGCTAATGTCTTTGCATTGATGTGGTCTTGTTTTAGTTGTTCCACTTGCTCGGTAAGGGCTAGTTTACCAGCTGCAGCAAGAATACCCGCTTGGCGCATACCACCGCCGACCATCTTTCTTAGGCGACGAGCTTTTGCGATGTACTCTTTGTTGCCAAGCAATAATGAGCCAACAGGGGCAGCCAAACCTTTAGATAAACAGATAGTCATTGAATCAAAGTACTGACCAATCTCTTTCACCGGAACATCAAGCGCAACGGCTGCGTTAAATACGCGAGCGCCATCTAGGTGCATCTGCAAGTTATGTTTGTTCACAAACTCACGAGCCTCTGCAAGGTAGGAAAGAGGAATCACTTTACCGTTGATGGTGTTCTCTAAGCTAAGTAGGCGAGTACGTGCAAAGTGCGCGTCATCTGGCTTGATTGCAGCTTCTAGCTTATCGAATGGCAAAGTACCGTCTGGGTTGTTTTCAATCGGTTGAGGTTGGATAGAGCCCAGTACCGCCGCACCGCCAGCTTCGTACTTGTAGTTATGCGCTTGCTGACCACATAGGTATTCGTCACCGCGCTCACAATGCGCCATTAAGCCAAGTAAGTTTGCTTGTGTGCCAGAGGTTGTGAACATTGCCGCTTCAAAGCCCGCAAGCTCAGCAGCAAATTGTTCTAACTCGTTAACGGTTGGGTCATCACCGTACACATCATCGCCGACAGGAGCGGTAAACATTGCTTCACGCATTGCTTGGGTAGGTTGTGTAACGGTATCTGATCGAAAGTCCATAATTCTCTCCTCGGTCGAAAAGACCTAAATATAACCGCAAAGACGAGCTTTGCTTAGGCAAGCGATAGTTTTGGCATCAGTAATCATGCCTTGAATAATCTGTTGTTCGAGTTCTTCTCGTGACAATGTCACCACTTCAATGACTTCATCGTCGTCACACTCGTATCGATTGGTCCTGTTCAGCTGCTCAGCAACAAACAAGTACTGGATTTCATCACAGAAACCAGCAAGAGGGGTAACTTGACCAAGCGATGTGAACTTTTCGGCGCTATATCCTGTTTCTTCTTCCAACTCTCTTTGAGCACAGTGCAAAGGATCTTCATCGCCTTCACGTGTGCCAGCAGGCAATTCGAGCAGCCATTTGTTAAGAGAGGGACGGAATTGATTAACAAGAACGATGTTGCCATCTGAAGTAATAGGTAAGATAACGGCAGCACCGGGGTGTTGGATAGTGGTATGTTTGATCATCCGACCAGTTGGGGAGCTTGATTTCCTCTTCGACCAGAGAAATCTGCTTCCATGTATGAATAGTTTTGCTCATGCAGTTGTGGATCCTAGCTGTAACCGCGCGTTGACGTGTTTCGCACATTAACCACAAACCGCGTTGAAACAAAAGTAGAAAATGGTTTCATACTCTTATGAAACCTGCACTTTCAGTGAGTTATGTCCCATAAATGAAAACTATGGTTACCCGCGCACGCGCGCGAGGAGCATCTGGTATAACCGAGGTTCACTAAAAATACACTTGTAACAAAGTGATAACAAATGTATAAAATTAAATATACAGCCTCAGTTCAACAGCCGGAGCTTTTATGATTCAACCATCTTTCGCATCAAATGCAGAAAAGGCGCTTCTTTCAGAGCGTATCAACAAGCTGGCTAAAGCACTGACCGACGGCGTTTACGAACGCGAACACACCATCAAACTTTGTCTTCTTGCCGCTCTAGCGGGTGAGAGCGTCTTTCTTTTAGGTCCTCCGGGCATTGCAAAAAGCTTAATCGCCAAACGTCTTATCCAAGCATTTGATAACAGTAGTTACTTTGAGTACTTAATGACTCGCTTCTCAACACCAGAAGAAGTGTTTGGTCCGTTGAGCATTCAAGAGCTGAAAGATAATGGTCGTTACGTTCGTCTTACCCAAGGTTACCTACCAACGGCGCAGGTGGTTTTCCTTGATGAGATCTGGAAAGCAGGCCCTGCTATTCTGAACACGTTGTTGACCGTTGTGAACGAAAAGACATTTAAAAACGGCAGCGATATCGAACGTGTACCGATGCGTCTTTTGGTTTCTGCATCAAACGAGTTGCCAGATGAAGACAGCGGCTTAGACGCACTTTATGACCGTATGTTGGTGCGTGTGTTTGTAAACCGCATTCAGGACAAACAAAACTTCAAATCCATGCTGACAGTGGGTACGTCTCAAGAAGCGCAAGTTCCAGAAGGCTTGGCGATTACAGACGAAGAATACCACCTCTGGCAGCAACAGCTCGACAAACTCACTCTGACGGACAACGCATTCGAAAAGCTGTTCCAACTAAAAACGATGTTGGAAACCAAAGTCGAGTCTGAGTTTGGCGACGCATCATTAACAGACATGTACGTGTCTGACCGCCGTTGGAAAAAAGCGGTCAAACTGCTTAAAGCAAGTGCATTTTTTAATGGTCGTGACGAAATCAACCCACTTGATCTTCTGCTACTTCAAGATTGTTTATGGAACAGCCCTGAGTCACGCGATGTCGTTCGCGGTGTGATTCAAGAGTTCGCACTTAAACATGCCTTTGACCAGCAAGAAGCAGAACAAGAGATCGAATACTGTCGTGAATCTTTGGTTGATGTACAGCATGAGCTTGAAGACAAATATCGCATGACGTTAAACGCAGAAGCGGCAACGGGTCTGCTTCGCAAAGAAACCATGAGCTTCGATACATCCAAAGCGAAAACTTACAAAGTAGGCGCGGCGGTGAATCTGGGTTAAGCTGGTTATTCTGCAAGTAACATGTCGGTTTCTGAATCAGAGAAGGGTGACAGCCGCTGGGTATACGTGCCAAAAGATGAGCTTGATCGAGTAATCAAAGATGGCCATGGCGATGTGTATGGCTACGTAAACCAAAACACCAATATGTGTCGTTTGCGTTTTGATGTCGATGCAGCCAACAACCTAGTGATCCGTGACATTGCTAACCGAGGCGTGTTGGTGAGCTTGGTTACTAAACAAGGTTTAGATGTTGAGCTTTACCAAAAATGGTTGGCAGAAAGCGAAAAAGCAGTCAGCCAATTGAGTGAAGCTGAACATCATATGCGTAAGGTTAAAGCCAATTTCCATGGCGCATTGCCGCACAGCTTCGTGGATCCAGAGTTACCACGTCTAATGGAGTCGAGTCTACAACAGGTGAGCCAGAGACTTGAGTCTATCCAAGGTGAAAGCGAGAAGATCATTCAACGCTTCAAAAACTTACATCAGTTTTTCTCTTAAGGAGACGACATGTTAGGTGCAGACGGACTCAACTTAGCGCTCATGGTGGCAGATTCAGGCATCATTGATAGTGCGGTTAACGATTTAATGGCGCGTTCACAAGTATGATGGTGGCGGAAAACCGAGGCATGAAATCCTCAGTAAAAAACCATCTACTTAAATGGCGTGGCAACGTGAAAAAGCGCATGACGAAAGTCTGTGAGACAGAACGTTTCCAACAAGAACTCGCACTTTACCAAGAAGTCATTTATTGGGATGAGAACGAGTTCTTTGAACGCATTGACGACGTGATCAAGAAGCTTGAATGGCACTCAGCGTTTTACATGCAAGCGCGTCGTATGATGGAGAAGAACAAAGGGGTGAACAATCCAATGTTCCCTCATTACTTCTGTGACCAGTGGTATCAAAGCCTTGCTGAAGCAATCAAACAAGCACAAGTTTCTGAGCTTGAAGAGAACAAAGAAAAAGTCCTTAACGACCTTTATCAACGTATGGAAACCATGCGCAACATGGACAAAGTGACGGAAGCTGGTGACGAAGAAAGCGTAGGGCGCTTGTGGGATATGGCGTCCGCTAAGTTGAGTAAAACCGACTTAACCGTGATGAAGCGCCACGCAGAGTTCCTTAAAAAGCACAAAGGCTTGCAAGATATCGCAGAACAGCTTGGTCGCATGGCGGGACAAGTGAATGATCCTGACCTCAACCGCGCACCAGCAGAAGAGCTGCAAATGGTTGAGGAAAGAGTGACGAAGCGACAGACGATATCGTCGGTATTCATGAAAGTGATGATCTCAACAAACTGCTACCGAACGAAACCATGTTTTGGCGTACCCAGAGCTGGAAGTCGTGTTCTACAAGCATCTGGTTGATAAACGTTTGATGAACTACCGCACGCAAGGTAAGTCTCGCACACTACGTAAAGTGAAAGCGCACAAACCAGATCACAAAGCGGTCGACGTTGAAAAAGGACCGTTTATCGTTTGTGTTGATGCGTCAGGCTCGATGAGTGGCTTCCCAGAACAATGTGCCAAGGCTATGGCTTATGCACTGATGCAAATCGCTCTGGCTGAACAACGTGACTGTTATGTGATTATCTTCTCTACTGAGCACATTACTTACGAGTTAACGCGTCAGGATGGCTTACGTGAAGCTGCCGACTTTTTAACTTACAGCTTCCATGGTGGTACGGATTTGGAGCCAACGTTGATTAAATCCATCGATTTGATGAACAGCGACAAATACAAAAACGCCGACATGGTTGTGATTTCAGACTTCATTGCGCCAAAACAGCAAGATGAGTTGCTCGCAAAAGTTGATGCGTTAAAAGCGAAGAAGAACCGCTTCCATGCCATTAGCTTGTCGAAGTACGGCAACCCAGCATTAATGTCGATGTTTGACCACACTTGGTCTTACCATCCAAATGTAGTGGGGCGCTTGTTTAAACGCGTTGCCAACGGTTAATAGCGTGAACAGAGATACAAAAGCGGCATCGATTGCCGCTTTTATTTCGTCTATCTGTTTTGATTTGTCTTAACCAAAGTGAGTAAATCTGTACGGTTTAGGTCGAATTAACATCGGATTGGTTTAAAACAAAGCAAACAAACAGAAATTTTGGATTTTTATTTGACTATATTTCCTGAATCCGTAAAGTAGCACCCAACGCGACGGGGCAGAGCCTTTAAGCGTTAACAATTTGGCGCCTTGGCAGAGTGGCTATGCAGCGGATTGCAAATCCGTGGACCTCGGTTCGACTCCGGGAGGCGCCTCCATATTATCGGATATGGCAATAGCGATATTCAGGTGCGAGAGCATCAACAATAGACCAGCGAGAGCTGGTTTTTTTGTGTCCGAAATTTGGTGTGTGAATACGCTATATTCAGTATCTTAGATAGCCCTCAAGAACGTCTTACAAAAGTTTACCTCACCATACAAACTAATACGCTGTTGCTAGTTTATCTTTAACCCGATGATACAAAGAAGTTTTTGGCTTCGCTCTGCTGTTGTTTAGTGAGGCGATATCTTTTCTTGAGTGTGTATAGTATTTTGTATATCAACATTTGCTGTTATCATTTCTATCAATAAGAGCTGCAGCTGATTAACATCTCTGTAGCTTTGTAGCCTCTCCCATGTGCCACGGGGAGAACGCTCCTTACAATCGATACGACAACAGGAAAACAATACGTGACCTTTAGAATACATACTGCTCATGCATATTCCCTTTTGATGTTTACCACTCTATTTGCTTTAGCAGGCTGTGGAGGTGACTCCGGCGGTACAACTGTTACACCGCTTGGTGAACCTCAAACTCCATACACCCCTAAATTTGCTTCTGAAAGTTTAGTTCTAAACTTAAAAGATAATAGGGACATTAATGTCGAACGTGTTGAAAATACAAGTCGACTCGTTTCTGCTTTTTATGATGAAGAAATGGAGAGACTCTTTTCCGCTGTAGGTTTACCTGACAATTCGACAATAGACGACTTAAGAAACAAGCTTTCAGCCCTAGTTGGCGAAACGGAACGTGGGTATGACAGAATGTATTCTATTTACGATTCTGGTGTGAGCTTCCATATCGATTCAAATTCTTACCTCGCCTTTGGCCTAAAAGATATTTTTGAGGACCAATCCGAATTGCGAGGGGATCATTACACTCATATAGGGCTTGTTTCGATACCTAACCAGATAGATTGCTCTTTGATAATAAGTGTTTTTGATAAACCATCTCTCACGTGCGAGAGTAACGATGACGGCAATCAACTTGCCATGTCATACAGAGAAACAAATCAGTGGGCTGAATACAGTTTTAAGTTGTCGTCAGATGATTTCAATTTTGATGAAACATCTGTCACCTTTCAGCCTAATACAAGGAAAATTGAGCTGAAGCAAAACGGTAACTCTGCAAAAGAAGGATGGTTAAACAATGACACATCAGTATCATGGATTAACTAGAACGACCGATTAATTCTGACAACAAGGGCGAGCCTTACCAGCTCGCCTTTCTCGTTGGGAAAGCCTTTAAAAGCCAAGTGTGAACTTTCTTGCGGCAATCTATGGGAAATCTCTTTAGAATGTCTTGTTGGACAAGCAAGCAGTGAAGACACATGAGAAATACCGACGATACATTATTTTCTATCATTTGGTTGAGCAAGGTTCATTCAGCGCCGCTGCAAGACAAATGGAACTCACTAAGTCGGTCGTCAGTAAGCGCATTGCCAAATTAGAGCAGGAGATAGGTGTTCAACTGCTTTATCGAACCACACGCACGCTTAAACTGACAGAAGCGGGGCAATCCTTCTTCGAACATGCTCGTAGTGTTTATCAAGCCGTCGCGACCGCCGAGGAGTCGATTGTTGGTTTAGGCAAGAGCCTATCCGGCAACATCAAGATTACCGTTCCGACCATCTCTGGTGAACTTATCCTTCCTACCGTCATTTCTGAATTCAACCAAGCTTATCCAGATATCAACATTGATATGGATCTGGACAACCGATTCGCCGACATCGTCAACGAAGGTTTTGACCTTGCCATTCGTACTGGGGTTTACCTGACTCAAGCCTAATCGCGCGTAAGCTAGTTGATGCAAACTGGATTGTGTGTGCATCGCCTAGGTACGTCGCCAAACATGGCAAACCAAAAACGCCGGACGATCTCACCAAGCACAATTGCTTGGTTTACGCCTATCAAGAGACAGGGGCTCGCGAGTGGGCTTTCAAGCGTGATGATGAGGTGCATCAGGTCAAGGTGGATGGAAATCTATGTACCAATAACTCATCTGCGTTACGCAACGTCGCTTTGCTAGGGCAAGGTATCATTTATGTGCCTCGGGTACTGGTTTATGAAGACTTGCAGCAAGGTAAGCTGATTCAGTTGTTTAAAGACGAAACGGCTAAGTGTTTGGGCATTTATGCCGTGTACCCATACACTCGTCAGCAACCAGAAAAGATTAAGATCTTTATCGAGCATCTGTATCAATGCTTTCAACGTCGTAGCCATCAATTCTAGTGGCTCAACTTTTCTAAAAGTAATGATTCTTCTTTGATCGAAGGAATTCGCTCTAAATTTTAAACTCTCCAATCTATCGACTTTCTTCATTAACCGACAATGTCACAACCATATAACGCTGCTATAACGTCATGGTATTCACATGTTGTGGTTTTGTTTTGGCTGAATATTCTTTCAAGGTCAGGTATGTAAGGCCTTGTTGACACTTTCGACTTTCTTTTCTTCGATATCGTGCACATTTGTTAACAATGTACTTTGCTATTGTTTCTTTTTGGAAACGATAAGTTTCTTTGTTGATTTATAGTCCTTATAATTTTAAGTAATTGAATATATTGGTAACTAATGTGGTTAACTTTATCTGGACGTTGTTATCGGACTTTGGTGGCATGGACGTTCAGATTCGGACTACTTATATTGGCTGGGCATAATAACTAGAGATACGGATATGAAACAGAAGCAGCTCATCGACGCGTTTGTCACCATTGTCGGGGAAGAAAATGTCCTTACCGATCAAATCAAAACCAAGTATTTCCGCAGCGGTTTTCGCTCAGGAAGTGGCACGGCATTGGCGGTGGTTTTTCCTAAGACTTTACTAGAGCAGTGGAAGGTCATCCAACAATGTGTAGACAATAATTGCATCATCATCATGCAAGCGGCTAAGACGGGCTGACCGAAGGCTCAGCGCCAAATGGTAGTGATTACGACCGCGACGTGGTGGTGATCAATATTACCAAGATGAAGCAAATCTATCTGTTAGACGGCGGTAAGCAAGCGGTTTGTCTTCCGGGAGCAAGTTTACATTCGTTAGAAAAAGAGCTGCGAGCAGTTAATCGTGCGCCGCATTCAGTGATTGGTTCTTCCTCTCTTGGCGCAACCGTTGTAGGTGGCATTGCAAACAACTCTGGCGGCGCTTTGGTTAAACGTGGTCCGGCTTACACAGAGTTAGCAATATTCGCTCAGGTGGACAAAGACGGTAAGCTCAATCTTGTTAACCACCTTGGTATTGAAGGATTAGGCTCGACGCCTGAAGAGATCTTACAGAACATTCAGGATGGTAACTTCGACCCAGACAAAGTGATTCATGATGAACGCATGGCGTCGGATAAAGAATACGACGAACGTGTTCGCGATGTGACTTCAGTTATCCCATCGCGCTTTAATGCCGACGAACGCCGTCTGTACGAGGCGAGCGGTTGTGCGGGTAAGCTTGGCGTGTTCGCTGTTCGAGTCGATAGCTATCCAACCCCTGAGAAAGAGCAGGTGTTCTACCTAGGTACTAACGATCCAGATAAACTGACCAAGCTGAGAAAAGATTTCCTTACTCAATTCGAAAACTTACCAGAAATGGGTGAGTACCTTCACCGAGACATCTTCAACATGGCAGAGAAATACGGTAAAGATGTGTTCCTTTCTATCGATTTATTAGGCACAGACAATCTGCCTAAGATGTTCTCGCTGAAAGCTAAGGTTGAAAACTTCTTAGAGCGTGTGCCGTTGGTTAGCAAATACCTGCCAGATACTATTCTCTACTACGCAAGCAAGTTGTTCCCGCAGCATCTTCCTAAACGCATGTTGGAATACCGTGATAAGTACGAACACCATCTTGTCCTTAAAATGAGCGATGGCGGTATTGTCGAAGCGCAGAAGTACCTTAAAGAGGTGTGGGCGGCTGAGCACGACAGTGACTTCTTCGAATGTACGCCAGAAGAGGGTAAAAAAGCGTATCTACACCGTTTTGCAGCAGCAGGCGCAGCCATTCGTTACGAAACCATTCATCGCAAGGAAGTGGAAGACATCGTTGCTCTTGATATTGCGTTACGACGTAACGATGAAGAGTGGTTAGAAACATTACCAGAAGAAGTAAGTAAGAACCGGCTGAGCACGACAGTGACTTCTTCGAATGTACGCCAGAAGAGGGTAAAAAAGCGTATCTACACCGTTTTGCGGCAGCAGGCGCAGCCATTCGTTACGAAACCATTCATCGCAAGGAAGTGGAAGACATCGTTGCTCTTGATATTGCGTTACGACGTAACGATGAAGAGTGG
>LZQR01000104.1_pt1 | contig 23271 bp, 29 predicted proteins | sample 768601 | NCBI WGS metagenome assembly LZQR01 (sample SAMN05207299, study PRJNA324521) | oil field metagenome | isolation source: sample BH-FW-24 from oil reservoir | place: India: Bombay High | collected 2015-12-04
CGCGCTCACCCACAAGATCCGTCTGGTCCAGCCTGAATATATGCCCATGGGCACCAACGGCATGGCGGAAATGGCGGAAATGGCCATGCCGATCCCCGAACAACACCGTGACAGCTACGCGTCAATGCCATGGGCCATGACGTTCCGACCTTCATCGGGGCGGACAAGTCCGCGCTCACCCACAAGATCCGTCTGGTCCAGCCTGAATATATGCCCATGGGCACCAACGGCATGGCGGAAATGGCGGAAATGGCCATGCCGATCCCCGACAACACCGTGCCGATGATGGCCGGGTGGGGACCGCATGGCCCGCTTGAAATGGGCGGGATGTTCTCGGTGGTGAAGGTTCGCGAGGGAATTTCCGCCGGCGATTACAGCGATCCCGGCTGGTACGAGAACCCTCCGGGCACCGAGGCCTGGGAATGGACCGGCGCCTACCGGAACACGCAAAGGCAGAAAGTCCTGACACCCAACTCAATCCGGCAAACTCAATCGTAAGCGACCGCGGATGAAGACCTTTAGCCAACTGGAAGTTTGCCAGATATGGCGACGCCTCGAAGTCTCGTCTGAAACAAACCTGAGAAAGGTAGATATTGTGAGAAAAATTTTGATGTCCACTACAGTCGCGCTTGCCCTCACGAGTGCCGCGTGGGCGGGAGGCAGTCATACGGGTGGCCACTCTGATGGCCACGAAGGTTCCCACGGACATGTAGAAGAAATGGCCGTTGGTCAGCCCGGAGAGCGGAAGCGGGTGACCCGCGTCGTGCATGTCGAGCTGAAAGAAACCGATGATGGAATGACCATCGAGCCAGGATCTCTCGTCGTAAAAAAGGCGAAACGATCCTGTTCAGTATAAAGAATACGGGAGAAATCGAGCACGAATTTGTGCTTGATACTCTTGAGAAGAACCATGAGCACAAAGAACTCATGGCTAAATTCCCTGAAATGGAACACGACGATCCGAATTCGGTGAGGCTGGATTCCGGCGAACAGGCAGAAATTGTCTGGTCCTTCACCAACGCTGGAAAATTCGAGTTCGCTTGCCTCATTCCAGGTCACTACGAGTCCGGAATGCACGGTGAGATCACCGTCAAAAAGAACATTCGTCCTTCAAGCTGATACATCTCAACCAAGGTGCCAAGATGAAACACATTCTCACTATCTCGCTCGCGGTTTTTCTGGCAGTTGCCGGCATAACCAGCACCTTCGCGACCGAATTCACAAAAGGTACGGTCAAGAAAATCGACCTCAAGGGTGGAAAAATTACCATCATTCATGAGGAGCTAAAGAACCTTGAAATGCCTGCAATGACCATGGTCTTCGTCGCGAAAGAAGAAGGCATGCTCTCTGATCTGTCAGAGGGCAGTCAAATCGAATTCATCGCGGATAGGGTTGCGGGAAAACTGACTGTCATTGAAATAAAGAAATAGCTTTCGCGAAATCCCATCGCCCATACGGCCGGAGTTCCGTCAAATCTCGATTTTTGAGTGGGAACTTCGGTCGATCTTCTTTTAAAGGAATAGAATTTGAGAAAGGAGTGCAACAACGTATCGTTAATCAGAGTAGATACTACCCGGGAGATCCGTTGGAACGCGTTTCGCATTGTTGCCTTCGGAATTATCACGGTAAACCTGTTTCTTGAAAGTTCGCATCATAATATTACCGCTTATTCAATTGTTGCCTTTACCTATTTTCTTACTACGGTGACCGCCATAATTACCAGCCTTTACCGGCCAAGATGGCGCAATGCAACCATGATTTACATTTTAATTGATGCTATTTTGGTTTCGTTTGTACTTTATAGTAATTTGCTTGATATTGAAATGTCAGGAGACCACAATCTGACAACCACGAGCCTTGTAATTCCCTTTATTTTGCTAAACCATGTTGCTCTTCGTCAGGATCGAAAACGAGTTGTCCTTTTTTCATCCATAGTCTTCGTTGCATGGCTGGGAATATTGATTGTTCAGTCAATCTGGCATCACAATTTGGGGACGGTGTCCTTTTTCAGTAGTTTGTTTAACAAGGACCTGGGGTTGGCTGTAAGTTTTGGCTTCACCTCGTTAGCAGTTTACCTTTTTACAGCGGAGTTGCAGGCAACCAAGGTGCTGGCTCTTCAGTCTGACAAGATGCGCCTGAATCTATCCAGGTTTTTCTCGCCACAGTTGGCGACAACGCTACAGGAAAAAGGTAGCGGTCTAGAACTCATACCTAGTCATGCAGCAGTCATGTTTATTGATATTCGCGGCTTTACACGGATATCGGAAACTATTGCGCCGGAAACCTTGGCGAAAATTTTGGCGGAGTACAGACAGATCGCATCTCGGTCAATTTTCAACAACGGTGGTGTAGTCGACAAGTTTACCGGGGATGGAATTCTCGCGGTCTTTGGAATTCCGAAGGAAACTTATGATGATTGCGATAGGGCTCTGGCATGCGCACTTGAGATTTCAAGCTCGCTTGATAGTTGGTTCCTCGGAATGGAAAATTTGTGGGGCAAAAGCTTTCAATCGGAATTGGGTTGCATTTTGGCGGCATTCTAAGTGGTGTCGTGAGGAGTGGGCACCATGATGAATTTACAGTTCTTGGAGACACTGTGAACGTGGCTCATCGATTAGAGCGAATTACCAAGGACCACGCTGCATCGATCGTCGTATCGATGGATTTGGTACATGCGTTGAAATTCGGTTTCCCATCCCAACAATTCATGCAGTTGAAAGGCACCAAACTGCCAGGACGGGATGCAAGACTGGATATATTGTACTTACCTAGAGCAAAGACACAGTAGGATGAGCCGTTGTCGGCGTCTTCGTTCGCGGTCTCTCATCGACCGCGCAAGCTTGCGCCTTGGCTGACAAATTGGTGGATTGGTTGTGTCGGCAGAGACGGCTAAATTGTGGTGGCTGAACCGGACGATCAAGCTGCTGTAAAATGATCTGGTGAGTTTCGATGTGACTGCTTCTTTCGCACGGGGCAGTCGTATCAGCGACGGTTTAGTCGAGTTGCTTGGTGGGTTTATCCGGACAGATTTACCATGGTTGCGGAAGTTAGAGGTTCTGCGTGCTTCAATCGCTCACATGGGGTTGGTGATTGTATCGAAACGTATCCTTGACCTTTGCGACGGAGCAGGTCGTATTGCCCGCGATGAAATGTTTGCATCAGCCTGATCTCGAGGTGGAGCGGAAAGACTTGATTTAGAGATCTTTCGTCGCGCTGGCAGCACGAAATCACTTGTGCGCTGAGGTTAGAACGCCGGCATTAGTTGCCTCAATGAACGTATTCATGCCGCCGCATAGTTCTTAGGTGATTTGTTTTTTGGAACTCAAAATGTCGATGTTTAAGCAGCAATTCGGTGTGTTGACGGTCTTAACTGTTGTCGTTGGTCTAGGAACTATGTTCTTTGACAACGCGAGAGCTGCGACTTCCGAGACCATCTCGAAGCCAGCGGTAAGTGCCAGGCTTATCACGGTTCAAGATGGTGTTGCTGGTGGTATGTCTACGCTTTCTGCCGGCATTCAGATTGAACTGAATAAAGGTTGGAAGACGTATTGGCGCTCTCCGGGCGAGGTCGGTATTCCGCCTCAGGTTGATTGGTCTGCGTCTCAAAACGTAAAAAACGTTCGTTTCGAATGGCCGGCGCCTGAGCGTTTCACGGCATTTGGTATCGAAAACTTCGGATATAAAGGCGAGGTCGTTTTTCCACTTCAGATAAATTTGGAGCGACCTGGAGAAGCAACCCTCCTGTCGGCCAATGTCTCGCTTCTGGTCTGTTCAGATGTTTGTGTACCTGAAACTCTTCATTTATCCCTACTACTATCACCAGGAACAGGTATTGACCGCGTCTCGGGCTCCCTCATTGCCAAGTATGCTGACAAGATTCCGCTTGAAGGTGCCGAGACAAGTATCACGGAGGCCGCTGCATTTCTGGATGAGAACCGCACTGAGTTGGTTATCAACTTGGTGGCTACGGAGCTATTTCAAGATCCAGATGTTTTTCCCGAACTGGGCTCCGGAATAGCGCTTGGAAAACCGGATATCCGTCTGGGAGACGGGAAAAAAAGGCTCTGGGCGCGTTTTCCCGTTCTCTCTTTTGAAGAAACTGCCTTTCGTCATACGTCACTAACAATTACGGACGGGCAGGAGCGTGCCGTCACCGTATCGCCAAAAATGGTATCAGCTGTTCCTGCGCCCCCATTCAGTATGGCGGCGCTTGCCCCTGGTGTCGATGAAGTGGCCTGGATTGCTTTGATCGCCTTCATTGGCGGATTGATCCTGAATGTCATGCCGTGCGTTTTGCCGGTTCTTTCGATTAAGTTGTCCTCGGCGTTGAAGCATCAGGGTCGGAATATGCAGTCAGTCAGAGGCGGCTTTCTTGCAGCTGCCTTCGGCGTAATGATTTTCGTTTGGGGACTTGCCGGCGCACTTTTTGCGTTGCAGCGCATGGGTATTGCTGTTGGTTGGGGGCTCCAGTTTCAAAATCCCGTCTTCCTTGCCTTCATGCAGTCGTACTTGTCGTTTCACCGCCAATCTGTTTGGTCTATTCGAAATCTCGCTTCCAACCTCCATACAAAGCTGGCTCTCTACCAAAGGGACGGCAGAGGATATTGGGCTGACTTTCTGACGGGGCTGTTCGGTGCTGTCCTGGCTACGCCCTGTTCGGCTCCGTTTCTGGGGACAGCCGTCGCCTTTGCGCTCGCTGGACGCGGGCTCGATATTCTAATCGTATTCACAAGTCTGGGATTGGGGTTGGCGGTACCCTATCTGGTCGTTGCGGCTTTACCTGGATTGGTCAACGTTCTTCCAAAGCCAGGACGATGGATGGTCTATCTGAAGTTTTTGCTCGGACTCATGCTGGGCGGAACAGTTCTTTGGTTGCTCTTGGTTCTGAAAGGTGTTGCAGGCTTCCCGGCATCAGTTGCCGTTTGGTTATTTGCGACTGCGCTGGTTTTCGTGCTGTCTTGGCGGCGGAGCGCATTTTGGATCCGGCTGATCGCCGGTGGAACTCTGGCTAGCCTGGCGTTAGCCGCCCCCGTTGCGCTTTCACAGGCACAACAAAAGGCGCCTCACGAGCTTCCAGCTTTGAAATGGGTCCAATTCGACCGGGGAGAAATTGCACGTCTGGTTTCTCGGGGACAGGTGGTCTTTGTGGATGTGACGGCAGATTGGTGCATTACGTGTAAAGCAAACAAGGCTCTGGTCATCGAACGTGATCCTGTGCTTTCTGCTCTTGGAACGGAAAACGTTACCGCGATGCAGGCGGACTGGACGCGGCCCGACGAAGGGATTTCCCGCTACCTTGCGTCGTTCGGCCGATTTGGCATTCCCTTTAATGCAGTTTACGGACCGAGCGCTCCGCAAGGGATCGTGTTATCGGAACTGCTCACCTCGTCGGAGATCATAGATGCTCTCAGGATTGCGAAGGGTTCTTCTATCGGGTTTAATCTCCGTCAGAATGAAAGGTCTAATTCCAAGTAGACATAGTAGTTTTCAGTCTGCATTGCCTGTCGATTAGAAATTATATTCGGATTTGATCGTAGATCTTGTTGTGCGAATGAGCGATCTACAGAATTGTGTCGCGTTGTATCAAAAGCCTCAATTGCGACGAGCCGATACAATCAGAATAGTGATGACGAGGCGTTTCTATGTTTTCGATAGTCTTACTCGAGAGCTTACGAGTTTGAAGGTGTATTGGACGATCCTGCCTGACACACGAGACAATAACACTCGAAACGGAGAGCGAAATGCAGATTGCGGCGATTCCCTTCCCGGAAATCAGCCCGGAACTTTTTTCGATTGAAATCGGCACCTTCAGATTTGCGCTACGTTGGTACGCTCTTGCTTATATTGCCGGTATCCTGATCGGCTGGCGTCTATGCGTTTCCTTGATCCGTAACGCCAAGCTTTGGCGACCCGGGAATCCCCCATGACATCGGCGCAATTCGAAGATCTCATGATTTGGATCGTGCTCGGTGTCATACTGGGCGGGCGCCTTGGCTTCATCTTATTTTACCAGCCTGCATTCTATCTGCAGAACCCGCTTGAAATTCTGAAAGTGTGGCAAGGTGGAATGTCATTTCACGGCGGCTTTCTGGGCGTATCGATAGCAGTGCTCGTCTACTGCATCCGCTATCGCTTCCCGTTTTTCTCGATCACTGACCTTTTGGCGCTAGCGCCCCTATCGGATTGTTTTTCGGCCGAGTTGCAAACTTCATAAATAATGAACTTTGGGGACGGCCGACGGAGGTTTGGTGGGGTGTCGTTTTTCCGGGAGAACTGGCACAGAGTTGTCCAGGCATAGAAGGTCTTTGCGCCCGTCACCCTTCCCAGCTTTACGAGGCTGTTCTCGAAGGCATCGTTCTGGGCGGATTGTTGCTGTATCTGGCTTTGAAACACGGCTCGTTGAAACGGCCTGGGGCCCTAACGGGCGTATTTCTGACCGGCTACGGAATCGCAAGGAGCTTGGTTGAACTTTTCCGGCAACCGGACGCGCAATTTATCACTCTTGGAAATCCGATCGGGCACGTTCTACATTTCGAAACTTGGGGCGTTACCATGGGACAATTGCTGTCACTACCAATGGTCATGGTTGGTCTTGGTTTAATCTGTATGCGGCCTCGTGGGCATCATGCGTCAGTCTCCTAGAGAAGGAGAAGAACCCGAGCGTCTACCTGTCAATTCCGTGTAACCGTCCGGTTCTGTAAAACAGCTTCTTGCTTCCCGGAAAATAGTCCATCCGGTTTCTCAACGTCGATCAGCTTGGCTTAGACCCACCGAGAGCGGGCTCACAACTCAAAGAGACCTAAAATGAAACGTAATACTGTTCTTCGTCTCCTGACAGCATCATCCCTCATTACACTTTCCATCGGAGTTGCCTTTTCGCAAACGGTCTACATTCCCGAGGGTAGTTCGAATTCCGTGTCGGTTGTGGATGTAAAAAGCGGATCTGTGGTGGGTCGGTTCACAAATGTCGAAGCTGCGCACGGGCTTTCGGTGGTAAAACACAAAAAACTCTTGTTGCCGGTAGTCTTTCGGAAATTGGCGATGAAGCTGTTGATGAAAGCAAACCCGATACAATTACGAAAGAGGATCATGCAGCGCATCATTCATCCTCAAAGAAACAGGCAGGCACTCCGGTCGGGGCAGGCAAAAGCCTATTGAGCTTTCTGAATTTGGAGACCGGCGAGGTCGTGCGAAAGGTCGAAGTCCCAGGGGCTGTGCATCACGTTGCGGTTTCTCCCGATGAACGCTTCGCTGTTGCAACTCACCCGTCAAACGATGGCATATCGATCATCGATCTGTCCACTTTTGAACTAAAGACTTTTGTTCCAACAGGTGGCAACCCAAACTACCTGGCATTTGGTGGTGAGCCGGGTTCGGTCTACGTGTCAAATGCCGGCAACGGAACAATCAGTGAAGTCGATCTGGACCGTGGCATCGTTCGGCGAAACATGCTGGTCGGCCAGTCTCCGGAACATATGGCTGCAGATAGGTCATCTGGGAAACTTTATGTTGCCGACCCCACTGTCGGACAAGTGTTTGAATTGGCACTCAATACAGGCAACATTCAGCGTACCTTTGATATTGGCGGCGATATTCACGGTCTTGATCTGACGAACGACCAACAACGATTGCTTGTCAGCGTTACCGACGAGGACAAGATGGCGTCAGTCGATCTGGTCTCCGGAGACATTATCACAGTTTCCTTGTCACCTGCCCCTATCATTTGACCACTGTAAGGGGGACGGATCGCGCCTTCGTTTCGTCAAGAGCCGAGCCCTTTGTCTGGGTTGTCGATCTGTCCGATCTGAGTATCGCAGATAAGATTGCCATTAAGGGTGAAGGCCATCAGATGTTCAGTTTGCGCTGAACGGATGAGCTTTCAACAAAAAGTCGGATGAATGATTTCGTAGTCTCTTCTCTACTGTCGAAAAAAGGGGGGCGGGAGCTCAAACGGCAAACATATGCGATATCGTCATTGTGGAAAAACACGTCTCCAGCATTAACGGAGACACGGAGATTTGGAATGAAAATATCTGAAAACCTGCCTAAATTTTTCGTTCTCGGCTTTTTTGGCCTTGGAATAGGCTTGTTCGTCTTCAGGGCCTTTCAGCCTGAAGCCGGGGTGAATAGTCTAACCGTACAGCTGCCAGCATTTTCAGGTGAAGCTGAAGCTGGAGAGGTACTTTTCAATGACAACTGCGCCGCATGTCATGGAGTGAATGCGACAGGAACGAAAAGCGGTCCGCCACTGCTTAATGACATCTACAACCCCGGACATCATCCGGACGAATCCTTTTATTCTGCTGCAAAGAAAGGCGTCAGGCGACATCATTGGTCCTTTGGCAACATGCCGAGTCAACCCCAGGTCACGCAAGACGAAGTGACTTTGATCATACGTTACGTCCGCGAACTGCAAACGGCGAATGGGATCACATACAAACCGCATACCATGTGACGCATACTCGATCATGTTGCAACGCTAGCGAGATTGGCGTTGATGGACGCACTGCAATCCATCTACGCCTGTCCGGGCATCAAACCGCAATCCCTATTTTTGCGTTTCAGCGACACCGGTAGCCATTAATGCTCCTTAGCATTTTTTAGGTGCCATGTTGCTCTGAGCGCAGCTAACGCTGACCTGTCATCTCGCGCAATCTCCCCGCCGCGGCATGAACAAAGCGACTAAAGTTCCTTTAATCAAACGGGGTGTCGAGCCGGCATGAGCCGCGTATGCTGCCGTCCCTAAGAGAAGTAACAACGCCGCAGATCTAGAAGAAATTTGCCTCCTTTGTGTCTGTATCCCAATCGTCCAGAAAAACATTGATAGCAAAACATAGATCTGGCATGCGGCGCGAGCTCGATTGTATCGGGCAGTAGTAATTTGTCATTTTGATACAATCGGAGACAAAACGGCCTCTGACGAGCTGAGCGATTATCCAGTAAAACAAGACCATGTCAGAAGCAGCGCATATTCTGGTCGTCGATGACCATCAGCAAATTCGGGATAGCGTAACGTGCTTTCTCGAAAAGAATGGTCTTAGAGCATCATCAGCAAAAGATGCCCGCGAAATGGATGTAAAGTTGTCCAATGGCCATTATGATTTGATCGTGTTGGACGTGATGATGCCTGGAGAAAGCGGATTGTCCGTATGCCAGCGAATTTCAACAACACGTAAATTGCCGATCATCCTTCTGACTGCTCTTGGCGAAGATACCGACCGGATTGTCGGACTTGAAATCGGCGCGGACGACTATCTTGCCAAGCCGTTCAATCCGAGAGAGCTTCTCGCACGCATTAAGGCTATTCTTCGACGGGCAAACCAGCAGGAGAAACATGGAGGTGGGTTCGCCGGCAAAAAAATCCGCTTCGCGCATCTGATCTTGGATTCTGATCGTCGATCGTTGGTTGACACTTCAGGTGGCGAAACACCACTGACGACAGCGGACTACAAGCTTCTGATCGTGTTGCTGGAAAGAGCACGTATCGTGCTCAGCAGAGAGCAGTTGCTTGACCTGACAGCTGGAAAGTCCGCGGGCCGCTTGACAGAATAATTGACAATCAGATCAGCAGACTAAGACGTAAGATTGAGCCCGATGTGCTTCGACCGAGCATAATAACAACCGTTCGATACGGCGGGTATTGCCTGTCCGCCGACGTCGAGGTGCTCGAATGATAAAGTGGCCGTTCAACACACTGATCGTTCAACTGACATTGTTGGTGATTGCCGCTTTGACCGCGGCCCAGGTGATTAGTCTTTGGTTGTTTGCAGATGAAAGAAGTCTCGCGATTCGGGCGGCGCTTGGATTTGAGGCAGCCGGAAGAGCGGCAAATGTTGCGCGGCTGTTGGAAAGCACACCGTCAGAGTTGCGGCCAGCGATTTTGGGAGCTGCAGATTCTCCCTTGGTTCGATTCGATGTTTCAACGAAGCCAGAGGTATCTGTTAGTGATTATTCAGACGGTGGTGTCATTGAAGCGCGTGTTCGCAAGCTTCTGGGAGACGGTTACAGTAAAGACATTCGAGTAGAGCTCCGGCAGATTGAAGGCAAGATACTTCCGCTGCCGCATTTGTCGGCAGAAATGGCCGAAATGCACAAGGCTATGATGCGGGGAGAGCTGTCGGCGGTTGAAATGAATCTGTCGATCGCCCTATCTGAAGGTCAATGGCTGAATGTGGGTACGCGCTTTGAACGCCCGCCACTGCAGTGGCCGTTTTTCGCCACACTGACCTTCGCTCTGACGGCTGCCCTAATTTTGATGGTCGTCTTCTGGTTTTTGCTCGCTCGCTTGACCGGGCCCCTGAGAAGACTGGTCTCTGCTGCCGACAAGTTGGGGCGCGGTGAAGAGGTCTCCGAACTTCCGGTTGCCGGTCCGTTGGAAGTGAAAAATCTTACCAGGGCGTTTAACCAAATGCAGGATAGGTTGACCCGGTTTGTCGCCGATCGGACGAAATTGCTGGCATCTCTGGGCCATGATTTGAAGTCCCCCTCACAGCGATGCGCGTCCGCGCGGAGATGGTTGACGACGAAGAAACACGTACAAGCCTGGTCGCCTGTGTGGAGGAAATGCAATCTATGGTCGAATCAACCATAACCTTCGCACGAGGCCTCATAGGCTCGGAGAACACACAACTTATCGAAGTCGGAGAGACTCTAAGTTCGCTGCAAAAAACGTTGTGGAGCCTTTCAGTTTCGAAAAGGACCGCGAGGTTCACATCCGTGTCCGTCCCTTGGCCTTTAGGCGCGCTTTACGAAATCTAATTGAAAACGCTCTCCGTTACGGCGGAAACGCCAGAGTGAACTACGAGGTTCAGGACCAAACTCTGCTGGTCAGTATTGAAGACGACGGGCCGGGCATACCTGAAGTCCAGCTGGAACAGGTTTTCGAACCGTTCTTCAGGCTAGAGGAATCAAGGTCACTTGAAACCGGCGGTCACGGCCTTGGCTTGTCCATTTCTCGGACCATCGCGCGTTCTCATGGTGGAGACATCTCGCTTTCAAACAGAGAAGGCAAAGGCTTGGTTGCCCAGTTAAGAATTCCGCTTTCCGAAGATTCTCTTACGCCAGAGCTGAAGGAAAGTGCAGGCAATGCGGGATTCGTAAAAACAGGAATGCTGACATGACACCTGAAATTGGTCATTTTGCGCTGGCCTTGGCGCTGGCACTTGCACTCGTCCAGAGCATCGTGCCGATCGTAGGCGCTGTGCGGGGAAATCTGATATGGATGCGGACAGCCCGCTCACTCTCAATTGGTCAGGTTATCTTCACATTAATGGCCTTTGGCGCCTTGATGCAGGCATTCATCGTCAGTGATTTCACTGTTCGCAATGTTGCAGAAAACTCCCATTCACTTAAACCACTCCTGTTTAAAATTGCGGGTACCTGGGGTAGTCACGAAGGTTCGCTTCTTCTGTGGGTCCTTATCCTGACAATATTTGGGGCAGGTGTCTCTCTCTTCGGCAGAAATATTCCTGAAGCCACGAAGGCTCGTGTACTTGCTGTTCAGGCTTGGATCAGTGTCGGGTTTCTCTCCTTTTTGCTCCTGACGTCTAATCCGTTTGAACGGATATTTCCTCCACCCAGCGATGGAAACGACCTAAACCCTCTCCTCCAGGACGTGGGCCTCGCGATGCACCCGCCGCTGCTTTATTTCGGATATGTCGGCTTCTCTATTGTCTTTTCATTCGCTGTTGCAGCTTTGCTTGAAGGCCGGATTGACGTTGTTTGGGCACGTTGGGTGCGTCCTTGGACGCTCGCTGCTTGGGTTAGCCTCACCGCTGGCATCGCGCTGGGGTCCTGGTGGGCATATTACGAGCTAGGGTGGGGTGGTTGGTGGTTTTGGGACCCGGTTGAAAACGTAAGTTTTATGCCTTGGTTGCTTGGTACTGCATTGCTACACTCCGCTATTGTTACCGAGAAGCGCGATGCCTTCAAAAGCTGGACAGTACTGCTGGCAATATTGACGTTTTCACTCTCGCTGCTTGGAACATTCATCGTCCGCTCTGGCCTTTTGACATCGGTTCATGCTTTCGCTGTTGATCCCGAACGAGGGCTCTACATTCTGATGCTACTTGCATTGTCCATCGGAGGTTCGCTGCTGCTTTTTGCTTGGCGGGCGCCTACCATGGAACCCGGTGGGCTTTTTAAGCCCATCAGCAGAGAGGCTGGTTTACTTCTGAATAACTTAATCTTGCAGCTGCCACCGGGATTGTTTTGTTTGGAACTCTTTACCCCCTGTTTCTAGAGGCAGTTAGTGGTGAAAAGGTCTCTGTCGGGCCTCCCTTTTCAATTCCGCTTTTATTCCGATGATGCTGCCACTCGTTTTTTTCATGGGGCTGGGGCCGTTTCTTTCATGGAAACGAGCGGATCTTGCAGGAGTAGTGCAGAGGCTTAAATTCGTTGCACTCATTTGCGTAGCTGCAACGCTGATCGTCTGGTACGTGGCGCGCGGCGGTCCGGTTCTGGCATATGCAAGCCTTCTTCTCGCATTCTGGCTCGCCTTTGCGACAGTGCGGGAATGGATGTCGCGGATTCGCCTTTTCGAAGTGCCGTTCGCGGTGGCGATGCGGAGAGCCTACGGGCTCCCTAGAGCTGCTCACGGAATGACTGCTGCACATTTGGGGCTTGCGATCGCGATGTTCGGATTTATCGGTTCGAGCGCGTGGAAGTCTGAAGAAGTCGTCTTCGTCAAACCCGGTTCTTCAGTTTCTATTGCGGGCTTTGAGGTGTCGTTCCTGGGCGTGGATAAAATTCGCGGACCAAATTACATCGCTAACCGTGGCGTCCTTCTTGTCGAGAGAAATGGCCAGTTCGTGACAACATTATATCCGGAACGCAGAAACTACCCAGTTGCCCAAAGTTCTACGACTGAATCTGCAATTCGCTCTACTCTCGCGGGCGACCTTTATGCGTCGATTGCAGAGCCCGCGGCAGAACAGGCGGGTACGTCGGACACCTGGACTCTCCGGATACTGTACGAGCCGTTGGTCAATTTCATCTGGCTGGGGGCGTTGATGCTGGTCCTTGGTGGTTGTTTGTCATTGACTGACAGACGCCTGCGCATTGGAGCTCCAAAGAAAACCAAGATCGCGTGTGAAGTCGTTCCAGCGGAGTGAACAATGAACCGATTACTTGCAATTGTCCCCTTGCTGATTGCCTTAATTGTTGGCGCTTTTTTTCTCTGGGGACTGAATCCGGAACGCGATCCGAATGAGATCCCGTCTGTTCTGATATCTCAACCTGCTCCCGAGTTTGCGCTTGAACCTGTCGCGGGAATATCAGTTCCGGGTCTCTCGCGAGAAGATTTACTGAACAATGAAAATCCTGTGGTCGTGAACGTCTTCGCATCATGGTGTGTTCCATGTCGTGCGGAGCATGCGGTTCTCACAAACCTGGTTGATCGTGACGGAATTCAGTTATTCGGCATCAATTACAAAGACAAACCGGAAGACGCAGCGCGATGGCTGGCTGAGTTGGGAAACCCCTATAAGCGGATTGGTGCTGACACGACAGGTCGCGCGGGGATTGAGTGGGGAATATCCGGTGTTCCCGAAACCTTTGTCGTTGGGTCGGATGGTATTGTTCTGTTCCGGTACGTTGGTCCGATCGTCGGAGAGGTGGCGATAAGCAAATTCCGGGCGGCACTGGTTGAAGCCGGTGTGCTCAGGGTGGGGAATAGCTGATGCGGTTTATTCCGGTTCTCACACTGCTCTTTGTTTTTTCAACGGCCTTCGCAATGGCAGTTGAGCCTGACGAAAAATTATCCGACCCCGTTCTGGAAGCAAGAGCTAGAACGATTTCTAAGGAACTGCGATGCGTAGTCTGCCAGAACCAGGATATCGACAGTTCGAACGCAGGTGTCGCGCGCGACCTGCGCCTATTGGTACGCGAACGGCTTAAAGCCGGAGACAGCAACCAAGAGGTGATTGCGTTCATCCAGGCACGTTACGGCGACTATGTTTTACTGCGGCCTCCATTCAAGCCAACGACATATGCCCTCTGGCTCTCACCGCTAGTTTTGGTGATGATAATTCTTGCATTTGGGTGGCGAATACTTACGAGGTTCAGTCGAAAAAATTCGTTGAATACGCTGACCGTTGAAGAGGAAGCGCTGGTTGAACGCTTCGTTGCGGACCACAGGAATGGAGGCAAGAAATGATCTGGCTCACTATCGCAGCACTGTCGTTGTTGGCCGTTTTGTTTGTTCTTGCACCACTTCTTTGGAAGAAAAGGACTGAAGTTACAGATGAACAAGTAACGCCTTCAATTCTTGTTGACCAACTCGATGAGTTGGAAAGAGACAGCGAATCTGGCCTCATCTCCGAGAGTGAGGCAGATGCTGCCAGGCACGAAATCAAGCGGCGAATAGTCTCCGCAGCCCGTCGCAGCAAAAAAACGCGATCAGAGCCTGTCTCAAAGGGAAGCTTGGGACTCGTGTTTTGTGCGATCTTGGTGCCGGCAATTGCAGTTGGGTACTACGTGGTTAGGGGATCGCCAGCGCTTCCCGGAATTGCGTATGCTGACCGCAATGGAGAACGGGAGGAAGCCGCGAAGGTTGCAGCACTGGTTGAACGACTGCTTTTACGGTTACAACGAGATCCGAACGGCGGCGACGCCGAAGCTGGCTGCTTCTCGGTCAAACCTATTTGCGGTTGGACCGTCTTGAAGAGGCTGTGCAAGCCTTGGAGGAGGTCTCTAACCGCGACGCAACACGTCGGCAAGCTGGTCAATGCTCGCTGAAGCATTGGTCAGAATTGAACAAGGCATAGTTACTCCCCGTGCTGAGCGCGCGATTGAAAAAGCTTTGGAAATGAATCCGGAAAATCCGGCAGCAGTTTTCTATAAGGCTCTTGCCCTGTCGCAATCGGGCCAGGACCAGGATGCCTACGAACTGCTTGTTACTAGGTTAGAATTGGCTCGTGCTTATGAACCATGGATGAACCCGCTTGTCGAACAAGCAAACAGAGTTGGCAAGTCCGAGGGCAAGCCGCGCCTTACAGTTTCTGATTTTGTTGACGTCACGAAGTCGGCCCAACAGCTGCAGATATTATAGCCGCAACGGAATTGAGTGACGAAGACCGCAGTGATTTTATCAGGTCCATGGTCGAACGCCTGGCCGGTCGGCTCGAGAGCGAGCCAGGCGATCTCGATGGCTGGCTGAGACTTGCAAATGCATACACGGTTCTTGGTGAACGCGAACAAGCTATAGGAGCTTTTGAACGAGCAAATGCGTTGCTTTCCAGTACGTCCTCGAACGACCCGAGGCGATTAAAGGTCAAAAAGGCGCTTGCGGATCTCAAGGGATGAATCGAACCGACGCTGCTGTGCAGGTAGTGGCTGCGCCTAGACATTTTGAACGACACCGCGACGCGCCAATTTGCAGGTCTTCGCATTCCATTTTGAATGCCATAAAACGGTTTAAGTGCTAAAAAGGGAGCACTCATAGCAACAGTTCATTACTTGGAAAGTCAACAGCTCCTAGTCAGCAAAAGCAGAAGTGAAACATGAGTTTGTTGAGGCTAAATCTTAACTGTGTTTTCCTGGAAAGATGATGTCCTGATCAACGAGGATGTTGAAATTATACCCCGGTCGGATCTGCAGTGTCGGCTGGACATCGAGGTTCTTGCTAATAGTCCGCTCAACCACCCTGCCGAACACTTCCGCAAAGTTTCGGCGGGCAGCATCGGACGCAGTCTCCTGGGTGGCAAGCGTAGAGCTTTCCGGTACTGCCATATCGATCCCCGTTCCGATAATCGCAAGAAGTGCTGCGGATCCAAAAGTCCGAAGGTAATGATTGTTCACCTTGTCCTTGAAACCGCCATAGCCTTCACCATCGACTCCCCCCATTGAGCCGATCTGCAAGGTGGCGCCGTTCGGGAAGACAACATCCGTCCAGACGACCAACACACGGTTCTGACCGAACGACACGTCGGAATCGTACCGGCCGAACAGCTTGGTTCCCTGGGGGATCAGAAGATGGTGTCCGGTTGCGCTGTCATAGACGTTCTGTCGGACCTGGCCAGTGATCCGGCCAGGGAGGTCTGAATTGATGCCGGTAATCAACGTTGCCGGGATCACGGATCCACGCTTCAGTTCATAAGGCGATTGCTGTGGAACCACGCGGTTCGCGAGATATCCAGCTCGGCAATGTCTTGGTTGAAAAAGGCTTGTTTGCCGTATTGTCCGTTTGGATCAGCATTGGCAGTCCCGCTTGAGCCGCCTGCAAGGAGCCGACAGGAGATCAGGTGATGTTGGACCTCGTGTAAAGGTGCCGTTGCCCGTTTGATTGCCCTGGGTGGTTTGAATCCCTGCCCCTGGCCTTGTAGTTCGCCGAGGTTCACGGTGGTGGGGCTGTCATTGGCGGCATCGATTGATTGAAGCCGCTTCATCCGCTGCCGATGCATCTCCTGGAGTTGTTGTTCCTCAAACCGCTGGTCCAGTTGAGCACGCCAATCCGGTTCTGATTGCTGCGGAGCCGAGACCTCGTCGGGTTTGCCTGGTTCCGGTTGAAACGGGTTCCCGAAAGGTCTCTGCTGTTGAACCTTCTCCGGAACCGCGGCTCTGACCGGGTCTGGTTGAACCCCTGCAATAAGCTGACTGGGGGGATCTATGACGCCATTGCTGATTCCGGCTTTGAGCTGATCCGCAAAGCCACTCGCCGGCGCGCCGCCTTCGTCTCCGGCAAAATTGTCCCCGGAGTTGATGCCACGGTTGGCAAGGCCGATGATGATCACGACGCCGAACACGACGATAAGCCCGACGAACAAGACAATGGGAAGTTTGTTCAGGCGCCGTATCTTGGGAGCTTCGTCATCGGGCCGGATATCGCCACCCGCCAGATGCACGTTCGATTCCGAATTGCTCATGAGTGCCGCCTCTAGACAGTTCTGGTCAAAACGGAAACCGGGCTCGTCGGTGATGCTCCGGTTGCGTTGCCTGATAGGTCCGTGCCAATTCGACAGTTGGCGTGGTGAGACGAGCGAAGATTTGCCCGCATCGGAGTCGATCGTGTAGGCCAGGGGAATGATGGTATCGCCCGATGGCTGTTGATCCGCTTCGGCTACCGCATACCCCATTCCCGCAGAGAGCTTCCAGGCCAGGGCGAACTCTGAATTGTCGGCTTTTAGGAAGATGGTTCCCGTTCCTGCTCCGACATGCTCGGAGAGTTTCGCCACTATGTCGCCGGCGACGATGCTCGCAGCGGAAGGAGACAGATTGGCGGCGTCAATGCTTGTTGTTGGGTTGAACCAACCGCTTTGTGATGTCATGCAGCCAGCCATCGGAGTTGCGAGGGCCGAAATGCTGATGGCTTTCAAAATTGAGCGGCGCGTGTACAACATGGTCACCCTCCCCTGTTGATACGGATTTTTGCTGGCTGTAGCCAACACCGGAAACGAGCACCGCCTGGTCGATCATGTAGTCCACGATCATGAGGCTGCCCTTCAGGCGATAATTGACGATCTGGTTCTGTCCACCGGCGGTGATATAAAGAACCGGGGCATCACCGGACGCCATTCCATTTGGAAATTGGATGTAGGTCTTGAGACCGTCCGAATAGACGCGGGTCGGCCGCCAGCGCGCTTGACCATGAATATTGAATTTGAAGTCCAGGTTTTCGGCCGGGACGCCGGCGCCCGGGATGATGCTCGTCTCAAGCTGACGATTGGCAGCTTCGAACTTGGCCTGGATATCTTCCGGGTAATCGAAGCCTACCCGGGCCATGTAACGGTGACTGTCGCTTTGAAGTTTGATCTGATAGGTGCGCCTCGATGTCGTCACCACCATCGATGTGACGAGCCCGGGTTCTGTCGGCTTGATGATCAGGTGAACCGAGTTTCCGGTGGGCCCGATGTTGCAGGATCCACTTTCCAGCGAACCGTATCCCCGACCATGACATTGCGAACAGCTTCCCCGGGCTGCAATTCGATGTCGCAGACCTGCAGGGGAGCACAGACAACGGTTGGCTGGACCTGGCCATAGAGATAGATCACCTTGCCGTCCGGACCTTTGGTGATGACGCCGCGGCCGTTACGCCAGTCGCTCGACAGACCGAGGGCCCGCAGTTCCTTTGCTGTGTAGTCAGCAGCCAAGGATTGAACAGGCAAGGCGGTGATGGCAGCTGCGGCCGCGAACAAGCATAAGCCGCGTGCCGCCTGGTTTTCCGAAACATTCTTCTTACTTTCTGAGCGCGTGGATTGCTTACAGTTGAGCGGTCCAGTCGAAGTCCTTGAGATAAAGGCCGATCGGATTAAGCCGGATGATCGCTTCGTCCTGTGGAGGCGAGAGCGTGACATTTGCTACCCCGCGCCAGCGCTTCGTTTGAAGCTCCTTGCCCTTCCGGTCCCGTTCGATCTCGGTCCAGTCGATCTGATAGGATTGATTGGAGAGCGGCACGATGCTGGTCACCTCGACGGACACGGTGCGGGACTGCGCCCGATCGAACGGAGAGTTCGTCCGGTAGAAGTTGTTGACCTTCTGGGTGGCGACATCTGTCTGCCGGAGCATTGCGTAGACCCGGTCGATGTAGCCCTTCGCAACGACCGTATCCGGCGTGACAGAACGGAAGTTAGCAATCCAGGCTCCGAGCATGGAGCGAACGACGCGTTCGTCGGCATATTCGATCTGAGCCGGGAACCCGCCGATCGCAGGCGTGCCGAGTTTGTCCACCTCGACGATATACGGGACCAGTTTGACCTGGGTGCTCTGGTAGAGTGCGAAGCCGAAGCCGATTGTCGCCATCGCCAGGGAAATAAGACCGACACCTTGCCACACGCGGGCGGTGCGGATGTAGGAGCCGTATCGCTCGTTCCATTCCATCCGTGCGGCAAGATATGGATTATCAATTGGAGTTTGTTTTGCCATCTAACTGCCTATTGCTCAGGAGGATTTAGGCGAAGATCCGCCAGTTGGCTTGTTCGGCAGGGTTTGCCGCAGTTTGTGATTGGCGAGGCCTAGCGCCGAGGCATTTCCTGCATGCGGGGCGCCAGAGAGCTTGTCTGCGGCTGCTGATGAAAGGGCTGCAAAGGGAGCCATGGCTGCTTGAGCCGCAGCTTGCCCTCTCGAAGATCCATCGTTCCTGGCGGTTTCGTATGCTGCCTTCGCACCGGCGGCCATTTGAGCGCTGCCGATAGCGGTTCCGGCAGCGAAAGTGCTGGTCTGTGTTCCGTGACGAATGACTTCCATACCATTGCTGACGGAAACGCCTTGGACGACACCCTGAATGATCTGTGGGACGTAGATAGCGATCATGAAAATCACGACCGATATGCCGGCGATTGTTAGAGCTGCAATGAACTCGTCATCTGGAGATACGTTTTGTGCTAATCCGATAAGGGTGTCAGATCCAATTTTGCGATCATCACGAGAGCCATAAGCTTCATGCCGACCGAGAACGAATAGACCAGGTATCTGATAGCGAAATCTTTGGTATGCGAGGAACCTCCCAAGCCGAGCATGATAATGCCCGCCAGTATTCCAATATACATTTCGGCCATCACTGCGACGAAAATTGCAGCGACAAGGGAAAAGCAGATGACCACCACGACCATTGCTATGACCGAAGCAATCGCGAGGCCGTTATCTGCCAATAGACCGAACTGTACATTGTTGGACATGATGCCGGCGACGGTAATCCCAGCGTTGAAAATGTTAGCAGGTGAAGCAGATCCACCTCCGGCACCGATCTGAAAAAGACTGTCTACAATCGCCTGAGCGAAACTCGGCCCATTGGTGAGCACGAAGCAAAAAGCCGACGAACATGACACGGCGAATGAGCTCTGAGACCCAGGTTTCCAAAGAGGCGGCCTGAACGGCCAGCCAGACGGCCGCTATGCCAAATTCAATTCCAGCAAGGATCCAAAATAGCGAACGAGCGGCATCGGCTATCGTCGTTTGCCATCCTTGTGCCGCCGCTTGTATCTGATTTTGGACAGTCGACAATATTGTGCCGTCTTGTGCCAGTGCCATGCTTGATCCGAAAAACAGGCTCAAAATGGCTGTAAACAGAACAATCCGTTTTTTGGTGGTCATCAGTTCCCACCTTTCGAATTGCCGAAATCAGGTTTCATTTCTTGCCCACCCGTCATGGGGTATTTGGTGGGATCAAAGGCGGTTGACCTATTTTCGTATTTCTCCTGCTTGGTTTCAGATTTGCCTTGAAATACAAAGATAAAGGTCGCGATCGCTGTAGCACTCAAAATCAGTAGAGCGACTATGAAGATATAAGATTTGTTCATTTTCAGAACTCTACTTTCATTTCTTGCCCGCCCGTCATGGGTGGAAGTGTGGAATTGAAGAATTTTTCCCTTTTCGTCTGAGCGAGATCGCTCTTCGTCTGCTCGGACTGGTACCAGGTGCCCATCATGGTCATCTGCTGGGAGACAAGACCGCGAAGCTTCTGCATCTGTTCGACTTGCTGGGCTGCAATCTCATGACCCACTTGCAGGGCCTGCTTTTGGCCTTCGGCGGACTGAGAATGCTGCCGGAGCTGGCGCATGGTGTCCTCTTCGGTCGCGAACTGGTCTGAGGTGTATCCGGCCGCTTTCAAGGTCGAGGAGATCGTGTCCCGATTGGTATCGGACCAGCCTTGGTACATGGCCGAAAACGACTGTCCGTCCGGCAGGCCGTTCTTCGCGAAGTCGGCGTAGCTCTGGAACCGCTGCTTCAGCGTGTCGTCGAGGTTGCCATTGAGAACGCCATGGCCTGACCCTTCTGAACCAGGCTCTGCAGTTGACCGAGGTTCTGTTCAACCTCACCCCAAACTGCATCGGCAGGGAGAGCGTGTTCTGCAGCATGTTCTCGTAGATGGAGATCTGGTTTTCGATCATCTGGATCTGGTTGCCGATTTGCTGCACCTGATTGGCAATCTGCTCGGCGTTCTGACCGCCGAGGGCAATAAGCTCGCTGTTGTTGAGGATCTGGGTGAACTCGGTCGCACCGGTGACCGCGCCACCAGCCTGGACCGGTCCTGCAATTCCGATCACACAAAGAACGCTGGCGAGCGATCTAGCCAAGAAGCTGTTCGGCATTGGCAATTCCTCTTTGTTTGAGCCACTCAGTGGGCCATTTGTCGCCGTAGTGGAAGTGAAGGTCTTCGATGCGCTTGAGATCGTCCTTGGCGGACGCGCCAACGAAGGACAGCGTGATCGGGCCGAGCGCCATGTCGAAGAGCCGGCGCCCGTCCGGAGACGTGACGTAGTACTCCCGCTTCGGGATCGCGGAGGCGATGATTTCAATTTGTTGGTCGTTGAAGCCGAGCTTTTCGTAAAACGCGCGGGTCCCGGAAATCCTCGCCTCGCCATTGGGCAGGCAAACCTTTGTCGGGCAGCTTTCTTTCAGAACGTCGATGATGCCGGATCTGTCGGCATCCGAGATCGATTGCGTTGCCAGGACCACCGCGCAATTGGCCTTGCGCAGAACCTTCAGCCATTCCCGGATCTTGTCGCGGAACACCGGATGACCGAGCATCAGCCAGGCCTCGTCCAGGATAAGCAGGCTTGGTGTCCCAATCAGGCGCTTCTCAATACGGCGGAACAGATAGAGCAGGACCGGGATCAGGTTCCGGTCACCCATATTCATCAGCTCCTCAATCTCGAAGGTCTGGAACCTGGAGAGCGAGAGGCCGTCTTCTTCGGCGTCGAGGAGCGAGCCCATCGGGCCGTCCACCGTGTAATATTGCAGCGCGTCCTTGATCTCCCGGTTCTGGACGCCCGACACGAAATCGGTGAGCGACCGGCGCTGAGACTTCGACATCAGGTTAATCTGCGTGGTGATGGCGTTCCGGTGCTCCGGCAGGACCTTCACGCCCTGCATTTCGATCAGGGTTTCCAGCCACTCGGCAGCGAACGCCTTGTCGGTGTCGTCCTCGAGTGATGAGAGCGGTGCAAAGGAAAGGGTGTCCGACCTGCCGACGTCATAGTGATCCGCGCCGACGGCAAGCGTCAGCGGATACATCGACTTGCCCTTGTCGAAGACAAACACTTGGGCGTTCTCATAGCGCCGGAACTGAGCTGCGATCAGCGCCAGAAGCGTCGATTTACCCGAACCTGTCGGCCCGAAGATCAGCGTATGCCCCAGATCCCCGACATGGAGATTGAACCGGAACGGCGAGGAGCCGGACGCCACCTGCATGAGGGGCGGCGATCCAACTGGGTAAAAGGGGCATGGCGCTTCCGGCGATCCGGCCCAGACGGAATTGAGCGGAGCCAGATCCGCGAGATTGCGTGTGCTCACCAGCGGCTCGCGAACGTTGGCATAGGAAACGCCCGGCAGACTTCCCAGGAATGCCTCGGCGGTGTTCAGGGTTTCTATGCGGCCGCCAAAGCCTTCGTTCTGCACGAGCCGGCGCACCGCCCCGCACTTCTCCTGAGCCGCGCCTGGTTCGTGTCGAAGAGCACAATGACAGGCGTGTAGTGGCCGAAGGCGACGAGTTGCGAGTTCGCCTCGGCAATCGCGTCCTCGGTTTCCCCGACCATCACCATGCGTCTTGATCGAGCGATCCGGAATTGGTCTTGAAGAGCTGGTCCATCAGCGGCCGCACCTTCTGCAGCCACTTCTTGCGTGTCTTTTCCAACACCGAGCGCGCCTCGATCGGATCGAGAAATATGAACCGGCTCGACCAGCGATAGGTGATCGGCATCAGATCGAGCGCGTTGAGGATCCCCGGCCAGCTTTCGGCCGGGAACCCGTCGATCGCCACGACACCGACATAGGTGCCGTCGATGATGGGGTTGAGACCGTGATGGAATTCCGCCGTCACCAGATAGTCGAGATACATCGCAATGTCAGGCAAGCGGATCGGATGGTTTTCTCCGATCAGCGCGAAGCGTGCGAACTGCAGGAGATCATCGTAACGGCCACGCCTCTCCCCTGCCCTCCCCGCTTCTATTTCCGGCACTTCATGGGTTTCCATGCGCCGGATCGAGACGACATTCGCCATATACTGCTCAAATTCCCGGATCGTCGTCTTGAAGTGCTCAAGCGTCCGGGAGGCAATAGACGTGTTGCGGCTGGCGTCGTCCGAATAGATGTATTTCACCAGTTTGGACTTGTTTTTCTCCGGCGGCCGGTAGGTCAGGATGATGGCGTGCTGGCTCTCAAAATGCCCCTCCCCGGCTTCGAACCGCTGGCGGCGCTCGTCATCGATCAAAGCGTGACGGGGTCCGGAAAATGCGAGCTTTCCCTGTCCGGATATCCGGTTGAGGGAAATGCGAACCGCTTCCATCTGGATCATCCAGCCGTTGCCGAGGCGGGCGAGAACCGAGTTGATCTGTCTGG
>LZQR01000105.1_pt1 | contig 23239 bp, 36 predicted proteins | sample 768601 | NCBI WGS metagenome assembly LZQR01 (sample SAMN05207299, study PRJNA324521) | oil field metagenome | isolation source: sample BH-FW-24 from oil reservoir | place: India: Bombay High | collected 2015-12-04
TGATGTTGCCGGTGTTCGGCGCGATTTCTGGTTCGTATATAGCGATATCAAACATGGTATTGAATTAGATTGGTCAAAACAGGCGAGCAGTATATACCAAGTCACCATGAGAAGCGAGATTCAGCACAATGACTGGGTATAGAAGAGAGCATTCGGTGAACCTTGTCGCCCGCTCGAGAAAGAGAGTAACCTAATGCGCGAGCATAGCTCTCTTCTACCGCTCGCCAGTTGACCACATTCCACCATGCGTCGATGTATTCAGGACGACGGTTTTGGTAGCTGATGTAGTAAGCGTGCTCCCATACATCCAATGCTAGGATAGGCTCACCTTGTTGGACGGCTACATCCATTAATGGGTTGTCTTGGTTGCTGGTGGAGGTAATGTGAATCTCACTATCTTTTACGATTAGCCAAGCGAAGCCAGAGCCAAAAGTATTGATAGCTGCTTGTGCGAACTCGTCTTTGAATGTCTGGAAATTGCCAAACTTATCGTTGATGGCTTGTGCTAGAGCACCTTGAGGTTCACCGCCACCATTGGGTGACATGCAGTTCCAGTAAATGATGTGGTTGTAATAGCCGCCACCGTTGTTGCGAATTGCCGGGCTGTGTCGAGAAATGCAAGCGAAGATGTCATCGAGGTCTGAGTCTCGAGATCACTGCCTTGAATGGCAGCCATAAATTTATCGTAATAAGTCTTATGATGTTTGCTGTAGTGAACTTCCATGGTTTTCGCATCGATGTACGGCTCTAACGCGTCGTAGCGGTATGGAAGCTCTGGGAAAATATGCGCCATTGTAAATCCTCCTAAATGGAAGATTTACTTTAATGCTAATGAAAATCATTATCAACTTTGATCTTTGTGGGGTTATTTGCTCGCGCCGATCAATGGCAGGGTGATGGTGACACGTAAACCACCCAATGGACTGCGACTTGCGATGATCACGCCACTGTGCTGGCGGATAGCACTTTCGGTAATGGTTAAGCCTAAGCCTGTGCCTCCTGAGTGGCGATCGCGCGCGGTCGATACCCGATAGAAAGGACGGAAAATCGCTTCCAGCTCTTCTTCAGGAACGCCTTCACCATTGTCATCGACCACAATGCTGAGAGTGTCAAATGAATCCTGAATGTCGATCTTCACTTCGTCTTTACCATAGTAAATCGCGTTGCGGATGATGTTCTCTACCGCGCTCATCAACAGTTTAGGGTTCCCCGAGATACTGCGATCAGGCAAGGCAGAGTAGCTGAGGCTTTTACCCATTTGTTCGGCTTCGAACTGCGCGTCTTTGATGATCTCTTCCCACAGACTGGCAATTGGCTGAGTCTCACGCGTCATATGACTGTTTACTTGCATACGTGATAGTTCAAGCAGTTCAGCAATCATCTGTTCTAAACGCTGAGCTTCGGTATCAATGCGAGTTAGCTCTGGGCTTTCACCTTGCTTACGAGTTGCTAAAGCACTTGCCATGCGCAGACGAGTCAGAGGTGATCGCAGCTCATGTGAGATATCTGAAAGTAAACGTTGCTGACCAGAAATCATCTGATTCACCGCTTCAACCATTTGGTTAAAGCTGGTACCCGCTTGGCGAAACTCCGTTGTGCCTTTTTCTAGGTTCGGGTCGATAACAAACTCACCTTTGGCCACACGCTGTGCCGCGGTTTCCAATCGTCGAGCTGGTTGGCTCAATGCCCATGCTAACCATAACAATAGTGGTGTACTTACCAACATGACGGCGAGGAGCAATTGCAATGGGTGGTCAAACAGACGCAGCATGATCGGTGGTGGTTCATTCCATTTAAAGCCGACGTACATCAACAGGTCAGAATTGGCGATGTTGATCGGCACAGGGCCTGCAATCATGTAGCGACCGTAGAGTTTTTGTTTCGGCTGTGATTGATCTTCAATGCTGGTGACAAAGTTTTGCAGTGCACGAAGCTTAAAGTCTTTGTGGCTCGAGGTGCTCAGCACATTCCCTTCGTGATCGGAAAAGAAGATGCGCGGACGCGGATCATGCTTGCTGCGTCGTTGTCCTTCAAGCTAAATAAGATTTTGCCGAGGTTATCTTGGTGCGATACTTCTTCTCAATACCGTCACGTATTTCAAGCATACGTTGATAATGCTCTTTTGGAATGTCGCGCGCTTTCCGTGGATCAAGATGAGGTAGTGACAGCACAGCCATCAGAACCAAAAACATGGTGAACCAGAAGATGGCAAAGATGCGTCCATACAAGCTGTTTATCTTCGGTAGTTTGAAGCGTGGTGCTCGCATTAATCCTCCTCAATCAACATGTAGCCGCGCCCTCGTAGGGTTTTAATGCGTGGCTTACCGTTACTCTGATCTGGCAGTTTCTTCCGTAGGTTGGACACGTGCATATCGATCGCGCGGTCAAAGGCTGCAAGGCGCTTGCCAAGTACATCGAGACTCAGTGCTTCTTTGGTCAACACTTGCCCTGGGTTTTGCACAAAGTGGGTTAGAAGGGCGAACTCTGTGGTGGTTAAGTCCATTAAAGCATTGTCGCAATAGGCTTCTTGCTTACCCGGGTAGAGTTTGATTTCTTGGTACTCAATGTAGTCGCTGTTTTTGCTGCTCTTTTGAGTGCTGCTGGTACGACGCAAAATCGCACGGATGCGTGCCAGCAATTCGCGGTCACTAAATGGTTTAGGTAGGTAATCATCGGCGCCAAGCTCTAGGCCGATAACGCGGTCTATCTCTTCGCCTTTCGCCGTTAGCATAAGGACTGGCGTTTCCCAGTTTTCTCGCAGGCGCTTTAGGGTTTCCATTCCATTGAGTTTCGGCATCATGACGTCGAGCAAGATAAGATCGATCTCGCTATTTATCGCTGCTAGGCCAGCTTCGCCATCATTTGCTTCCGTGACGTCAAAACCTTCAAAGCTCAGCACTTCTTTCAGTAGGCTGGTTAGTTCGGTGTCGTCATCAATCAAAAGAATCTTCGCCATTTCAGTTCCTGTTTATCAATCTGGTCGCTTTAATATTACATGCTAATGATGAGCAAAGATGAGTGTAAAAAGCACTCTTTACGATTCTTTACGCTCTCTATACGTCGCTTTACCTAGCAGGTCGTATTCTACACTCAAGCGCTGTGAGAACAGCTCAGAAGAATCACTAACCTGTGTAAGGAATCTCATTATGAAAACTGCAAAGAAATTAGTACTAGCGGCTGTTGTTCTACCTCTAACTTTAGGTACAGCGAGTGCATTCGCATTCGGCGGTAAAGACCACAAAGGTGGCCATGGAGACTGCGGTAAAGGTATGGATCGTGGCATTATGCGTCAACTAGACCTAACGGATGCACAAAAAGACCAACTAAAAGAAATGCGTCAAGCGAACAAAGCGGCAATGAAAGCGAAATTCGCGGATGGTAAAGAAGCACGTATGGCTGAGCGTCAAGCGCACCACGAAAAGGTTCAAGCACTGCTATTGGCTGATAACTTTGATGAAGCCGCAGCGAATGACCTAGCGAAAGAGATGGTTGAGAAACAGACAGAACGACGCGTTGCGATGCTAGAGAAGAAGCACCAAATGCTGAGTGTTCTGACTCCTGAGCAAAAACAAAATACGTTGAGCTACAGAAAGAACGTCATCAAGAGTGTGGTGAGAAGTTCAAAAAGCTTACTAAGAAGCACCATGAAAGCTAATTGCTAATAAATCAAATGAAAGAGGTAGCCAGAGTGCTGCCTCTTTTTGATCTCGGCGATTTCATACTCATTACATGATTCTCAAGGTATACTCAAAACAAGGTTTGAGTTAACTATTTGATTATGAAACAGCAATACGCACGTTTAGTCACGACGGCTGCTTGGACGGCTACTATTGTCGCGACACTTCTTTTGATTGTTAAAGTCATCACTTGGTGGGTCACTGGCTCGGTCAGTCTACTTGCATCCTTAATCGACTCGATGCTGGATATCGCGGCATCGGTAGTAAACCTTATTGTGGTGCGCTATTCCTTACAACCTGCCGACAGAGAGCATACATTTGGTCACGGTAAAGCAGAGTCTTTAGCGGCCTTGGCGCAAGCCATGTTTATCTCGGGTTCTGCCGTGTTCTTGATTCTTAATGGTATCGAACGCTTCTTCCGTCCACATGAACTCAATGCCCCAGAGCTCGGTGTTTACGTCTCTCTATTCGCTATGGTGGTGACCTTTGGACTTGTGATGTTCCAAAAGCATGTGGTGCGTGTTACGGGCAGTCAGGCGATCGCCGCCGACTCACTGCATTACCAAACTGACTTATATATGAATGGCGCCATAATGGTGGCATTGGGGCTAAGCTACTTTGGTGTCACTCAAGCCGATGCTGTTTTCGCGATTGGTATTGGTATCTTTATTTTGTACAGCGCTTTCAAGATGGTCAGCGAAGCGATTCAGACCTTGTTAGACAGAAAATTGCCTGATGAAGAACTAGAACAAATCCGCTCAGAGTGCTTGAAAGTGAAAGGGGTATTAGGTGTGCATCAGTTGCGTACGCGTATGTCTGGTCCAACGCGTTTTATCCAGTTACACCTAGAATTAGATGACAATTTACGTTTGATCGAAGCACATCATATTGCCGATAAAGTAGAAGACAATTTGCTGGCTCTTTTCCCTGAGGCGGACGTATTGATCCACCAAGATCCATTGTCGGTTGTGTTTGGGCCAGAGAAAGAGCAGAAGGCGCAAGATTGGTAGCAGTCGAAAAATCAGACGGTGTCTGACGACAAACAGGCGCTTATTGGCTATCTTTCCATCACTACTTATTAAGAATCGTGATCCTGATGTGAATCAACGAAGTTGCAAAGAGAAACTGTAATACTCTTACATAAGTAGAAAAGTTACATAAAAAAGTGTGTTTTCATTGGTATTCCTGTAGAGGAAATGTAACATAACGCACAGTTCTGGATTATGCAGGTTGCTTGGTAACAAGGGGCCTAGAAGAAAATTAAATAAATTGATTGCCAAAGATCGAGGGTGAGCATGATTAAGAAGATCGGTGTTTTAACAAGTGGCGGTGACGCACCTGGTATGAACGCTGCAGTACGCGGCGTAGTTCGTACAGCACTATCTGAGGGATTGGAAGTTTACGGTGTTTACGATGGCTACCTAGGTCTATACGAAGGCCGCATCGAGAAGCTAGATCGTTCTAGCGTTTCAGATGTGATCAACAAAGGTGGTACATTCCTAGGCTCTGCTCGCTTCCCTGAATTTAAGGAAGTGGAAGTACGCGAACAAGCGATTGAGAACCTGAAAAAACACGGTATCGATGCACTAGTTGTTATCGGTGGTGACGGTTCTTACATGGGTGCTAAGAAGCTGACTGAAATGGGTTACCCATGTATCGGTCTACCAGGCACAATCGATAACGACATCGCAGGTACAGATTACACAATCGGTTACCTAACAGCGCTAAACACAGTTATCGATGCAATCGACCGTCTACGCGACACGTCTTCTTCTCACCAGCGTATTTCTATCGTAGAATCATGGGTCGTCACTGTGGTGACCTGACTCTGATGTCTGCAATCGCAGGTGGCTGTGAGTACATCATTACTCCAGAAACTGGTCTAGATAAAGAGAAGCTAATCAGCAACATCCAAGATGGCATCTCGAAAGGTAAGAAACACGCAATCATCGCGCTAACTGAACTGATGATGGATGCAAACGAACTAGCGAAAGAGATTGAGGCGGCGACTGGTCGTGAAACTCGCGCAACGGTTCTTGGTCACATCCAGCGTGGTGGTCGTCCAACAGCATTCGACCGTGTTTTAGCATCTCGCATGGGTAACTACGCCGTTCACCTACTAATGGAAGGCCACGGCGGCCGTTGTGTTGGTATCGTGAAAGAGCAACTGGTTCACCACGACATCATCGATGCAATCGAGAACATGAAGCGTCCAGTACGCAACGACCTATACCAAGTTGCTGAAGAGCTATTCTAAGCCTGCTTGATAAAGTCAAAATCTAAAAAAACCGCGGTTATCCGCGGTTTTTTATTATCTAATATTCAGTTAGGTTAGCGTTGCTGAATTAAGAACCTTATGGTTCAGTTAATGCTAAACGATGCTCACGTAGAGCGAACAGATAACCCAGTAATCCACCAGTATGTTGCCCAGTGCGATACCGATAAATAAACCTTCGATGCTGTACAGTTGGCTGCCAATCCATGCCGCAGGCAAAGTGAAGACAAATAAGCGCATAAAGCTCCATTGGAAGGCTCGCAGCGGTTTGTGCATCGCGTTATAGCCACTGACTAACATCATCACAATGCCTTGGAAACCATAGCTAAATGGCACGACTAAAAGGTAATGCCACAGCAAGTCTTTTACTGCCGTTTCTTGGGAGAACAGCGCGGCGAGAGGAATACTGAGAGGCACCATCATCAAGAAGATAAAGCCTTGAAACACCACCGCAAAGCGCATACTGATGAACCAGCCTGCGAATGCTCTTGCAGGGTTATTGGCACCAAAGTTTTGCGCCATAAACGGGGTGAGTGCAGAGGTAAGGGACATCAGCACCAGAATCAAAATTGACATCAATACGCTGCGCCGCGCCATAAGCGGCCACCGCTGCGGTACCGTGACTGGAAAGTATCATCATCAGAATCGCGCCAGAGAGTGGCGTCATGGCATTCGATAGGGCGGCGGGTGTGCCTATCTTAAGTGTTTGCTGCCAGTCTTGTTTGATGAGCGACCATTGCGGTGCGGCAAGCAGTTTTTTCGCGTTTGATCAATACATAGAAAGAACCGCATAACGCACCAAACCAACTGAATGCACTAGCAATCGCGGCGCCTTGAATGCCGAGCTCAGGGAAAGGGCCATAGCCAAAGATCAGTAAAGGGTCGAGAATGCCGTTAATCAGCCCTGCGAGCATCATGATCTTCGCAGGAGTTTTGGTGTCACCTGTGGCTCGAATGGCACTGTTGCCCGCCATTGGAATCACTAACAGAGGAATGGTCAAATACCAAACCTGCATATACTGCTCAATCAGTGGGATGGAGTCTTCTTTTGCGCCTAGGAAGCTAAACAAAGGTTCGATAGTAAAGAAGCCCAATGTCGAAGCGATAGTGACTAGAGCAACGGCAAGCAGTAAGCCATGACTGGTAAAACGAGCGGCTTGGGAAGACTGCCCTTGGCCAAGCAAGCGGCCGATATTGGTCGACAGACCCATCCCAATCCCCATGGTGATGCAGTTCACTGCAAAGGTCACTGGGAAGGTATAACTGATCGCCGCCAGCGCTTCGGTACCCAATAGCGAGATGAAAAAGGTATCGACCAAGTTAAACATCAAAATCGCGATCATGCCCATGGTCATGGGGATGGTCATTTTGCGTAATGTGTCGGGAATGGGCGCGGTCAGCAAACCATGTTTGTCTTGGGCCTGATTGTCCGGCTTGTTCTTTTCCAGCATTTTTGACGTCTATCTGGTGAGGGAAGTGCAAGGATACAAGAAAGCCGTTGCCTCGGCGAGTGAGCATTTCGCGCGCAAACCGTTGCTTGGCTGCTGGTTATTTTAACTAAGTCACAAAAAATTCACGTCTACCCCTTGGGATCGCTGGGTTTGCCCCTTATATACAGATCACGTGCCCCAGAGCGGGCAATTATCAAATAAACATGGAAACTTTCAGGAGAGACGACCGATGAACATTCGTCCATTACATGACCGAGTTATCGTAGAACGTAAAGAAGTTGAATCAAAGTCAGCGGGTGGCATCGTTCTAACTGGTTCTGCTGCGGAAAAATCGACACGTGGTGTTGTTCTAGCTGTAGGTAAAGGCCGCATCCTAGAAAACGGCACAGTGCTACCATTGGACGTTAAAGTTGGTGATACCGTTATCTTCGCTGAAGGCTACGGCACTAAGACTGAAAAAATCGACGGTAAAGAAGTGCTAGTAATGTCTGAAAACGACATCATGGCGATCGTTGAGTAATAGCAATCATTGAGTAATTTTTTGCTCAGATTCAAAAACGAAATCGAAAACAGAATTTAGAAAGGAAATCAAAGATGGCTGCTAAAGACGTTAAATTTGGTAATGACGCACGAGTTAAAATGCTAGAAGGCGTAAACGTTCTAGCTGACGCAGTAAAAGTAACACTGGGTCCTAAAGGTCGTAACGTAGTTCTAGACAAATCTTTTGGTGCACCAACGATCACTAAAGATGGTGTATCAGTAGCGCGTGAAATTGAACTGGAAGACAAATTCCAGAACATGGGCGCACAAATGGTTAAAGAAGTTGCGTCTAAAGCAAACGACGCAGCGGGTGACGGTACAACAACAGCAACCGTACTAGCGCAAGCAATCGTAAACGAAGGTCTAAAAGCAGTTGCAGCGGGTATGAACCCAATGGACCTTAAGCGCGGTATCGACAAAGCAGTTATCGCAGCGGTTGAGCAACTAAAAGAGCTATCTGTTGAGTGTAACGACACTAAAGCAATCGCACAGGTTGGTACTATCTCTGCGAACTCTGACTCAAGCGTAGGTAACATCATTGCTGAAGCAATGGAAAAGTTGGCCGCGACGGTGTTATCACTGTTGAAGAAGGTCAAGCACTACAAGATGAGCTAGACGTAGTAGAAGGTATGCAGTTCGACCGCGGTTACCTATCTCCTTACTTCATCAACAACCAAGAAGCAGGCAGCGTTGAGCTAGAAAACCCATTCATCCTTCTGATCGATAAGAAAGTATCGAACATCCGTGAACTTCTTCCAGCACTAGAAGCAGTAGCAAAAGCATCTCGCCCACTACTGATCATCGCTGAAGACGTAGAAGGTGAAGCACTAGCAACACTAGTTGTGAACAACATGCGTGGCATCGTTAAAGTAGCAGCAGTAAAAGCACCTGGTTTCGGTGACCGTCGTAAAGCAATGCTACAAGACATCGCTATCCTAACGGGCGGTATCGTGATTTCTGAAGAAGTAGGTCTAGAGCTAGAAAAAGTAGCACTAGAAGACCTAGGTCAAGCGAAGCGCGTTGCAATCACAAAAGAAAACACAACCATCATCGATGGCATGGGTGAAGAAGCAATGATCCAAGGTCGTGTTGCTCAAATCCGTCAGCAAATCGAAGATGCAACTTCAGACTACGACAAAGAGAAACTACAAGAGCGCGTTGCTAAGCTAGCAGGCGGTGTTGCAGTAATCAAAGTTGGTGCAGCAACTGAAGTTGAAATGAAAGAGAAGAAAGACCGCGTAGAAGACGCGCTACACGCGACTCGTGCAGCGGTTGAAGAAGGCGTTGTTGCTGGTGGTGGTGTTGCGCTGATCCGTGCTGCATCTAAGATTGTTGACCTAGAAGGCGACAACGAAGAGCAAAACGTTGGTATCCGCGTTGCACTACGTGCAATGGAAGCACCAATCCGTCAATCACGAAGAACGCAGGTGACGAAGAGTCAGTAGTAGCGAACAATGTGAAAGCGGGTGAAGGTTCTTACGGCTACAACGCAGCAACAGGCGAATACGGCGACATGCTAGAGATGGGTATCCTAGATCCAACTAAAGTAACTCGTAGCGCACTACAATTCGCAGCATCAGTAGCAGGTCTAATGATCACAACTGAAGCGATGGTTACTGACCTACCACAAAAAGACGGCGCAGGTATGCCTGACATGGGTGGTATGGGCGGTATGGGTGGTATGGGCGGCATGATGTAATAGCCAGCCTATCTCTTTGCTCTAAGGCTTGATAACAGCGTCGAGCATGCTCATTTACTAGCGTAAACTGCGCGTGCTCTCCTTGTTCTAAAACCTTATAGCGGTGAGCTAGACTACCGATAAAGTTCGATAAGCCGAGGTGAATACCTCGGCTTTTTTGTGTCTGTTACTTTGGTACTGTACCTTCAGTGCGTAAGTTTGTAGGTCTATTCTTACTTTTCCTTTTTAATCTGATAGTTAGCGAGTAATTATTATGCTTAATCTTTATCAGGTTAATTGGTTTAAAAATACGCAATTGTGTGGCTATTGTGCGCAAATGGTCAGGGAAAAAGCAGAAAAATAAGTTTGGTGAATTAATTGCTTTATTCTTCAAGTGGTTAAATATGACTTCCAGCTAACATTTATCGAGATAAAGTGGAGCAAAATCTGTACATTACACTATGTTGTAAATAAACAATCCCCCAATGGAGATGAAAATGAAAAAGCTAATGACGTCACTGGCTGTTGCAGCCGCTATTGCTTCACCTGTTGCCCTTGCTGACAGCACGCCAGTTATGTTCTCGACTATCGATAACACTAACGCACCTTCTAATTCCTCTGTTGGTGGTGTTCGTCTTGCGGTTCTTCACGGTCAAGTGAACGAAGTGAAAGGTGTCGACTTCTCTCTACTAGGTATGTCTGAAACAGACCGCACAACGGGTGTTAACTTCGGCCTTTTCTTTGGTGCGTCTAAAGTAAACCAAGAAATGAAAGGTGTTTCTCTAGGTCTATTCAACTGGAACCAAGGCCAAACTACGGGTCTTAACCTAGGTGCGGTAAACGTGACTAACAACGTTGAAGGTCTAAACTGGAGTGCTGTGAACTACTCTGAAGGTTACACAATGGCAGACATCGGTCTGGCAAGTATCTCTAAAAATCTAACTTCCAGCTAGGTTTCTTCAACATGACAGACCAAATCGACGGCGTTCAAATTGGTCTTCTAAACTGTGCGGACAACGGCTTCTTCAAGTGTTTCCCAATCGTGAACTTCGCTAAATAATCAGCGAGCTTCGCCAAAAGTTAAGTCACCTTCCTAACTTAACGCCAGATACAAAAAGACCCCAGCATGATGTTGGGGTCTTTTTTATTGAGCTGTCTATTTGATTAAACGCGTTGATGTTTTTCGTTGCTGCATTTTCTGGTGCACACCACGACGTAGCGCTTTGACCCGATTTTCGGCTCGGTCCACGCCGAGCAAAACGGTCAGTGCCAATACGGTAATGATGATCGACTGCGATAAATAACCCAAACCAATCATCAAGCCCAATCCTGCCAATACCCAAATCACGGCTGCAGAAGTTACGCCATGGATTTTGCCGTCTTGAGTCATCATCACACCGGCACCTAAGAAGCCAACACCCGTGATGATCTGACCCAACACGCGAGCTTGGTCGAGTGTATTTGGCGAGAGTGACACTGCCATCGACATAAACAAGTAAGTGCCTGAGATAACGAGAATTGCGGTACGAATACCAACGGGCTTACCTCGTGTCTGGCGTTCTATACCGATCATCAAACCATTAATAGCACAGCAAAGTAGTGCCGCCCAACTGAATGGGCCAAGATCGAAATAGTGTTCAAAAGTTGCTTGCATCTTAACCTCCAAATTTGCGGAGTATGCATAGATAAGACCGTTCGATCGAACAAAAGCTTTTGCTCGTAACGATAACTTTTATACGGCTAGCAACTTACTCTAGATGCAGATCCAGAGGCGTTTTACTTGGACGACCGCCAATTTCACGGGTTAGTTTAGGCACTAGGTAACCGGAAACTCGCGTGATCACACCGCGCATGATTGTTTTGGCTTCTTCATCGGAAACAAAGTAGTGCGCCGCACCTTGGACTTTATCTAATACGTGCAAGTAGTAAGGCAAAATGCCCGCATCAAACAAGGCTTCGTTTAATGCAACTTGTGCTTCAATGCTGTTGTTGACGTCTTTCAGCAAGACGGCTTGGTTTAGCAAGGTCACTCCGGCTTGCTTAAGTTTCGTCATTTGAGCGGCAAATTCAGCGTTGATTTCGTTAGCGTGGTTGATGTGCGTCACCAACACGATTTGCAGACGAGAAGCGCGAAGTCGTTGGCATAGCTCATCAGTGATACGAGCAGGAATCACCACTGGCAAGCGGCTGTGAATACGCAGGCGTTTGATGTGTGGGATTTGTGCGATGTGCTCCAATAACCAGTGGATCTCATCGTCTTTTGCCATCAAAGGATCGCCACCAGAGAAGATCACTTCGTTCAGCTCTGGTTGCTGCGCCATATACTCTAAGCACTTTTCCATGCTTGCTTGCCGCTTTTATTCTCTTGATAAGGGAAGTGACGACGGAAGCAGTAACGGCAATTCACCGCGCAGCCACCTTTCACGATCATCAAGGCGCGATTGCGGTATTTGTGCAGTAATCCAGGCAGCTCGTTGCCTTGCTCTTCTAAAGGATCATTGGAATAGCCTTCATGGACCTCAAACTCTTCGCTCAAAGGTAAAACTTGGCGCAAAAGTGGATCGTAAGGATTGCCTTTTTCCATCCTATCGACAAAACTTTGCGGTACACGCTGTGCAAACAGCTTGCGTGCAGCAAACCCGTCTTGCCATGGCGATGGATCTATTTCCAACATTTCCAGCAATTTTGCAGGATCAGAGATCCCATTCGCTAACTGTTTGAGCCAGTTTTGCTCAACAGATTCGACTTTTCGGGTTATTATGTGCGGCATTGAATTTAGCTCTAAGAATGTAAGAGGAAAAAATGGCTACAGTTAGCACCAATGAATTTAAAGGCGGCCTTAAGTTAATGCTTGATAACGAGCCTTGTGTAATTCTGGAAAACGAATACGTTAAACCAGGTAAAGGCCAAGCGTTCAACCGCGTTAAAATTCGTAAACTTCTTTCTGGTAAAGTGCTAGAGAAAACATTCAAGTCTGGTGACACTTGTGAAGTGGCAGACGTAATGGATATCGACCTAGATTATCTATATTCAGACGGCGAATTCTACCACTTTATGAACAACGAAACTTTCGAGCAGATCGCTGCAGACGCGAAAGCAGTTGGCGACAACGCTAAGTGGTTGGTAGAAAACAACACTTGTATGATCACGCTTTGGAACGGTAACCCAATTACTGTGACTCCACCAAACTTCGTTGAGCTAGAAGTTACAGATACAGATCCAGGCCTGAAAGGTGATACTCAAGGTACTGGTGGTAAACCAGCGACGCTATCAACTGGCGCTGTTGTACGTGTTCCACTATTCATCGCAATCGGTGAAGTGATCAAAGTTGACACTCGTACTGCTGAATACGTAGGTCGTGTGAAGTAATTCACTCAAACGTATTTGATGAAAAAGGTCGCTTCGGCGGCCTTTTTTATTACCTGACATTCTCCTCGCCCTCATCCCTACTGTCAAAAATCGATATCTGCCGCAAATTCTTGGTGATTTTGTATTATTCGTAAAAATCTTATTAATTCCATGAATCTTTCGATTATTTCTTAATGTAACAGTTTGATACATTAGTCCTCGTTGTCAGAGAGTTGCATAGCAATTTGATTTTTATCGATTTAACTCAATGACAATCCAAAAGGAGAACAAAATGGAAAGCAGAGGCTTAGGACGAGGTTTAAAAGTGGAAGAGAGACGTCAGTTACTACATAAAGGATTGAAAGCAGCCGTATTTGGTATCCCGCTGCTGGCAATCGGCTTAACGATTAATAGCTCAGTGCTGATGACCGATGCGGGTTACAGCTATGTGCATCAGAACAACATCACCGGTGAATTGGACGTATTCACAGAACCGGGCATTCATTTTCGTATGCCGTTTTTGTCCAAGATCACCAAGTATGACCAAGTGATCACCGTGTCATTTGGTAATAGCAAGGGCGAGGATTTTTATCAACGTCTTGATGCGGTGCAGGTTCGCTTTGCTGATACCTACATTGGTCAGATCCCAGTGACATTCCGCTTTAAGCTCAGCAATGATCCTGAAGCGGTTAAGAAGATGCACAAAGAGTTCCGTAACAACAGCAACCTTATCGATGCACTGCTGGTGAAGAACGCGCGTAATGTGACGGTGATTACCGCAACTCAGTACACGGGTGAAGAGTTCTTCCAAGGTGGCTTGAACCAGTTCAAATCCAAATTGGGTGACCAACTGCGTGAAGGTATTTATCTGACTGAGCGTCGTCAGGTCGAAGTGGAAGAGCTAGACCTTGCTCCGGTGGGTGCGAATCAGTCGAACGCGAACCAACTGCAACGTACAACCATGGTGTGGAAACGGTTCCGGTTGTGGATGGAACGGGCAACCAATCCGACAGGATAACCCGCTACAGCAATACGGTATTCAAGTGACGCAGGTGACCATCGGTGACCCGCAGCCAGAGAAGCAGCTTGATCAGTTGTTGGCAGATAAGAAGCGTCTAGTTGCTGACCGTATCCGTGCGATTCAGGAGCAAGAGACGTCGAAAGCACAAGCAGAGACTGAGCAGCTACGTAAAGAGATTCAACGTACCCGTGAAGTACAAGATGCTCAGCGCAGTAAAGAGCTCGCGATCATCGCACAGCAAAAGAAGTCGAAGTTGCGCGTCAAATTGCGGAGCGTGAAATCGTCGAAGTAGAGAAAACTAAGCGACTGGCTGAGGTGGAAAAAGAGAAAGAGCTAGCGGTAGCGGAAGCGAACCTAGCGATTCAAAAAGCCAATGCTTTGTCTGCGGAGTTTGAAGCAAAAGCGATTCTTGAAAAAGGCCGCGCAGAAGCGGAAGTCTTGAAAGCGAAGTACGCAGCTCTAGGTGCAAACCGAGAAGTGTACTTGGCAGAGTTGAACCGAGATGTGGCGAACTCGCTGTATAACAACCTGCAAAACTTCCAAGTGCAGATGCCACAAAACTACATCGGTGGTGGTGAAGAAACAGGTCTTAAAACCAACCTTGATGTCATTACTGGCTTTGGCGCATTGGGCTTAATGGACCAAACCAAGAAGGTCACACAGCAATAAGATCATAGGTGGTCAAAAGCTAAAAAAGCAAAAAGATCATGGGTGACCAAAAACTCTGACAACTGTACAAATCAGAGTAATGCAGAGGCTGATACGTGTTATCGGCCTCTCTTTTTGTTGGTTATCTATTGCTGAATATTTGCGCTTTATCTCAATATCACATTGATTTTAAGAAGATAAAAAGGCGAGGGTGAAATTTGTGGCTATAGTAAATCGACACCCAACAAGCGCAAGGAAGCACTATGTCGAATCAAGAACAACATCAACCACTCAATGATTTTGTTGAATACCCACCACAAGAAATGGCAGCAAGAGCTGTACATAATCTTGAGCAACTTCAACGCCGTCATTCCATTCGCAGCTTCTCTGATCGTCCAGTGGCGAAAGAAGTGATTGAGCATTGCATTCGAGCGGCAGGTACAGCTCCGAGTGGGGCAAACCATCAGCCTGGCATTTTGTTGCGATTAACTGTGCGGAAGTCAAAGGGCAGATCCGCCAAGCCGCTGAAGAACTAGAGCGTTCTTTCTATGAAGGGAGAGCAGGGCAAGAATGGTTAGATGCACTGAAGCCACTCGGTACCAATGCCAGTAAGCCTTATCTAGAAAAAGCACCGTGGTTGATTGCGGTGTTTTCGCAGAAGAAGGGCGGCATGAGTAACGATGGGGAACAAACTAACTATTACGTGCACGAGTCAGTCGGGATTGCCACAGGCTTTTTACTTCAAGCACTGCACAATGCAGGTTTGGGTACGTTGACACACACGCCAAAGCCGATGAGTTTCTTGAGTAAGATTTGTGGGCGAGACAACGATGTCGATCGTCCATATATGCTGATTGTGACTGGTTATCCGGAAGAAGATGCAACCATTCCAGAACATGCAATACACAAAAAATCACTGGATGAAATCGCGACCTTTATTGAATAGTGTCTGAAACGAATAGCGCTGACGATAAACCAAATAACAGGCAATAAAAAAGCTGGCGAGGTGCCAGCTTTTTTCATTTTCCGTCAGCGTCTTAAATCATGAAGATAAAGACAACAGCCAGTGCAGAGATAAGACCTGCAAACGCGTAACATGCGATCTTACCTACCACACCTGTGTGGAATTTAAGGTCGTGCATGCCGTGGTGTACACGGTGCATTGCATGCCACATTGGCAACGCTAGCGTACCGATGATGAACAGTGCGCCAATGATGCTAGTTGCGAATTCAGACACGCGCTCGTAGCTCATTGCTTCTGCATCAATCACACCTAGTGGAACTAGGATGCCCAGTACGAGTACCGTGATTGGCGTGATCATCGCAAACCAAGTACCACCGGCACCAAATAGACCCCACCAGATTGGCTCATCAGAACGTTTCGGTGCTGTATTAACACTATAATTCGGTTTCATTACTCAAGCTCCTTACATCACGATGAGAACGATCAGTGAGATGAACGCAACTGCTGCCCACTGAGTCAGAACGATGATTTTCTTATCCACTGGTTTGCCTTTCAGACGAATTGGCATAACTTGTGGCATCATGCTGAAGAAAGTTTGTGCGTGGAATAGGCTACCTAGTAGTGCAACGATGTTGATCGCTACCACGATAGGGTTTGCCATGAACTCCAACCAACCTTGCCAAGCTTCTGGGCCTTTCACTAGTGAACCTAGACCGAAAGTCAGGAAGATAGTGAACAGGATCAGAGGGAGCACAGTTGCTTCACGTAGCATGTAGAAGCGGTAGAAAGGATGGTTCTTCCACCAAGTGCGTTTTACTTCACGAACGTAAGGTTTACGGTTGCTCATCCTTATGCCTCCACTTTTTCGGTGAACCATCAGGTTTCAACATAGCAATTACGAAGTCCATAGAAGACTCTACTTTGCCTTGGTTTACTGCCGCTGCAGGATCTACGTTCTTCGGACAAACTTCAGAACAGTAACCTACGAACGTACAACCCCAAGCGCCGTTTTCACCGTTGATCAGCTTCATGCGCTCATCTTTACCGTTGTCACGGCTGTCTAGGTTGTAACGGTGTGCCAGAGTTAGAGCAGCAGGACCGATGAACTCAGGGTTCAAACCGAACTGAGGACACGCTGCGTAGCAAAGACCACAGTTGATACAGCCAGCAAACTGCTTGTATTTCGCCATTTGCTCAGGCGTTTGCAGGTTTGTGCCGTCTTCTGGTTTGCGGTCGTTACCAATGATGTAAGGTTTGATAGCTTCTAGGCGCTCGATAAACGGCGTCATATCAACGATCAAGTCTTTCTCGATTGGGAAGTTTGCTAGTGGCTCGATAGTCACGCCATTCGGGTAATCACGTAGGAAGCTTTTACAAGCTAGCTTAGGCACGTTGTTTACCATGATGCCGCAAGAACCACAGATCGCCATGCGACAAGACCAGCGGTAAGACAGATCTTTATCTAGGTGATCTTTGATGTAGCCAAGCGCATCAAGCACAGACATGGTTTCATCAAATGGAACTTCGAATGTTTGCGTGTATGGTTCCGCGTCCTTCTCAGGGTCGTAACGCAGAATGTCTACTTTTGAATGCGGTTTGCTGACATTATGCTTGCTCCTCTGCGCTCTTCGCTTCTGCTTCAGCGGCTTTTTCAGCTGCTGCGGCTTTCTCTGCCGCTTCACCGTATAGACGGGCTTTAGGCTGAGATTTAGTGATCTTCACGTTGCTGTAGTCGATGCTTGGTGCAGCATCTTCTTGGAAGAAAGCGAGTGAGTGTTTTAGGAAGTTCTCGTCATCACGTTCAGTGCAACCGTCGTCTAGACGTTGGTGCGCACCACGAGATTCTTTACGCAGGATTGCAGAGTGAACCATCGCTTCTGCTACCTCTAGACCGTAGCCCACTTCAATAGCGTATAGAAGGTCAGTGTTGAACACTTTGCCTTTGTCTTTGATGCTGATTTTCTTGTAACGCTCTTTCAGCTCAGTGATCTTTTCAATCGTTGCTTGCATCAAATCTTCTTGGCGGTAGATACCACAACCTGCTTCCATGGTGTGACCCATTTCAGTACGGATATCTGCCCAGTTTTCATCACCTTCTTGGTTCATTAGAGCAGCAATGCGGTCTTCAACTGCTTTCACCTGAGTCGCGATAGACTCTTCGTTCCAGCCTTTGAATTCTGCCGCGCGTTTCACCGCTTGTTCACCTGCAACGCGACCGAATACTACGAACTCAGCCAGTGAGTTAGAACCTAGACGGTTTGCACCGTGAAGACCAACAGACGCACATTCGCCAACCGCGAATAGACCTTTAATACGAGTTTCACATTCGCCGTTAGTCTCAATACCACCCATGGTGTAGTGAACCGTTGGACGAATTGGAATTGGCTCTTTTGCTGGGTCAACGTTCACGTAAGCTTCGCTAGCTCACAAATGAACGGTAGACGCTCTTGTAGATACTCTTCACCTAGGTGGCGAAGGTCTAGATGCACCACATCACCAAGAGGGTGTTTAATGGTGTTGCCTTTCTGTTGTTCGTGCCAGAAAGCTTGAGAAACTTTGTCACGAGGACCCAGTTCCATGTATTTGTTCTTAGGTTGACCCACTGGAGTCTCAGGACCCATGCCGTAGTCTTGTAGGTAACGGTAGCCGTCTTTGTTGACGATGATACCGCCTTCACCACGACAACCTTCAGTCATCAGGATACCTGTGCCAGGAAGACCTGTTGGGTGGTACTGAACGAATTCCATATCACGTAGAGGAACGCCGTGACGGTAAGCCATCGCCATGCCGTCGCCCGTTACGATACCGCCGTTGGTGTTACAGTGGTAAACGCGACCTGCGCCACCTGTTGCTAGTACAACAGACTTCGCTTTAATCGTAACCAACTCACCTTCAGACATGTGGATTGCAATCAGACCTTGTACTTCACCTTCATCAACAAGCAAGTCGACAACAAAGTACTCATCAAAGCGCTTGATGTTGTCGTACTTCATCGACGTCTGGAATAGCGTGTGAAGCATGTGGAAGCCAGTTTTATCTGCAGCGAACCAAGTACGTTCAACCTTCATACCACCAAAGCGGCGTACGTTGACTTCACCGTTCTCTTTACGACTCCATGGGCAACCCCATTGCTCCATTTGGATCATTTCGCGAGTCGCGTTCTCTACAAAGTATTCAACAACGTCCTGTTCACATAGCCAGTCACCACCGCCAACAGTGTCGTTGAAGTGGTTGTCTAAGCTATCTTCATCCTTGATAACTGCTGCTGAGCCACCTTCTGCAGCAACCGTGTGGGAGCGCATTGGGTAAACTTTAGAAATAAGTGCTACTTCTAAGTCCGGGTTTGCTTCAGCCGCTGCAATAGCAGTACGAAGACCAGCGCCGCCTGCGCCGATGACTGCGATATCTGTGGTGATAATTTGCACAGTTATCCTCCAGTGTGTGATTGCGGAAATCCGCTTGTTATTGTGAGTGTGAGGGAAGGGTTTTAAGGCAATCCCTCAAAAGTAGTAGGGTTAGTGTAGGGGAGCCTTATGGCAGAAAAATTGATGTATTTGGGTTTTTTCTCCGGTAATGCACACAAGAGCATAGGAATTCTAGGTTATGTGACTGCTATCACGGCACGAAACGGTTGAGGCATAAACGTAAACTCGGTCAATGTTACATAGGTGTTGCGCGACATTACCCTCATTGATAATAGGATTAGTTGTGAGTGTTTTTTGTACTGTGGAACGTGAAATGCTTGCTTCAATTTTAATCGAGTTTTATTCGTATTTAGACGGATGAAATTAAGATGAATCCCCTATCGATGAACTAGGCAAAGCGTGCCAAAATTGCTATTTTCCTCGCTCACTAATGTATTGAGAGTCTTGTTATGCAAACGACCTGGCAACCTACCGCTTCTATGGAACAACTTCGTCAACGTGCTGCGTTGATCACCGCTATTCGTCAATTCTTTGCCGAGCGACAGGTGATGGAAGTTGACACGCCGGCCATGAGCCACGCCACGGTGACGGACATTCATTTACATACCTTCCAAACCGAGTTTGTTGGACCGGGCTATGCCGATGGCAGCAAACTGTTCTTTATGACCAGCCCTGAATTCCATATGAAGCGCTTGCTCGCAGCGGGCAGCGGCTGTATCTACCAAATCAACAAAGCGTTTCGTAACGAAGAGAATGGCCGTTATCACAACCCCGAGTTCACTATGTTGGAGTGGTACCGCATCGGTTTTGATCATCATAAGTTGATGGATGAGATGGATGACCTGCTTCAACTGGTGCTGAAGTGTGGTGCGGCAGAACGTATGACTTACCAGCAAGCTTTTATTGATGTGCTAGGCGTGTGCCCATTAGAAGGCTCGATGCAAAAGCTAAAAGTGGTCGCGGCTAAGCTAGGGCTAAGTGACATTGCCGAGCCTGAAGAGGATCGCGATACCTTGCTGCAACTACTGTTCAGCATTGGTGTCGAAGCCAAGATTGGTCAGCAAGTGCCAGCATTTGTTTATGACTTCCCAGCATCGCAGGCGGCGCTGGCCAAGATCAACCCGCAAGACAACCGAGTGGCGGATCGCTTTGAGGTGTACTTCAAAGGTATTGAGTTGGCGAACGGCTTCCACGAGCTGGATAACCCGAAAGAGCAATTGGCGCGTTTTGAACAAGATAATGCTAAGCGTCTGGAAATGGGCTTGAAGCCACAGCCGATTGATTACCACTTGATCGGCGCATTAGAGGCGGGCTTACCAGATTGCGCAGGCGTGGCGCTCGGCGTTGATCGCCTGATCATGTTGGCATTGGGTTGTGACCATATCGATCAAGTGACCGCTTTCCCATTCCCTATTGCTTAAGGATTGACGATGAACCTAACCGCTGCCCGTTTAGTATTGCTTAGCTACGCGACATTAATAGCGTACTTGGACAAGATGCAGCATGCGATGGCATACAGTGGTTTTGGTTTCTTGGCAGGCTTCTGTGTCGCAAATTGGCGTCAGCGTTAGATTGTGGCACTGAGTATTCTGTTATTCAGTGCTGTGATTGAAGTTTTACAAGGTTATGTGGGGCGCCAAACGTCTTGGTACGACTTGATTGCGAACTCGATTGGCATTCTAACTGGTCTGCTATGTTACCGTATTTGGAGCCTCTATCGACCTAGGTTGGTGAAGTCGCTATACTCGATTCGATAATGAAGAGGGAATACGATAACCATGAAAACGCGCGACAAAATCGTCTATGCCGCACTGGAGCTGTTCAACCAACATGGTGAGCGCAATATCACAACCAATCACATTGCTGACCATATTGAAATTAGCCCAGGCAACCTTTACTACCACTTCCGCAATAAGCAAGAGATTGTGCGTGAGATCTTTGCGCTTTACTCTGCGGAATTGCTAGAACGCTTTACCCCAATTCAAGGTTCTCAAGAGAGCCTGACCATGCTGAAAAGCTACCTCGACTCGATCTTCACTTTGATGTGGAAGTACCGTTTTTTCTACGCGAACCTTCCAGAAATCCTTTCTCGAGACGAGCAACTGCATGATGAATACATTGATGTTCAAGAGAAGTTGCAAGCCAACCTCATTGCAATCATGCAAGAGTTTGTGTCTTTGAAGCTGTTGAGTGTTGATCAAGAGCAGCTAAAATCACTGGTTTGTACACTGCACCTTATCGCGTGTAGTTGGTTAGCTTACCAATCGGCGATGTCACCAAAGACTCAAATCACTGAGCAAATGGTGAAAACAAGGCATGCTGCAAATGCTTAACGTCGTTAAGCCAGTGGCGACCGAGCAGGGTATGGAGCAATTGCTGCTGCTTGAAGAAGCGGTGAGCCGACTGCACAGTTAATACTATTTTCCCTCCTTATTAAATCTAGAAAATGAGAGTATGGTTCTACGCTTAAAGTTTAGAGCGCAGCTCTCATTTTCAACTCCCTCCTTGAGTTGACTTGCTGTGCTCATTTCGCACAATAGGATTCATGCACCCTAAAAGCATCCGTTGGGGTATGATTCTCGATAAAGGAACTATCGTTCAATGAATTACGACATTTTTAATGGCGATGCCGACGGCATCATCGCATTGCTGCAATTGCGTTTAGCGGATCCTATCAACGCTGAGTTGGTGACGGGCGTAAAGCGCGACATCAAGCTGGTGGAGAAAGTGGATGTGCAAGCGGGTGATGAACTGACGGTGTTGGACATTTCAATGGAAAAGAACATGGTAGGTTTAGAGCAAGCTTTAGCTCAAGGCGCGCATGTTTTCTACGCCGATCACCACAAAGCGGGTGAGATCCCTCTGCATGGTAATTTGGACGCGCACATCGACCTCGATGCTAATATGTGTACTGCTTTGATTGTCGATAAGTTGTTGGAAGGACGTTTCCATACTTGGGCAATCACTGCTGCTTATGGCGATAACTTGATTGCTAAGGCGGATGTGTTGGCGGATAAAGCCGGACTCAATGAAGCGCAAAAAGCGCAGTTAAAAGAGCTCGGGACGTTGATTAATTACAACGGTTATGGCTCGAAAGTCGACGACCTTCATTTCCATCCTGCGGACTTGTATCAAGCATTAAAGCAATACGCTTCACCATTCGATGCGATAGCAGATAAAGCGTCACCTTACTATCAATTACAATCGGCTTATCAGCAAGATATGGACGCAGCACTCGCCGTCCCTGCGACTCACGAAAGCACTAAGCTCAAGCTGTTTGAACTGCCAGACAATGCGGCATCACGCCGAATCAGTGGTGTTTATGGCAACTGGCTTGCAAACCAAACTCCAGACTCTGCGCATGCGGTGTTAACGGAAAACGCTGACGGCACTTACACTGTTTCTCTTCGTGCGCCACTGAATAACAAGCAAGGTGCGGTGGCAGTGTGTGGGCAGTTCCAACAGGTGGGGGCGAGAAGCCGCAGCAGGCATTAATGCATTAAGCAAAGACGATGTCAGTGCTTTCATCGACACAGTAGAGACTTACTACGCCTAGCATTTTCTGAATGCGAATACGACAAAGGAGCCGAGTGGCTCCTTTGTTTTGTGTCGCGATAGTGCAGTTTAGAACTGCGATGATAAACGGCAGTTATAAACGCTTTAACCAAGATTTCGGGTTTTGCGCTTCACTGTTACGGCGAATTTCGAAGTACAGTGAAGGTCTGTCTTGACCACCGGTATCACCTGCAAGTGCAATCACCTTCACCTGCGGTCACTTATCACCTTCTTTCTTGGTCAAAGCTTGGTTGTAACCGTAAAGCGTCATGTCGCCTTTCCCGTGATCAAGCAGCACGACTAAGCCGTAGCCTCGCAGGTATTCAGCAAATACCACGGTGCCTGAGTAAACGGCTTTGACTTGCTGACCGTATCTGGCAGACAACACCATGCCTTTCCAGTTTACCTGTCCTGTTTGTTTGGTACCGAAGCTGTGCAGTACGCGACCTTCAACGGCCACGGTAGTTTTCCACGTTGTTTTGCAATACCGTCCATCGGTACTGCATTACGTTTTGCTGCTTTCGCTATCTCGGCCTTTAGACGGGTTTCGTTACGTTGCTGAGTAAACGGCTTTGACTTGCTGACCGTATCTGGCAGACAACACCATGCCTTTCCAGTTTACCTGTCCTGTTTGTTTGGTACCGAAGCTGTGCAGTA
>LZQR01000106.1_pt1 | contig 22824 bp, 26 predicted proteins | sample 768601 | NCBI WGS metagenome assembly LZQR01 (sample SAMN05207299, study PRJNA324521) | oil field metagenome | isolation source: sample BH-FW-24 from oil reservoir | place: India: Bombay High | collected 2015-12-04
GCACCTCCTCCCGCTGGCGGCGTTCGTTTTTCTGGCGTCCTGATTTCCTCCCATGCCTGTCTGGTCAGGCAAAGAGTTCTCAAATTCTGACACTCCAACGCCAAGTGCGATATCTGGATGTGTTGAACTATCTCCAGTCGATGTCTCTGCTCTTGCGGCGACAGCTCGCTCATTCCTCCAAGCGAAGCAATCCCTGTGAGAACGCCCAAGCGATGCGAGTCAGCACAAAATAGGATTTCACAAGCTGGGTCGTTACCCGGGCCGGGGTCGCATTCGGATAATTTGAAGTCTTCGCTTGCTGCGATGCCATGTTTTCGATTGGGCTGGTAGATCGACAACCTGTCTTGTGAACTCCACCGCCTTCTCCGTCTATCGCCGCCTGCCTTCCGTCAGCGCAGATCACCCGTGCGTACCAGGTCAGTCTAGAGTTTTCAGGCGATACCAAATGACGGATCGATCCGTAGAAAGGAACCCTCCCGACTGCATTTTCATTTCGCACCTGCGAACACTCAAATCATGACAGCTATGCGAAGCATGCGGGTCGTTTTGCCATTTCAACCCCATTAAGGCTTTTTTAATCTGCATTTTTTGCATATCAGCTTCGCGATTTCCCCTCTACCTCGCACTGCACAAAACACCTATCTTCCAGCCTGTAAGAGATGAACGGGCCAGACGCCGATCCGCGGTGCCATGGCCATGAGATAGCGAAAGGCCTAAACCATGATCGATACTGTTGTTCGCAAATTCAATAACTGGAAACGCTTCCGTCAGACCTATGACGAGCTGTCCAACCTGTCCAACCGCGAACTGGACGACCTGGGCATTGCCCGCTCCGACATCGCTCGCTACGCGCGCATGTCTGCGAAATAACAAAGCTTCGCGGTCAGAAGGTATCCTCCTCCCAACCTGATGACCGCATCTTCCGCGCTCCATGCGTGGAACTCCAAAAGCGCCTGCCGGTACCTCCTCCCACCGGCGGGCGTTTTTTTGTTTTGTCGGCAATCATATCGGTGCCCGACATCAGACCATTCCGTCACATCGATAAGGCGCACATTGCGGTTGCCCGACTTTGCCTGTAATCAGGGCGGCAAAGCAATTGTCCGGATCCACCTTGCCGCAAGTCGGTGACGAAAGGCGGCCGGAACAAGTCCCAGGGACACAAAATGACCCCCATCCATATCATCGGCGGCGGCCTTGCCGGTTCAGAGGCTGCCTGGCAAATCGCACAAGCCGGATTGCCCGTCGTCCTCCACGAAATGCGCCCCGTCCGCAAAACGGATGCTCATCAGACCGAAGGTCTTGCCGAACTGGTCTGCTCGAACTCTTTTCGTTCTGACGATTCCGAGCAAAACGCCGTTGGCCTGATACATCATGAACTGCGTCAGCTCGGTTCGCTCATCATGTCTTGCGCTGACGCTCATCAGGTACCTGCCGCAGTGCACTTGCCGTGGATCGGGACGGATTCTCCAACGCTGTAACGACCGCACTTCAAAATCATCCGAATGTGACGATCTCGCGTGAGGAAGTCGCAGGTCTACCCCCTCTGACTGGGAAAAGGCCATCATTGCAACGGGACCACTGACGTCACCGGCTCTCTCGGCGGCAATCCTGGAAAAAAGCGGGGAAGATGCTCTTGCATTCTTCGACGCTATTGCACCGATCGTCCACTTCGAAAGTGTTGATCTTTCCAAGGCCTGGTTCCAGTCACGCTATGACAAGGTGGGGCCTGGTGGCACTGGCAAGGACTATCTCAACTGCCCGCTGGACAAGGTGCAATACGAAGCCTTTATCGATGCGCTTCTTGAAGGTGAAACAGCGGACTTCAAGGAATGGGAAGAAAACACGCCCTACTTTGATGGCTGCCTGCCAATTGAAGTCATGGCGACCCGCGGCCGCGAAACACTTCGGCATGGCCCGATGAAGCCCATGGGACTGACCAACGCGCATAATCCGCAAGTGAAGGCCTACGCGGTTGTGCAACTGCGTCAGGACAATGCACTCGGCACGCTCTACAACATGGTCGGTTTCCAGACAAAGCTGAAATACGGTGCCCAGGCCGACATTTTCCGGATGATTCCAGGCCTAGAAAACGCACAATTTGCCCGCCTTGGCGGCCTTCACCGCAACACCTTCCTGAACTCGCCGAAGGTTCTCGATGGAACCTTACGGCTCAAAGCCGATCCTCGGCTGCGGTTTGCCGGTCAGATCACCGGCTGTGAGGGCTATGTGGAATCGGCGAGCGTCGGCTGCCTCGCCGGACTGTTTGCAGTCCTTGAAGCCCGCGGTCAGGAGATCGTCCCGCCACCCGCAACGACTGCCATGGGCGCGCTGCTCGGTCATATAACCGGCGGACACATCACACGGGACGAAGGTGCCGGCAAACCGGGGTCCTTCCAGCCGATGAATGTCAATTTTGGTCTCTTCCCCGAGGTGGACGCACCAAACAAGGATGAAAACGGCAAGCGACTGAAAGGCAAGGACAAGACCCGTGCCAAGAAGCTTGCGATGACCAACCGGGCCAAGACGCATTTCGCGAGCTGGAAGGCCAAGTTGGGCCTTGTGAAACAGGCCGCCGAATAGTCGGTGCCGATTGGCCCCATGTTCAGGCATGCGCGGCCGGATCGAATGCATTTTCATGATTTTCAAACAGGCGCTTTTTCACTCGGGAAAGCGCCTTTTTGCGCGTCGGGAAATCAGCCATACGGGATCAGATGGCCTTCAGTACATTCCCGGACGCTCGCCAGAGCATCCATTGCCGCCTGAGTTGAGACATCTCCGCGACCTGCTTCAAGGGGTCCAGGTCTTCCCGTTCCAGTTTTTTCAGGAATGGCTCCACAAGAACCAGTGGCAGGTAGGCTGCCTGACAGGCGGTTGGTACATCCTTCGACGCCTGACGCACACGACCGATGTGGTGGCGGACATGGCCACGCATTTCAGCAAGTACAGCCCGAAGTTCAGCCGTCGTTTCGCCTCGAAACACTGTCTGGACGTCAAGATTGTGCCGGTCACAGACGTCCTTCGCAAATACATCTGCTGCCGCGACGCATGCCAAGGAAGTGCGCGCATCAAACCGGTCAGCGCATACGCCACGCCCGCGTGCCCCGCGGCCGTTGCCGTTCCGGCTTCCTTGCCATTATTCAAGACAAGGCAGGCCAGCTGGATCACACCAGAAACGTTTCACCGGCGTAACCTTCCAGATCGTTGAGACTTGGCATCTGGTCGTTGTAGAGATCGAAAACCCTTGCCTCCGCCATCGCCACAAGGCTTTCTTTCGGCAATTCGTATCGGTCGATCGTCTGCAACAAAGCGTTGGCAACCGGATTGGACGCAACAGCTCCATGTTCCGTGCCTTCGAGCAGGTCTCGCCACCATTGTAGCCGAACTTCACCTGGAAGGCGGTTCCGACACAGTTCTCGAATACGGGAAATCTCGGCGCTGTAGCATAGAGCGCCATCAGTCCATTGCGATGGGCTTCTGGTGCCAGCAACGCACTGAGATAGCGGTCCTTGTCAAATTGACGAACCACATCGGCAGCATGGTCAAAATCGGTCGTCATAAAGCCCGATACCCTCCGAGGTCCTTCAGTCGACAGCGATCAGTGCAGCTGCGACAGCCCGGTCTTCCGACAAAAGCACATTGAAGGTCCGAAGCGCGGCGCCTGTGGACATCGGGTCGGACAATATGCCCGCCTCCCGAAACAGCGTTTTCAGCTCTGCCGGCAAAGGTCGAAGTTCCTTGCCGGTTCCGACCAGAAGCACTTCAATGTCCGCCTGTTCCTCCAGAACCTTCTGAAAGGCTTCAGGAGTAAAGGCGGACGCATCGCTAACGTCCCAGCCGTAGATTCCGCTCGGAACGCATAACAAGGATCCGCGATGAGACATCCCGGCAAACCGGAAACCGCCGTTGCCATAAGCTTCGAGCGGCGCCCGACCGGGAAAATGCGCATCGCGGATTTCCATCGTACCGTCCCTAAGCCGACGCTTTCGCCTTTGGATCCTTTTCGCCATCGTCGTCCTTCGGAGACATGGCCTCCGCACGAAGATTGAACAGGATCAGGAAAGGTGCTGCTAGGAAGATCGACGAATAGGTGCCGATCACGATACCGAAGATCATTGCCAGGGTGAACGACTGGATGACCTCACCGCCGAAGATGTAGAGTGCAAAAAGCGCCAGCAACGTCGTGAGAGACGTCATGGTTGTACGAGACAGCGTCTCGTTGATCGACATGTCGAGCACTTCCGTCAATGGCCGCTTCTTGTATTTGCGCAGGTTCTCGCGAATACGGTCATAAACGACCACGGTATCGTTAAGTGAGTAACCGATGATGGTCAGAACGGCCGCGATACTGGACAACGAGAAATCAAGCTGCAGCAGGACGAACAGGCCAATGGTTATGACCACGTCGTTTGCCGTTGTCAGAATGGCCCCAACCGCAAACTGGCCATTCGAAGCGGAACCAGATGTAGACAGGATCGCCAGCAACGAGGCGGCAACCGCGATTGCCCCTGCCTGAGCCAGCTCACCCGAAACACGCGGGCCCACAACTTCGACGCGGCGGAAATCCACTTCCTGACCTTCAAAAATGGTTCGCACCTTGCCGATAACGGCCTGCTGAGCAAGCTCGCCACCCGGCTGTTCTTCAACACGGATCAAAATGTCGTCCGACCCGCCGAATTCCTGCACCTGGACATCCCCAAGGTTCAGGGAAGACAGATCGGAACGGATCGAGGCGACATCGGCCGGACCATCGGTCTTGATTTCGATGATGGTACCGCCCTTGAAGTCGATGCCGTAGTTTAGCCCAACGGTGAAGAAGGCGGCGATTGATGCGATCACCAGTACAATGGACAGCGGAAAACTGACTTTCCGCAGCCACATGAATTTGATTTTGGTGTTGTCCGGAACAATTCTCAGCAACATTTGAAAGTCTCCCGGATCAAATCGGCAATTTCGACGGACGGCGGTGGCGGAGCCAAAGGGCTACCAGCAACCGGCTGAACGTGAATGCGAGAACACTGTGGTGAAGATACCGATGGCCAATGTCACGGCGAAGCCTTGACCGGACCCGAGCCGAGCTGGAACAGGATCACGGCGGCGATCAGGGTCGTGATGTTGGCATCCAGGATCGTACCGAGGGCACGGCTGAAGCCTGCATCCACCGCAGAAATGACAGATCTCCCTGCCCTTGCTTCTTCTCGAATACGCTCGAAAATCAGCACGTTCGCATCCACCGCCATACCGATCGTCAAAACGATACCTGCAATGCCGGGCAAGGTCAGTGTTGCCTGCAGCATTGTCAGCGCACCGAAGATCAGGAAGATGTTCACCATCAGAGCAAGGTCGGCGATGATGCCGAAGCGGCCATAGGCCAGGATCATGAAGACGATCACCAGACCGCCGCCGATGATAGACGCCAACTTGCCTGCTTCAATGGAGTCAGCGCCGAGGCCCGGACCGATAGAGCGTTCCTCGATGACGGTCAGCTTGGCCGGCAACGCACCGGCGCGCAACAGCACGGCAAGGTCGTTGGCGCCCTCCAGCGTGAAGCTGCCGGAAATCTGACCTGAACCACCGGTGATCGGCTCACGGATAACCGGCGCGGAAATGACTTCATTGTCGAGCACGATTGCGAACGGACGGTTGACGTTCTGCTGCGTGATCTGGGCGAACTTGCGCGCACCAGACTGATTGAAGCGGAAGTTCACAACCGGCTCGTTGTTGCGCTGGTCGAAACTGACCTGAGCATCGACAAGGTCTTCGCCCGACAGGAGCGGCGCTTCCTCGAGAAGATAAGGAATGGGCGGATCATCAACCGAAGTCATGATGACAGTGCCCGCGGGCGGACGGTTCTGAAGCGCCTGTTCGCCGGACATGGACGTGTCGACCATGTGGAAAGTGAGCTGCGCCGTCTGGCCGACGAGATCTTTCAAGCGTTCCGGATCATCTTCACCCGGCGCTTCGACCAGAATCCGGTCGGCGCCCTGGCGCTGGATGCTGGGTTCCGTAGTCCCCAGTTCATCGACACGACGCCGGATGACCTCGATGGATTGCTGGACGATGTTCGTCATGCGATCCTCAAGGCCACGCTCGGAATAAGAAAATCGAACGAGACCGTCTTCCGTCACGGTCATGTCAAACTCATTGACCGCCTGACCGCCAAAAACACTGGAGGCCAGCGGGTTGACGAGTGGTTGCAGACGCTCTTCCGCATCGGCCAACCGGGTCAGATCGCGAATACGAACCTGAGCGGCGTCTCCCTGAACTCCGAGCCCCGTATACCCGATGCGCGGATCTTCGCGCAGGGTTGACCGGATATCGCCGACCAGCGCCTTCATGCGCTTCTGGACGTAATCCTGCTTGTCGATTTCATAAAGCAGATAAGCACCGCCCTGAAGGTCGAGACCGAGAACCATCTGGTTCTTCGGAAGGAAGTCCGGCCAGCTTTCAAGTTGTTTTTGGGAGAAGAAATTCGGCAGCGTGGTCAGGATGCCAGCGGCAACCACAAGCACGATCAGCGCGATTTTCCAGCGTGCGAAATAGAGCATGGTCAAGCCTTAAATGCAGCCAGGCCGATCTGAACCGGCCCGGCGGTATCATCGAAGCGGCGGGGATCGCGTTACGCGTTTTCCTTGGCCGGTTCGGTTTTGGAGCGCACTTCCTGCACCATGGAACGTACGAGACGAACCTTGACGCCCTCGGAAAGTTCGACCTGCACTTCACCGTCGTCTACGACTTGGAAACCTTGCCGATCAGGCCACCGGTGGTCACGATGGTGTCACCACGGCGAAGGTTGGCAACCATGTCCTGATGCTTCTTCATGCGCTGACGCTGCGGGCGGATGATCAGGAAATACATGATTGCGAAGATCGCCACGAAAGGCAGGATCTGGATCAAGAAACCGGAAGCGCCTGCCGGACCGGCTGCCTGCGCGTAGGCTGGTGTGATAAACATTCACTTCTCCTAAGTGGCGTTTTTGGTGACCACCGACCCCTCTGTCGGGTCTTCGGCAAAAACGCTCTCATTCTGGTGGCGCGGACTATAACTGCGGCGCGCCTCATTTCAAGCTTTGCAAGCAGTTTCCAGCGTACCGGTATGGGAATAACTGACGTTTTCGTGTTTCCCGCACCGTGTTAATCCTGCCATCACTTAATTCAGGGCCTGACATGGGCCTTTTTGACAGGGCTTGCAAGAAGAATGAACGCTGAAAACGACCTCACCGCATTAAATGCAAAACTCGATTCCCTGATCGACCTTATCGCACGTGCGGTGCCGGCCCGTCCCGGTATCCCGGATTTTTCGGTTGCGGACGCTTTCGTCTGGGCGCCTGATCCAGGTGAACTGCTACCGGTTCAAAAGGTCAATCGCGTCGATATCACGTTGCTTTGTGCGGTTTCCCATGTGCGTGATCTTCTTCTCGACAATACGCGCCGGTTTGCGAAGGGATTACCTGCAAACAACGCGTTGCTGTGGGGCGCCAGAGGCATGGGCAAATCCTCACTGGTCAAGGCTGCCCATGCAGCGATCGCCGTCGAAAACGCTTCCGCCGGCTTGAAACTCATTGAAATTCATCGAGAAGACATCGAGTCGCTGCCCAAACTCATGAACCTTATCCGGGACGTTTCCTGCAGGTTCATCGTCTTTTGCGACGACCTGAGTTTCGACAATGACGATACCTCGTACAAGTCGCTCAAAGCCGTTCTTGAGGGCGGGATCGAGGGTCGGCCTGACAACGTCATTTTCTATGCCACTTCGAACCGCCGTCACCTTCTGCCAAGGGACATGATCGAGAACGAACGCTCGACAGCAATAAACCCCGCAGAAGCCGTTGAAGAAAAGGTTTCGCTGTCGGACCGGTTCGGGCTTTGGCTCGGATTTCACAAGTGCAGCCAGGACGACTACCTGGATATGGTGCGCGGCTATGCCGCACACTTTGACCTGAAGATCGAAGCAGACGAATTGCGGGCAAAAGCGCTGGAATGGGCGACGACGCGCGGCAGCCGGTCGGGCCGTGTCGCCTTTCAGTTCATTCAGGATCTGGCCGGCAGGCTCGGCAAGACGATTTCCTGAAATGACAAAGCCCGGCGCAAGGGCCGGGCTGATTGACAAGATTCACGGTTTTGGCCACGGACTGCCTTTTCTCATCCGGCGGATCGCAAGGTCCCACCGGATACGAGAATTGTCAGCGTCAGCGTCGCGGCAGGTATTTCAGCGGATCGACGGGCTTGTTGCCCTGGCGCAGTTCGAAATGCAGCTGCGGCTGGTTGACTGACCCAGTCGCGCCCGCCAGCGCAACCACGTCGCCGCGGCGGATCGTATCGCCCCGCTTGACCTTCAACTCGCTGTTATGTGCATAGGCAGAGACCCAGCCGTCATTGTGACGAACGAGGATCAGGTTACCGTAGCCCTTCAGTTCGTTGCCTGAATAGATCACAGAGCCGTCGTCAGCAGCATGAACAGGTGTTCCTTCAGGAACAGCAAGATTCACACCCTCGTTCTTGCCACCACCCGGCTTCGCGCCGAAGTCGGAGATGATACGGCCACGAACAGGCCACCGGAACTTGGCATCCGCGCTATCGTCTTCCTGAACCTTGGCAACGACCTTGCGTCTTGATCGGTTCTGTGGGCCGGGCTTCCTGCGTCAGAGCCGGCTGTGGCAGCTTGGTTTTCTCTACCGTTCCCGACGGTGCCGCAGCAACGGGCTGCGAGCCCGCGGACGAAGTCTCTGGCTGACGGCGCGGTGTCGGCACGCTCGAGGAAGACGATCCAGACGAAATGGAAGCTGTCGTCAGATTCTGATCGGATCCACCAGGCTTGCGCCTCGGCAAGGTGCTGACGCGGACAACGTCGACCTTACCCTGGCTGATATCTGCAAAGGTCGGCTGCTGACCGTTCTTCTGATCAGGCCTCGGCATCGTCCCGACAGACGTCGGCACGGAGCCAGTGACAACATTATCGCTTCGTCCAGCTGTCGGCAGTTTGACCTTGCCGCTTTCGCCTTCAGTCGTGCTCGTTGAACCGTTTCGTTCAGCGTATACGTAAGTCGGGATGATGACGCTCTGGCCCGGCTGTACCTTTGCCGGGTCGTCGATGCCATTGACAGCAACAATAGCCTGAATCGGAACACCATACCGGCGTGCCATGGAATTGATGGAATCACCCTGACGCATTTGCACCCGGGTTCCGCCGGCAGATGTCCACCCTTTCCAGCTCCTCACATTCCCGGACGATGCCACCGCTTCAGGTGCGGGCTGTGTCGCAACTGGTGCTGCGCGGACAGGTGCAGGACGCTGAGCCGTCGTCACCGGCGCGGCAACGGCGCAGACTGGACAGATGGCGCTCTGTTCGGGATGGACCCCGTCGTCACCGGCTGGGATGAACTCTGTGGAAGCCCTGCGGCGGTCCCTCCAGGCCCATTCACGATATCCTGGTATGTCGCTGCTTCTGGCCGCCGTTGAGAATATCCCGCTGATTCTGGGTATTGCCCGTATAATAGGGTGGTTCACCAAATCGCTCGACCGCGCTGGAACATCCCGCGAGAGCAACGGCAACCAGCGACACTGTCGCTACCTTGCCCATCAGATCCCTGCGGAGGGTACGCTTCCGCTTCATCATCGCCTTAACTCTAACCGCTGACTGTGGCTGTTATGGTTAAGAGTAGACGGCAGTAAGGTTTATAAAGGCTAAAGACGGTTGACGCTTTCGCTGAAAAACAACGATTTCTCAGTATTGAAGCAAACCAGAAAGCCAGCAATCGCGCCGATTATAGTAAATTTGAACAGGCAAGTGGTCGAGCAAGCTCAACGAATGCATGGGGCCAAGAATCGGCATGAAACACCGTTCTAGAGCTTCTTGGCGATTCCCGGCTGCAACATGACCGTCCGCACCATCATCAGCGTTTCCGCAGTCACAACACTCTCGGTTTTCTGGAACTTGATCAACGGCTGGGCCTTTTTTGCCTGACCGACCGGCGCGATCAGGATGCCTCCCGGTTTCAGCTGCTGCAGCCAAGGGTCTGGCACTTCTTCCACTGCCGCGTTGACGACAATCCTGTCGTAGGGGCCTTTCTGGCGAAACTCGCTCAAACCGTCGGCCTGCCGGGCTTTCACGTTCGTCAGTTTGAGCGCCTCAAAACGACGTGTTGCCAGATCCGTCAAGGTGGCGAACCTGTCGAGCGTTTCCACCTGGGCGGCGAGATGGGACATAACGGCTGCCTGATAGCCGGAACCGGTCCCTATCTCCAGAACCACGTGACTGGAGTCGATTGCTAGCGCCTGTACTGTGAAGGCAACGATTGAAGGTGCTGAAACGATCTGCCCGCATTCGATCGGCAGCATTGCGTCTTCATAGGCAAGACTGTGATGCGTGCGGACAGGAAAAGGCGCCGGGGGACGCGTTCAATTGCAGCCAGTACGTCCCTCGCCCCGACACCGCGCTGTCGCAGTGCCAGAACCAATGCAGCGCGGGCTTCCGCTTCATCCGGCAAAGCGGACGCCATCGTCCTGTTTTCCTTGCCGGGCAATTGACCGGCCATGAACCGTTCCCCCTCAGGGTTTACCCCAAAGCCTCCGCCAAGTGTGTCACAAGGTCGTGGGCTGTCAGATCTATGCGTAGCGGCGAAACGGAAACATATCCATCCGCAATTGCTTGCAGATCGGAATTATCAAGTACGGATTTGCCGCGATCCTGAAAACGCAGCCAGTAATAGGGATAACCACGCCCGTCCGAACGCTCGTCGATGGACAGTCCGCTTTGTTCATGGTGCCCCTGTACGGTAACCTTGATCCCCTTCACGTCCTTGGCGTCACAGGCCGGAAAGTTGACATTCAACAACGTATATTGCGGAAGTTCGAAATCGATCAGCCTGCGGAAGAGCGCTGGTGCGTGGGCTTCAGCGGTCGAATAGTCCGGCTCGGCACGCACATCCCAGTTGTAAGCCTGGGAAACGGCGATCGACCTGATCCCGAGGATGGCACCTTCCATCGCTCCGGCAACGGTTCCGGAATAGGTCACGTCTTCAGCGAGGTTCTGGCCCCTGTTAATTCCCGACAGCACTAGATCCGGCAAACCGGGAAGCACCTTGCGCACGCCCATGATCACACAATCGGTTGGTGTCCCTTTCAAGGCGTAGTGCCGGTCATCGAGCTTACGAAGGCGCAGCGGGTCGCTCAGTGTCAGGGAATGGGCAACACCACTCTGGTCGGTTTCAGGAGCGATTACCCAGACATCGTCGGAAAGTGTCCTGGCAATGTTTTCCAGAACCGTCAGCCCAGGAGACTGAATTCCGTCGTCATTAGTGATGAGGATACGCATCTCGATCTTTGCTCCGTTTCCCACGAGCTCTTCTGATATCAGGTCCGAAGAGGCCCAAATGAAGATGGACGGCAAACTTGCGCGGTTGCGTCCATTGCAATCAAAATTCCAGCGGTATGCTGCGACTGAACGCCGGCGCTCACGATCCAGGCAATGCCGATCAGGCCGCCGTTCTCGCCGGTCCCGCTCAGCCGATCTTTTCCAGACCACCCATGTAAGGTCGCAGACGTCGGGAACGGTGATGGTGCCATCGCCATTTTGATAGTTTTCCAAAACGGCAATCAATGCCCGCCCAACTGCGATACCCGATCCGTTGAGGGTGTGCACGTGGAGCGGTTGTTTTGAGTCAGTGGGCCGGAACCTTGCATTCATGCGGCGCGCCTGAAAGTCGCCGCAAACGGAACAGGACGAAATCTCGCGGTAGGTATCCTGTCCGGGCAACCAGACCTCGATGTCGTAGGTCTTGCGTGCACCAAAGCCCATGTCGCCGCTGCACAAGGTCATCACCCGGTAATGCAGGCCGAGTTTCTGCAGAACTTTCTCCGCGCAGCCCAACATGCGTTCCAGCTCGTCAAGCGAGTCTTCCGGCTTGGTAACGGAAACGAGTTCGCATTTCTGGAACTGATGCTGGCGCAGCATACCACGCGTATCACGCCCGGCAGACCCGGCCTCGGACCGGAAACAATAGGTGAGCGCAGTCACACGAAGCGGCAGTTGATCTTCTGGGAGGATCTCACCGGCAACCAGATTGGTCAGCGGTATTTCGGCCGTCGGGATCAGGTAGTGATCCGTGGTGGTCTTGAAGAGATCTTCCTCGAATTTCGGCAGCTGACCGGTCCCGTAGAGCGGATCGCTATGAACCAGAAGCGGCGGCGAAACCTCTGTGTAGCCGTTTTCCTGGGTGTGCAGGTCAATCATGAACTGGCCAAGAGCGCGTTCCAGCCGTGCAATCTGACCCTTGAGGATCACAAAGCGCGAACCAGACAGTTTGGCCGCTGCGGCAAAGTCCATGCCGCCGAGGTCTTCGCCCAGCTCATAGTGTTCTTTCGGAGCTTCATTGAACGTGAAGACCGGTTTTCACCGTGCGTCTTCAGAAGCACATTGCCGGCTTCATCCTCGCCCACAGGAACATCGTCATGCGGCAGATTGGGGATGACGGCCATGGCCGCTTCCAGATCGGCAATGAGCTTACGCTCTTCTTCTTCACCCGACTGAATGAAAGCCTTGATCTGTGCGACTTCGTCAATCAGCTCTTGCGCACGCGCGTCATCGCCCGAGCCCTTGGCCTTGCCGATTTCCTTGGAGGCGGCGTTGCGCCGTTCCTGGGCTTCCTGAAGTTTGGTGATATGGGAGCGGCGGGAATCGTCCAGTGCGATCAGCTTGGCTGCGGAAGCTTCATAACCCCGTTTTGCCAAAGCCTGGTCAAAGGCGACTGCGTTTTCCCGTATCCATCTAATATCAAACATCTTCGCTTCCCGAACGACGGTCGTTTCAATCAATTCCGTCTGTCAATCCGGGAAGCGCAGCGTTCAAAGCATCAAGCGGCCGCATCCTCGGCTTCGCGTTGAGCCTCCCTTTCGGCACGCTGGCGTTCCACCAGTTTGACGGACAGAATGGAGACTTCGTAGAGAAGCAGCGTAGGCAGCGCAAGACCGATCTGCGAGATCGGGTCGGGTGGTGTCAAAATTGCAGCAGCAGCAAAGGCACCAACAATCGCATATTTGCGTTTTGGCGAAGCGTATCGGAGCTCACCAAGCCAGCCCTGCCGAGCAAGGTCAGCACCACCGGCAACTGGAACACCAGGCCGAAGGCGAAGATCAGGATCATGATCAGGCCAGGTATTCACTCACCTTGGCAAGATGCTGAATGGCAACCTTACCGGTGGCCGCAGCCTGTTCCTGAGACAGGAAGAAGCCCATGGCCATGGGCATGACCAGGAAATAGACGAGACAGGCGCCGATCAGGAACAGAACAGGCGTTGCGACCAGAAACGGCAGGAACGCGCCACGCTCATGCTTGTAGAGCCCGGGCGCCACGAACATGTAGATCTGGCTGGCCACGACAGGAAATGCCAGAAAAAGCGCGCCGAAAAGCGCGAGCTTCAACTGGGTGAAAAACCATTCCTGCGGCGCGGTGAAGATCATCTCCACCGGGTGGCCCTCTCCTGCAGCGCGCAGGTAAGGCACAGTCAGGATGTTGTAGATATCCGTGGCGAAATAAAAGCAGATAACGAACATCACGAGGATCGCACCGATCGACCACATAAGTCGTTGGCGCAGTTCGATCAGATGTTCGATCAGTGGCGCCTTTGAGGCGTCGATTTCGTCCTGGCTCATGCCTTTACATCTTCCGTCACCGGCGCGGTTTTCGGCTTTGCCTCGGTTTCAGCCTGGGCTGTTTCCGTAGGAGGCACCTTGTCCGCATTTGCGCTGTCTGCCGGCGGCGACGCCGGTTCGCTGGCTGCCACTTTTGGCTTGTCGGCTTTCTTGGTCGCGTCTTCTTCGATGGATTTTTTCAAATCACCCAACGGATTGAAGTTGGCGGCCGATTCGACCTGCTTCTTCATGTCAGCGATATCGGCCTGTTGTTCGGCCTCACGCAGCGCGTCGTTGAAGGTCGACTGGAACTCACGCGAAAGCTTTCGCATCTTCCCAATCGTCTGGCCAAGTGTGCGCAGCATGCGCGGCAAATCCTTTGGCCCCACGACGATGATCGCCACACAGGCGATCACCAATAGTTCGGTCCACCCGATATCGAACATGAGATGTATCGTCCTTAAGGAGACGCGTGCAGATTGAGATCAGCTCGCTTTGGTCTGATCTTCGGCGTTCACGGACGATGCCGTTTCGCTGCTCTTGTGGTCGATGGTCTTCGGAGAGTCGGCTACGTCGTCTTCGGCCATGCCCTTCTTGAAGCTTTTGATTCCCTTTGCAACATCACCCATGAGATCGGAAATCTTGCCACGTCCGAACAGCAGAACAACGACCACTGCGATGATCAAGATCTGCCAAATACTAATGCCCATACGCCAAACTCCTGATAATCGGCTTTAAAAGCCCTTAGGCCCTTCTTACAAAAACGGCCCACTCCCTGCAACATGCCAGTCTATTTGATTTCGATCACTTAGACGGAATGATAAGTTGCCCTCCCCTTAGACTTGGGAAGGTGAACGCGGAAAAACAAGCACGTCTTTCGGATCAGTCGTAACGGCAACGTCCATTCCACGCTCCCAGGGACTGCCCGCACGAACCCTTGCCTGAAGGGGATGATTGAGCCCGTCTATTGCAATAGACAACAAATCGACCTCGCCGACGAATCGTTTCGAACGAATTCTGCCGGGAACACCGCACAATCCGGCATTGTTCAAAACAACGCCTTGTGGCCGAACGCAAACATCAACCTTCTGCCCCGGCGACAAACCCTCCGATGACAAGACGCCGACCGGCGTTTCGACACCTGCCGGGGTCACAACACCTTCCAACTGGTTTAGTTCCGAAAAGAACCTGGCGGCAAACAGGTCGACGGGCGCCTTGTAGAGGTCTGCGGCCGTGCCGTGCTGAACCAGGCGGCCCTGGCGCATCAGTGCGATTTTGTCGCCCATGCGCATGGCTTCTTCCGGATCGTGGGTCACAATGATGCAGGTGGCGCGCGTTTCGCGAATAACCGCGAGCGTTTCATCGCGCACATTGTCACGAAGACGTTTGTCGAGCCCCGAGAATGGTTCGTCCATAAGGAGAATGCCGGGCCTGGGAACCAGTGCACGGGCCAACGCGACACGCTGCTGTTCACCACCGGAAAGTGCGTGAGGATAGTCGGCTGCATAGTCCGCCAGACCGACGCGGCCGAGAGCACTCAGGGCGGCGGTCTGGGCTTCCCGCCTTGGCATGTTGGTCAGGCCGAACATTACATTCGCCAGAATGCTCATATGCGGAAAAAGCGCGTAATCCTGGAACATCAGGCCGACACCGCGCTTTTCGGGAGGCTGAAACAGTTCATCGCCGGCAATTTCCCGGCCGTTGATCAGCACTCTGCCCTTGCTCTGACGCTCAACGCCTGCGGCAATACGCATCAATGTGGTCTTGCCGCAGCCGGAATGACCAAGCAGACAAAGGATCTCGCCTGGTGCGATGGACAGGCTCAGGTCCTGAACCGATGTCACGCCATCATAATCGTGAGACACATTCTCAAAGACGAGACCTGCGGCGATGGTTGCACCGGCTGTTCCGGGCGCACCCCAGCTCAGCGTATGGCCATTGCCATTGTTTGAAGTCGGCTTTTTGCGATCGGGCATCAGGATCCGGCGGTCTCGTCCGCGTCATCATCGTCAAACAGAGACCCGTCTTCTAGTGGATCCTCATCTTCCGTCAATGCGATATCGTCATTGGGTGTCGGCACAAGGAACGAGGCCGGCACGGCGCTGTCCAGAAGCCCAGCTCCCTTCAGCTCCTCAAGTCCCGGCAAGTCTCGGACATTCTCCAGACCGAAGTGGATCAGGAAATGATCGGTGGTTCCGTAGGTGACCGGACGGCCGGGAGTTCTGCGGCGTCCACGCATTCGTATCCATGTCGTTTCAAGCAGAACATCAAGTGTTCCCTTGGACGTGGAAACGCCTCGAATTTCCTCAATCTCGGCGCGCGTGACCGGCTGATGATAGGCGATGATCGCAAGCGTCTCGAGTGCTGCGCGCGACAATTTGCGCTGCTCTTCGACGTTCCGGTGCATCAGGTAGGCGAGATCCTCAGCCGTTCGGAAGCACCATTTCCCCGCGACCCTCACCAGATTGACGCCTCTCGAGGCATAGGTGTTCTGCAACTCCTCGAGAAGGGCCAGCACATCCGTGCCTTCTGGCAGACGTAGTGTCAGCTCTTCAAGCGACAGCGGTTCGGACGAGGCGAACAGCAACGCTTCGACCATGCGAAGGCCAGCCGGATCCAGAGGCTTAGATGGAGCGGTTTCCTCGTCGTTTTCCAACTGCAGAAGATCGAAATCAGACGCATGATCCGGCTCCTTCATGACTGCACGGATATAAACCGGCGAAAAAGGTTCGCCCTGCCGGATTTCGACCTGTCCTTCGCGCACCATCTCGAGACTGGCGCTGAAGGTGCTTGCGACAATCGTCGCCCAATCCTTGTTGTCGTAGAGATAATCGCGCAGATAGGCATTCATTGGGGCCCATTCACCGACACGGCCCACCAGTTTGGTGAGCAGTTCGCGCGCTTCCTGCAGCGACCATACCGTCCTGCGCAACACACGGACGGAGGTTACGGATTGCCTTTGGCGCTGCGTGGCATACGCAGACAGCAGATCGTAGATGGAAGCGTCCCAGATACTCTTGTGTTGCACCGACATGGTTTCAGGTTCACCACGATGGAACACGTCCCGCCCCTGTCTGTTGCGGGTCAGGAGTTTTTCGGAAACCTCCCGCATAGCCTCCAGACGCCGCAAACGGAAAGCGAGAGCCGCGGCAAGTTCCTCACCTGTCGGTTCGTCCTCATTCTTCTGCTCAGGCAGCAACAGTTTGGACTTCAGGAAGGCAAGCCATGCAGCCATGACCAGATAGTCCGCGGCCAGCTCCAGCCTCATCCTGCGGGCTTCGGCCACGAATTCCAGGTATTGTTCGACGAGTTCGAGAATGGAAATACGCGCAAGATCTACCTTTTGCGTTCGCGCCAGGCCTAACAGGAGGTCGAGCGGGCCTTCGAAACCTTCCACATCGACAACAAGCTGCGGATCGGAACTCGCACGCTCCTCGGGAGTGCTGACAGAACTGAGAAGATCGTAGGAACCATCCTGCTGTCTCTTCGAGCTGTTTTCCATTTCCGCCATTGCCGCTCCGGTCAAACGCCCTGCCAGCCGGTCAAGGAGTGAAACTCATCAAAGGCCGCAAGCCTGTCAAATTCCGGATCGGGAACCTGGAAACCGCTCAAGGCCGTCTCGCAACGCCGCCTGGCTTCACCCGAAAGCTCGGGCACCACCTTCGCGACTGCAATCATTTCATCCATATCACCATTGCAGTGCAAAACGATGTCGCACCCTGCCTCGATGATCTTGCCGGACCGATCCTCAAAACTGCCTCCGAGCGCCTTCATGGAAATGTCGTCGCTCATCAGACAGCCGTCGAAGCCGATTTCACCCCTGATGATTTCCTGAATGACTTTCGCGCTCTGCGTCCCAGCTGTATTCGGATCGATCCCCTCGTACACAATATGGGCTGTCATCCCCAATGACACGTGAGAAAGGGCCTTGAAGGGCCGGAAATCCACGCTTTCCAAAGAAGAAATGGCCGCATTGACACGCGGCAGCTCCAAATGACTGTCGACACGTGCGCGTCCGTGGCCCGGAATATGTTTGATCACGGGCAACACGCCACCCGCCAAAGCACCTTCCGCCATCGCCTTGCCGAGTATTGCAACGACTTCCGGATCCTGTGAAATCGCCCTGTCTCCGATAGCATCGACAGTTTCAGGGAACCTGACATCCAGACAAGGCAGGCAATCGACCGTTATGCCGACCTGGTAGAGATCATCTGCAATCAGCCGCCCGGCAAGCCAGGCAACTCTTTGTCCTGCTGCAGCGTCCCGGTCGTACAGATCACCGTATGCCTTCGGTGCCGGATACTTTGGCCAATGAGGTGGCTTCAACCGTTGCACCCGGCCACCTTCCTGATCCACCAGAACGGGTGCATCGCTCCGGCCTACAGCTTCCCGAAAAGTCGACGTGAGTATCCTGACCTGTTCAGGCGTTTCGATGTTGCGCGCGAACAGGATCAGTCCCCAAGGGTCTTCCTGCCGGAAAAAGTCGATTTCGGAACTTGTCAGGGTCGGTCCGGCACACCCGGATACAAAGGCTTTGGTCATTGATCCGGCTTAGCCGCAGCGCCGGGAGCCGTCAAGAATGCAAGTGCTGCCTCTTGCACCCTTGTCACTATCTTGCAATCTAGACGACCTTCGTCCCAGATCTGATTGGAGCCCCCATGCGCGCGCGTCTCGACATTCCTGCCGGCACCCTGCACCGTTTTTCCCATAGATCTGAAATCCTTGGACGAAACCGGCTGGGAGACACGGCAACGCGCGAGATCCACGTCTATACCCCGTATGGGCATGACGGCAGCGGCTTGCCGCTTCTGGTGGATATCGTCGGATTTACCGCCGGCGGCCCGGCCCACACGAACTGGAAGAATTTCGGTGAGAACGTACCGGAGCGGCTCGACCGGCTCATCCATGACGGTCGCCATGCCACCTGTTGCAGTCGCCTTTTCCCGACTGTTTCACGCGTCTTGGCGGGAACCAGTACATCGACAGCGACGCAATGGGGCCCTGGGCAACCTGGCTGACAACCGAAATGCTGGAAGATGTTGAAAATCGCTTCAAGTGCGGCGGCACCGGCAAGCGCGGTATCTTCGGAAAATCCTCAGGCGGCTACGGCGCGATCATTCACGCGATGAAACACTCAGACGTCTGGTCTGCCGCCGCCTGCCATTCCGGTGACATGGCGTTTGAACTTTGTTACCTGCCCGAAATGCCAAGCGCATTGAGGCAATTGCAAAGCGGCTCAATCGAAGCTTTCGTCCGGGATTTTGAAAAGGGTCCGAAATATCCGGGCAACTCACTTCATGACCTGATGACCTTTGCCATGGCTGCAACCTACGATCCGGATCCCGATCCGGAGGTCTTTTGCGGCATCCGTCTGCCTGTCGATCCGGAAACATGCGAACTCATTGAAGAACGCTGGAACGCCTGGCTGAAGTGGGACCCTGTGCACATCGTAGGTGATCACATCGATGCCCTGAAATCCTTGAAGGGACTTTGGATCGAATGCGGTGATGTCGATCAATACAACCTGGTCTATGGTGCGCGCCGCCTGCACAGGAAACTGAGCGAAGCCAGCGTTGACCACGTCTATCAGGAATTCAGCGACAATCATTCCTCAGTGGACTACCGGCTGGATGAAAGCCTACCGTTTCTGGCAGAAAAGCTCAGTCATTGACCTTTGGCGCCAGGCATCTCAGGAAGCCTGGCGGAACTTTCTGAAAGGGTTCGGCAGGGTCAGAATAGCACCTCCCGCCACAATCAGAACGGCCCCAAAGACAGCAACGCGAGTGGGAATTTCTCCCCAGACTGCAAAACCGAAAACAGCCGACATCACCACTGTGCCGTAGTACACGGGGGCAAGTGTTGCCGCCCCTGCTCTTCTGTAGGCAGAAATATTCATGGACTGGCCGACAATTGCCAGTGGGCCCATCCAGGCAAAAATCAGCAGATCGCTCCAGGATACTCCCTCTTTGACGATAAGCCAAAGGACCGGCCCGCTCAACAACACCGCGGCAAAGACATTGACATATGCCAGGATGGTGACGGTGTCCTCGCGCTGGGCAATATAGCGCATGATCAGGGCTTCACAGGCCATGAACACGGCGCCAATGAGCGCTGACATGACGCCAGCAACGCAAGCTCGTCATAACCCGCAGCACTTTCCGCAGACCGGACCACGAGATATGCACCTGCAGCGCACAACACACCTGCGACCCAATGACGACCGTGATCACCTCCTTGAGAATAAGACCAGCCAAGATGATGGCGATGATACCTTTTGTGAGCCTATTGCGGTTGCGTCCGCCAAGGGCAGAACGCTGGCGGCGTAGATGGAGCAGGCAAGTCCGCCAACACCACAAAACGCTCGCATGAGGTGCAATTTCCAGAGCGGGCTGACACGTGTGAACACCGGAACACGCTTGACGGCCGCAACACTCACGATCGTTGCAGCTCCCCCAATGAACCGAAGCCAAACCAGCACAGCAACCGGCAACATACCTCCAGACAGTTTGCCTGCGGCAAATATCGGTGTGAAAGCAGCCATGCCGGCAAGTGCAAGCAACAGGGCGAGCAACGTGTTATCCGGGCGGTGATAGACGGAGTTCTCTGACATTCAACGGTTCCAGGTAATTTCGAGAGAGTCTTATCACTGGTCCGGCAGCCAAATCAGTCGTGAAAACCCCATAACGGGTATGCGTATACGCATCACGTTGCTCCTCGCCTTGTATATTGGTATAACCTGCCCATGAACTGGATGATCTGAAACTGGTTGATGCGGCTGCCCGCATGCGCTCTCTCTCCGGGGCGGCTAAGGCACTGGACATCAGCCAACCGCAACTTAGCCGCGCCTGAAGAGCTTTGAAGACCGGATAGGCGCAAGACTGTTCGACCGCACGCCGACAGGACTGAAACCGACGGATGCCGGGCTGCGGCTGATCCCACTTGCAGATGACATGCGCAAGAAGGCAGAGGCGGCTGCACGGATCCTGCCCGATCTGTCCGGATCGGCACTGAAGGTTGTTCGTGTCGCCGTGGACGAAGTTCGTGCGCGGGTTCTGACTGACCGGTTTGAATTGCTGACGGGCCTGCTCGACGGTGTTGAGCTTGAACTGATATCAAGCCACCAGCATGTCAATCACCAGTCACGCAGTATTGAGCTGCAGATCCGCAATTGCCTTCCGGAAACCGACACGTTGATTGCACGGAAAATCGGTGAGTTGGCCTACGCGGTTTACGGTTCGGCCGATTACGTCGCAAAACACCCTGCTTCCAGAACACCGGACCGTTACAAACTCTGTACATGGCTTGGCTTTGCTCCAGACGACCTCTGGTATCCCTCGCAGATGCGCTGGCTGGAAACCCGGCTGGCTCAGATGCCGAAACTGCGTTCCAATACCATGACGACTCTCATGAACATGACCGCATCCGGAGCCGGATTGTGTCTCTTGCCGGTTTTCATGGGCGACAGTAACCGTGAGCTCGTCAGATTGACTGAGCCGCTTGCGGAACTCACGAACGTCGAACACATCATCGTTCACCGGGACTTGCGCCGGGAACCCGCCGTGCGTCAGGCCATGGATGCCATCGCCGAGGTCTTCCGTCACATGGGACCGCAGTTGCGCGGCAGCTCGTTGAACGAGCCCGTCGCAGCAGCAGAATAAAACGGCCGGGAATACCCCGACCGTCTCACTTACGCTTTTCGATTGTATAGTCCGTCGTCAGGGCTGTCTGCGAACGAAGCAGTCGCCACCGGCTGCCTGGAGGCTTTCGCACAAGCTTATTGCTTCATCGCGCGACCCGGTCGGGATCCGCGCCCTGTAGAACACACCCCTGTCTTCAACGGTCGCTGCAACGATCACTGCGTTCCGGTTACCCAATACAGCAGGGAACCGCCGTTGCAGTCCTGAGTATGCGTCGCTTGCAGCAGCTTCAGAACGTTGAGACGTTACCTGAACGATATAGGTACCAGACGGGATGCTGCCGCCGGAGGTGCTGGCAACTGGCGCTGGAGCTGCGGGCGCAGTTGTTGCCGGGGCGGCAGGCTGTTGCGTCAGGTTAAGAGGACTATCGTTCTGCTGCGCCTGCACCGGCGTTGTTACGGCGGCTGGCGCACTGGCAACCTGAACAGGAGCATCCGGCTTCTTGCGAGGCACAACAGACGGCACCGGTGCAGCAGGTTCACTTGCAGCTGGCTCCGGTGCTACGTCAGCACCGGTTACGATTGCGGGTGTATCGGGTTGAGCCGGTTCCGGTGCAGTGGCTGACGGATCTGCAGGCGCGACGTCCGCACCGGTCACGACGGGCGACGTGGAAACAACCCGCGAACCGTTTTCGCCGGAAGCCGCATCAGGCTCTGCAGGAACCGCCGGCTGAGGCTGCGCCGGTGTCGCTACGGCAGGTTCTTCACCTTCAGGAATGATGGTTCCGTCCGGTCGCACGACCACAGTCCTTACCCGTTTCGGAGTTCCGGGAACGAGATCGGCGTCGCCATTGGTGCCTGCAGGTGCCGGCGGCAACTCTGCGGGTTGCGGAGATTCTGTCGGGATAAGCCTGTCTGGTCCGGCTACACCAGTGCCGTCGACCCGATCATAAATAAGCTTGCCGGCCTGATCGTTTGCCGAAGCCTGGCTCTGCTCCGGATATACCTTGAGCGGCTCCTGCAGACCGCTGATGACCGGTGGTGGACCACTGGGTACAGGAACGGCGTCGCTATCGAACAGAAAGAAGCTTGCGCCGCCCAGGACAGCAACGCCAAGCACTCCAGCTGCAACGAACAAGCCTTTCCGGGATTTTTCGCCCGCATGCGGTATCGCGTTGCGTTCGGCTGCCGAGTGGGGCGGCAGGACACCAGCACCGGTAAGGCTTGGATCGCTTTCCTGCATTGCCCGTGCAACCGCATCAAGATCATAGCCTTCCGGCGGTGGCGGCGTTTCGTCGTCTTCCGATTGAGGAACCGCTGCAGCTGCAGCAGGCCAAGCCATATCGTCCAGGTCCGGCTCTGTTGATGGAGTGTCCTGCGACGATGGGGTCGATCGAGCCACCAACAGGCTTCCGAGACGTTGGAGCCGGGAAGTCAAGATCGGCAAAAAGGGCGTCAATGCCGGCATCAAGATCATAGCCTTCCGGCGGTGGCGGCGTTTCGTCGTCTTCCGATTGAGGAACCGCTGCAGCTGCAGCAGGCCAAGCCATATCGTCCAGGTCC
>LZQR01000107.1_pt1 | contig 22672 bp, 33 predicted proteins | sample 768601 | NCBI WGS metagenome assembly LZQR01 (sample SAMN05207299, study PRJNA324521) | oil field metagenome | isolation source: sample BH-FW-24 from oil reservoir | place: India: Bombay High | collected 2015-12-04
GAATCCAATATCGAACTCGGCAGTGCTTACTTGAGTTATTTAAGTGACAAATACAACGGCAGTCGCGTTTTGGCAACGGCGGCTTACAACGCCGGACCGGTCGGCGCCGTCGGCTTGATGCAACTCATGCCGAAACCGCACGCTACATCGGGCGAAAAATCGGGCTGAAAAAACGTCAATACACCCGCCTCACCATCCCTGAATCCAATATCGAACTCGGCAGTGCTTACTTGAGTTATTTAAGTGACAAATACAACGGCAGTCGCGTTTTGGCAACGGCGGCTTACAACGCCGGACCGACACGAGTCGACCAATGGATTCCGCAAGACAAGGTGCTTTCCGCCGACCAATGGATTGAGACCATTCCGTTTTCCGAAACCCGCGCCTACGTCAAAGCGGTGCTGGAATACACCACCATCTTCAAATCGATGCTGAATAAGAAATATGACCGTCTGGAAAATTTCATGCATCCGATCGGACACCACAAAACCCTGTCGCAAACCGATGGCCGCAACGCGCCAAATTCTTGATTCCAAAAATCTAATGAGAAATTCGAGATAAAAAAAAGCCTCAGGGACAAACTGAGGCTTTAAATACATTATTTCTTTTTAATAACAAGAAATAATCAGAGGAGGATACTCATGAAGAAACATGAATGACTCCATCTTATTAGAAAAAACTTATATTGTCAAACCCTAATATCAAAAAAGTTTAAAAATAACAGCGACTTATTTCCATATTTTAAAATGGTTATAAGCCAACGCTAAGCGTTTGATTCCGTTAAACTCTTCGCCAACTGGTGCCTTGCGGACTATCCAGCAACTCGACACCCTGCTCCAACAACTGGTCACGAATCTCGTCGGACCGTGCAAAATTTTTCGCTTGTCGCGCCTCGGCACGTTCCTGAATTAATTGTTCAATGACTTCATCGGTCAAAGCCGAATCAGACGGCTGCGATTTGAAAAAGGCTTCCGGCGTCATTTCCAATAAGCCCAAACGGTTTGCCAATTGTTTCAACAAAACGGCCAGGCCTGGTGATTTCTGTTTATTGACCTCTTTTGCCAATTCAAACAACACCGCTAAGGCTTGCGGGGTATTGAAATCATCGTTCATCGCCTCGACAAACTCATCGGTGAAACTCGTTGAAGTTTCCGCGTCTCCAGCCAGTTCAACTGCTTCCAATGCCGAGTACAACCGCCCGACGCTGGCTTTGGCCACATTCAGGTTCTCTTCGGAATAATTCACCGGGCTACGGTAATGGCTCGCCAGCAGAAAGTAACGAATCACTTCCGGATGGTATTGTTTCAAGACTTCGCGAATGGTGAAGAAGTTGCCCAGCGACTTCGACATTTTTCATCATCGATGCGCACGAAGCCACAGTGCATCCAGGTATTCACATAGTGTTCGCCGGTTGCGCATTCCGACTGGGCGATTTCGTTTTCATGGTGCGGGAAGCTTAAATCCAATCCGCCGCCGTGAATGTCGAAATGGTTCCCCAAACATTTGGTGGACATGGCGGAACACTCGATGTGCCAACCCGGACGCCCCTCACCCCACGGAGATTGCCAGGCCGGTTCGTTTTCTTTCGACGCTTTCCACAGCACGAAATCCAACGGGTCTTTTTTAAAGGAATTCACCTCAATTCGCGCACCGGAATCCAGTTCGTCGATGTGCTTACCGGACAGGCGACCATAATCCTCATCCGCCTTCACATGGAAATACACATCACCGTTTTCCGCCGGATAAGCGTAACCCTTATCGACCAGGTTGGTGATCATCTGCTCGATGTCCTGCATATGCTCAGTGGCTTTCGGCTCCATATCCGGACGCAGCACATTCAGCGCTTTTCATCTTCATGCATAGCGTCGATGAAACGCGCCGTCAATTCTTGAATCGGTTCTTTGTTTTCCAACGCACGCTGGATAATCTTATCGTCGATGTCGGTGATGTTACGCACATAGGTAACGTCATACCCCAGAGCGCGTAAGTGGCGTACCACCGTATCGAACACCACCATCACCCGTGCATGACCGACATGGCAATAGTCGTAAACCGTGACTCCACAGACATACAAACCCACTTGATTTTCATGAATGGGTTTAAAGACTTCTTTTTGTCGGGTTTCGGTATTGTAAATCTGTAATGCCACTATTTCTGACTCCATGTATCTCTTAGACCAACGGTTTTATTGAACACCAACGCGTCTCCGGCTTGGTTGTCACGGCAGAAATACCCTTCACGTTCAAACTGATACGCTTGTTCCGGCTCGGCGTCTTTCATGCCCGGCTCGACAAAACCGTTTTTCACCACCAATGACTCGGGGTTGATGACGGCTTCAAAATCGTCTTCCTTGGCCGGATTCGGTACCGAGAACAAACGGTCGTACAAACGGAACTCCGCCGGTAAGGCTTTGGAGGCTTCCACAAAGTGAATCACCCCTTTCACCTTACGACCATCCGCTGGGTTCTTGCCCAAAGTCTCCGGGTCGTAAGAACAATATACGGTAGTGATGTTTCCATCCGCATCGGTTTCGGCACGCAACCCTTTCACCACATAAGCGTTACGCAAACGCACTTCCTTGTCCAACGCCAGGCGTTGCCATTTTTGTTCGGCGCTTCTTCAATGAAATCGGCGCGGTCGATATACAGTTCTCGGCTGAAGGATATTTCGCGTTTGCCCATCGCTTCGTTCTGCGGATGCACGGGCGCTTGCAAAGCTTCCACTTCGCCTTCCGGGTAATTTTCGATAACCAGTTTAATCGGGTCAATCACGCCCATGGTGCGCGGTGCCACCACATTCAAATCGTCACGAATCGCCGCTTCCAGAATACCCATTTCCGTCATGCTATCGACCTTGGAAATCCCGATGCGTTCCGCGAAATCACGAACCGCCGCCGGCGTCACGCCTCGACGGCGCAAACCGGACAAGGTCGGCATACGCGGGTCATCCCACCCCGACACCAAACCGTCTTCCACCAATTGCATCAATTTCCGCTTGGACATGACGGTGTATTCCAGATTCAAACGCGAGAACTCATACTGGAACGGGCGGTCCGGCTTATTGAAATCGTCCAGATGTTCCAATAACCAATCGTAAATCCGGCGGTTGTCCTGGAATTCCAAGGTACACAGGGAATGCGTCACCCCTTCAATGCCGTCGGAAATACAGTGCGCGAAATCGTACATCGGGTAAATGCACCACTGGTCACCGGTTTGGTGATGGTGCGCATAACGGATACGGTACAGTGTCGGGTCGCGCATACACATGAACGATGACGCCATATCGATTTTGGCACGCAACACACATTCCCCTTCCTGGAATTCGCCGTTTTCATCTTAGCGAACAATTCCAGATTCTCCGCCACCGACGTATCGCGATACGGGCTGTCTTTCCCTGGCTCGGTCAAGGTGCCGCGGTATTCACGGGTTTGTTCGGCATTCAGGAAACACACATAGGCCAAGCCTTTCTCAATCAACTCCACCGCATAATCGTGGAACTTTTGAAAATAATTGGAGGAATAACGCGGTTCACCGGCCCATTGGAAGCCCAACCAGGTCACGTCTTCCTTAATGGCGTCCACATATTCGACGTCTTCTTTCGTCGGATTGGTATCGTCAAAACGCAGGTGACAGCCGCCCTGGTAATCTTCCGCCAACCCGAAGTTCAAACAAATCGATTTCGCATGCCCGATGTGCAGGTAACCGTTCGGCTCCGGCGGGAAACGCGTAATGACCGTTTCGTATTTGAGATTCGCCAAATCGTCATCGATGATGTTGCGAATGAAATTGGTGGGCTTATCAACAGCGGCGTTCGTGTTTTGACTCATGTCCAAAAAACCTATCGAAAAATATCAGAATAGTGGGTGCAAGTGCTGTCGCAGAACCGATTCAAGCTCACCCCGTGAGCGACTCGAATCGTTACGCCAACGCATACGTTTAGAATAACGCAACATTATAACACTAAAAAGACGCCGAAATACCCCATCTATACAGGAAATTGCCAATCGTCACCGGAGTGAAAACCGAGATAAAACTCGCCATCCTCCATCACGATTCGTACGCTTTTTTCATGAGTTTTGTAGGCTTTTTTCAATACTTGGCATGGTGATTTGCGCCATCCAAAAAGACCGGTCGTGTTAGAATGCTACCCCACAGTGAAACACTATTGAATGCAATGACATCCGGTCCGATATCAAACGGACGTTAAGCCGTGACAATCTTGGAGAACATCATGACAAAACGCGCTTTTATCTTTACGCTCTTTTTCAGCCTGCTGAGTTTTCAAGCCAGCGCCGCCGAGACCAACAAAGACACCAAAAACCCGGTGGTTCTGATTCAGACCAGTATGGGCGACATTGAAGCCGAACTGTACCCGGAGAAAGCGCCTGAGACCGTCAAAAACTTTTTGCTTTATGTTCATGAAGGTTTCTACGACGGTACTATTTTCCACCGCGTCATTTCCAATTTCATGATTCAGGGCGGCGGCTTCACGCCGGACATGCAGAAAAAACCGACCCATGCGCCGATTCAAAATGAAGCGGACAACGGCTTACGCAACCGCATCGGCACCTTAGCCATGGCCCGTACCAACGACCCGCATTCCGCAACGTCGCAATTCTTCATCAACGTCGCGCAAAACACCTTCCTGGACTTCCGTGAGAAAACCCCTCGCGCTTACGGTTATGCGGTTTTCGGACGCGTCATCAAAGGCATGCGCGTCGTCAATCAAATCCGTCAGGTGCAAACCGGTTTTAAAAACGGCATGGGCGACGTCCCCTTGCAGACCGTGGAAATCATTAAGGTCACGCAAATTCAATAAGCTTGCGTAATTTGCCAAATCGATAAAACCACCAGGCTGGTGGTTTTATCGATTGCATGCTTGAATGGGCACATCGCGTCCCCATTAAAGAATCCAAACAACACACAAACACCCGAATTCAAAAAATATCACCAAAGGAAATCACATGACACAAGTCACATTTCAAACCAATATGGGTAATATCACCGTCGAAGTCGACCACGAAAACGCACCGGTCGGCGCCGAAAATTTCGTGCATTACGCCATGGAAGGCTTTTACAACGGCACCATTTTTCACCGCATCATTCCTGGCTTCATGGTTCAGGGTGGCGGCATGTTACCGGGTATGGAAGAAAAACCGTCCGGTGAGCCGATTGAGAACGAAGCTGATAACGGCTTGAAAAACGTCCGCGGATCATTGTCTTATGCCCGCACCATGGACCCGCATTCCGCCACCACGCAATTTTTCATGAACCTGGTGGACAACGATTTCCTTGACCACAAATCGAAAGACATGCACGGCTGGGGTTATGCGGTATTCGGACGTATCGTGGAAGGTTTGGACGTCATTGATGAAATGGCCAAAGTCGAAACCACCACTCGCCGTGGCCACCAGGACGTACCGGTTGAGGACATCATCATCGAAAAACCCTCGTCAAAGAAACCGACTAATCGGGTAAAGCGATGGCTGATATGCCGCATACGTTAATTACCGCCGACGTACACTTGCAACCGGATGACACCCATCCGATCAACCAGGCGTTCTACCGCTTCCTGGACCAGGACGCGCCGAAAGCCGATGCGCTTTACATTATCGGCGATCTGTTCGAAATGTGGGTCGGCGACGACCACGGCCTTGAGCATTACGCCACGGTGATTCGTAAGTTCAAACACCTCACCGAACACGGTCTACCGATTTATCTGATGTACGGGAATCGGGATTTTCTGATGCGGCGGGCTTTTTTCGACGCCACCGGCATTCAGTTTTTGAAAGAACCGGCGTTGGTCAACCTCTACGGTTTGCCGATCTTAATGCTGCATGGGGATTCGCTCTGCACCGATGACAAAGCGTTTCAGCGGATGCGCATTCTGTTGCGCAATCGCCTAGTGACCTGGTTGTTTCTGAAATTGCCGGAGCACAAGCGCGTCGCCATTGGCGAAAACATGCGCGCCAACTCTCAGAAATACAACCTCAATAAAGCGGAAAACATTATGGACGTGAACGAAGCGGCGGTCAGAAAGCTGTTACAGCGTCACCCACAATGCCGTCACCTAGTGCACGGACACACCCACCGACCCTATTTACATCAAATCGAGCAAGAAGGCCAAGTCAAACATCGTTGGGTGTTGGGCGACTGGCGTCCGGAAACCGAAGTCCTCAAAGTCTGGTCTAACCAAACCCTTGAACTGGTCGCGCGCTAAGGCCTAGTGTCGTATCCTAAACTAGTCTAATTTCAGCAGTTTAAAGTGTACTTCGCCGTCTTCGGCCAAAGTAAAACGCACTTTGTCGTTCATGACGCCCTGCTCCATCTGATCGGCACAACTCCAGTTGATTTCCCACGGATAATGGTAATCCAGACGATAGAGGTTGTCTTTTTGATAAATGACGGCATCCAGCGCCATGCCGCCCATGTAATTGGCGAAATGACTGATGTGCGATAAGTCCTGAACTAGGTCATGCTCCAGTTCCGGCAAACGCTCCGACAAACGGGCGAGAATGGTTTCGTTGTGCTCTTCGCCGGGCGTCAACCCGGCCAATTCCGTGATGATAATCTTCACAAACCCACCTTAAAAATGCTTGGAGACCAACACCTGGTCTTCGCCTTCGGAACGCGCGATGACAACAGCCCCGACCGAATCACTGAACACATTCACCACGGTGCGCATCATATCCAACAACCGATCCACCACCAGCAACAACCCGATGCTTCCGCTGGTAAACCGACCGCCACCAAAATAATGCTGATGGCCACCAAGCTGGCAGACGGAATCCCCGCCACGCCAATAGACGTCGTCAAAGCAATCACCACAATCAATAGTTGCGTGCTCCAATCCAGTGGCACACCAAACAACTGTGCAATGAACACCGCTGCCACACATTCATACAGCGCGGTGCCGTCCATATTCACCGTCGCGCCCAGCGGCAACACAAAACTCGACACGCGGTTGGACACTCCAGCACGGGTTTCCACCGCATTCATGGTAATCGGCAAGGTTGATGAAGACGAACTGGTGGAGAAAGCCGTCAGAATCGCCGGCGCATGGCCTGATAATGCAACCACGGGTTTTTCACCCCGCCCAAAACGCGCAATAGAATCGGCATGACCACTAGGAAGTGCACGCCCAACGCCAAGGACACCGTCAAAAAGAACAACGCCAAATGGCCGAACTGGTCAAAGCCGGTTTTCGCCACCGAGGCTGCCACCAGACCGAAGACCCCCAAAGGTGCGAATTTCATCACCCAGGCGGTGATCATCATCATGACTTCGAAAATCCCTTGCCAGAAATTCGTCAGAGTGTCTTTATGCGCCCCTTTCAGTTTGGTCATGAAATAACCGAACAGCAAGCTGAAGAAAATCAAACCGAGCATTTGACCTTCCGCCGCGGCATCCACCACATTGACCGGAATCATTCGCAGGAAAACATCCACCACATCCCCGGCCGACTTACCGGAAATTGCACTCATGATCTGATCGTTGGTTTCCATCACCGGCACACCGTTTTCGGACACACCGGGTTGCAGCAAGTTGACCAGGGCCAAACCGATGAGAATCGCCAAAAAGCTGGTCAGGACATAATAGCCCAGCGTTTTACCGCCCAAGCGCCCGAAACCGCCATGCTGGCCGACATTCGCCACCCCGGTAATGATGGCGGACACCACCAACGGCACCACAATCATTTTCAAGGCGTTCAAGAACAAGGTGCCGATAAAGGTGTAAATCGCCAACCAGTGCACCCCGAAAATCTGTGCTTCGGTGCCGGTCCACACCCCCATCACCACCGCCAAGGCCAGTGCGATTAATATCTGCCAATGCAAAGCAAGTCTCATCATCTTCCCTTTGATTTCTATTGTTGTGCAATCAAACAAACACCCAGTTATAAAAAAAGCACCAGGCCTGGTGCTTTTTTATCTTGGATGCATTATGTCCGCGCGATGAACGCACAAGCCATTAAGAATCTGGACACTGCGTCCAGGCTTGAGATGGCCCCATGTTATAGACTTCATCGAAGCCCAGAGACAACAAAATCTGCATCGCCATATGTGAACGTTGACCGGAACGACAAAACACAATCACCGGCAAATCCTTGCTCAACATGCTGTCGCCAACTCGGTCGATATCCTGAAGGGGAATATTAACCGCACCCGGCAATTTGTTCATCGCATATTCTTCTGGCGTTCTCACATCCACAAACTGCGCGTTTTTTCTTTAATCAGTCGTTTTACATCTTCACATGCCGTAAACATTCTTCTTTAACCCGTTATTTAATGAAATCTAATTTTTCTCGAAATATACCTTAATGCCTTATAAAAAGCCAGTTTGCAGGGCCCAAATAATAATTATGGCGTAACAAGCTGCCATTATGTCATCGAGCATAATCCCAAAGCCGCCGGACACCTTTTGGTCGGCCCAACGAATCGGCCAAGGCTTAACGATATCGAAAATTCTGAAAAAATGAACGCCATTGTCCAATAGAGCCAAGATTGCTCCGGCAGAGCCAACAGCACCAACCAGATGCCTGCAAACTCGTCCCAAACAATCCCGCCGTGGTCATGCACACCGATTTGGCGCGCCGATTCACCACAAATATAACTGCCGAACACCAAGGCCAACGCCAACACGCCCCAGGCTGCCGCTTCGCTCCATAATAAAATGGGCAAAAATAACAGCAATCCCAACAACGTGCCGGCCGTTCCCGGCCCTTTCGGTGCCAAACCGGAACCGAAACCGAAGCCCAACCACATCACCGGATGACGATTCAAGTCCGTCCAGCGAACCGGTTTAGGCTGTTGCGTCTTCATGACAAGTTCGGCCTGAACGTTACTTGCCGCGCTTCTTGGCAGCCGTTCTCAAACGCAATGCGTTCAACTTGATGAAACCTTCCGCATCCTTGTGGTTATAAGCGCCGCCATCGTCTTCGAAAGTGGCGATGTCTTCATCAAACAGACTGTTGTCGGACTTGCGTCCCACCACAATCACATTTCCTTTATACAGTTTCAAGCGGACTTCACCGGAGACATTCTGTTGCGACTGATCGATCAGTGCCTGCAACATTTCACGCTCCGGACTGAACCAGAAACCGTTGTAAATCATTTCCGCGTATTTCGGCATCAACTCGTCTTTCAAATGCGCCGCATTACGGTCCAGAGTCAAGGACTCCATCGCACGGTGTGCTTTCAGCATGATGGTCCCGGCCGGTGTTTCATAACAGCCGCGCGCTTTCATGCCCACAAAACGGTTTTCCACCAGGTCGTCACGACCGATGCCGTTTTCACCGCCCACCTTGTTCAGGTATTCCATGACCGTCGCCGGTGACTTGGCCTCGCCATTGATGGAAACAATGTCGCCTTTTTCATAACCGATGGTGAGATAAGTTGGCTTATCCGGCGCGTTTTCCGGCGAAACCGACCATAGCCACATGTCTTCTTCCGGCTCATTGGCTGGGTCTTCGATAATGCCGCCTTCATAGGAAATGTGCAGCAGGTTGGCATCCATCGAGTAAGGTGATTTTTTACCTTGTTTTTTCTCGATGCTGATATTGTGTTCTTCGGCATAGGCCATCAGTTTTTCACGTGACAGCAAATCCCACTCACGCCAAGGCGCGATGACTTTAACGTCCGGCATCAACGCATAAGCGTTCAACTCGAAACGGACCTGGTCGTTCCCTTTCCCGGTCGCACCGTGAGAAATGGCGTCGGCACCGGTTTCCTGAGCGATTTCCACCAAGCGTTTTGAAATCAACGGACGCGCAATGGACGTCCCCAAACGGTACTCGCCTTCGTAAATCGCATTGGCACGCATCATCGGAAAACGAAATCGCGAGCAAACTCTTCTCGCAGGTCTTCAATGTAAATTTCTTTGATGCCCATGGCCTGCGCTTTGGCGCGAGCCGGCTCCACTTCTTCGCCCTGCCCGATATCGGCGGTGAAGGTCACCACCTCGCACTGATATTCTTCTTGCAACCATTTGGCGATAATTGACGTATCCAGACCACCGGAGTAGGCCAAAACGACTTTTTTTTTTAATTTCCGACATGCGATTTCCTTGTTAAAAAGTAATTCTGTTAATCGCGCGAATTATACATTAAAATCAACTGTTTTTTAAAGGAACCTCCTGATGGAATCCGTTTGGGTTCTGGCAACGCCAAGTTTTCGTCTTCAAGGCAGCATTTTGAAGTGCTATCTGGATACCACGAAAAAGGGTAACGCAGAAGTCGGAAACTTGGCTAAGCCCCTTCGGGCGGGCCGAAAGCCCATCTCTTTGTTGTTATGGCTCTTGACCTTAGAATGACTAAGGTCGGCGAGCCATGCCTAGAATAGGGTGGGCTTGAAGTCCCGCAGAATCTCATACCGATTCCATCAGGAGGTTCCTTAATGCTCTTTGCATTTGTCAGCGAATTTATTTTCACAGGCAAACCCGCTCCGCTGCTGGCTTCCGTCAAAGGCTGGGCACCGCAAGCAGCCGTTCACCATTTTGAATACGAGACAGGTTTCCCCGAATGCGATTTACCGATTTTTTTAAGGTCGTCCCCCAATACGTTCTGCCCCAGCAACTGCTGTCGAAGGGCATGCACTGGTTTATGCACATCCGCCAGCCTTGGGTTAAGAACACCACCATCAAATTGATGACCAAAGCCTATAAAATCGACGTCTCCGAAGCGGAAGACGAGGACTTCGAGAACTACCCGCATTTCAACGCCTTTTTCACCCGCGCCTTGAAACCCGAATTGCGCCCGATTGACGGAAACGACCAGGCCTGGTGTAGCCCGGTGGACGGCGTTGTCAGCCAGTCACAAGCCATCCGGGGCCATAATCTAATTCAAGCCAAATGCCATGACTACTCTTTGGAAGCTTTACTGGGCGGCGACATCGAATACGCCAAAACCTACACCAATGGCGACAGCTGTGTCATCTACCTGTCCCCACAGGATTACCACCGCATTCACATGCCGGCCAACGGCAAACTGCTGTCCATGACGTACGTGCCCGGTGACCTGTTTGCCGTCAACCCGGCAACGGTGCGCAATGTCGACGGCCTCTTCGCCCGTAACGAACGTTTGGTGATCCGCTTCGAAAACGAACAGGGCCCCTTCTGCCTGATCATGGTCGGTGCCATTTTCGTCGGCAGCATGGAAACCGTCTGGCAGGGCAAAATCACCCCGGATTATTTGCCGACCCTGCAACATTGGGACTACCAAAACGACGAACAACACTTTAGCAAAGGCCAGGAGATTGGTCGTTTCAATATGGGTTCCACGGTTATTCTGCTGGCCCCGGAAGGCAAAATGCCAGGCCTGGGACAAATAGCGGAAAATACCCCTATTCAAATGGGCCAAATGCTGGCACAATATGCAGAAGATAATTTTTCAGCGCAGGAAAATACGCCTTAGGCCTAACGGCCGTCCTGAGAAGACTCAAATCGTGAAAACGTTCAATGCGTTACATACATTAGGACAAGGCTCACGCTTTTGCTCTGCAACAATAAATAAAATGAAATCCCAATACGAGGAATGGTTTTTATGAAAATGGTTACTGCGATTATCAAACCTTTCAAACTGGACGATGTACGCGAAGCCTTACATGAAATCGGCGTACACGGCATGACCGTGATCGATGTCAAAGGTTACGGCCGCCAGAAAGGTCATACCGAAATGTATCGTGGCGCTGAATATGTCGTTGACTTCTTGCCGAAGTTGAAATTGGAAATCGCCGTGGGCGAAGACAAAGTGGATCAAGTCATTGAAGCCATCACTCAAACGGCGCAAACCGGTAAAATCGGTGACGGCAAAATCTTCGTTACCGCTATCGAACAAACGATTCGTATCCGTACAGGTGAAACCGGGCCGGAAGCACTGTAAACGCTTCTCCCTCTCGCCTTTCAAAAAACGACCAGGCCTGGTCGTTTTTTGTATCCGCGCCTTCTAACCCCCTTCCACGCTCGATGACCAAATCGATACGCCCACACGGTTTGTTTGGCAGCGCGCGGCATTCTCACTGGATTCACCAAACGGAATGACCTCCCAGTCCCAAGCGAGCGCATACGCCGGTAACGGCACACCCCAGGCCGGATCCAACTGATCGGTTAAACGACCGCTGCGGTCATATTCCCGCATTTCCCGGTCGGCAATCAAACACCTCACACCGCCAAACCTATTCAAATACGTCAAATGGGCCTGAATCAGCGCCTTACCAAACGCATCGGCCTTGTCTTCCGATAAACCAAACCGGTCCATCAGCCAACGGACCGGAATCAACGGTAATTGCGTGGCCAGATTTAACGACACCACGCAATCGACCTTTTCCGGTTCAATCCCCGGCAAACTCGGTGGCTCCACAGTGCTTCCACCCTGTTCGACCTTTCCAAACAACCGCTGACATCGGCGTCCAATAAGGTCACATTATCGTACTCGGCCGCCTGACGGCGGGCCGGCTTCAAAAACACCATGTCCACCAAGGTCACGGAGTCGAATGTTTGACTTAAAAACGATAACGGGATGTCATTCAACGAACCGGCGCCGAGGACGACGATGTGCCGAAAGGAAGTGCATTCCGCCACCGACTGACGGATGGCGGCCTGACATTGCTCGAAATGGGCTTGCCAAGTTGGCTGACAACGTTGATGACGCGCGACATGGCAATGGCTTCATGCAAAAAACCCATTTTGCGCGCCAGGCGCGACGACGGGGTGGTGTAAAACTGAAAAAACTCTTTCAGCATCCGGGGCGCGTCCCAAATAAATAGTCGCCGTTCGGCTTACTCATCCAAGCCCAATGCCTGGGTTTTACGCGTCAAGGTGTTCCGCCCCCAGCCAAGCAACTGCGCGGCTTTCTGGCGGTGATTCATACTGTGCTTCATCGCCACTTCAATCAACGCTTTCTCGAAAATCTTTTCCGCTTCGGAGTGCAATTCGGTCTGACCGGCATTGAGGAAGTTTTTCGCCCAGAGACGCAACGGCGTTTCCCAATCTTCCGAAACATCACCGGAACCGCCTTCCACGCCACTCATCGGCTCGGAGTCGTTTTGCAACTCCAATGGCAAATCTTCCATATACACGGTTTTATCCGGGGCCATAATGGTCAACCAGGTGCACAAACTGCGGATTTGGCGCACGTTTCCCGGCCAAGGCAGTTCCGCCAGATACTTCTCGACGGGCTTGCTTAAGCGTTTTTCTTCCAGGCCGTAGGTTTTGGCTTCTTCCGTTAAGTAATAGCGCACAATCGGCAAAATATCTTCGCGGCGTTCGCGCAAGGCCGGCACCTTGATTCGAATCACGTTCAAACGATATAGCAAATCTTCACGGAACCGCCCTTGTTTGACCAGCTCCTGCATGTTTTGGTGGGTGGCGGCGACAATGCGCACATCGGTTTTGATCGGGGTTTTCCCGCCAACGCGATAAAAGGTGCCGTCATTCAGAACCCGCAATAAACGGGTCTGCAAATCCACCGGCATATCACCGATTTCATCTAGAAACAGCGTACCGCCATTGGCTTCTTCAAAGCGCCCCATGCGCTGCGTGTGGGCGCCGGTAAAAGCCCCTTTTTCATGCCCGAACAACTCCGATTCCAACAAATCACGTGGAATCGCCGCGGTGTTGATCGCCACAAACGGGCGATTGGAACGGCCGCTCAATTCATACAGCGCGCGTGCGACCAGCTCTTTCCCCGTCCCGGTTTCCCCGGTAATCAAGACCGTCACATCCAACTGCGACACACGCCCCAAAATTCGGAACACTTCCTGCATGGACGGAGCCGAACCGATAATATTCAGCGGCTGCTTCGCTTGCTTGGATTTGCGAACCCGCTTCCCGCCCGACATCTGGCGCTTCACCGCCCGGTCGATAATCATCAAGGCATCATCAATATCAAATGGTTTCGGCAGGTATTCGAAAGCGCGACTTTGGAAGGATTTCACTGCGGTATCCAAGTCGGCGTGCGCCGTCATGATAATGACCGGAATGTCTTTATCCTGTTCGTGAATGGCTTCCATGAATTCCAAGCCATCCATCCCCGGCATACGCACATCCGAAATCACCACGGTCGGGCGTTCATCATGCAAGTGTCGAAGGGCTTCAAATGCCGAATCGAATGCTCGAATGATATAAGGCCTGTCTTCAAGGGACTCCGTTAAAACCCATCGAATGGAGGCATCATCATCCACGATCCAAACAACTGGGTCCGAATGATTTCCGTTTGTTTCTTGTTCCATGCCGTTTTCCTATCAACTCATGCTTGCTTGTTTATGATTCACTCAAGCCGCTTTGCTTAAATTCTGTTAAAAGTGTTAAGACCGTTCTTTACGCAGTAACCGTTGAGTTTCATTTCGGTTATGGTCGAACGGTAAATAAATATTAAACACGGTATTGCCCGGCTCACTTTGCGCCACAATCAAACCGCCGTGCTTACGCACAATGTTCTGCGACACCGACAAACCGAGGCCGGAACCGCTTTTTTTGCTGCTCACCATCGGGTAGAAGATGGAATCAAACACATCCGGCGCAATCCCCTCCCCCTCGTCCATCACACTGATGACCGCCACCAGCGGGTAGGTTTTGGTGCCCAGCGTGAACTTGGATTCAACGCGGGTTTCAACGTTATAATGCCGCCATGTTTTTCCATCGCTTGAATGGCATTTTTCACCAAGTTCAACAAAGCCTGCACCATCGCCTCAAAATCCATCGAAATTTCCGGGATACTCGGGTCATAATCCAACTTAATAAAAACGTTATCCGGCTTTTCGCCCCGTACCACATCAACAACGTAGCCAATCAACTCATGAATATTGTGCGGCTCTTTATCCGAATCGCCACGCGGGCCCAGCATACGATCCACCAGGTTCTGCAGGCGCTTCACCTCACGCAGAATCACTTCCAAAAACTGATCCGCTTATCATTGTCCGGAAAACGTTTTTGCAACAATTGAGTCGAGCCGTAGATACCGGCCAGCGGATTTTTGATTTCATGCGCCAGGGTTCGTACCAACAAATTCCCGGCTTCATACTGGTGCCAACGTTCGTCTTCTTCAGCAATTCGGTGATGACGCTCGGTGTTATAAAGTTCGATTAGCCAGCCGTCTTCGCCATCCATTTCGTAATAAGAAATGGTGCAGGTCACGTGAATTTTTTGAGCGTCCGGCAAACGAATCGTGTACTCATGAATCGTCAAACGGCCGGTACCACAGGCGTGAATATCATCCAAAAGGCGGGGCAAGATATACCGCCAGTTCATGCCGATAACCCGTTGAGCGCTGAGCTGCAGCAACTCGGCTCCGGCCAAGTTGATAAACCCGATATTTTCGTTCTTATCAATCCAGACAACCGCGGTGGTCAACCCGGCCAGAATTTCGACCAGGTTGACGTTCTGCTTAATCGGGTGCGTCATGATTTACGGCTCCTCATCGCCTCAAGCGACAAAAATAGATTCAGCCAGACGGAAGTCCAGCGGATGTTGCGTTCCGGCGATTTCAATGGAAATCGGTCCGTCAAACGGTGCTTTTTGTAAAACACGCACCTTTGCGCCTTTCACCAGCCCAATCGAAAACAAATAACGTAATTCTTCCGGCGAGCGGTTTTGAATTCGAATCACTTCCAGGGTGGTTTCCAGATCGGCTTGCGACAGCCCAATCGCGGCCTGCTCAATCATTTCGCCGGATTCATCCGGAATCGGCGAACCGTGCGGATCTTCCGTCGGACGTCCAAGCTCTTCCCACATCCGATTGGTCAACTTATCGGAAATGGCATGCTCCAAAACTTCCGCTTCTTCATCGACCTCGTCCCACTGATAGCCCAATCGCTCCACCAGAAACAATTCCAGAATGCGATGTTTGCGAATCATACCCAAGGCCACTTTTCGCCCGGCATCGGACAAGGCCACACCATAATAAGGTTCGTAACGAATCAACGCTTTATCCGCCAGCTTTTTGAGCATATTGGAAACCGAGGCCTGCGAAATCGCCAAACGCTCGGCAATCGCGACGTACTCACCCCTTTATCGGTCTCATTCGCTTCTTCAAGCTTGTAGATGATTTTCAGATAATCTTCAAGTGCCTTACTGGCCATCACATTACGCCTTCGAGATATCCGTCGCCATCATTTCCTGCACCACAGAGGCATCCGGAAAGCCCAGAATATACACCACCACGAACAGCGCCAGGAAAATAAATCGAGTCAGTCCCTTAAACGGCAAGGCCGGGTGTGAAATGATGCTGAACCCCAATGCACTGACCACGGCTCCCCATGCGGACAAGGTCACGCCCAGTAACGCCATCAGGACACCAAAGGCCATGGCATAGTAAGTTCGACCAATGTAAATTTTGCTTTTGCGCCGGCATCTGTCTTCCTCAAATCCATTTTAACTATGCACTATTTTAATGCATTATGCCCCATATTTTAAAAACTTTGCGACATGAACCTGAAAAGTTTTTTCAGTTACAATCTACCCCATCCAAGCGATCGCTTCGCTTTCTCGAATGGAAGCGATTGAAAAACTTAAAAATAAAGGAAACCGATGAAAAAACCGTTGTTGTTGTCGGCCTGGGAGAACTAGGCTGTGTCTTCGCACGTGGCTTTTTACGACTGGGGCACCCCGTCCAGGGCGTAACGCGTAATCAGAATATTGACGAAATGGCGAATGAGATTCCGGACCCCGAAGCCGTTTTAATTGCTGTCGGTGAAGCCGACATTCACCAGGCCATCCAAAACTGCCCGGCCAACTGGGCCGACAAGGTGATTTTGCTGCAAAATGAACTGCTGCCTCGGGATTGGGCGGAATCGGCCCTTCAAAACCCGACCGTTATCTCCGTTTGGTTTGAGAAGAAAAAAGGCATGGACAGCAAAGTCGTGTTGCCGTCACCGGTTTTCGGTCCGCACAGCAAACTGGTTTTCAATGCCCTCTCACAAGTAGATTTACCGTGCGTTCAGCTCGACAATGAAGACGAACTTTTATACGAGCTGGTGCGCAAGAATCTTTACATTCTGACCACCAACATTGCCGGTTTGGAAGTTGGCGGCAATGTGGACCAGCTTAAACACCAGCATGCCGACGTCATGAATGCTGTAGCGCAAGACGTCTTGGACATTCAGGGCGCTTTAACGGACTCTCAACAAGACCGGGAAAAGCTGATGGCGGGCCTAGACGAAGCCATCCACGGCGACTTGGAACATAAGTGCATGGGCCGTTCCGCCCCGGCACGCTTAACGCGTGCTTTAACGTTTGCCGACCAATTCGGATTGGCCGTGCCGACCTTACGTAAAATCGCCGCCGACCACCTATAAACCGCGTATCGTCAATTTCAGAAACCGCCAGGCCTGGCGGTTTTCGCCCTTGCCAACCCAAACTGACAAGCCGCCCATCTGCTAGACAAACCATTGCTTGAACACGGCAAAGACCGAACGTTTAAATACGGTTTGGAAATAACAATTTCAATATGAAGGAAAATGGTGGGTCGTGCGCGATTCGAACGCGCGACCAATTGGTTAAAAGCCAACTGCTCTACCAGCTGAGCTAACGACCCTCTCTGGAATGGGGCGTATTATACAAGGTGAGAGCGGTTTGGCAAGTTGTTTTTAGGCTTTTTTCGAACTTTTTTAGTGCGTGTTCACGTAAACCGTCGGGTCGGCCACGCCAGCCGCTTCAAACCCTTGTTTACGCAACCGACAAGAATCACAAACGCCGCACGCAGCGCCGGAATCGTCCGCCTGATAACAGGACACGGTTTGGCTGTAATCCACCCCTAAACGAATGCCTTCCTGAATGATCTGACTTTTGGTCAAATCAATCAAAGGAGTGCGAATATGCATCTTATGACCTTCCACCCCGCTTTGGTTGCCAGGTTCGCCATGACTTCAAATGCTTGGATGAATTCGGGACGGCAATCCGGATACCCGGAATAGTCCACGGCATTGACACCGATAAAAATATCATCCGCATCCACCACTTCGGCCAACCCTAATGCATAGGACAGGAAAATGGTGTTGCGGGCGGGTACATAGGTCACCGGAATCTGGTTTTCTTCCACGCCCGTCGTCGGCACGTCAATCGCATCATCGGTCAAAGCCGATCCGCCGATCGCACGCATATTCATCGACATGACCCGGTGTGTTTTCGCACCGAAGGCTTTAGAAACCCGTTCTGCCGCCAATAACTCGGCTCGGTGCCGCTGACCGTAATCGAAACTCATGGTATGGCATTCATAGCCTTCGGACTGGGCAATGGCTAAAACCGTAGCCGAATCCAAGCCTCCGGAGAGCAAGACAATGGCTTTTTTCACAGTGTGACTCCCTATTGCCTTATTTGCTCTTCAAATCTTTCAAGCGCTGCTCGGCTTTGGTGGCCGCTTTACCCTTAGGAAACGCTTTCAAAAGTTTTTCATATAAGGCCTTGGCTTCTTTAACCTGACCCATTTCCTGATGCATGTCAGCCGAACGCAGTAGCGCATCCGGCGCTTTGCTGGAATCCGGGTATTTTTCATACACCATTTTAAAGGCTTCCAGCGCTTTCTGGTCATGCCCTAAAATCACCTCAGACTCCCCTTCCCAGTACGAAGCGTTACTGGCCAGTTCACTCTGCGGGTATTGTTTTTGAATTTGGCAAAGGCTTCGGAAGCCGATTTGTAATCCGATTTTTTAATCAACCCAAAGGCTTGATCATAAGCTTTCTTTTCTTCGGCGGTAGCGGGTGGATAGCATGGGTCTTCGCCTTCGATTCGGCGGCCGCTTCTTTCGTCGCTTCTCGTGATTCAACGACTGATGTTACGGCCTCTGAACTCACCACCGGCACCGCTGTGACGGCCTTTCCGGCCGGGCGGGTTTCCAATTGATTGATGCGCTCATCGGTTTCCTGATATTGCTTCGCCATTTTGTCACGCGTTTGCGACAGCTGATATTTCAAGCGATCAATTTCACCATAAAGCTCTTGAATTTGGCGTTGCTGTTCCGCCAGACGACGGCTTAACTGGATCAACACCGGGTTGTCGGCCCGGCGCTCCAAACGCTCGACGCGCTGTTCCAATGATTGAGTGGCGGCTTGAACCGTTGCGCTAAAACCGACCACCGCCAGCAGTAGGGCCATTGCAGATGTCAGAGCTTTTACCATCGTGATTGACTCCGGAAATTATTGTGCTTTGATTTCGACTCGACGGTTTTTCGACCAGGCTTCTTCATCGTGCCCTTCATTCGCAGGCATTTCTTCACCCATCGTGATGACATCGATTCGATCGTCGCTCACACCGTACAACATAAAAGCTTCCGCCACGGCTTTGGCTCGACGTTCGCCCAAAGCCAAATTGTACTCCGGCGTACCCCGTTCATCGGTATGCCCCACCAATTGAATCTTTTCATCCGGATTATCCACCAAAATCGCCGCATAATGCTTCACGGTTTCCAGAGAGGTATCGTCCACAATATATTGATCGTAACCGAAATAAATCACCGGCTCGAAGGTCTGCCCCATATCGGTGACGGATTGATTCGCGGCGTTCAAATCCTGACTGGCCAGTTCTTCGCTGCTCACCGCCGCGCCAGTGGCACCACCGGCGCCCATGACTTCGACTTCATTGATTTCACCGGTATCGGCTTTCTCCAGCTCAAGACGCGCTCTTTCTTCATAATCCACGCCGGAATCATCCGTTGCCGGATCGATGTTCATATCGGCATTTTCGCCGGTTTTCGGGTTGCTGCTACACGCGGCCAATGACGCAATTAAAGCAATGCCCAAGCCCAGTTTCAGTTGATTGTACATACCCAACTCCTTAAATGTCATGTGTTTCGTAAGTCAGTCTCAGTTCGACTGAAAAGGCCCCCAGGACGGCGAACGGACTTCGCCCTTCTGAACGCTTAGAATCTGTGTCGTATTGTTATTCGGTGAAACCACTGCCAATTTACCCTGCCCGCCTTGGTTCATGGCATACAAAATCATTTCACCATTCGGCGAAAAGCTCGGAGACTCATCCAGGTAAGTTTTTGTCAGGATATTGAATTCATCATTATACAAGTCCAACAAACCGATGTGAAAGCCCCCGTTGGCGTGAACCATCGCGACGTAACGTCCATCCGGCGACACGGCCGGATTGGCGTTATAACGACCGACGAAGGAAACACGGCGAATCTCGCCGGTATCCAAGAAAACCTGGAAGATTTGCGGCTGGCCGCGGCGATCCGAATTGAAGAACAAGGAATGCCCGTTCGGCGCCCAAACTGCTTCGGTTTCAATCGCCCAGTTACGTGTCAATCGTCGCAACTTCTTGGTTTTCATATTCATGATATACACATCGGCTGATCCATCTTTGGATAAGGTCAGTGCCAAATGCTGACCGTCCGGTGACCAGTTCGGCGCGCCGTTAATGCCTTTATAACTGGCAACGATTTCACGCGTTTTACCATCCAAACTTTGAACGGCAATCTCCGAACGACCATTTTCAAAGGTAACATAAGCCAACTGCTTTCCATCCGGCGACCAGCTCGGCGACATGATTGGCTTGCTTGACCGTAAAATCGGTTGAGAATTGTAGCCGTCCGAATCGGCCACTTCCAAACTGAATTGTTTTTACCGTCAACAGTCTTCACCGTCACATAAGCGATACGGGTATTGAATGCGCCGCGAATCCCCGTCAGCTCTTCGTAAATCAGGTCGCTCATTTTGTGCGCCACTTGGCGTAAAGCACTTTTTGGAATATTAACCCAGCGCTTACCGATGACCTGTTGCTTACGTAGCAAATCAATGAATCGCATTTCGATTTCATAATGCCCGTTGGCGTCTTCCTTCAATTGCCCAATCAACAGATTGTCGGTTCCCAATTGCTTCCATTCAGCAAAATCAACCTCATCCAACGTCTTCGGGCGTGCCGGCAAACGGCTTTCCGCCACAGGGCGGAATTTACCGCTGCGCAGCAGATCATTCCCGATGACATCACTCATATTTACGGGCGGCGTCACGGTTTTTCCCTGCCACTCAAACGGCAGAATCGCAACCGGTAATGCACTGTCCGAACTCTGGTCAATTTGAATGGTCAGATCGGCCTGCGCCGTTCCAACCCACAACCATAGAAACGCGATGAAATACTGGGAAACTTTCTTCATATTCGACATCATTGTGATTCAGCTCTGCAACTTTTGTATTTTAAGGGTTAAAAATAAACTTGATGTTTCGTTCAAACAGTTCCTTGACCGGTGGTGCCGGGAGCGGTTCGGCACGATACACCGCCTTGACCGCATCTTTTTGGAACTGTTCATTGGCAAACTTATTACATTGTTCGACTTTTACACCACTGATCATGCCTTTCGGCGTTTGTGTAATCGACAAAACGCACTGAGCTTCATCCGAGACTTTTGCCGCCGTACGCCAGTTGTCCTTAACGCTGGCCGCAATCGAAGAAATATAAGTCTCACGCAGGCTCTGCATTTCTTTTTCTTTTGCGGCCTGACGACGCTTGGCTTCTTCCGCGGCAATTTGCTGCTGCAACGCCGTCTCGGCTTCCTGTTGCTCTTTTGCAAGCGCGCTTGGAGTGCCGCTTCTTCTAGGCGTTTCTTTTCAGCATTCTGCTTTTGATTTGCTCTTGCAACGCGCGTTTTTCGCCTCTTCTTCCTGACGTTGTTTCTCGGCTGCGGCCACCATTTTTTTGGCTTCCTCACGCTTTTTCTCAGCCAATACGGCTTCTTTTTTGGCCTGTTCGGCTAAACGTTTGGCTTCGGCTGCCCGTTTCTGCTCCGCCGCAACACGCTGCTGCTCGATTTCCGCCAAGCGCTTGGCTTCTTCGGCACGGCGCTTTTCGGCCAAGGCCTGTTTCTTCGCCAATTCCGTTTTGCGTTTTTCTTCCAATTGCTGCTTTTGCAAATCTGCCAAGCGGCGCTTTTCGGCTTCAGAGCGTTTTTTCAACGCTTCCTGTTCTTTTCGTTTGGCCTCTTCCTGTTGCTTGATTTTGGCCAGCTGCTCCTTCACCAATGCCGAATCAACCGCAAACGTTTTCATCGGTTCAACCTGCTTAACCTGAGTGATTTCTCCTTCTTCGGAATCACTTTGCAGCGTCACTTTCAAAATCGGGTCATCATCAAAGGAACCGAAAACCAAACCGATCGCAATAACGACATGCAACAAGACTGCGGCCGATAAGGCCAAAGGATGACGAATAACAAATGCAAACATACTTATTTCTCTTCAGGCTCCGTCATAAGGGAAACCTGTTGAACGCCATTGGCTTTCAACAATACAAATAGGTTAACCACTTTACCGTACGGCGTTTGGCGATCCCCTTGAATGTAAAATGGTTGATTCGGCTTCAGCTGAGCGCGTGCGACAACTTCTGCAACCAGGTTTGCCAAGTCTTTTTGCCCCAGTACGGTGTCCGGAGCCTCGGAGGTTTTGTAAAGACCGTCCGCTGTAACGGTAATGACAAACGGTTCAACCGGCTTGGCATCGGCCTGTTTTTGATTTTGCACTCGCGGCGTTTGCGGTAAATCGACAGTCACCGCTTGTTGAACGATCGGCGCGGTAATCATGAAGATAATCAACAGAATCAAGGTGACATCGATATACGGCACCACATTGATTTCCGACATCAGGCGTTTACGGGATTGAGAACGAAAAGAGTTGCGCATCGGACTCATCCCTGTTCGGCTTCCATTTTCTTCTCAAGCGCGTGCGCCTGACGCTGGATAATGGTCAGGAAG
>LZQR01000108.1_pt1 | contig 22422 bp, 25 predicted proteins | sample 768601 | NCBI WGS metagenome assembly LZQR01 (sample SAMN05207299, study PRJNA324521) | oil field metagenome | isolation source: sample BH-FW-24 from oil reservoir | place: India: Bombay High | collected 2015-12-04
CAAAAAACCCCTCATTCAAGGGAATCTTGAAGAGGGGTTCAGACTTTCTTAATAAACGATATGTTTAGAAGTCGAATTCAACGCCTACTGACGCCATGGTAGGTTTCTTCAACATATGTCTGACTCCGTTTTCGAGCATTATAAACAAAAAACCCCTCATTCAAGGGAATCTTGAAGAGGGGTTCAGACTTTCTTAATAAACGATATGTTTAGAAGTCGAATTCAACGCCTACTGACGCCATGGCACCGGCATCTTTCTGTTTATCCGAAATGCCGCTGAAATCGGTCGTTGTTGAGGCCACGTCCAATGTCAGGAAGCCAAAGGTTAAACCGGCCGTACCGTAAGTGTATTCGGTGCCGACCATATTACCGCGCAGACCCAAACGGACATCCGGGATATACCAGGCGGAATTGGTGGCATAGCTGACACTGGTGGTCCACCATTGGGTGTCTTCGTTATTCAAATCGTTGGCTTTGTTCAAATCGTAGCTTCCGGCCAGCGTCCATTTACGGTTTTGGGAAAAGATTTGTGCGCCAATGCGGTATTGCGGCTTCAATTCGAATTTGGAATCGATGTAGCTGCTGAAATCAGCCGAAGTTTGTGTTGTGGATTTATTGTTGATGTCGAATTTAGGCGATGTCAGGTTCATCCCGACCACCCCGATCATGTAATTCTGACCGGTCCAGTTAAGTCCGATGTCTGCGGTGAAGTTACTGTCGCTGGAACCGGAATCGATGTCCTTGATGTAGTCGCTGGTATCTTTACTGCTGTTGCCCAGGTTGTCGTCGGCAATTTCACTGAAATCGACCAGTTTCACATTGGACATCAAGTTCAAATAACGGGCGGTGATACCCAGCGACAGGGCACCGCTGTCGGATTTCAATACATCAAACCCGTAACTGACAGCGAATTCATCCAGTTGCTTGTAGCCGACACCCAAAGCCGCATCACCTGAGGAGATGGCTAGGTTACCGCCATTATCGTAAGCGGTGACGTCATTTTGTTTGATGACATAACCTTTAGCACCGACTTGACGGGTGTAGTCAAAGGACAGGCCGCCGCCCAAAAAGCTGTGTTTGACCACTAAGGGTACGGTGGCGCCAGCGATGGTGCTGAAATTACCGTGGTTGTATTTGGTTAAAAATTCATTGGTCAGGTTCTGAAGATCGATGGCATCTTGAGGGGTATAAGTTTCTTTATCCAGGATGGGTTTGATCTTGTCATCCAGGAAGTCCTTGGAACCTTCGAGGCCGTCGAATTCCGCTTGAATTTGAACCGTGGCACCCAAACCGAAACGAGAGCCTTCCATGTCCGCCGCGGTCAGCGCATTATTGGCCGGGTTGGCCAATGGGCTGTAAAGGGTGTTCGGGTTGGAGGCATCACCATAGCCGATATTGGACGCAATTGGGGTATAAGAACTCGGTGCGGCCTGAACCGACACCGCCGTGGCCATCAGAATGGCGCCGGCCAGAGGGGTACGCTTGATCATGTTTGAAATTCTCCAAAGACTAGTTTTTAAGTTTTCTGTATTTTTGTTTATTGGTATATACAGTTAATTTTCTTTACTCTGTTAGGATTCTACTGAAAAAAACCAAAAACCACTTGTTTAGTCCGTTTTAATGCGCTTCGTCCCAATTCTTGCCCTGACCGATTTCCACAATCAACGGCACGTCGAGTGCCAAGGCGGACTCCATAATGGTTTTGATTTCCGCTTTGGCCGATTCGATATCTTGCTCGGCGACTTCAAACACCAATTCATCGTGCACCTGCATCAGCATTTTGATGTCGAGCTTTGTCTCATTCAGCCAGGCCTGCATTTTCACCATGGCGGTTTTGATGATATCGGCGGCGGTGCCTTGCATTGGTGCGTTGATGGCGGTGCGCTCGGCATATTGACGCAATTGCCCGTTTTTGGCATTGATGTCGGGCAGATAGAGGCGGCGGCCCATCAGGGTTTCGACATAACCGTTTTGTTTGGCATTCTGTTTGGTATTCTCCATATAATCCGCCACGCCCGGATAACGTGAGAAGTACAGATTGATGTATTCTTGTGCCAGGCCGCGCGAAATATTCAGTTGCTTGGCTAGGCCAAAGGCCGACATACCGTAAATCAAACCAAAATTGACCGCCTTGGCGCTGCGGCGTTGTTCCGAGGTCACCTCTTCCAACGGCATATTGAAGATTTCCGCGGCGGTGGCTGGTGAATGTCCTTACCTTCGGCAAAAGCTTTCAGCAGATTGGCGTCGCCGGACAGATGCGCCATGATCCGTAGTTCGATTTGCGAGTAATCCGCCGCCAGCAATTGGTGGCCGTCATCGGCGATAAAGGCCTGACGAATGCGGCGGCCTTCGGGCGTGCGAACCGGAATGTTCTGCAAGTTGGGTTCGGTGGACGATAAACGCCCGGTCGAGGCCACGGCCTGTTGGTAAGAAGTATGCACCCGCCCGGTGTCCGGATTGATTTGCTTGGGTAACGAATCGGTGTAGGTGGATTTCAGTTTGGCCAGACTGCGGTATTCCAAAATCAGATTCGGCATTTCGTGACCGTCTTCGGCCAGTTGCACCAGTACCGGCTCGGCGGTGGAGGGTTGGCCTTTCGGGGTTTTTTTGATGATCGGTAAATCCAGTTTCTCGAACAGAATTTCCTGCAATTGCTTGGAAGAGTTCAAGTTGAACGGGGTGCCGGCAATTAAATGGGCTTCTTGTTCCAATGCCACCAATTTTTCGCCCAATTCATAGGATTGATCGGCCAGCATCTGGCGGTCGATACGGACACCGGTGTGTTCCATTTTCGCCAGTACCGGCACCAATGGCATTTCAATGTCGCGGAAAACGCTTTCCAGTTTGGGTTCGGCTTGCAGTTTCGGCATCAGGGTTTGGTGCAATTGCAAGGTGATGTCGGCGTCTTCGGCAGCGTAAGGCGCGGCGGTTTCAATGTCGATTTCATTGAAGGTTTTCTGTTTTTCCCTTTACCGGCGATGTCTTCGAAATGAATGGTGGAATGGTTCAGGTATTTCAGTGCCAAATCGTCCATATTGTGGCGGGTGGCGACACTGTTGAAACAGTAGGATTCCAGCATGGTGTCGAAAGCGATGCCTTGCACGTCGATACCGGCGTTTTGAAAGAGGTGCCAGTCGTATTTGAAGTTTTGCCCGATTTTTGAATGGCCGGATTTTCCAGAATCGGTTTCAATTTGGCGATAACTTCGTCGTAAGGCAGTTGTGTCGGGGCACCGTCGTAATCGTGGGTTAAGGGCACATAGGCTGCGAAATTCCGCCAGGCCTGGTTGTTTTTGGCGTTATCGGTTTTTCGGCCGGTTCCGCATAAGCGAAACTGAGGCCGACGATTTTGGCCTGCATCGCATTGAGCGAGGTGGTTTCGGTGTCGATGGCAAACACTTCGGCGCTTTCGAGTTTTTCAGCCATTGGTCCAGTTCGGCCATGTCCAAAATCGTGGCATAGGGTTCGGATTCAATAGTCACACCGTCGGTTTCCGTGGCGGCGGATTTTGGGAATGGCCATTGGTGACGGTTTCGGAGTGGGCTTTACGGCCGCTGCTTTGGCTGAAAGGCAGGTCGCCCTTCAAAACTCGCGACAACCAGTTACGCAAATCAAAGCGTGCGAACAGGCTTTCCAAAGCGTCCATATCGGCTTCATGGCGTTTGATGTCGGCCAAGGCAATCGGTAAATCGCATCGATGCGGATGGTGGTCAGTTCGCGGGAAGTTTTAATTGGTCGAGGTTGGCGCGCAGGTTCTCGCCGATTTTGCCTTTGATCTCGTCGGCGTGCGCGATGAGATTGTCGATGTCGCCGTATTCCGCCAGCCATTTCGCAGCGGTTTTCGGGCCGCATTTCGGAATCCCGGGAATGTTGTCACTGCTGTCGCCCATCAGTGCCAGATAGTCGATAATCTGGTCGGGTTTCACGTGGAACTTTTCTTCGACCTTTTCCGGGGTCATTAAGGTGTCGGTCATGGTGTTGACCAGCGTGATGTGCTGGTTGACCAACTGTGCCATATCTTTATCGCCGGTGGAAAGCAAAGCGTCCATTTTGGCTTGGGTGGCGTGGTGAGCAGGGTGCCCATCACATCGTCCGCCTCAACGCCGTCAATGACCAGTAACGGAATGCCCAGCGCTTTGATGATGTCGTGAATCGGTTCGATTTGAATGCGCAATTCGTCCGGCATGGGCGGGCGGTGCGCCTTGTATTCGCTGTAGAGGTCGTGGCGGAAGTTCTTGCCTTTGGCGTCGAACACCACGGCAATGCGCTCAGGCTGGTATTGTTCCAGCAGTTTCCCAATCATATTGATGACCCCGAAAATCGCCCCGGTGGCATGCCCTTCACTGTTGGTCAACGGTGGCATGGCGTGGAAAGCACGGAACAGGTAGGAGGAGCCGTCCACCAGAATGAAAGGGCTGTCGGGGTTGAATTTGGGTAGGATCTGAGTCATTGAATGCGTTGCCTCTAAAGGATTATGCTAAAATGTCGCCGTTTAGCGGAACCGGGTTCCGTTCATGATTGAATTCTCGTAATTTTAACCTTTTCTCAGGGCGGTTTGGGATGTCTGTTTACACTGTCGTTAATCAAGCGGATTTGGAAGCGTTTTTGGCGGATTTTGACCAAGGAACGCTGGTTGCGTTTGAAGGCATCAGTGCCGGCATCGAGAACACCAATTATTTTGTCGATACCACGGCTGGGCGTTTTGTCCTCACCATCTTCGAACACCACAGTTTTGATGAGTTGCCGTATTTTCTCGACATCATGGCGTTTATGGCGGAGCACGCCATTCCCACCGCGCACCCTAAACCGACGCGTGACGGTTCTTATCTCAAGGAACTGAAAGGCAAGCCGGCGGCGCTGGTGGAGCGTTTGACCGGTTCCGGCGTGGAACACCCAACCTTGAAACAATGCGAAGTGATGGCGACGTATTTGGCCAAGTTCCATTTGGCCGGGCAGGATTATGACGCTTTCCGCGCCAACGACCGCGGCTTGGATTGGATGCAATCAACATTCGAATTGATTCGGTCCCATTTACCGCAGGACGAGGTCGAGTTGATCGAATCCGAAATCGCTTTTCAGTCGCAACAGGATTGGACGCACTTGCCGAAAAGCGTGATCCACGCCGATCTTTTCTGTGACAATGCCTTATTCAATGGGGATGAACTGTCCGGAATCATCGACCTGTATTATGCGTGTAATTCCGCCATGCTGTACGATTTGGCGGTGATGGCGAATGATTGGTGCCGACGGCCGGATTTAACCTTGTGCGAGGAGAAAACCGCGGCGGTGTTGGCGGCGTATCAGCAAGTGCGCCCGATGACCGAACTGGAGCAGCAAACCTGGCCGGCCGCGTTGCGAATGGGCGCTTTGCGTTTTTCCTGTCCCGTTTGAAAGACAAGCATTTGCCGAGAGAAGGCGAAATGACGCAAATCAAAGACCCTAACGTTTTCAAAAGCCTGCTTCTGGCCCATCGTTCGCATTGATTTTGGCATCAAAACCCTCTAAATTTTCTGAAAATCCAACCCTGTTATTTCCCCGGAATTAAAAAATTCTATCGAAAAATCAGTAACTTTTGCTGGCGCTTCCGGTCTCAATTGTTATATTGATGTAACACTATATCACTGGTTCATTATATTCTAATAAATTGATACCCATGATGCGTTCAGGGTAAAGCCCAAGCTGTCCAAAGAAGGGGGTTGTATGCACTCAGTTTTCAAAAACCTTTGGTTTCGAGACCCAAAGGAAAAACCGACTTTCATCAATGATAACGCCGTGAAAATCCGCGCCGGGATGTTGTTGATCATTCCGATTTACATGACCTACACCTTGATTGACGTGGTGTTCGGTTCCAGCTGGTCGGTGATGGAAAACACCACCATGATCGATACCTTGGAAACCGATTGGAACTGGCACACCATCTATCAAGTTCAGGCCACTCAGCGGGTGTATGATTACACCATCCAAACCTGGGTATTGTTCTATGGCCTGTTTGAAATGATTGCCGGAATGTTCGTCACCACCTCGCGTTTGTCGCCGACCATCTACATTGCTTCCTTTCTGGCGAAAACGCAAAAACCGAACTGGAAACCGCTGGTGCCGAAACGTTTTGCCTGGACGATTGGCGCGTCTTTCATCACCGTCTGTTTGATTTTCTTTAATCCGGATGTGTTCGCCAACTGGGTGAATACGCTTTTCAGCAGCAAGCTGTTACCGACCACGGAAAACTATATGTCCAACTGGATCCCGTTGGTTCTGGTTTGGGTGTGTTTCGGCTTTATGTGGCTGGAAGCGATTCTCGGGTTCTGTGTGGGCTGTAAAGTACACGCTTTGTTGGTGAAAGTCGGCATCTTCAAAGAAGAATGCGAAGCCTGTAACAACATCGACTGGGACGAAATCGCCCGCAAACATGCGGAACGCCAAGCGCAGGAAGCCGCGCAAGGCAATTCTTAATGTTTTAATCATGTTTTGAAGTGAATGAAAAACCGCCAGGCCTGGCGGTTTTTGTTTTCGGAAGGCCGATTTTGCAGTGGGTATTATTTCGCCGGGTCGACGTAGCCGCCGATACTGGTGTTGCAACGGAACCAACCGGCGATGCTGACGCGTTCATGTTGCGCGGGCAACACTTCGTGCGGAATCCATTCACTCATAAACACCGCCATTTTGCCCATTTCCGGCAGAATCACCGCCAGCTTTTCGTCGCCTTCTTCGGCATAAAGCACCAATTCCCCGCCCCAATCCGGTTGCCAGTTCGGGTTGAGATACAACACCGTGGTCACCATACGGTTGGCGCGGCCTCGAAAACTGTCGAAGTGTTTTTTATAGAAATCGCCGCGTTTATAAAGTGCGAAATGACATTCGTATTCGAATAGCCCTAAAAACAAGGCACGATTCAATTGGCAGCGTAATTCCGCCATTTGCGCCAAATACAGTTGTTGGGCATCGGTGGCGCCGTTGAGCCATTTGATTTGGTCACGCCGAATGGATTCGTTGATTTGATGAATGTCGCCGCGCCCGATGCCCGCTTTCTGCAAATCGCCTTGGGCATCGTAGGTTTCGACTTCGGCCAGCAATTGTTCGCACAAGGAATCGGTCACGGCATTCGGCCATTCGTACCAGCTTGTTCGACTAAGGCATCCAGCAGTTCATTCAGGGTATTGGGGGTGAGTTTCAGCGGCATGAGTGCCTCCAGAGGCAAGACGAAGAATTATGCGCTGAAAACGAAATTTTGGCAATGAAAAGATTGGCTTAAGGTGGCATAACGAAAGTGGGAGGGAAAGCGGGTTGCCGGCGTCGAACGAATGTCGTCGCCAAGCAATGGAAAGCCGGTTCGATTACCAGGCTTTGTACGGAAGGAATTTACCGTTCATGGTGACGACAACGCGGTCACCGGCGGGGTTCTCTTCTTTATCGATGTCCATTGAGAAATCGATGGCACTCATGATGCCGTCGCCGAATTTTTCATGAATCAATTCTTTCATGGTTGGACCGTAAACACCGACAATTTCGTACAAACGATAAATCAATGGGTCGGTCGGCACCGCTTTTTCCCATGATTTGTGCGGGTAGGCTTGCAAGGCGGCTTCAATATCCGCGCCCAATCCCAAGAAAGCGGCCACTTTAGACGCCGGCTCGGCATCCAAGTGGTTCATCCCCAAACAAGCGGATGTGGTATAGACTTCACTCAATCCTGCGGCCGCCGCAATATCACTCCACCCGACGGATTTTCCGCTTTCGCCAGGATAATCGCTTCGGTCATTTCTACTTTTGACATCATAGTCTTTGTCTCCAATAAAGGGCACCTTGACTCACTCAGGTGAGATTCTGCGGGACTTAAAGGGCTTAGCCAAATACGCCATCTCATTGTTGTGAACTTTTACAAGGCCTAGACATTGTTCAAAGTTCACGCCTCGATATGACGCATTTGGGCGTTGCCAGAATCCATCTGAGTGAGTCAAGGTGCCCTAAGTTAATTAAAAAGCAATGACCATAATGCAAGGCTTGTGCCAATTTATTAAGTAGTTGATTTAATTGTATATTATCTATTTTTTGGCGTTTTGGACTTTTCTTTTTGTCTACAATTGTTAACAAATATTACCAAATGTAAAACTTTGTAAGTAATTTGTAGACATTTTCCGTTAATTTATTAATCTAAATTATAAACAATATTATATAAATATTTGAAAAATAATGTTTTGTTAAATTGTGGCATCCTTCACGCTATGTCAGGGGTAAGTTTCGAAGAAGTCGAAATTATTCACTTTAAAAATTTACGAGGAGTCTCAAATGAGCGAAGTCTATATCCCTTCATGTATCCGTCCAATCGATAACGATGGTTTGAACAAATTGGCCGAAGCAGGGAAAGCCGCACCGGATACCATCAAAACATTGAAGTCCAAAACCGTATTGGAAGGTCAGTTCAAAAACTTGAACTACATCCGTGACTTGGACCCGGTTGTTGTGGACGAGCCACCTGTCTTGTTGGGTGAAGACACGGCCCCAAACCCATCCGAAATGGCTTTGTTGTCTTTGGGTTCATGTTTGTCTGTTGGGGTTCAAGCCAATGCGACAGCCCGTGGTATTAGTTTAACCAAATTGGAAATCGAATTGGAAGGTGACATCAACATCTCCGCTGTTTGGGGTACCGGTGACGTGGATCCAAACAAAAAATTGGGTGTTACCGAAGTGCGTGCCATGTTCACCATCGAATCACCAGGTACACCAAAAGAAGATTTGGAAGCTTTGGTTGCGCACGCCATCAAATGGTCGCCAGTCGCCAACACCTATATGAATGCGGTGGATCTGTCCGGTAAGTTAGTCGGTTAATCACACTGTCCAGGCCTGGCGGTTTCCGCCAGGTTTTCCCACTTTGAAGGAGAATGACCATGATTAGTCAAATTGTTCAAAAAGATCTGAAGCCGTTAACTGTGGCGATTGATCATGGACAGTACACGACCGAAATTTTATCGAAAGTTGGCCAGGCCGGCGCGTTTCGTCACCACATTTCATCCCTGAACAATGGTGATTTGAACCTGTTCGGCACCATTCAGGATATGGCGACCGTGTCCGAAGAATGTATGTCGACCGGCTTTATGATGTGGGCGCAGTCCGTCTGTACCTGGTACATCGAAAACTCTGAAAACGAATGGTTGAAGTCCGACATCCTGCCGAAAATGGTGGATGGCGAATATTTCGGTGCCACGGCTTTGTCGAACCCGATGAAGTATTTTGCCGGCATTGAGGACCTGAAATTGTCCGCGGAAGAAACCGAAGACGGTTACATCATCAACGGCACTTTGCTTGGGTATCCAATCTGTTGGAAGGTTCTAGCAAGCACTTCTTCGGCTCGATTTTCAGCGTGCACGACCACGACAAAAACTATGAAAAAGATGTCATGGCCCTGATTCCATGTGATTTGGAAGGCTTGACCATGAAACAAATGGCCGAATTCGTCGGGATGGAAGGCACGGGAACCTATTCCCTATTGTTCGACAACGCCTTCTTGCCTAAGAAATACCTGTTGGCCGACCCGTTGAAACCCTATTTGGAAAGAATCAAAGCCGGATTCATCTTATTGCAAACCGGTATGGCCGCCGGAGTTATTAAAGGCGCCGTCAACGAAATGGAAAAAGCGAATCTGACTTTGTCCGAGATCAACGAATATCTGGACGATTCGCCGGAAGAAATAACCGAAGATTTGGAAGATGCCATCGATTTGATCGAAGCACTGTGCGAAGACCCTTTCACACCGGGCCAAGAATACATCAAGTCGGTATTGGAAGCCCGTTTGCTGGGCGCGGAAATCTGTAAACGCGCGGCCGATTCGGTCATGCAGCACGCCGGAGCCAAAGGCTATCTGGTGGATGCCGCACCGCAACGCAAAATGCGTGAAGCGTATTTCGTGATTATCGTCACGCCATCCATCAAGCATCTTCGTAAGGAAATTGACCGCATCGAAGCGGCATAGGAGACCAAGATGAGTGAAGATTTTAAAAAGTATATTTGTAAGACATGCGGTTTGATTTACGACGAAGAGCTGGGCGATCCGGATTCAGGATTGGCGCCGGGCACGCGTTTCGAAGACATCCCGGATGACTGGTACTGCCCTTTGTGCCTGGTGAGTAAATCGGATTTCATTCCACTGGACGAAGCGAAGGCGAAATCTTCACCGGATGGTGCGCCTAAGCGCAAAGCCAGCACCCATGCCGACGTCTTGATTATCGGAGCCGGTTACGCCGGTTGGCAAGCCGCTGAAAACGTTCGTCAAGCCATGCCGGACGCCGAAATCAGCTTGCTTACTGCCTGTGACGGAACCGTCTATCCGAAACCGTCCCTGTCCATGGCCTTAAGCCAAGGGCGAACGCCGGACGACTTAAAAGAAATGACCGCCGAAGCCAAAGCCGCCGAACTGAATATGGGTGTTAAACCCGGACCAAAGTCATGTCCATCAACACCAAGCGTAAAAAGGTCATGACCACTTCCGGCAGCTTCCAATACGACAAACTGATTCTCGCGACCGGTGCCAAAGCCCTGTCGCCAACCGTGGACGGCAATGCCGCCCAGGACATTATGACCATCAACGACCTGCCGGCTTATCGGCGTTTCCATAAAGCCCTGGAAGGCAAAAATCTGTCACCCTTATCGGCGGCGGTTTGATTGCCACCGAGCTGGCCGAAGACCTCAGTTCACAAGACATCGAAGTCAATATGGTGGTGCGTGGTTCGCATTTGATGAGCCAGATTCTGCCGCAGGCCATTTCCCAGTCGTTGGAAGAAAAGCTGCAAAGCAAAGGCGTCAAGTTGTATAAAAATTCCGAGTTGGTGGACATGAACCAAGCCGAAAACGGTTACATGCTTCACACCGACCAAGGTGAATACATTGAAACGGGTGTCGTGGTCGCCGCCATCGGCCTGGCACCGAATTTGGAATTGGCCAAAAAAGCCAAGTTGGAAACCAACCGCGGTATTTGCATTAACGGCGCTTGCCAAACCTCCGACCAGGATATTTTCGCGATTGGCGACTGTGCCGAAGCCGGTGGTGTGTTGCAGGCTTATCTGGAGCCGATTCGTCGTCAGGCCAAAGCCATTGCCGCGCACCTGAAAGGCGAAGATACCGACCAGTTCCAAGTGCTGCCAAGCTTGATCAAAACCAAAACACCAAGCTTGTCCATTATGATCAGCCCACCATTGCACGCCACGCACGGCCAATGGGAGCAAACCATGATGGTCGGCGATAACCAGCGCCTGCTTTACAAAGAAGGTGAGGACGTCTCCGGCTTCGCCCTCAGCGGCGACCTGGTCACCAGCGCCAACGCTCTTTACCAAGAGCTGTTCAGCGCGTAATCGCCTTCAAAAGCAACGCCCAAAAAGCGTTAAATGTCATAAAAGGTCACTTCGGTGGCCTTTTTTATGCCTTGATGAAAATGAATGGGAGTCCTTAAAACCACCAGGCCTGGTGGAATGTATTTATTCTAAACCGCTATTAACGGAATATTTGGCACTAGATTGAAATAAATATTTATGCGTATAATGTTACTTAACCAGTTGATTTGGTGATGATATGACCCCCAAAGGGCTTTTGTGATTAGCAATATAATAAAGGGGTTGATGATTATGTATATCTGGGAAAGAATAACGATATGAAATCTTATGGAGAGCTTGCTGAAGATATTTTGAAAACGGCTGGATCAAAAGGCTTGCATGTTGATGAAGTTACGAAAATTATCATTGATAATGGGCAGGTTTTTAATGATTCTGAAGATGAAATAAAGAAAAAATAACCGCTTATCTTAGTGGCAAGGCGGGGCCGGTTGGAAAACCTAAGGCAAATTCTTCAATACGACGTGTTAAAAACCCAAAAACAAAAAAATTTCGTAAAGGAGTTTATCGGTACTTAAATCGAACGGGGCAAGTTACAGGAAACACTTATTTTGATACAAATGATCCTTCTTTTTTGGAGCGGCCGGAGAACACGCAGTTGCTTCGGAATTTTTGTTCAAAGGTTATAATGTGTCGAGGCCGGCTGTAGACTCTGGTATTGATTTAACCGTTTTTAAAGATAGTATCTTTTCAAACATTCAGGTCAAAACATCATCCACAAAATCGAATAAATTTCAGTTTTCCATTAGGTCAAAAATATTTGATATTCATTCCAACATCAGTACTTATTATGTGTTGCTGTGCAGAAGAGTAATGAACACGTACTATAGGAACGATTATATTATTCTGCCAAGCACTGCTATCGAATTTTTTATTACAAACGGATATATAAACCGATCACAAGATTCAATAAGTTTAAGCATCACGATAGAACAAAATGACAAGGCAGTGCTAAACGGTCAGCATGATATTACCAATTACTTAAATAAGTTTGAGTTGCGGTAATTGAGAAAAGGATTAAATTAATTTCTATTTGCTATAATAAAAACCAACTTATATTTCTATTTCAAACGGAGGATATTGATGATTGTTGTTAAAAGCCTCCGGGTAGTTTTTTCGTAGATTTATTCTTCGCTACCCGGTCAGTGTACCGGGGCCTTTTTAGCCCCAGAATTTGATTTCTTACAACGCTTAAGCGTTATGGGGCTTATGATGACATCACATTATTCTCTTCACCAATTAGGGTGGAAACCCTTTTTTCAACACCAACTGTCACTTGATGAGTTGGAAACCTTGATTCCGGCGCGTGTCTTCGGCGTCGAACGTTCGATTATTCAGCTATTGACCACGGAAGGTCCGTTGTCCATGATGATGACACAATCCATTCCTAATCTGGCGGTGGGCGACTGGGTTTTAATCGATGCCGAGCATCGCTTTGTTCGCTTGTTGGACAGAGCGTCGTTGTTTTCGCGAAAGGCGGCGGGCACACGGGTTGATCGCCAATTGATTTCCGCCAATGTGGACTCGGTTTTGATTGTCAGTTCTTTGAACAACGATTTTAATTTGAGCCGCATTGAGCGCTATTTGGCGTTGGCGCATGAGGCTGGTGTGGAGCCGATTGTTGTGCTCACCAAAGCGATTTGTGCGATGAGCCGGAATCGTTTGTGGAAGCGGTTCAGGCGCTGGATAAGATGCTGCCGGTGTTTGCGGTCAATGCCCATGATTCGGCGACTTTACAGGCGTTGGAACTGTGGTTGTCGCCCGGCCATACGCTGGCTTTCTTGGGGTCGTCCGGCGTGGGCAAATCGACGTTGGTGAACACGCTGTTGGGCGGCGACGTGCAGGAAACCAATCGGATTCGCGAAGAGATAGCGAGGGCGTCACACCACGACGGCGCGTTCGTTGCATTTGACGGCTTCAGGCGTGTTGTTGCTGGACACGCCGGGAATGCGTGAATTGCAATTGGCCGATTGCGAACAGGGCGTGGAGGAAACCTTTGCCGATATCGCTACCTTGGCGGAGCAGTGCAAGTTTTCCGATTGTCAGCATCAGTCGGAACCCGGATGTGCGGTTCGGGCGGCGATTGAATCCGGTCAGTTGGCGGAACGCCGTTTGGTGAACTATCACAAGCTGATGAAGGAGCAAGCGTTTAACGCCGAGACTTTGGCGGAAAAACGCGCGCAAGACAAGCGCTTCAGCAAAATGGTCAAATCCGCTAAACACCTCAAGCAACGATAACTTAAAGCCGTTTTACGGTTCATCTCAAAAACCACCAGGCCTGGTGGTTTTTTACTTTCTGCGTACCAAGCGAATTACATAAAGCTCAGTAATAGTGTCAGGGTCACAAGCGACAGCACGGTGGAAAAGAGTACCGTTTGGGCGGTGGTGACGCTTCGCGTCGGTAGTATTCGGCCAACATGAACGGCCCGGTGCCGGTCGGCAAAGCGGCTAACAGGATGGCCATCATCGCCAGTTCATAATCCATTTCAAACACGCTTAGTGCTAACCATGCCACCAATAATGGTTGGGCAATCAGTTTGATGGCCGTCAGTTGCCAGGCGGTTTGGCGCGCCGCGGCGGTGTTGTTATTGGAAGACGCCACCGCATCCGCCAGAAAAAGCCCCAAGCTGACCAGAGCGGCCGGACTGGCGGCACCGCTCAACAGGGTTAAAAAGGTTTCCACGCCTTGCGGCAGTTGCCAAGAGGTCAGTGCAAACAACATCCCGGCGATGGGCGAGACAATCAGCGGGTTGAGAAACACGGCTTTGAGCACGTTTTTGATTTTAAGGCGCAAACTGGCTTCCGCTTGCAGGCCGGTTTCAATCAGGATAATCGCCATCGCAAAGACGATACTGACCACGATAATGCTGGCAATGGTGGTCGGTACCTGACTGGATGCGCCGAACACCAGAAACAGCAGTGGAAAACCGACATAACCGGTATTGGAATAAGCGGCGGAAACACTGTCGATGCTGGCATCGGCCAGCGGCACGCCTTGTTTGAGGCGCCAGATGAGCACCAACACAAACAGGCCAACCGAACCGATGAGATACACCAGAATGAAATCGGGCAAATAGAGTGCCGACCAGTTGCTGTTGGCCATGATGTCGAACAGCAAAGCCGGCAGCGCCAGCCACACCACGAAACGGTTCAGCTCGCTGGCGGCGGTTTGACCCATCACGCCGGTTTTGCGGCTGATGAATCCGGCGGCGATCAGGCCGAAAATGGGTAACAGAATTGAAAGGGTTCCAAGCATGAAAACGGGTTATGTCAGTGATGTGAAAGCGTTAGTATGGCCAGCCTGCCGGTCTAAAGACAGGCTGAGTGGCCAAAACCGCCAGGCCTGGCGGTTATTGGATATTCGGGCATTGATCGGAGAGAATCTTGTTAAGCCCTTCCGCGGATTTTCAAACGTCAGTTGGCCGTTTTGACGGTAAAACATACAGGGTGTCGAAGTCGCTGCCGTGCCATTTGCCGAAATCGTAGCTGGTGCCGTAGGCGTCGTTGACGTGTTTGGCAATGTCTTTAATTCGGGTGTGTTGCCAGACGATCAGCGCGGTTTTGCCTTCGTACTGTGATGAGGTGGCGAGCTGGGCGATGGCTTTGGGTTTGTCCACGGCCACACAAAGGTTGACGCCGGTGTTAAAGAAGGTCGCGGTGGGCAAAGCGGTTTGAAAGGGTCTCAAGGAGAAAGCGCCTTTTCCGTCGGCACCGTATTTGGTGGTGAAGTGCGGCGAAGGGGTAAAGACTGCATCAATGGCCTTGAATCGGTTTTGCATCACTTGCGGGAGGTGCAGAGCCCGGTTTTCACCGCGACAATTGAGGACGCCACGGTCATTGGCGATGGGGCGTGGTTTTTCCCCATGCCGTGCAATGATGAGCGTCAGGTTTTGGGCCGGGGTGGTTGAGGCGGTGCATAGGGCGGGTTCTGAAGCGGCCACATGGCCGATGCCGGATAAAAGCAAACAGATAGTAGCGAACTGAATGAAGAACTTGGCCATGGCGGTTCCTTAACGAGAGGGTATCAATACGGTTAATCGTAACTGTATTTTATCCTCCGTGCGGGGATTTCTGTCGCTTTTATAGCCCGAGTTTTTTCAAGCGATAACTGAATTGACGGGGTGTCATGTTCAGCAGCAGGGCGGCGCGGGTTTTGTTGCCGCGCGCCATTTCCAGAGCCTGTTTGAGTTGTTCGGACTCGTCTTCCGACACCCGCCAGTAAGCGCGCTTGTCGTCCATGGCGGTTTGACCGTTCGGGAACGTCAGACCGTTGTTGGTGTTGGGCGCGAAGCGTTGGCAGTCGCTTGACCGTTCACTACCTGCGGTTCTTGCGAGTAGGCTTCGAGGTTCGGGGTGACCGATTGCAGTTCGTTTTCCAGCGGTTTGACATGACCGCCGTGGATAATCGCGCTTTCTTCCTGAATGATTTTTTCAATTAACCGGGCGGAAATCAGACGGCCTTTGTCGGCCATCAGCACAGCACGTTTTACTACGTTTTCCAATTGTCGGATGTTACCCGGCCATTCATAGCCTTCCAAAAACGCCATGGCGCCTTGGTCGTAAATGGCGCTGGTGTGGTATTCCTGATTGGCCTGGTTGAGGAAATGACGCGCCAACAGGCGAATATCGCCCTCGCGTTCACGTAGTGCCGGCAGTTCGATCGGGAAGACGTTCAAACGGTAGAACAAATCCAGGCGGAAGCGCCCTTGGTTGACGGCTTCGTGCAAATCTTTGTGGGAAGCGACTATGATGCGGGTGTCGACGTGGATCGGCTTGGTGGCGCCGACGCGGGTCACGCAACGTTCTTCCAGCACGCGTAACAGTTTGGCTTGCAGGCCAAAATCCAAGTCCCCGATTTCATCGAGGAACAGGGTGCCGTTGTTGGCGAGTTCGATTTTGCCTTGCTTGGTTTGGGTGGCGCCGGTGAAAGCGCCCTTTTCATGCCCGAACAATTCGGACTCCAGCAGATCCGGCGGGATGGCGGCACAGTTGATGGCGATAAACGGGCCGTCCTGACGGTGCGACGCCAGATGCAGCATCCGTGAAAAACGCTCTTTCCCCGTCCCGGATTCGCCTTTCAGCATGACGGTGACGGCGGTGTTGGTAGCGCGGCTGACTTTGTTCAAGGCGGCGCGCAAGGCGGCACTTTCCCCGATGATGCCGTATTGGCTGCCTTGGCCAAGCGCCATGGCGCGCAACTGCTCGTTCTCTTCTTTCAGCAATTGGGTTTGCTGCTCGATCATGGCGTTCACCGCCAGAATTTCACTGATGAACAGCGACATCAGTTTGAGAATGCCCAAATCGCGGTCCAGCGAACGGGGGCGTTTGCTCAAACGGTTGACGGCCAATACCCCGACAGTGGTGCCGTTTCGGACAATCGGCGTAGCGATGAAAGCCACGGTTTCCTGCGGCAGGGTGGAGCGGTCGACGGTCCGGAACAGGTAGTCGTCTTCACGGTCGATGTCGGCGACGATAATGGGGCTGCCGGAGTGCATGACTTTCCCGGAAATCCCTTCGCTGATGGCGAAACGCCCTTGGGCGATTTCTTCTTTGGTCAAGCCATAGGCATAAGCGGTGTGCAGGTAGCCGGAGCTGCTTTCCTGCAACAGGACACGGCCGCGGTTCAGCCCCATTTGACGCGAAATCAGGCTCAGGATGGTGTGAATCGCTTTTTCAGGCTCGTAGGCCTTTTCGATTTGCTCAGCCGCTTCCTTTATGACAATATATTCCGACTGGTTGGCAATATCTAAATGTTCAACGTGTTTCACAGAACCTACCCTTAAAGCTCAAGAGCTTTCATATTAGCATTTTGTTACAAAAAATGGAGAACCCTCATGCCGATTTCCTGCCATCTGTACGACCAATTGGAAGTGGCCGCCATGCGGAAGCAGAAGGTGCGACTGAGGTTTGAACCACCGCATTCCGAAACGATTTTCGAAGGGGTGATTACAGACTTGTTCAGCCGCAACGGTGAGGAGTTCTTTAAAGCAAAAACGGCGACCGGGAGAACCCGGTATGGCCGTTGGAAGGTTTGGTGTCCATTGAGATACTCAAGGACACGAAATAAAAAGGCAGGGAATGGAACGCCCCTGCAAAAAGTCACTGCATTACTCAACATGCCATGAATAACGTTTGATTAAGGTCACGGCAATGAAATCCAGTAGGTAACCGATAATCCCGATGACCACAACGATGGCTGCCAAGGCTGCATAGTCAAGGGTGTCACGCGCATCATTGATGGCATAACCCAGTCCGGAGGTCACCCCAAGGTATTCCGCGGGAACCAGAACCACCCAGGCGACACCGATGGCGAGACGAATCCCGGCGAAAACATCTTGTGCGATGGCTGGCATGATCACGCGGCGCAGCATCTGGTAACCGTCGGCGCCTAGGTTTCTCGCCACTTGGAACCAGTTAGGGTCGATACGTTGCACGCCGTGTGCGGTACCGAATACGATGGGCCAGATGGTCGCCATGGCCAGCAGGAAAATGATGGCCGCATCCCAGGTTTCGAAAGCCAGTACGGCAATCGGCATCCAGGCCAGCGGGCTGATCATTCGCAGGAACTGGAATGGCATATTGGCGATTTGACGCACCATTAAAAAGTAACCCACCAAATCCCGGTCGGCACCCCGATCACAATCCCCCAAAAAAGACCGTATACAATGCGGTACAAGCTGGAATAAATGGTTTCCCAGATGGTGCCGGTTTCAACCAAATACCAAAGTGCTGAGAAAGTCGGTCCAGGTGCGAAATCCGCAAAGGCTTGCGTGTCTGGATTGGACGCTATTAACAGACCGCCGACCCACCAGACCAAGAGAAGAATTCCCATCCCCACACTTGCGTTGATGATGCTTTGCATCCAGCCCGGCAGGCTTTTAAAGCCCGCCAATGCTTGGCCGAACGACAACTTTGTTGTTGCAGCCGTGTTACTCATAGTTCAAATACCTCTTTACGGTTCGTTGGGTCAGCTGGGTTCACACCCGGTACTTTGTCCCAAACGTCGTATTTGTTCATGGCGTTGGTGACGTAGTCGTAATTGACCAGGTCTTTCAGCGCATAGTCGATATCCAGGTTGTCCAGGAAGGTTTTGTCCCCGGTCACCAAGGTTTCTTTCAATTGTTCCATCAAGAATTTGGTCGCGGATGGATATGGATATGGGTTGAAGTCGATACGGCCGATGTCCCAATCCGGGTGTTTGATTGCTTTTGGATCTTGATAATCCGCAGGCGAATAATCCGTCATTGCTTTTTCCACTACCTTGGCTTTCATCGGTAGGTAACGCTTGCCTTCACGTGACAGCATTTTCGCGACTTCTTCTTTGTTTTCCTGAGCGTATAGACCGCCTCGGACCACCGCGTTCATGACTTTTTGTGACCATTCCGGACGCTTGTTGACGTCGTCATCGTGCATACAGACAACGCAGCAAGGATGGTTTTCCCAGATGTCGCCGGTGAAGCGCAACATTTTCGCGCCGGCCAGGACTTCACCCGCCGCGTTGAACGGTTCCGCCACGATGTAAGCGTCGATTTTCTTCGCCGCCAAAGCCGGTGGCATATCCGGTGGTGGCATGATTTGCAGGTTGACTTGGTTTGGTTTCAACGGATCGGTCTGATCCTGGATAACCGGCTCCAAACCAGCGTTTTTCAGTGCCATCTGCAATACGATGTTGTGCATGGAGTACCAATAAGGCACGGCCACTTGCATGCCGCCCAATTCCGCAAACGACTCAACACCTGTGTGTTTCCCGACAACCAGGCCGGAACCGTTGGTGTGTGCCCAACCGGTGATTTTGACCGGGAAGTTGTTGTTGTAACGCATCCAGATTGGAATCGGTTTCAGGAAATGCACCAGGTTGAATTTGTGCGCCGCGAAGCCTTCGATCAATGGCGACCAACCGCGAATCAAGGTCGGTTTTTCCACTTTCAGGCCTTCTTCTTCAAAGAAGCCCATGCCGTGTGCGACCAAAAGTGCACTGGCGTCGGTGATCGGCAAATAACCGATACGGACGACTTCGTCTTCCGGAGGCGTCATGTTGGCGAACGCTGTGTGGATGGTAAACTCATGGCGGCGGCCAAGCCACCGGTGGCGGCCATGCTGTCGAGAATGAACTCACGACGGCCTTTGGTCGGATTAAATGTATAGTCGTGTTTGGATAATTCGTTATCGCAATTGCAGTATTGACACATGTTGGTTCTCCTTTAAAGCGATGGAATATTAAGCATTCGATTCGGCGACACTTCGCTGCTTGGCCAAGTCAATTTTTCGAATTCGTTAAATAGGTTTTCTTTCAGGGTATTGAACTCTTCCAATGAGCGGTCGCGCGGGTAGTCGAGCTTGACTTCCATTTCACCGACGATTTCCCCAGGGTTTTGGCTCATGATGACAACGTTGTCGGCCATGGCCACGGCCTCTTCGATATCGTGCGTGACCAGAATCATGGTGATGCCCTGGTTGTGGCAGATTTCGGAAACCTCGTTTTGCAATTGGGAGCGGGTAAAGGCATCCAATGCGGAAAAAGGTTCGTCCAACAGCAGGATTTCCGGCTCCGTCGCCAGAGAGCGTGCCAGTGCGACACGTTGCTGTTGCCCGCCGGACAATTGCTGTACGTTTTTGTCTTTGTGCTCGGCCAGGCCGACCATGTCCAACAATTCTTCCACGCGGTCTTTTTTGTCGTTATAGGTGCCGGAGAACACCAGACCCAAAGCGGCGTTTTCACGAACCGTCATCCAAGGGTACAGCGACGGTTTCTGGAACATCATGTTCCATTTTGCGCTGGGTTTGGTAACGGTGTGGGCGTTGATACGCACCGCACCGTCGGATGGAATCAACAGACCGGCAATCATTTGCAACAGGGTGGATTTACCACAGCCGCTTCGTCCGATCAACGCCGTCAGCTGGCCTTTCGGAATGGTCAGGTTGATGTTCTTCAGAGTGGGTTTGGTTTGTTTTTTAAATGTATGGGATAATTCTGAAATCCATACATTGGAGCCTTTTGCTGTCATAATCGAATCTTCTTTTATCAATTAAATTTATTAATGGTATAGCTTAGGTGGTGCCAACAAATATAAGTTTAATTAAATCAATAGCTTAATTAAATTTTATGACAAACTTCGGCTGAAAATGAATTGGTTTGTTAACAATTGTTAACAATTTGTAGCACTTTGTTGTTTTTTGGTGCGTATGGCTGAAATGTCCGCTTCAAACGGCTTTCAGAAAAAGAAAGGCCCGCGTCAGCGGGCCAAGTGATTTTTATCAGTCAAAATGGTTTTCTGTTAAAACTTAACTTCACCCCAGACCCACAGTTTTGTGGTGTCGACCAGGTTGTTGTTCGCAGAAGAATCTTTCGCTGTATAGTTGGCGTATTTCACACCTACCGTGTAGATTTTGGCGAATTTCTTGGCCACCAACAAATCGTATTCCGAACCGTAGTCGTCTCCACCTGTGTCGGCGCTGAAGTCATGGTAAATCGCAGCCAGTTTCAAGCCCAATGCTTTACCGGAAACGCTCAGGTAGTTATCCACCAAACCGTTGATTGGTGTACCACCGGCCGGTCCGATGAACATATCCGCCCAACCGTTGAACGAGTGAACCGTACCCAATGGTGTTTGGAAGGAACTCTTGCCGTCACCGCCCAGTTTTTCCTGACCGGCTAAAATCTTAGCGGGACCGACGCCGACACCCAATTCGAAACGGGTGTAATCACCGCCCACGTCACCTTTGGTGTTGGCGTATTTGCCCTGAGTCGCGTATTCAGCGTGGTAGAACAGTTTTAAGGTATCTGTCATTTTCGCTTTACCGGCGAAGCGGGCACCGTAGGTTTCACTGTCGGTCAAGTTTTGCAGATCGTAATCCAAAAGGTAACCGTAACCGGTGATGGTGCCGAACGGGATGCCGGTGAATTTGGCTTGGATCGCATTGGACGTCATGGTTTGGTTAACACCGACCGGGTTGCGAACGTTCATGAGGTACGCATAGTCGATTTCGGTGTATGGAATGGCTTTGGTTTTCAAGCTGGCGGCGGTGTAAACCTGTTCCGTTTGACGCCAACCCACGTTCCCCAAGAAACGGTTGTCGAAAATAATACGTTGTTGACCGACTTTCGCGGCTGTCTCTTTGTATTTGTAACCGACCCAAGCCTGGTTCAATACGGTGATGGTAGGATCTAAAATAACGGCTCTGTTACTGTCTCCACCGGCTCCTGGTCCCGCGCCTACGAAGTAATCTTTACGGCTACCCAATGATTCGGTACCGGACATTTCGACCATACCGTTGAAGCCGTATAGGTCACCCGTTGTGTAACCGATACGGGTTCTTTCGGTAATGGCGGTCGCGTCTTTTTTTGCCTGTTTGTTCAACGCCTTCGTAACGAACGCGGACATCGACATTCACTTTACCACCGGTTAGGGCGTCGGTGAATTGGTCTGCTTGTGCTGTTTGCGAAACCGCCATGCTGGATACCGCGATGGCCGAGCTCGCTAGGATGCTCTGGATAGAGCGTGATAGAACCGTTTTTTCATAATGATCTCCTTGTCTGAGCCTTCCGTATTGCATCGGATGTGCCAGCACAAACAAAGTGAATAAAATCAATAGATTATATTTATATGCACCCAAAATTTTGTTTAATGCGGTTGACAATACAGTTCAATCACCGACAAATTGTTCGGAATTGTTAACAAAATCAAGGTAAAACGGAAAGGAGGAAAACCGCCAGGCCTGGGCGTTTTCAAGACATGGCTTACAACAAATGTTGCCAAAAGAGATTGGCGGTGAGTGTCACGAAAGTGATACCGAGCAAGTTAAACGCCAAACCATAAGTGGCCATGGTTTTCACCGACACGGCGCCGCTGCTCATGGCAATGGCATTTGGGGGCGTGGAAATGGGTAACATAAAGGCGTAACTGGCGCAGACGGTGGCGACCATCATCAACAAACGGCTGTCGAGTCCGCTTTGTTCACACACCGCCAGTAAAATAGGGAGCACCATTGCAATCAAAGCGGTGTTGCTGGTGATGACGGTGCTGAACGTCACCAGAAAGGCAATGATG
>LZQR01000109.1_pt1 | contig 22210 bp, 29 predicted proteins | sample 768601 | NCBI WGS metagenome assembly LZQR01 (sample SAMN05207299, study PRJNA324521) | oil field metagenome | isolation source: sample BH-FW-24 from oil reservoir | place: India: Bombay High | collected 2015-12-04
AACATGAATAAGATCCAGAGAAACAGTTCTCAAACGTGGTGTCAGAGACTTACTGGTGGGAGCAACTGGTTCTATTCAAGACCGAGCTAAAACACTCCAACCATGCTGTGATCATGATCCGTCACTCAGATCCGGCCTTCCTAGACATCTGTACTGAGTTGGTCCATTCGCTCACTACATCTAGCGATCTTATCTCTCGCTTAAGCAGTGACCGCTTAGCGATGTTGATTGCAGAAAAGGACCAAGCAGCCGAAGAGCTCTACCGCACCGTTTGCGCTATGTTAGACATCTATCCATGGAAACGCCGTGGTTTAACTGGCCCTAAGCCAACACTTTATCTACAGGACATCCTAACCTTCCCGTTCACCTTAGAGCAGTTGGAAGAGAGCCACATTGAGGTAATGAAGAATGGAACAACTGCTTAGTAAGGTGACTGATGCTGGCATGGATCCCTCTTCCGTTGCCGGCGAAGAAGCGCTAATCCTATGGGAACACATCCGTCTGCATATCGCCTCGACCAATCAAGAGAAGGCGCACTGCTACATCATCAGTGCGGAATACCGAAGTAAGATTAAACAGCTACAAGAGAGCATTGAAGAACTGCGTCATGCACTCGATTTACTTAAACTGCCAGAAGACGTTGAGGATATCCTCTCTGTCAAATCCAGCTTGAGTGACCGATTGGTAGAAAAAGGCGATTATAACTCTGCACTCACCGAGTACATTGCTTCCACCAACATTGCCGTCGAATACGGTTATATCGATGAGTATGTTCTGGCAATCATCGGCATGGGCAACCTTTGTGACGCGTATGGCGACCACAACCGCGCTCTTCGTTACTACCAAAAAATCGATGCGATTGACCATGCCATCGGCAGCCGTTCATTGAGATTACGCTATAAGCTGTACATGCTAGCTTGTTATATCAGTTTGCAACGTATAGGCGCGGCGACGGACCTCTTAAGCGAGTGCGAAGAGCTCAGTATCCTCGTCAGCGATAAAAATCTGACAGGACAAATTCACTTATACCGAGCTAAGTTGCTTCGACTGCAAAAAGAGTACAACAAAGCACTACTTGCTATCTCTCAGATTCAATACGCAACAGGCAAGCAACATACTGTTTGGCTCTCGACCATGGTAAAGATCGAGACGGCTTACTGTTTGAATGAAGTAGGTCATCAATCATTATCAAACCTATTGTTAGCTTCTACGGGGAAGCGCATCAACGAGCAAGCATCGCCTTTGATCGCGAATCGTTTTTATAACGCGATGAGCCAAGTGTGTGCTTCTCAAGGCTTGTTCAAAGAAGCACTTAACTACGAGAAAAAAGCTTTCCGAGTCGAATCTGATTTAGTGAAACATATTCCGATCAGTGAACTTGGCCCAGCTCAGCTGCGTCGCCTGAGTCGATTTGAATTACAGCTCAAGTTGATCCTTTCAGAGATTGAGAACAAAGAGCTCAAAGAAACCACTAAACAACACAAAAACACCGTTGCTCAGCTTCAACAAGATGTCTTTACCGACCCGTTAACGTCACTCCACAACCGTCGTTGCTAGAAGTGAAGCTGAAAGACTTGTTGCTACACGATACGCCATTTGCCCTAATGGTGATCGACATTGACCACTTTAAATCCATCAATGATGAGCTTAGCCACTTAGTGGGCGACAAAGCCATTGTGAACGTCTCCAAGGAGCTTTCTGGGTACTTCAAGTTCCGTGGTTCATCATGTGTACGTTTCGGTGGTGAAGAGTTCTTGGTGATTCTAGAAAACACCGAGGTTGCAAAGGCAGAAATGCACGCCGAAAACTACCGCGAGCGCATTTACCAGTTTGGTTGGCATAAAATCTTAGGCGAGCGTGGCTTGACCGTCTCCATCGGCATTACCTTACATCGGGAGGGTGAGAATACTCAGCGCACCTTCTACCGTGCCGACAAAGCTCTATACCGCGCGAAAGCCAACGGTCGAAACCAAGTGTGTACTGAGCTATAAGCCAGATTTTCAATCTATAAAAAACGCCCCAGCTCAAACTGGGGCGTTTTTGTATATTGCTTCAACTAACTAAGAGAATGCTTTAAAGAAAGAACAGCGAAATGCCACCGAGCGCGACCAATGTTCCAATCACGCTCTTCGCTCCTACCTTTTCACCTTTCATAACGTAAATCACCAAGATAAACAGCGGGCTAGTGGCGATTAAGGTTTGCGCTATCGCTGGGTTGGCGTATTTCAAAGCGATTTGTTGTAGCCAAAGCGCGAGGAAAGTACCGACGAAAATCGCTAATAACAGCAATCCCATCGCCTTATTACCCATCTCTTGAATGTGCTGCTTGATGCCTTTAAACGGTGCTGGCTCAACGACTTTAATCACCAAACAAACCGCAACCACACCAATGCTGAGTCTGATTAATGCCCCCAACAAAGGTGGAAGGTCCCCTGCCACCAATGCATAATGAGAAATCACCACACCCGTTGCTTGGCATACACTCGCCAACAGACCAAATCCGATACCACTCCAATTGGTTTCTTCACCTGTTGAAGAGGGCTGAAAGACAACAAAAGTGACTGCAGCGGTCGTCACTACCACACCAAGCCAACTTTGTAGCGTCAGCTCCGAGCCAAGAAACACCAACGCAAGCACGCCTGATAACGGTGGAGCAAGAGATTCCAACAATAACGTTTTATTTGGTCCGATACGTTTTAGCGCGGAAAAGTAAGCGCTATCACCAATGGCAATACCAATGACACCGGACACTGCTAATACAGCAAGGTGAATAGGTTCGATTTGGCTTGGCAGACCTTGGGGGAGAAAAGGAATCACGACCAACATCATCATCGAGGCGATCACCCCTTTGACAATGTTAAGTTGCATGGCAGAAAAACGATGGCTGAATTGACTGTATATCCAAGTCGCACATGCCCAAACAATTGCGGCGCTGATCGCGGCAATCTCACCAGAATATAGCACTGTTTACTCCTTCGTATTCCATGCCGTATCTCTCAATAACTTTGAATTGAGCTATAAATAACTTGATACACTTATTGTTTCATCAAATACTTAAACAACTAATTTACGAATTTTTTCTATTTAGCAACAAGCACAGGGAAGTAAGATGTTTTAGACTATTTGCACTTGGGTTACTCATTTTCGTTGCTTTAGTTATCTTCTACGGAATCATCGTGATTCACGATATTCCTTATGAAATAGCAAAACAGCGTGAGCACCCTCACCAAGACGCAATACACTACGCAGGCTGGGTTAGCTTTTCACACTTCATGCACTTTGGCCATTCCTATGGATCTGGGCAACGTTGTGGCGCAAAGAGCGAGGCTGGGGCTTCAAGCAACTCGAACAAGAAACACATGATATCCATCATCGCCTTGAAGAGCTAATTGATGAAGTCAATGAATTGAGAAAAGAAGTCTCTACGCTAAAAGGCGAAAAGCCAGCACCGAGCACTCCAGCACAAAAAGAACAAGGTAAGGAGGAACAATAATGGATTTACTACTGGTTCTGACTTACGCCGCGCTATGTATCGCGATTTTCAAAATCTTTAATATCCCACTGAACAAGTGGACAGTGCCAACAGCCGTACTCGGTGGTGTAGTGTTGGTCGGTACACTTATCTTATTGATGAACTACAACCACCCGTTTACTCAAATTGGTAACCAAGTGTTCTCAACCACCCCTGTTGTTTCAGGCGTTCGCGGTCGAGTCATTGAAGTTCCGGTTCAACCAAACCAACCGCTTACAAAAAGGTGATGTACTCTTCCGTATCGATCCGATTCCATTCCAAGCGGAAGTAGACAAGCTAAGAGCAAAGTAAAAGAAGCAAGCCAAGGTGCACTTGGTCTTGAGTCTAGCGTTCAAGAAGCAGAAGCAGCGGTCATCAAAGCGCTTGCAGAACGTGATAAAGCGCAACGCGAATTTGATCGTTACCAACGTGGTTTCGATCGTGGCGCCTTCACCGAGCAACAATTAGATACCCGTCGCCAAGCGTTCAAGGCCGCTCAAGCAGCACTAGAAGTGGCGCAATCAAAGCAAGAACAGGCGCAAATCGCGCTCGATTCTGAAGTGGGTGGTGAAAACACGCAAGTCGCGTCACTATTGGCCGAGTTAAGAAAAGCTGAGTTCAATTTAGAGCAAACCGTCGTAACCGCACCAACGGATGGCTATGTAACGCAATTGGCACTGCGTCCAGGTGTGATGGCTGTACCTTTGCCGCTCGCACCAGTAATGACATTTGTCCATACCGAAGACAAGCTTTATACGGCAGCGTTTCGTCAGAACTCATTGCAACGTCTAGAGCCTGGGTTTGAAGCGGAGTTTATGTTCCTTGCATTACCGGGCAAGGTGTTTAAAGGTCAAGTGGTCGATGTGTTGCCAGCCATTGGTGAGAGCCAATTCCAAGCGCGAGGCTCACTGCTTGGAACAGAAGCTCTACGCACCAGCGGTCGCGTGTTCGTGACATTAAAATCACGGACGACCTAGAAGAGTATCATCTGCCGATGGGTACAGCGGTTGAAGTCGCCGTTTACTCAGATAGCTTTACCCACGTATCTATCATGCGCAAAGTCCTTATTCGTATGAAGAGCTGGCAAAACTACCTATACCTAGACCATTAATTTATAGGTGAAAAAACCATCACAAGGTGTAATCAGGGGCTGACAGTCAGCCCCTGTTTTCATTCTAGCCATCCAGATAGATAGCATTCCCACTTTTATCAATATTCTGTATAATGCGCGCCTTATTTTTGATGCTTGCTGAAAAACTAAGCCAGTCAATAGAGTGCGTGAATCCAACCACACATTTCTTGAAGAAAAACAGAGCAAACAATAAGCAGCTTGGTTGTTTCTTAACTTTGTTACACAATCAGCGCTATACAAAAAGCAAGTGAACGTTCTTTAAAATCGACAATTGAACTGAGGTTATCTATGAATCTTTCTGCTAAAACCGTGGTGGTTATTGCAATCGGTGCTGCACTATACGGCATCGGCGGTTTGCCAATGTTTGGCATCCCTGTGTTGCAAACACGACGCTGAAACCAGCAATGGCGGTATTGGCATTGTTCTCAGTATTATTCGGCCCTCTGGTAGGCTTCTTGGTTGGCTTTATCGGCCACTGGGTTACCGACCTATTTGCAGGCTGGGGCGTATGGCTCACTTGGGTACTTGGTTCAGGTATTGTTGGTTTAATTATCGGTCTTTTCCCTTCTCTGACTCGCAACCGTTTAGAGAAAGGTGACTTCAATATGAAAGACTTCGCGTTGTTCGTGGTGCTTGCTCTGTTGGGCAACGTATTCGGTTATGGCTGTTCAGCTTCCTAGACACCATTTTGTACGCAGAACCGTTCACTAAGGTATTCACACAGTTGTCGATCATCGCGCTGGGTAACACTATTCTTATTGCTATTGTGGGCTTCTTCATTCTTAAGTCTGTCGCAAAACGTAACAAGCAAAGCCGCAACTTAACAGAGGCTTAATGTCGAATGACAATCGAATTTTCTAACTTCTCTTTTAGATATGAGTCGCTGGACAAACCGACGCTAAAAAATATCAATCTAAGGATAGAGAAAGGAGAGAAAATCGTCATTATCGGTCCAAGTGGTAGTGGTAAATCTACCCTTGGCCAATGTCTTAACGGACTGATCCCACACGCTATCAAAGGGGAAACTAGTGGCAAACTGACCATCAATGGTCAAGACACCGCCCCTTTTGACATGCACCAATTCACCGAACAAGTTGGTACCGTACTGCAAGATACGGACAGCCAATTTGTTGGGTTGAGCATTGGTGAAGACATCGCATTCGCGTTGGAAAACCAATTGATGTCTAACATCGACATGTACCCTTTGGTCAAAGCTACAGCCAAAATGGTCGATTTGGAACAGATGTTAGATCGCTCTCCTCACGATTTATCAGGCGGTCAAAAGCAGCGCGTTTCTTTGGCGGGTATTTTAGTCGACGACGTCGACATCTTACTGTTTGACGAACCCCTTGCTGCCCTCGATCCAAAGACGGGTAAGAAGACCATCGAGATTATCGATGAGCTACACCGTGAAACGGGTAAAACCATCATCATTATCGAGCACCGTCTTGAGGATGTTCTGCACCGCTCTGTTGACCGCATCATTCTAATAGAAAGCGGTGAAATCATCGCAGATACCACACCGGATGAGATATTGGCATCCCCTCTTCTCGAGGAATACGGTATTCGTGAGCCACTTTACCTTTCCGCGTTGAAAGAAGCAGGCTGCGCGATTGAAGGCGATGCAAAGCCATCAAGCTTAAGTACATTGCCATTGGCGCAATACCAAACCGCCGTCAGCACATGGTTTGAAGCCTCAAAAGCGACCAACGTTGAAAAGCAAGCCGAGACTCTTTTGGCTGTTCGTAACCTTACCTATTCCTACGATGGTGAGAAAAACGCGCTTGAAGACGTTAGCTTCGATGTAAAACGCGGCGAGTTCGTTTCGGTTTTGGGTAAAAACGGTTCCGGCAAATCCACCATCACTAAGCTTGTGATGGGCGTGATTGAACCAGACCAAGGTTCGATGGTCTTGAACGGCCAAGACTTAAACGAGCTAACGATTTTCGAACGCAGCCAAAAGGTTGGCGTGGTAATGCAAAACCCAAATCATATGATTTCGCATCACATGATTTCGACGAAGTGGCTTTCGGCCTGCGTAACCGTGGCGTTGAAGAGAACCAAATCGAAGCAAAGGTATTGGAAGTCCTTGAGCTGTGTGGTTTGAGCAAGTACCGCCATTGGCCAATTGAGGCCTTAAGCTACGGTCAGAAAAAGCGTGTGACGATTGCATCGATTCTTGCCTTAGAGCCTGAGCTTTTGATTATGGACGAGCCTACTGCTGGTCAGGATTATCGTAACTACACATCAATGCTGAGTTTTATCGAGAAGCTTAATCGTGAACTTGGCATTACTGTGATGATCATCTCTCACGACATGCACTTGGTTTTGGAATACACCACTCGTTCCATCGTAATTGCCGATAGCAAGTTGATTACCGACGCACCAATGACCGAAGTGTTTAGTTCCCCAGCCCTGTTAGACCAAGCGAACTTGGCGACAACTAGCTTGTATGAACTGGCTACTGAGTTAGGCATTGAGAACACGAACGACTTTATGCAGCACTTTATTGACGTTGAAAAAGCGCGTCGAGAGCGTGAAAACAAAGCCGATGTACAAACTTCAGAAGCTCAAGATTCACAAAATAATGATGTTAAAAACATTGAGAAGTAGTGGCATGAAAGACAACAAGATGAAGTTTGGTATCAACTACATCGATACCCAATCGCCACTGCACAAACTCAATGGCATCACCAAGTTTTTGATGTTCATTGCATGGGTCACTGTGTACTTACGACCTTTGATTTGCGTATCATCACTCTACTGATCGTTGTAGGCCTTGGTTTGTTAAAAATGACCAAGGTACCTTTCCATGTCTACAAGCCTTTACTGATCGGTACAGGCAGTGTTTTGTTGATTAATGCGTTGTTTATGTTCGCATTAGCGCCGCAGCAAGGCAGTGAATACATGGGCTCGACAACGGTATTGTTGTCGTTACCGGGTAATTACTCACTCACCCAAGAGACCTTGTTCTATTTGGTTACCGTGACACTGAAATACTTCAGCATGTTCCCAATTGCTTTGGTGTTTGTGTTTACCACGCATCCTACTGAATTCGCAGCAAGTTTGAACCGTCTTGGTGTGCCTTACAAAATTGCTTATGCAGTAAGTTTAACCTTGCGTTACTTGCCAGAAGTGAAGAAAGACTTCGTGAACATCATGCACGCTCAACAAGCTCGTGGTGTTGAACTGAGTAAGAAAGCGCCGTTGTTTACCCGTATGAAGAACGTTTCTAAGATCTTAGGCCCTTTGATTTTCTCTAGCCTAGATCGCGCCGACCAAATCTCTAACGCGATGACATTGCGTGGTTTTGGCCGTCACTCTTATCGTACTTGGTACAGCCTAAAGCCACTGACCAAAGCCGATATGGTATGTATGGCCGGCATCGTCGTGATTGTTGCTGCAGCGATTAGCAAACGCGTTATAGACACTCAACTATTTTGGTATCCGTTCTAAGCGAACCGGTCTCGCGTTGAAAACCGAGTACAAAAATGGGATGCCTCTGCATCCCATTTTATAACCAGTTTTGGCGTTAAGTTATTGAGTAGTAAGTACTAACTTAGTTCCATCTCAACACACGTGTTTCGTTACCCTCTCCCGGCTTGGCTGGGATATTTAAAGACAGCAACAAGCTCACTGCAGCCATGGCTGCGCCAATGTAAACACACTTGAAGGCGAAACCAACCAAATCACACCAAAGGTTACTGGAATCACGACAGCCGCAATGTGGTTGATGGTAAACGCCACACCCGCCGTTGATGCCATGTCTGCCGGATCGGCTATCTTCTGGAAGTAGGTTTTGATTGCAAGTGCCAAAGCGAAGAACAGATGATCGACCACGTACAGTGCTGCCGCCCACTCCGCGGTTTGTACTACACCGTAACCGACGAAGACAAAAATCAGTCCCACATATTCAAACATCAAGGCTTTGCGCTCACCTACGACACCGATGAAACGTCCAATACGCTTAGCGAAAAGAAAGTTAAACGAGTAGTTGATTAAGAAGAGAAGCGTAATGTCTGCAGCCGAATAGCCAAACTTCTCAACCATCAAGAACCCAGCAAAACCGTAAAGATTTGACGTCGTGCACCGCTCATAAAGGTCAACGCGTAGTAAAGCCAGTAACGCTTACGCAGAACAAGCTTCTTATTTTGTGGCACTTCGGTTTTGAATTCTGGGAACGCAAACGCCATGATCATAATCAACACAAAACCAATACCACCAGCCAATAAGTAGACGGTTTTGAATTCCAGTTTCAACTGCTCCAACAGCACCCAAATTGCACCGTATGTGAACAGTGAGGCTAAGGCTCCAACCGAAATGAACTTACCCAGCATTTCCGGCGCTTCTTCCTTAGAAAGCCATTGCAAGGACAAAGATTGCTTCAGTGTTTCGAAATAGTGAAAGCCAGTCGACATCAACAAGGTGGTAAAAAGAAGTCCAAACAAAGATGGGAAGTAACCTGTGATTGCCGTGCCTAGTGTCAGCATGGCGAGCGAGACCAACATAAAACGTTGCTCACGGATAAACAGCAAAACAAACACAACAGTGAAAGCAAGAAAACCGGGAATCTCACGCACACTTTGCAGTAAACCGATATCGGCTCCATCAAAGTTGGCTTTTTCGATAACGAAGTTGTTCAGCAGCGCCATCCAAGTGGAGAAGGCAATAGGAACAATAATGGAAATCAGCAGAAGAAAGTTTTGTGGCGTTCTCCAGCTTTTCTGTGGCGTATTCATGATGAGTCCTTAGGATATGAAGCGTCATCATACCGCCAAATGTAACAAATTCGCAATATCATTATAATTTACCTCTTTTTAGTACTTTCTTTTAATTTCATCAGGTTAAGTGAAAAATGGCACAGAAAAATTCGCTACCGTCCATTTTATTTGATGATAATTAAAACAATTTTTACAAATTGAAAATTATGACCGCATTCCTTCGTATGAATCGTAGCCTGACCGCTCATAGACCAAGGAAAGATACGTGCTTCTTGTTCAACTCTCAGAAGGTTATACTGTTGCGTATCAATGGTCATTTTGACGCAAGCCTCTGAAATCAATAGTTTGATATGATGAAAAAACAAGTCCTGTTTCTTTGCACCGGTAACTCCGCTCGCTCACAACTTGCCGAAGCGCTCTTCAACCATATGGCAGGTGAAATTTTCCATGCCGAAAGCGCAGGAGTCCACCCAAGTGACGTCGACACAAGAGTGTTTGATGTATTGAAAGCGCATCAAATAAGTCATGAAGGACTTCGTTCGAAAGACTACGCAGAAGTGGAAAAGAATCACTATGACTTCGTCATTACATTGTGTGATAACGCCAAAGATGAATGCGTGATCTTCGACCAAGACATCGACCAATTACACTGGAACCTCGTCGACCCAAAACCGCTTGAAGGTGTCGAACCTTTCCACAATACGGCAAAAGAATTGATTGAGAGAATCAGTCTATTTCTACTCCTCAACAGTGAAGAAAACCGCACACAAGTGGATCCGAGCAATTTCTTTAAGCTGATGAGCGATCCGCTGCGACTCAAGATATTGATGCTGTTAGAAGATGAACAAGATCTAACCGTAACCGATTTGAAAAACGCTTTGAATGAAAGCCAGCCAAAAGTCTCTCGCCACCTAGCTTTACTAAGAGACACGACATTCTTGAAAGATACCCGACATGGTCTTTGGATTCATTATCGCTTATCCCCATCTTTGCCTATGTGGATTAAACATTTACTCCAAACCGTTCGCATTGGGAACCCAGGCATAATCAACGCAGAGAAGTCACGTTTAAAAGCCGCGCAAAACAACGAGCAATAGTCGCTTAACTCTCTTTTATTTACCTCTCCACCCTCGAGGCACTGCATAAAATTTTTATTGGAAGCAGTGTCTCCTTGTCGTGATCTCGTCAATTCTATGGTTTGGAATTAACCCAGCAAAACAAAAGCAACTAATTATATATGGCAGCTTAAAACTCTGATAAAAATGGGTTTATTTTGATTAATACAACTTCACCATTATTCTCCATAAAGGTGAATTTCTTTAGCACAAAATTCAACAAAAATCACTCTCATTGGTATTTCCAATGATAATTCACTATAAAAAGTGAAAGTTAGAGATGCGTAACATACTAATTTAAAAGCCATTTGAAGCGTAAAGATAAAAAAAGACTATTCAAAGTAACTTTCTCTCGTTAGATTGAATTTAATTCCAAATAACTACAAAGGAGAGAAGCATGGAAATTATCGTTCGTCCAACCACTGTTGAAGACGCTGCTGCGCTAGTCGAAATTTATTCGCAACCAAAAGCACAACGTGAAACCCTGCAACTCCCGAAGCCATCCGTCACCATGTGGGTCGACCGGTTATCCAGCATACCAGCTGGTGTGTATAGCTATGTCGCAGAAATCGATGGCAAGGTAGTAGGAAACATTGGGTTCCATCACTCACAACGTCCAAGAACTTCGCACACCGCATCATTTGGTATTGGAGTTCATGATAAGTACCACGGTTTAGGGGTTGGCAGTGCGCTGATAAGCACAGTGACTGAACTAGCAGACAACTGGCTGAATGTAAGACGTATCCATATCGAAGTGAATGCCGATAACGACGCTGCAATAGGCCTGTACAAAAAGCACGGCTTTGAGATTGAAGGTGAGTTTGTTGATGCCTCTTTCCGAGACGGTGAGTTTATCAACACCTATAGCATGGCTCGCATTCGAAAACCGAAAAACTAATAGTTATCCACCATGATAAACTCCCACTTTTTCACTATGAAATCCAGCGGGAGTTTTTATTTACTGCTTCAAGCCCAAATAGTCTAACGCTCGTTTCGTTAACGCTTCCGTATATGGGTTAATCTTCCAGTGTTCTGGGCTCCACCCTTTCACAAAGCGCTGAAAATCTGCCCAGGCAACTGCAAACAATGGCCGCCATTCTTGCTCAACCACAGAAACGTCAAGCTCAGGTTGATAGTGTTTAAGTGCCTTAGCTAACGCATTGAAGTAGGTGTCCAGTACCAAGCTTCCATCTCAGCACACTGGCTAGGTTCAACAGCACTGCTCATAAACAGTGCCACGTCTTTCATCGCACAGCCATGTCCCACATATTGGAAATCTACTGCCGCAACGGTTGAGCCTTCATCGTCAAAGCAAAAATTGGCCAGTTTAGCGTCCCCATGAACCAAAGTTTGAAAACGCACCTGACGCAAAGTGCGATCAATCAATTCAGCATTCTTCTTAAGCCTTTCATCCTTCAGTACCGATAGTTCATCAGGTCTTGTGGCTAAATGCCAATAGGTGCCGGTTTGCCATAAGGTTTCATCACACACGCCAATATAGCGGGCATGAAAGTTTGCCAACCAAGTCAAGCAGGCTTTTAAGTGCCCTTTACTCGCGTTTTTAATCACGTTTGGATAACCAACCTGAGCGAGATCTTCCATGACAATCAGCCATTCATTTTCATTCTGAAAACACTTTAATCCTTTAGGGATTCGACAGTGTTCATCAACCCGTTGACTAAAGTTCTGATACCAACTCACTTCCACTTGGTAAGAATGCAGTTTACGTTGGTGCGAGCGATCGGTATTCCAGCCTCGAGGGTGTTCGGAGGGTTTAGGAAGTTGAACGTGTTTAACGATGATAGAGTGAGACGGGAAAGTCAGCCGAACGAGTTCACCATAACCACCCCATAGTGATTGAATGACATCAATGCGTTCAAGCGAACCGAGTTCGAGTTCATCACCGATGCTTTGATATAGTGGGTTAATCATTGGCTCCATTATGCGAGTAAATGTGCCCATTCTGGGTGTCTTGCTATGTATTTAACCACGTAAGGACAAACAGGTACAACGCGATAACCTTGTGCCTCTATTTCTGGCAAGACAGCCTCCATCATCACTTTGCCGTAACCTTTACCCCGTAACTCTTCAGGAATCAAAGTCGACGTAATGTGCATCGCCTGTCCATCCAGCTTATAAACCACCTTCGCTTTGTGGTTACTCTCTAAATCGACCCAAAAAGTTTGGTTTATTGTGTCTTGTGTCACTTTCTGCATTATCGACGCCCCACTTTTCCCTTTCACTTTATTGAAACCATCTATACGACTGCCTAGAATGATACCCACGAATCACTAGTCACTTCGTACTAATATAGCGCGTAACACCTTCTCACATCAGGCACGACAATAATAATGAGAAATATGATCGCGAGCGCCGGAGATAAGAGAACATCTCCACAAAGCAGAAACGCTCCAGAACGTCAGGCAAGTACACTCAACAGCACCGATGCTATGGCAATGGTAGAACACGGCAGTGAAGTGACTCTCAACGTCACCACGCCCGTTGGTACCAAGTTCATCACCACCAGCACATTTATGGGCTGTCATTCTAACAATACCGCGCTGATTGAAATCCCAAATATCTCCGATGAGGATTTGAAGTTTTACTTTCAAGAAGGCTTTTGGATCAACGTAAAAGCTTACTCCCATCGTGGCGAAGGTGCCGTCATTCCTTTCCGAGCACAGCTCAAACACCGTTTAGGCGACCCCTACCCACTATTGGTACTAAACCTTCCTAATACCATGCAGGTCTATCAGCTGAGAAAAGAAGTGCGATACGAAGTGAATCTGCGCTCTCGCCTTCAGTTTGAACAATACCGAGCAGAATGTGAGATACGTGATCTCTCTAAAAGCGGTTGTCGATTCGTGACGTCACCGATGAGCAGAACATTGCAAGTTGGCGATCTGGTGACGCTCGACATTACCATGCCAGGGAATGGTCGTATGCTTGCGCCATTGAAGGGGAGAATTTGTAACTTGCAGAAATCGGTTCATTACGCCCGTTACGGCGTGGAGTTTGATGATTTCGGCAAAGCCAACGCTAAGAACCTGTTAAGCCACCTCAAATTTGATGGTACCAAGCTAAAGCTGAAAGACTAACGCGACACGGCTTTTTGCATTTACCGCTGTAATGGAAAACCCCTTACCATCTGGCAAGGGGTTTAAATGACTAAGAATAAGGCAGTATATTTTCAGTTCATTATCACTTAGAAGTCGATAGCGTAGACCTAGTGCTAGCTCGTCTTTCTCGTCAGTACCTTCGTTGTCCGTTAGGTCGAAGTTGTATGACGCGTAGCCGCGGAAGTTAGGCTTGAAGTAGTAAGTTACGTCAACCGCTAGGTTTTCTACAGTTTCTTCGCTCTCTTCTTCACCCTTGTTGTAAGTAGAAGTGAACACTGTTTGGCCCATTGTGTATGCAGCTGCTAGTTCGTAGCCTTTGTAATCAACAGAATCATAATCAATATCTGTGTAGTTACCAGCAACGTAGAAGTTACCTACAGTGTAAGATGCCGCTAGCATGTATTGATCATCTTTATCTTGGCTAGCAAAGCCAGCACCTAGCTCAAAGCCAGTGTCAGCGAATGCGTAAATACCAGATAGAGAGAAGCCGTCTTCATTATTGTCTTTAAATTCTGCCAGAGGTTGGCCGTTATCTTCGTCTTTACGATCTGCAAAACGGTAGCTTGCGCGTACCGCTAGTTGATCGAACTGACCAGAGTAAGCAACCATATTGTCTGTACGGTCAGCTACCGCTAGTTTATCAGCCGCAGTGTTGCCGTGGTAAGCCATGATATCAGTGAAGTCAGTGATAACACCAAGCGCACCGTCGTTTTACCGTAAGTGATTTCACCGTACTTGCCACCAAGACCTGCGTAAGCGTAACGAGTGTCTAGTTCACTGTTGCTCTCACCCTTTTCGTTTTTGTCCACAGCGCCCTTTTCATTTGTGCGGAATTCGCCTTCCCAGAAACCAACACCGTATAGGCTATCGCTGATTTCCTGTTTGCCTAGGAAGTTAAGACGCACACGAGATGCGTCATCCGCTTTGCCATCCATCATAGATAGACGAGCTTCAGCACGGCCGCCCATTTCTAGTGAAGTGCCATCTTGGTTGTACAGTTCTGAAGCGACAACTTGAGATCCAGATGCTAACAGTGCCACTGCTACAGCTAAAGTTTTCAATTTCATTTATAGTTTTCCATATCTTTGTTTTGTCATTATTTTCTCACCAGAAACAGGACTTTTCTGTACCAACGAGAAAACGGGCGGCATAGTAGCAGCTGCGCTTTTTAGCGCAACAAGTTGAATACACAGCCTAAATTGAACAAACACCATTAGTGGTGACGATATGAATATGTCAAACCATCAAGTTGTCGGATAGTTAGAAAAATGTGTGCGCGTCAAAAACATTTGACGCTGGAAAGTCTGGTTTAACATTTATAAATGTGACTTGAGTCACGCATTATTTTTGTTAACTGACTGTTTTAATTACTGTTAATTGAGTCATTACTTCACTTTTCATAAAAAAATCCCCAAGCCAAGGCTCAGGGATTCTGGTTATATTCCGTCAGTTTGTATTGCTTAAGGTTTCTACTTAATGCTTATAGCTTGAAGAAGCTCAACTGTTCTTTTTGTTTCTCTGCAAGGTGAGAAAGCTCCGTACTTGCACTCGCACTTTGCTAATGCCCGCTACGTTTTGGTTCACAAGCTCAGACATGTTAACGACATTGCGGTTGATGTCTTGTGTTACTTGAGACTGCTCTTCCGCCGCAGTCGCCACTTGCGTGTTCGAGTCGTTGATATTCGCTACCGACTCTGTAATGCCGATCAGTGCGTCGTTCGCTTGTTGAGTCAACTCGTTGTTGCGGTTAAGCATCTCTAGGCTCACCTGCATGCTGTCGTTGGCTAGACCAGACTGCGCTTGAAGCTCTTCAATGATAGATGAGATTTCTTGCGTAGAGTCTTGTGTACGAGCAGCCAGCATACGCACTTCATCAGCTACCACGCAAATCCACGGCCAGATTCACCAGCACGCGCGGCTTCAATCGCGGCATTTAGCGCTAGAAGGTTCGTTTGCTCAGATACGCCACGAATCACTTCGATAACGTCGTTGATTTGAACGGATTGCTCTTTTAGACGCAGAACCACTTGCGCAGCATCGTTCAGTGCCTGAGACATTTGCTCGCTTGCTTGTGCACTCTCTTGGAAGATCGCTAGGCCAGATTGCGCTAGGCCGTCAGCTTCACGTGCTGTTGCATCTGCAGATGTCGCGTTATCACTTACGTTATTAGCCATGCTCGCTAGCTCATTGACTGCGACGCAACTTGCTCGATTTCCGCTAGCTCTTGCTGAGCATTTGCTTCTGCTTGCGTCATTACTGCAGCAAGCTCAGTTGAAGCAGAAGCCACTTCTTCACTGATGCGCATCAATTGATCAACCGTATCGTGAAGCTGTTTCGCTGTTTGGTTTACGTCTTTGCTTAGCTGAGAAATTTCGTTGTCGCCATCAATGTCTGCACGTACAGACAGGTCACCACCTGCTAGCTTACGCATCACTTCTTGCAGTTTTTGGATTGGCGTTACGATCATGCCAGATAGGAACCAAGCGCCTAGCAAAGAGAATGCAAATACCGCAATCACTGACATCATGGCATTGTTTTGTACGCGAGTATGCTGGCGTGCGCTTGCTGCAGTTGCTTCCGTCGCAATCTCATTCACACGCTGTGATAGTGCGTTGATGGTTGCAACCATTTCGTTGCCCACACGGCGGTAACCTGAGATGAAGTTTGTGTATTCGTTATCCGACACTAAACCACGGTCATGGCGGTTAAAGAATTCAACAGCACGAGTCGAGTAGTCAATGTAAGCATCGATACTTTGACGAACCTTCTCCGCGTCTTTGCTGAACGTACCGCGTGCATCGATAAGATCAAGGTCTGTATCAATGGCTTTTGCGCCCGCTTTCAGTTCAGTAAGAAACGCATCACGACGAGCAGCATCGTAGATCGCGTAAACCGCGCTTATGCGTAATGGGTAAACTTGGTCATCAATTTGAGCCAGCGTGTCTTTGTAAAACACGAGAGAATCGGAGTTAGAAGCAACCAATTCTTGCTCTGCTTCTAGGTTGTTTTGAGTGATCCACAATGTAATAAACAGAGTGATCGCGGTGAATAGAACTGGAACCAAAACTTGCGTTCGTACCGACAAGTTTTTCAGTGATAGCTGCATGAGTAACCTCAGGTATTTGAGTGTTGGCTTCCTTGCGATGGGATTATTCCCAGACGAATAGACAAGGAGGCAAATACTAGAGGTAGATCACATTTTTGTCCAGAGTAAAAAGCCATCAATTTCATGGCTTTAACGACAATATCCCACTTTACGTCAGGATATTGTCGTTGTGACAAGTTATGAAAGCTTATACGTCTTTCTATAAACTTTTAAGTCAACGATCGCTTATTTTCTCAGGCGCATTTAACTTAGCTTGTGCCAACCCAAAAATGGTGTCGATTGGGTAAGTTCCTTCGTCTGTTGCTTCGCCCGCCGCTTTACCGGTAAATAGCTCAACAGCCTCGGTGACGTGATCGATTGCCCAGATGTGGAAATCCCCCTTCTCTACTGCTTTCACAATGTCAGGACGAAGCATTAGGTTATGCACGTTGGAACGTGGGATGATCACCCCTTGCCCCGCATGACGCCCTTTGATTTCACACACATCGTAGAAGCCTTCGATCTTCTCGTTCACACCGCCAATAGGTTGCGCTTCACCGAATTGGTTCATCGAACCTGTGATTGCAATATCCTGACGGTTTGGCTGTTTCGAGAACGCAGATACCACAGCACAGAACTCAGCCATACTTGCGCTATCGCCATCAACACCACCGTACGATTGCTCAAAGGTAATTGTGGTGGTTAGTGGCACACGTGCAGTCTTACCGAACACAGACGACAAGTAAGCAGACAGAATCATCACACCTTTAGAGTGGATGCTGCCGCCAAGATCGACACTTCGTTCGATATCAATCACGTCTCCATCGCCGTAACACGTCGTCGCAGTAATTCGGTTTGGCGCACCAAACATGTGATCACTGGTGCTCAGTACCGAGAGAGCATTGACTTGGCCAACAGCAGAACCATCAGTGTGAATCAAGGTTGTGCCATTGACGAATGTTTCCATCACGCTATCTTGCAAACGACTAACTCGCATTTCTTGGTTGCTCAAAGCCTCTTCCACGTGTCCGATACGGATCATGTTGGAATTCGCTTGGCGAGCAACGTAGTTAGACTCACGTAATAGGTTAGCGATGTTGGCAGAATGCAACGAAAGCTTGGTTTGGTCACCAGACAAGCGTGAGCTGTACTCGATAATGCGCGCAATGGCTTTCTTATCGCAGTGCAGCATGTTGTTGTCGTTCACCACACTAGAGATAAAGCGTGCGTATTGCAGCTCTGAATCCGGCGTACGCTTCATTTCGTCTTCGAAATCCGCCGTTACTCGGAACAGCTCACCAAACTCCGGATCGTAGTGTTGCAGCAATTGGTATGTACGGTAATCACCAAACAAGATGATCTTGATATCCAATGGAATCGGCTCAGGGTCAAGCGAAACGGCACCAGTCAGCGTTACTTCTTTCTCTAGTGACGTGAAGCTCAACTGACGAGAGCGTAAAGCACGCTTCAATCCGTCCCACACGTAAGGCTGTTCTAGTACCTTTTGTGCATCCATCAATAGCACACCACCGTTCGCCTTGTGCAAGCTACCCGCTCGAATCAAAGAGAAATCGGTGAATACCGTACCTTTGAAGGTTGCGGTTTCAATCGAACCAAACAGCGAGTGGTAGTTCGGATTCTCTTCTACCACGATAGGGAACTCACTGTTTTTGCGATTCACCAGCACATTGACTTTGTAACGACGTGGCAATTTCTTATCCAGAGAAGCGGTCGCAATCTCACCTTGCTCACCACTCTGCTCTAAGAAGATCTCAGCGTTTTCAACAATGTCTTTTTGTAGATCGGTTAGGTAAGTTTTGATTTCTGGGTACTCAGCGTAATCCACTTTCAACTGCTTGATGAAGTGAGTGATCACATCCAACGTCACATCATCGTTAAGCTTTTTGATCTTCTCACTGAACGAGTCTTCCCACTCGGTTAACTCACGTACCATGTTACGTAAGCTCACTTCCAGCTCATCAATGCTACTGCCGAAGTATTCCTGCTCTTTCTTGCTTAGCTCATCGAAAGACTCTTCGGTATGCAGTTCTTCACCATTCATAGCCACAAATTGATAATCACCTTGCGCAGTGATCGTTAGGCTAATGCCCTTCTCTTTGGCTTCTTTACTGATGGTATCCAATTCTGACTGTTGCTTGTTCGCCAATTGGTTTTTTAGGCGATCGGCACGGCTGTAGTACATCTCGTTATCGAAAGCGAGAGGCAGTGCATTCAGTAGCTTGCCCATCAGTTTTTCGATATCGACTTTAAGCTTGTTACCGATACCGCAAGGCAGTTTCAGTACTTTTGGTGTGCGCGTGTCTTCAAAGTTCGCGACATAACACCAATCAAACAGAGCCGCATCATCATGCTGATGGCGGTTTAAGTAGCGCAAAATCATGGTGCGCTTGCCCAGACCATTCTGACCAATGGCGTAGATGTTGTACCCTTTCTCCTTGATTGACATAGCGAACTCAACCGCTTTTTGTGCGCGTTCTTGCCCAACAATCTCGTCAATCGGAGGTAATTCCTTGGTCGACTTACATGGCATATTCTCTAACTCAGCTACAGAATACAGCTGTTTAGGTTCCAATCTTTGTACTGCCATACTCGCCTCCTTTTTCTTATTGTCTTTACCTCAGTGTAGAGATTATTTGTTTAAATTTAAGTGATTTATCTTCCACACTGGTTCGTTTGGACATTTTACGAACAGCTGTACGCCATTTAAAATGAAAACAAGTCGCACTTGCAATTGATAATTAATTTCATTTAATATCTATTCAAATCGAATTTTGTGGAGATGAAGATGAATATTGAGCAATGCTGGATGCGCTACTTAAAAGCAGAACAGCTGATGGAACAAGGCCATTGGCCAGAAGCTCATCGCTTGTATGAAGATGTTCTCAGCCATTTGCCAAATCACATTCACTCCGCACTCGAAAACGACCTTACCAAGCCATGCCAGTTTGTATGTCTCATCAGCGGTTTGCGCGATGCCAGCGTAGCCCAATCTGAAATTCTCAATAAACTTGGAATGCAGCAGGAGGCGTTTTCAGCCCTTAACCAATCGTACGCTCTGTTCCAGTTCTTACAACTCGAAAGCCATGATTTGATTGGCCGAGTTAGCCAGTTATTGAGTAAGCAAAGTGAAGATTTACTCGCGCACATGGCCGCATTTTGCTCGGCGCAGCGCAATGCTCAGTGGATGATCGAACTCGACCATGTCACTCGTGCTCATGAGCAATTCTTGTATCTGCAAGCAATGACTGCAGCAGAAGCTGGGACGTCTCATTTGTATAACTAGGCAGGGATAACCCGGTATAGGTTTCTGCCAACGTGAAAGGCAGTAACAGTAATAACAACTCGATACACAAGGAAACGTGATGTCCACACAAACCATTCTTTCGGTGAACAACCTGTCTGTCAGCTTTACGACAAACGATGGTATCGTCGATGCAGTAAAGAATGTTAGCTTTGATCTTAAAGCTGGTGAAACGCTGTCTATCGTAGGCGAATCTGGTTCAGGAAAATCGGTATCGACCAATGCGTTGATGAGGTTGCTGCCAGATAATGCCATTTTGCACGCCGATTCCTCTATCGCCTTTGAAGGCGAATCAATCCTAGATAAATCCGAACGCCAAATGCAGAGTATCCGCGGCGATCGTATGGTATGATTTTCCAAGAACCCATGACTTCGCTAAATCCATACATGCGTGTGGGTATTCAAGTGGCCGAAGCATCATGTGCCATCGTCCAGTGAGACAAAAAAACAAGCGAAGCAAAAAGTTCTCGAGTTGTTCGATTTAGTGCACTTACCAAACCCGCAACAAGCTTACGACAAGTATCCACATGAATTCTCCGGCGGTCAGTTGCAACGCATCATGATTGCCATGGCTTTGATTAACGAGCCCGACATTCTGATCGCCGATGAACCAACAACGGCGCTCGACGTGACCGTTCAAGCTGAAGTGCTTTATTTGATCAAAGAGATCCAAGCGAAATGGGCATGGCGATTCTCTTCATTACTCATGACTTAGGTGTGGTGAAACACTTTGCCGACCGAGTCTTGGTGATGTGTAAAGGTAAAGTGGTCGAAGAAGGCATCACAGAAACACTCTTTTCTGATCCTCAGCATGATTACACTAAGATGCTGATTAACTCGATTCCAAAAGGCAGTAAAGATCCCATTAAAGAAGGGGCAACTGAACTGCTTAAAGCCGATGATATTCGCGTTAAATTTCTTATTAAGCCTCACTTTATCGCAAGTAAGAACGAATACTTTGAGGCCGTAAAAGGTATCTCTTTAGAACTAAAACAGGGTGAAACGCTAGGTATCGTGGGTGAATCTGGTTCAGGCAAATCAACGCTTGGCCGAGCCTTGATCGGATTGTTGCCCTCAACCGGGAAAATTCAGTTTAAAGGGCAAGATCTAGCACTTCTGACGGACAAAGAACGTTTCGAACTGAAGAAAGACGTACAAATGGTCTTCCAAGACCCATACGGTTCACTTTCACCAAGAATGACCGTTGGTGACATCATCACGGAAGCTCTCACCGTGCATCAACCTCAAATGAGTAAAGCAGAACGAATGCAAAAAGCACGTGATGTTCTGCGAGAGGTGCGCTTAGACCCAGCATCTATTAACCGTTACCCACACGAGTTTTCTGGCGGTCAACGCCAACGTATTGCGATTGCGCGCGCGTTGATTCTGGAACCCTCTTTCATTCTGCTTGATGAACCCACGTCGGCACTGGACCGCTCCGTTCAACTGACCGTAATTGATCTTCTGAAAGATCTGCAGAAGAAGCATAACATCGGCTACTTGTTCATCAGCCACGATCTCTCTGTTGTGAAAGCACTGTCTGATCGTGTGTTAGTCATGCAAAAGGGTGAAGTGATGGAACAAGGTACGGCGGAAGAGATCTTCCATAATCCAAAAAGCGATTACACGAGAAAGCTGATTGATGCCTCATTTGATCTTGAAAACAATGAAAATCAACATGATGCAGCCTAGATTCATCACAATTTCATATTCATAAACTAGGATTAAAGTATGGCGAATTTTCGCCATAACTACGAAATGGTATAGCTGCCATTCGGTTTGGCCGCCGAGACTGGTTGGTTCAACGTTAGGCTTAGTCACCCTAGCGATTAAATTGAGTTCCCCCAGCCATGAAAAATGCCGCGATGGATATCGCGGCATTTTTATTGCGGTTCTGTTAACTGGCATTTCGCTATCAGTAACAGAATACGTTCATTAAATATCGAGCTTCTCGATACCCATGTTGTGCAGAGCAAATGCATAAACATCGGTAGTTAGGTCGATTTGTTTGCTCAATGGCATACCCGCACCATGACCTGCGTTCACATCAATGCGGATCAGCACAGGATTGTCTCCCTGATGCTTGTCTTGCAACTCTGCAATGAACATGTTGTGCAGAGCAAATGCATAAACATCGGTAGTTAGGTCGATTTGTTTGCTCAATGGCATACCCGCACCATGACCTGCGTTCACATCAATGCGGAT
>LZQR01000110.1_pt1 | contig 22086 bp, 21 predicted proteins | sample 768601 | NCBI WGS metagenome assembly LZQR01 (sample SAMN05207299, study PRJNA324521) | oil field metagenome | isolation source: sample BH-FW-24 from oil reservoir | place: India: Bombay High | collected 2015-12-04
CCGCGCAGGCGGGGACCCAGAGATCATGAAACGCTGCGCTCCCGGCTCTGGGCCCCAGCCTTCGCTGGGGAAGAGATAAAAAGTAGAGCGCTGAATTCCTGGGCGAGCAGAGCGAAGACCCGGGACCTCCTTCCGCGTAAAGCGCCCCATCCTGCACGAGGCCCCGGCTCGGCGCTGCGCTTGGCCGGGGTTTCAGGACCGAGACGTTGAGCTACAACCCCCCGCCCACGCGGTTTTTCCAATAGCCGACATCCTCGGCGTATTTGCCGACCACTTCACCCAGCACCTGGTTGAGCTTGAGGGTGTGAAAGCTGATCCATTCGCCCTGGTCGATTTCTTCCAGCGCGGTCATCGAATTGCCGAGGAAGAAGGCGTAGAGCGCGCCCACCAGGATGAAGAGCACGGGGAAAACCCAGCCCAGCGCTATGATCGTGGCGAAGGGGTTGAAGAGCCCCAGCACCGCCGCAAGGCTGAACAGCGCGATGAGGCCTGCGATGAAGGCGGCGGGCACGAACAGGAGGTAGTAGCTCGAATTGCGCGTGATCTGGAAAACCACATTGCGCACATAGCTCTCGATGAAGAAGACGCGCAAAGCGAGCCAGTTGATATTGAGCGTCCACAGGCGCGCCTCGGCGGAGAGCTGTTTGGAATCACGCTCCTCGCCCACGGTGACAGACTTGGCCCGGCCGATGGCGGTGCGGTAATGGTCGTTCAGGCGCGCGCAATAGCGGGTCAGGAAGTTCGCCATCTCCCGCGCAGTGTTGCGCTGATAGGGGGCGTATTCGGCGTAATACAGCGCCCACATCACCAGCGCCGCCAGAATGCAGGACCCGGCGCCGAACATCAGCGAGTTGAGCGCCCCGGCGGTGCTTTCCCCGAAGAGATCGCCATGCAGCGGACCAAAGGCGTCCACCACGCCCACGGCGTTGAGCACGATATTGGCGATCAGCACCACGGACAGGATGGCGGACAGCCAGATCGACAGGCGCCGCACATTGGCGTTCATCAGCTTGCGGGTCTCGTTGAGCATGTACAGAAGCCCGTGCTCGCTATCGGCGAATTGCCGGGCGATCACCGCGCCTTCCACGTCTTCGAACAGGGCGCGCGGGTCGGACGCGATGGGGACCTGAGCGCCGAGGAACTTGTCCGCCAGCTCGGCGTAATCCTTGGCGAGGCTGTCGGTCATCTCTTCGGGCATGCGCATGAAGCCCACGCGCACCGCCATCCATTTGAAGATCAGGCCCTGGCGGGAGATGAAGCTCTCCTCATGCTCGAAATCATCGCCGAGCGCGCCTTCCAGAAGGGTCTTGTGACCGGACACCGCCGCCGCCCAGGCGGAGGGGCCCATCTCGCTGGCGCGATTGGGGGCGGATTTCTTGCCCAGGCCAAACAGGCGCAGGACCAGACGGAAGGGGAAGGAGAGCCCGCGCAGCAGGCCCGCGCCCAGACGGCTGGCATACTGGCTGATGAAAACGACGAAGAGCGCCAGCGCCAGTCCGACCGCCAGCCCGGCGACAAATTCCGAAATGCTCATAACCCCGTCCAATCCTTGCGGCCCCCTCTGATCCGGCGGTCCCAAGGCGCCGGATCAAAAGGAGTCTAGCCGCAATTCACGGGCGAGGCGAGTAAGGGTTAACGCAAATTCACCCTTAGAACGGGATCCAGTTGCGCTGCCGCGAATAGGCGAGATAGCCCACATTGGCGCCCGCGCGCAGGCCGACGCCCGAGCGGATCGGGGCGAGGGTGATGCCGTCGCGCGCTGATAGTTCACGCCCATGCCCGCCACCAGATAGGCCGAACCCTCTACGCCGGGAAAGCGCTGGTACAGCCGGTCGGTGTCGTTCAGGCGATAGACGAGGGTGAAGACGCGGCTGGCGTTGCCGCCAGCGTCAAAGCCTACGGTCGGGCCCTGCCAGTAGACCTTCTGCTGGTCCGGGCTGCCTTTCAGGGTCAGATAGCCCTCGCCATAGCGCAGGCCCACGCCCGCCGCGCCGGAGACTTCCTCGCCGGCGATATAGCCCACCGGACGACCGAGATCTGAGAAGGTGCGCTCGAGCACGGAGCGGCGGCTTCGGCGGTGACGCCGAAGAAGTCCGCCACCACATCCACCAGCTCCTCATTGGAATAGGTGTCGATATTGGACTGGTAGTCGCTTTGGGGCGCGGCCGCTTCGGCGCTCTGCGCGCGGGGTGATCCCGTGGTCGAGCACGCGCCCAGCGCGAGCGCCAGCGCGGTGGTGGTGATCAGTGAAAGCGAGGATCGTTTGAACATGATGTCCTGCCTTTTCATCCTGTTGTCTTCGCCCGGACGGTGACGGGCAATTGGGGCTGCGTTGAGGCGAAAGGGTGAAGACTGTCTTAACAGGGCCTCTTCCCCCGTCTTCACTGCCAATCTGCTTGGCGAGCGGCCTTCCCAATGCTAACTCCCGCCACATGAGCACAGATCCGTCCCTGATCCGAAATTTTTCCATCGTTGCGCACATCGACCACGGCAAATCGACCCTGGCCGATCGCCTGATCCAGCACACTGGCGGTCTGACCGACCGCGAGATGAAGGAGCAGGTGCTCGACAATATGGAGCTTGAGCGCGAACGCGGCATCACCATCAAGGCCCAGACCGTGCGTCTGGAATACACCGCCAAGGATGGGAACACCTACGCGCTGAACCTGATCGACACGCCCGGCCATGTGGACTTCGCCTATGAAGTCTCCCGCTCGCTGTACGCGTGTGAAGGCGCGCTCCTGGTGGTGGACGCCGCCCAGGGGGTCGAGGCGCAGACGCTGGCGAATGTCTACGCCGCGATCGATGTGGACCTCGAGATCGTGCCGGTGCTCAACAAGATCGACCTGCCCGCCGCAGAGCCGGACCGGGTGAAGGCCCAGATCGAGGATGTGATCGGCATTGACGCGTCCGACGCCATCGAGATTTCCGCCAAGACGGGCCTCGGGATCGACAATGTGCTCGAAGCCATCGTCACCCGCCTGCCGGCGCCGAAATCCGGTGATCCGAGCGCGCCGCTCAAGGCGCTGCTGGTGGACAGCTGGTATGACCCCTATCTCGGGGTCATCTGTCTGGTGCGGATCATCGAGGGCACGCTGAAAAAGGGCATGCGCGTGCGCCTGATGGGCGCCAAGGCCAGCTATGGCGTGGACGGCGTCGGCGTGTTCACCCCCGCCAAGGAAAACCGCGACAGCCTGGGCCCGGGCGAGATCGGCTTCCTGAACGCCTCGATCAAGCAGGTGCGCGATGCGCGCGTCGGCGACACCATCACCGAGGAAAAACGCCCCACCGACTCCATGCTGCCGGGCTTCGAGCCGGCTGTGCCGGTGGTGTTCTGCGGCCTGTTCCCGGTGGATGCGGCCGACTTTGAAGACCTGCGCGATGCCGTGGAGCGTCTGGCGCTCAACGATGCCTCCTTCAGCTTCGAAATGGAAACCTCCGCCGCGCTGGGCTTCGGTTTCCGCTGCGGCTTCCTGGGATTGCTGCACCTCGAGGTCATCCGCGAGCGGCTCGAGCGCGAATACAATGTGGATCTCATCACCACCGCGCCGTCCGTGGTCTACAAGATGCAGCTCACCGACGGGACCGAGATCGATCTGCACAACCCCGCCGACATGCCCGATCCGGTGAAGATCGCCTCCATCGCCGAGCCGTGGATCAAGGCGACCATTCTGGTGCCGGACGAATATCTCGGCGGCGTCCTGAAGCTGTGTCAGGACCGTCGCGGCGTGCAGCTCGAGCTCACCTATGCCGGCGCGCGCGCATGCTGGTCTATGAGCTGCCGCTCAACGAGGTGGTGTTCGATTTCTATGACCGCCTGAAATCGGTCACCAAGGGCTATGCCAGCTTTGACTACCAGTTCATCGAGCACCGCGAGGAAGACCTCGTGAAAATGTCGATCCTCGTCAATGAAGAGCCGGTGGACGCCCTGTCGATGATCGTGCACCGCTCGCGCGCCGACATGCGCGGTCGCGCCATGTGCGAGAAGCTCAAGGAGCTGATCCCCCGGCACATGTTCAAGATCCCGATCCAGGCCGCCATTGGCGGCCGCGTGATCGCGCGCGAAACCCTGTCGGCCATGCGCAAGGACGTGACCGCCAAATGCTATGGCGGCGACGCCACCCGCAAGCGCAAGCTTCTGGAAAAGCAGAAGGCCGGCAAGAAGAAGATGCGCCAGTACGGCAATGTCGAAATCCCGCAGGAAGCGTTCATTGCGGCGCTCAAGATGGACGACGATTAGGCGTTGGGTGCTTTGCGAACCCAAAAAAGCCCCGGCCGATGGCCGGGGCTTTTGCGTTCAGGAGCGCGATGATTGCGCTAGTGACCGTGATCTTCGGGCTCGGGATCTTGAGGATCAGAGGCTCCGGTTTCACCCTCATCGCTCATCTCGTGACCGTCATGACTCATCGCGCCCATCTCGGGATCAAGCTCGGGGGCGGCGTCGCGGACGGGGAGGGTGACGGTGAGGGTTTCGCCGTCAGCGAATTCCAGCGTCAGGGTCATCTCGCCGTCTTCAAGGTCTTCAGGGTTCACGCCGAAGATCATCATGTGGTCGCCGCCCGGCGCAAGGCTCATCGCGCCGCCTGCGGGAATGTCGAGGCTGTCCACATGCGCATGCGCATGACCGCGCCATCCATGGCCATGGTGTGCAGCTCCACCGCGTCCGCTTCTTCGGCGGAGGCGCCCACGAGCTGGCCGCCCGGCGCGCCGGCGGTGAGGGTGACAAAGCCGGCGGTGACGTCGCGGCCGCCCAGCGGATTGCGCACCCAGCTTCGATCACGGCGTATTCGGCCGGCTCGTTGCTCACCGGCGCCTCTTCGGCGGGCGAGCAGGCGGCGAGGGTCAGAACGCTCAGCGGGGCAGCAGCAAGAAGGGCGCGTTTGAACATGTCATCTCTCCATGTGAGACGGGCGAGGTGATCCACCCCGCCCGGTCCCGGTTCGCCAAGACATGGCGAGTTTTTTCAAGCCGCGCAAGCGTACGGCCTGCGGCGATTAGGCGCCCCAATAGCCGATCAGTTTTTTCACTTCCGCCATCACCGGCCGGGCGGCGTTGCGGGCGCGCTCGGCGCCGTCCTTCAGCACCGCGTCGATCTCGCTCTTGTCATTGAGCAGGCGCGCATATTCCTCACTCACAGGGGCGATGTATTCCACCGCGGCTTCTGCGAGTTTGGGTTTGAAGACGCCAAAGCCCTGCCCGCCGAACTCGCCCAGCACTTCGGCCACGGACTGGCCGGTGAGCGCCGCATAGAGGCCCACAAGGTTCTTGGCTTCAGGACGATCATTGAGGCCCTCTGCGGTTTCGGGCAGGGGTTCGGGATCGGTCTTGGCCTTCTTGATCTTGCGCGCAATGGTGTCGGCATCATCGTGCAGGTTGATGCGGGCATTGTCGCTGGGATCGGACTTGGACATCTTCTTCGTCCCATCCTTGAGCGACATGATCCGCGCGCCGGTCGGCAGGATCACGGGCTCGGGCTGGGGCAGGATGATCTCCTCGCCGCCAAAATCGCGATTGAAGCGGGCGGCGATGTCGCGCGCCAGCTCCAGATGCTGTTTCTGGTCATCGCCCACAGGCACATGGGTCGCCTTGTAGACCAGGATGTCGGCGGCCATCAGCACGGGATAGGTGAACAGGCCCACGCTGGCGCGTTCCGCGTCCTTGCCGGACCCGGCCTTGTCCTTGAACTGGGTCATGCGCTCCATCCAGCCCATGCGGGCCACGCACTGGAGCACCCAGTTGAGCTCGGCATGCTCGGGCACGGCGGACTGCGCGAAGATGGCGCTGCGCTTGGGATCCACGCCCGCCGCGATATAGGCGGCGGCGACGCCGCGCACCCGGTCGGGCAGTACGGCGGGATCGTACTCCACCGTCATGGCGTGCATGTCCACGGCGCAGAAGAAGCATTCCTTGCCGCTGTCCTGCATCGGCACCCAGTTCTTCAGCGCGCCCAGATAATTGCCCAGATGCAGCCCGCCTGTGGGCTGCATGCCGGACAGAATGCGTTCAGGGCCGGAATAGGCGGGCGTCGCGTCAGTCATGGGAGTTTCCGCTAGAGAACAAGGGTCGAGGAAGGCTGTGTCTTAAAGCGCGCGCGCCCGGGCCTCAAGCGTCCGTGCCGGCTTGGGGCTGTTCGGTGACCGCGGCGCCCGGATCACGCTTGAGCGCGCCCAGCAATTCCTGCGGCCGCAGCCCGCCCAGCAACAGGGTGGACGCCACGAAGACGGCGAGACCGGAGACCACGAGAACCCCCATCCAGACCAGCGCGGTCAGGGCGGCGCCCAGCGGCGCGGCGAGGGCCGCCGTGACAGGCGCTTCGGCGAAACGCACGATCAGCCAGAGCGCGGCCATCATTACGAGACAGGCGAGAACGATCCGGGACAGGCGATGTTTCAGGCGCGGGTCAGCAATAAATTGCCCTCGACGCACCAAGGTCCCGCCCAGCAGGATGGCGTTCAGCAGCCCGCCAGCGTGGTTCCGAGCGCCAGGCCGGCATAGCCCATGGGCCCGAAGAACAGCGCCACGCCGACCAGCAGGTTCACGACCATGGAGGCGGCGGCGAACTTCATCGGCGTCAGCGTATCCTCGCGGGCGAAGAAGCCCGGCGCGAACACCTTGATCAGCACGAAGGCGGGCAGACCCGCGCGTAGATCGCCAGCGCCAGGGCGGTGCGGGCGGTGTCTGACCCGTCAAAGGCGCCGCGCTGGAACAGGCCGGCCACGACCGCGTCCGGGATCACGAGAAGGGCGGCGGCGGCCGGCAGGGTCAGCGCCATGGAGATCTCGATCGCGCGGTTCTGGCCGCCCATGGCGCCGGCGTCATCGCCGGCGCGCAGGCGCTTGGACAGGGCCGGCAGAAGCGCCACCCCCATGGCGATGCCGATCACGCCCAGCGGCAGCTGATAGAGCCGCTCGGCGTAATAGATCCAGGACCGGGCGCCTTCCTGAAGGGTGGCGATGGAGCCCGACACGAGCTGATTGACATGGGTCACGCCGGCGGCGGCTGCGCCGGGCACGCCCAGGACGATCAGGCGCTTGACGCCCGAGGTCAGACGCGGGGGCCTGGAAGGTGAGCCGGATGCCCGCGCGGCGCGCCGTGACATACAGCCAGCTCGTCTGGAGCACGCCGGAGACCGTGACGCCGATCGACAGCCACAGCGCCAGGTCCCGGCGCTCTCCGGGCGCGAACAGCAGCACGCTGATCAGCACCACGTTCAGAAGGATGGGCGCCGCGGCTGCGGTGGCGAAACGGGCATGAGAGTTGAGCGCGCCCGAAATCATCGCCGCCATCGACATGCACAGCAGATAGGGCATGGTGATCTGGGTCATCAGCACGGCGAAGGCGAACAGGTCCGGATCGCTGATGAAGCCCGGTCCCAGCGGATACATCAGCCAGGGCATGACGATCTGCGCCAGCACGACAATGCCGAGCACGGACACGGTCAGCACGGACAGGACCTCGCTGGCGAAGCGGTCGGCCTCCGCGGCGCCCTCGCCCTCCACCGTCGGGCATAGAGCGGGATGAAGGCGGAGTTGAAGGCGCCCTCGGCGAAGATGCGGCGGAAGAGGTTGGGGAAGGTCAGGGCGGTGAAGAAGGCGTCGGTGAGCGGTCCGGCACCCAGGCGCGCCGCCAGGAGGATGTCCCGCGTCACGCCGAAAAACCGGCTCAGAAGCGTGAACCCGCCCACAACCGCAGAAGAGCGCAACAGACGCATGATCTATCGTCCTGCGCTGGCGGGCGTGGAGACCAGGCCCTGCCTGGCGCGGTGCACGGCGACCGCCTCTTCCGCGTCGGCGAGAACATTCATCAACTGCACCTTGATCCCCGCCAGTCGGGCGTCGCCCGACGCTTGCCGCCCTGTTCCGTGACATAGAAGGTGTCGACGGCGCGTTCTCCATAGCCGTCAATCCGGGCCGCCTCCAGCGACAATCCGATGTCGGACAGGGTTTTCGCCAGCGCATGCAGCAGGCCGGGGCGGTCGCGCCCCGTCGCCTCGATCACCAGCGCGTCATCGGACGCCTCGAGATCAAGATTGACCGAGGGCGTCACGGTGAAGGCGGCTTCGCGGCGGCGCAGGGGTTTGAGCATGGGCCGGGCGTCATCGCCGGACAGTCCGTGCTCGGCGGCGGACTGCACGCTGTCGCGCAAGCGGTCCTGGATATAGCTGTCTGACCAGCCAAAGGGCTTGCCGCCCTGTTCCTGCACATAGAAGACGTCAAAGGCGCGCCCGTCCGAAGTGGTGGTCACCTGCGCGCCGACAACATTCGCGCCCTCGCGCGACAGGGCGCCGGCGATGTCGGCGAAAAGACCATGCCGGTCAGGGGTCAGCACCATGACCTCGGTGGCCGAGCGGCGCTTGTCGGTGCGCACGCCGACGCTGGTCGCCTGGCCCCGCTCAAAGGCGGCGCGTGCGAAAGCGGCGTGACGGAAGCGGTCATCCTCGCCGAAGGCCAGCCAGTAGGAATGGTCGAGCACTTCGGTCCAGATTCGGGTGAAGTCGGGATCGATCCGCGACAGGGCCTCATGGAAATGATTGCGCGCCAGCGCCGCGCGTTCGGCCAGCCGGGCGCGGGCCTCGGCCTCGTCGCGCCGGTCTCCGCCTTTCAGGACTGCAGCCGTGGCCTGATAGAGATCGCGCAAGAGCTGGGCCTTCCAGCCATTCCACACGCCCGGTCCCACCGCGCGAATATCCACCACCGTCAGCACGGTCAGAAGGTTGAGTCGGTCCATCGTGCCGACCTTCTCGGCGAAATCGAGCACGGTGCGCGGGTCCGAGAGGTCGCGGCGCTGGGCCACATCGCTCATCTCGAGATGGTTCTCGATCAGCCAGGCGACGAGATCGGTCTCGTGATCGTCCAGCCCCAGACGCGGACAGACCTGACGGGCGTTCTCCCCACCTTCAATGCACTGATCGCCCTTGCCCTTGCCGGTGTCGTGCAACAGCACGGCGAGATGCAGGGCCCGGCGATGCAGGATTTCAGGGGCGAGTTTCGAGGCCAGCGGATGGTCGGCGTTGAGCTTGCCCTGTTCAAGCAGACGCAGAAGACCCAGAGCGTTCAGCGTGTGCTCGTCCACCGTGAAGCGGTGATACATGTTGAACTGGGTGCGCGCGACAATGTCGCCGAATTCGGGGATATAGGCGCCCAGAAGCCCGGCTTCGGTCATGGCGCGCAGGATGATGCGCGGATCATCAGCATCCATCAGCACGGCGAAGAAGCTGCGCGCGGCGCGCGGATCGGTGCGAAACCGCTGGTCGATCTGGGCGCAGGCCGCGCCCGATGGCGGCGACGGCGTCCGGGTGCAGATCCAGATGGCGGGCGGCGGCCTTTTCAAACAGGCGCAGCATCATGACCGGATCGGTTTCGGGCGCCTGGGGGTCGGCGAAATCGAGCCGACCGCGTGCAGGATGAAGCCCCGCTCGGCGAGCTCGGCCTCATTCGCGACGCCGTCCGCCGGCAGGAATCGCCCGCCGGGCGGGTCCTTCAGCTCGTCGGCTTCGAGCTTGGCGCAGACCAGACGGGTCAGCGCGCCCACATCGATCGCTTTCAGGAAATAGCTGCGCATGAAGGCCTCGACGCCGAGCTGGTCGTCGGTGTCCTCAAAGCCCATGCGGCGCGCGATCTCGGGCTGCAGGTCAAAGGTCAGCCGATCATCCTTGCGGCCTGCCAGCGCGTGCAGGTGGAAGCGGACGGTCCAGAAGAAATCCGCCGCGCTGAGATAGCGCTTCACATCGTCGATGGAGAACAGGCCGGCCACCACCCAGCGTTCCAGCGCATCGTCGCCGTACAGGATTTGCGCCAGCCAGCGCAGGGTCTGAAGATCGCGCAGCGCGCCCTTGCCGTCCTTGATATTGGGTTCGACCGCATATCGGCTGTCGCCCTGCCGGTCCACGCGCTCATCGCGCTCGGCCAGCTTGGCGGCGGCGAACTCGGCGTCATTCTTGATGCGGATCTCTTCGTCGAACCGGGTGTGCATCTGACGCACCAGGCGGATATCGCCGGAGATGGAGCGCAGATCGAGCAGGGCCGTGCGTTCGGACAGGTCTTCCTTGGCCAGCGCCAAGGCTTCATCGAGGGTGCGCACCGCGCCCCCGCCGATTTGCAGTCCCGCATCCCAGATGGCGTACTGGGTCTGCTCGATCACGGCCCGGGCGTATTCAGGCGGCGCGTCAGAGGTCAGGAAAACGAGATCGATATCTGATTGCGGCGCCAGTTCGCCCGCGCCATACCCGCCGAGCGCGCACAGGGCGATGCCCTCGATCGCATCCTCGGTGTAGTCCGAAATGATGGAATCAAACAGCGCCCGGAGCGCGGCGTTCATCACGCCCGACCAGGTGCGCGCCGCTTCCAGCCCGCCCTCTGCGCCATTCAGGCGCGTGTCAGCCAAGGCCCGTCCCTTATCGAGATAGCGTTTGAGCCGGGTCATGGCCAGCTGGCGATTGGCGGGCTTGTCCCAGCCGTCGCGCGTGGCGGCGGACAGTTCGGCGCGCAGGCGCAGGCCATCAAGGCCCGCAGGGAGTGTGGTGGGTCGCATGGCGTGATTTTATGCGAGTGCGAAGGCGGCGTCAGCTCAGTTTTCGCTCAAGGCCTTAAGCGCATACAGCACGTCCAGCGCTTCGCGCGGGGTCAGGCTGTCCGGGTCAATCGCTTTCAGCCGCTCCTCAACCGCGCTGGGCTTCACATCCGGCTCAACGCTGAGCGCGGAGAACAAGGGCAGATCGGCCAGCGCCGCCGCCGGCGCGTCATCGCTTTCGAGGCGATCGAGGATCTCCTGCGCCCGCTTGACCGCCGCCTTGGGCAGGCCGGCGCGTTTGGCGACTTCGACGCCATAGGAGCGGTCGGCGGGACCTTTCTGCACCTCATGCAGGAAGATCAGCTCGCCTTTCCATTCCTTGGCCTTGAGCGAGCTGTTGCCTGCCGCATCCAGCTCTTCGGCGAGCCGGGTCAGCTCGTGATAGTGCGTCGCGAACAAGGCCCGGCTGCGATTGACCGCATGCAGGTGCTCGACCGCTGACCAGGCGATGGACAGGCCGTCAAAGGTCGCCGTGCCGCGCCCGATCTCGTCCAAGATCACCAGGGCGCGCGGCCCGGCCTGATTGAGGATGGCGGCGGTCTCGATCATTTCCGCCATGAAGGTCGAGCGCCCGCGCGACAGGTCATCGGCGGCGCCAACGCGGGAGAACAACCGGTCCACAAGGCCGATGCGCGCGGATTTGGCGGGCACATAGAGCCCCGCTTGCGCCAGGATCGCCATCAGCGCATTCTGGCGCAGGAAGGTGGATTTACCCGCCATGTTGGGCCCGGTGACCAGCATCAGGCGCGGATGCTCGCCCCCTGCGCCATCGAGATGACAGCCATTGGGGGTGAAACGGCCTTCGCCGGAGCGTTCGAGCGCGCGTTCGACCACCGGATGCCGTCCGCCCTCGATATCAAAGGCGAGGCTGTCTTCCACCTGCGGGCGCTCTGCGCCGGTTTCCTCGGCCCAATGGGCGGTGGCGGCGGCGACATCAAGGCTTGCCAGCGCTTGCGATGCGCGGCGGATGGGCGCGTCCAGCGCCTCGATGCGGCTGCGGAAGGCCTCAAAGATTTCAAGCTCCAGCGCCAAAGCTCGCTCACCCGCCTGGGCGATCTTGGCTTCCAGCTCGCCCAGCTCCGGGGTGGAGAAGCGCACCGCGTTCGCCATGGTCTGGCGGTGGATGAAGCGTCATCGCCCATCAGCGCGTCGGCGTTCTTGCGCTCACCTCGATGAAATAGCCCAGCACATTGTTGTGCTTGACCTTGAGCGCGCTGACGCCCGATTGCTCGGCATAGGTCGCCTGCAGGCCCGCCACGATGCGGCGGGAGTCGTCACGCAGCTTGCGCGCTTCATCCAGCGCAGGCGTCCAGCCCGGCGCAATGAAGCCGCCATCGCGCGCCAGAAGCGGGGGTTCGGCCACCAGCGCCTGACTGGTCTCCTGCACCAGGCTCGCAAGCTCGGGATTCTGCGCCAGCGACAGGGCGTTCAGTGCGCGGTCGATCAGGGCGGGCGGCGCATTCAGCGGATCCTTGGCGAACCCGGCGATCAGCTTCTCGCCTTCCTTGAGCGCGCGGGAGAGCTGGGCGAGATCGCGCGGACCGCCCCGGCCCAGCAAGAGCCGTGACAGGCAGCGCGCCGGGTCGCCCGCCGCTTTCAGCCGCTCGCGGGTTTGTTCGCGCAGGCTGCGGTTCTCGAGAAAGTATTGCGCCGCATCGAGCCGGTCATGGATTTCGGGCAGGCTCATGGACGGACGCGCCAGTCGGTCGGCCAGCAAACGCGCGCCCGGTGCGGTGAGGGTGCGATCAATCGCGTCGATCAGCGATCCCTTGCGTGAGCCCTGCAGGGTGCGGTCGATCTCCAGACTCATCCGCGCCGCCGGGTCGATGACCATGGCTGCGCCCGACGGCAGGCTTTGCGGCGGACGCAGGCGCGCCGGCGCGCCGGCCTGAGACAGTTCGAGATAATCAAGCAGCGAGCCGAGCGCGGACAGCTCGGCTTTTGAGAAGGCGCCGAAGCCATCAAGCTTTGCACCTCAAAGCGCTGCTTGAGGCGACGTTCGCCCGCGCCGGAATCAAACTTCGTCCTGGCGCGGGGGTGATCACGGCGTGGGGCGCCAGCTCACTGGCGAGCCTGGCGTCCTCATCCGCGCACAGGATTTCGGACGGGTTGAGCGCGGCCAGTTCCGCTTCCAGCCCGTTCGCGTCCACGCTCATGGCGGCGAATTCGCCATCGGACACGTCCGCCCAGGCCAGCGCCGCCTCGCCGGACGCCAGCCGCGCCATGGCGGCGATGCGGTTGGCGGCGCGGGCGTCCAGAAGATCATCCTCGGTCAGCGTGCCGGGGGTGACGATGCGGGTGATGCCGCGTTTGACGACAGACTTCGCGCCGCGTTTCTTGGCTTCGGCGGGGTCTTCCAGCTGTTCGCCGACCGCAACCTTGAAGCCCGCCTTGATCAGGCGCGACAGATAGATCTGGGCGTTGTGCACCGGCACGCCGCACATCGACACCGGTTCGCCTGATGCTCGCCGCGTTTGGTGAGCGCAATGTCGAGCGCTTCAGAGGCGCGCACGGCATCGTCAAAGAACAGCTCGTAAAAATCGCCCATGCGATAGAACAGCAAGGGCGTCCAGCGGCGCTTCGGCGCGCAGCTCCAGGAACTGCACCATCATGGGCGTGCCGCCTTCGGATGTGGGGAAGGCGCGGGCGTTCAGCGCGGCGGGATCAGCATGGCGAGTCATGCGCGCAAGTTAACTGCGCCAACGTCCGCCGCAAGTGTGACAGCGCGTGATTTGCTGTCTGCCGCGAAGCGGCTAGTGTGCTTATTCATACCTGTCCACATCCCTTGTTTTCCGAGCCAGACATGACTGACCGCCGTTCACGCGTCGATGACGAAGAAGCCCTGAACTTCCACCGCTATCCCAAGCCCGGAAAACTGGCGATGTCCGCCACCAAGCCCATGGCGACCCAGCGCGATCTGTCGCTGGCCTACAGCCCGGGCGTGGCCGCGCCGGTGAAGGCGATCGCCGAGGATCCCGACCTCGCCTACGATTACACCTCCAAGGGCAATATGGTCGCGGTGATCTCGAACGGCACCGCCATTCTGGGCCTTGGCGATCTGGGCGCTATGGCGTCCAAGCCGGTGATGGAAGGCAAGTCGGTGCTCTTCAAGCGCTTCGCCGACGTGGATTCCATAGATATCGAGGTGGATGAGAGCGACCCCGAGGCCTTCATCGAATGCGTGCGCCGCTTCGGCGCCAGCTTCGGCGGCATCAATCTCGAGGACATCAAGGGCCCCGATTGCTTCATCATCGAGGAGAAGCTGCGCGAATATCTCGATATTCCCGTCTTCCACGATGACCAGCACGGCACCGCCATCATTTCCGCCGCTGGCATCATCAATGCCTGCGAACTCTCGGGCAAGGACATCACCACGCTCAAGGTCGTGGTGAACGGCGCGGGTGCTGCGGGCATCGCGGTGCTGGAGCTGATCAAGGCGATGGGCGTCAAGCATGACAACGCCATCCTGTGTGATTCCAAGGGCGTCATCTACAAGGGCCGCGACCATGGCATGAATCAGTGGAAGTCCGCCCATGCCGCCGATACCGAGGCGCGCACGCTGGAAGAAGCGATGAGCGGCGCAGACTGCTTTATCGGCCTGTCAGTCAAGGGCGCGGTGACAAAGGAAATGGTCCGCTCCATGGCGGCCGATCCGATCATCTTCGCCATGGCGAACCCGGACCCCGAGATCACCCCCGAAGAGGTGCGCGAGGCGCGTTCAGACGCCATCATGCGACGGGCCGGTCTGATTATCCCAATCAGGTCAACAATGTGCTGGGCTTTCCGTATATTTTCCGCGGCGCGCTGGATGTGCGCGCGCGCACCATCAATGAAGACATGAAAATCGCCGCCGCCCAGGCCCTGGCCGAGCTGGCGCGCGAGGATGTGCCTGATGAAGTGGCCGCCGCCTATCACGGCGCGCGCCCGACCTTCGGCAAAGACTACATCATCCCCGCCCCGTTCGATCCGCGCCTGATCAGCCATGTGCCGCCCTATGTGGCGCAGGCGGCGATGGATTCGGGCGTGCGCGCAAGCCCATCGCCGACATGGATCAGTACAAGGCCGCTTTGGCGCGTCGTCTCGACCCGACGGCCGCGATCCTGCAATCGATTCACGACGATGTGCGTGCGGGCGAGCCCAAGACCATTGTCTTCGCCGAGGGCGAGGAGCCGTCCGTCATTCGCGCCGCCTACGCGTTCCAGAACCAGGGCCTCGGGGAAGCGATCCTCATTGGTCGCGAAGAGACGGTTCACGCAAACATGCGGCTTCTGGGCGTTCAGTCAGACGCCATCCGCATCGTCAATGCGCGCCTGTCGGACAAGAATGCGGACTATGCCGACTTCCTGTTCAAGCGCCTGCAGCGCCGGGGCTATCTGCGCCGGGACGTGCAGCGTCTGGTGAACAACGATCGGAACGTCTTCGCCGCCTGCATGGTGGCGCTGGGAGACGCCAACGGCATGGTGACGGGCGTGACGCGCAACTACGCCCAGGCGCTGGGCGATGTGAAGCTGGTGCTCGACACCGCCGAGAACGAACGCGTGATGGGGATGAGCCTCGTATTGTCGCGCGGCCGCACGCTCTTCATCGCCGACACCAACGTCACCGAATTCCCCAGCCCCGAAGCGCTGGCGGATATTGCGGTGGAGACCGCCGCAGCCGCCAAACGCTTCGGCGTCACCCCGCGCGTGGCCTTCCTGTCCTATTCCACCTTCGGCAATCCGTCGGGCGATCGCGCCGACGCGATCCAGAAGGCGGTCAGCTATCTGGATGAGCGGGGCGTGGATTTCGAGTACGAGGGCGAGATGAACGCCGATGTGGCGCTCGACCCCGATCACGTCGCTCTATCCGTTCTCGCGCCTGTCCGGCCCGGCGAATGTGCTGGTGATGCCGGCCATCCACTCGGCCTCCATCGCCACCAAGCTGATGCGCGCCGCGGGCGGCGCCACCGTGCTGGGTCCGATGCTGGTGGGGCTTGAGAAGCCGGTGCAGATCGCGCGTCTGGGCGCCAGCGTGAACGACATTCTCACGCTCGCAGCCCTGGCCGCGCACGACCTGTCAGAAGAGCGGGCGGAAAAGGCGGCGGAGTAGTTACTCCGCCTTGCCGTCTTCTGCGCCTTCGGGCGTGTTATCCGTGGTCCGGCGTTCGGCGAACTTGAACTGCCCCTTCGCCGCCGCCGGGCCCCAGCCCAGCACCAGCGCCAACAGAAATGCCGCCGGCACGGTCCAACTTGCTGTCAGGATGAAGAACCACACCCAGCCCACCTGATCGGCGAGCACGCCGGAAAAGCCCGCCATGAATTTCGGCAGGAGGGCGTAGAACGAGCTCAACAGAGCGTACTGGGTCGCCGCGTTCTCCGGGTCCACCAGGCTCGAGAGGTAGGCGATGAAGACCGTCGTCACGAAGCCGCCCGCCAGATTGTCACCGACCACCGCAATCGTGAGCTTGCCCAGATCGTCAGGGCCGGCCGTGGCGGCCAGCCAGGCATAGGCGCCATTGGTGATCAGGGTGATCACCAGGCCGATGACCAGGGCGCGCATCATGCCGAACCGCATGCTGGCGATGCCGCCCAGGAACAGGCCCGTCATGGTGGCGATGAGGCCCGGCCCGCCCTGAATGCCGCCCACCGCGTCACGCGCAAAGCCGAGGTCGGAATAGAGCGGGGCGGCCATCACGCCCATGGTGAAATCGCTGATCCGGTAGAGCGTGACCAGCATGAGCACCGGCAACAGCCACCAGCCCAGACGCCCGATGAATTGTCGGAAGGGGTCAACGACGGCCTTGACGATCTTCTCAGGCAGCGACCCGGTCAGGGCGTGCTTGTAGGCAGCTGTCGCAGGCTCTTTCATGAAGAAAACAAGGCCCGCCGAGATCGCCATTGCGGCGGCCATGGCCAGGAAGGACCAGTTCCAGTCCGCCCATTCGGAAATGGCGAGGCCCAATCCGGACGTCATGTAGGCGACGCGGTATCCCAGCGAATACCCCGCGGCCATGTTCGCCTGCATGTCATTGGGGGCGCTTTCGATGCGCCAGGCGTCGATGGCCACGTCCAGCGTCGCGCTGGAATAGGCCAGCAGCAAGGCCGCGATGGCGACCGGGGCAAGCCCCTGGGTCGGATCGGTCTGGGAGATGATCACCAGCGCGATCACCGTTCCTGAAATCGCGGTGACGATCCAGGACCGACGGGGTCCAAGAAGCTTGGCGAGAAACGGGATCTGCACCCGGTCAATGATCGGCGCCCAGAGGAATTTCAGGGTGTAGGACAGGGTCACCCAGTAGAAGAAGCCGATGGTGGACCGCTCGATCCCGGCGTCACGCAGCCAGTAGGACAGCTTCTGGAACACCATGTAGAGCGGCAGGCCGGAGGCGAAGCCCAGCACGATCATCGAAAGCATGACCGGGGTGAAATACACCCGGACCGTTTGCCGCCAGCTGCGCTGGGGCTGAGTGACGTCCTGCGACATGGTTTTCCCTCGTCAGATCACCCGAAACTGGCCCGGTTTTGCGGGGCGCACAAGCCGGTGAGGGTTTCGATCAGCGCCTGGGGCTGCAAGGGCTTGGTCAGGAAGGCGTCCATGCCGGCGGTGAGGCAGGCCTCGCGGTCGTCCTCGGTGGCGTTCGCGGTCAGCGCGATCAGGGGCAGGGCTGCAACATGGCTCCTGAGGCTGCGAATGGCGGCAGCGGCCTCGAGCCCGCTCATCTCGGGCATGCGCATGTCCAGAAGCGCGGCGTCAAACCGACCGCCGGACACCGCTTCCAGAGCGGCGCGGCCTGTGTCGACCACCTCCACACCGGCGCGAGCCGGGTCAGCACGGTGCGGGTGATCATGGCGTTCACCGCATCGTCCTCGGCGACCAGCACGGTCAGCCCGTCCAGCGCCCGTTCGGGAACCACAGGCGCAGACGCGACTTCATCCTCAAGCTCAAGCCCTTGCGCATAGGCTGCGAGCGAGCTCAGCCGCACCGGAGACACCAGCCAGCCATCAATGCCGGGCTGTCCGTCCTTGCGGGTGAAACGGTCCTTGGTCCGCGGCTCGGCGAGCACGAGAATGCGCAATTGCGGCGCGGCCTCCTTGAGCGCCGGCGCCTGCGCGGCCCAGTCCGCGTCCAGAATGAGCGTGGCGGGGCCCTGTGCGTCTTCCAGCAGGGTTTCGATGCCGTAGAGGGTTTCGGTCTCCAGGGCGACGCCGCCCAGGGCTTCCGCTTTCAGGCGCAGGGCTTCGCGTCTTATGGCGGAGTCGGACGCGATGATGATCGTCCGTCCGGATAAGGGCCGTTCCTCGGGCGGCGGGGCGAGGGCCAGCGCGGGGAAGCGCGTCCAGAAGGTCGCGCCCTGTCCGGGTTCGGAGCTGACCCCCGACCTCGCCCTCCATGCTTCGGCGAGCCGCTTGACCATGGCCAGCCCGAGTCCGGCGCCCGGCGTGGCGTTGTGCTCGGCGGCGCCGCGTTCGAAATGCTTGAAGAGCGTGGATTGATCCGTTTTGGAAATGCCCGGGCCTGTGTCCTTGAAGATCAGGCTCAGCTCGCCGTCATGATAGCTGGCCTGAACAATCACGCCTCCGGTTTCAGTGAATTTCACGGCATTGCCGCCCAGATTGAACAGGATCTGACGCAGGCGAGCGGGATCGGCGCGGATCTCTGCGGGCACGTCAGAGGAAATGGCGTGGGCCAGCGCCAGGCCTTTCTCGGCCGCGCGCGTGGCGAGGATTTCACAGGCGTCCTCGATGAGCGCGCGCAAGTCCACGGGTTCCGCACGCAGGGTTAGCCGACCGGCCTCCAGGCGCGACAGATCGAGAATGTCGTCGATGAGGTTGAGCGCGTGCTGGGCGCTGGAGCGGACGGCCTCAAGGTATGCGGCCTGATCGGGATGCAGTCCGCTATCCTTCAATAGCGCGGCGGCGCCGAGGGCGCCCGACAGGGGCGTGCGCAATTCGTGCGTGACCGAGGCGAAGAAGACCGACTTGCCCTGGGCGGCCTCGCTGGCTTCAGCGCGTTCACGTCTTTCCTCGCTGACATCGCGGCCGACGGCGATTGTGCCGCCATCCTCAAGGGTTGTTTCGGACCATTCAATCCAGGCCGCCCCGGCGCGTGTGCGCATGGCGGCGTCATAACGGCGCGGTTGACCGGTTGTGCTGGGGGCTGGCGCCACGGCGAACCAGCGTCCGATCCAGTCCTGGCGTGACCCGCCGAAGGCGTTCAGGAATGCGGCGTTCACCTCGGTGACGCGGCCCGAGGAATCCCGGGCGAGCACGAGCTCCGCCATCGCGTCCAGAAGGGCGCGTTGGGCGCAGGCCGTCTTGGTGTCGGAATCCCATTCACGCTCCATGAACCCTGTTTACGCGCCGCGTGTTAACGAAGCGTCGAAAGGCTCTGGCCCGTGTTCAGCGCGGCAGGCGCGGAGATCGCCTGTCCCTTCGCGCTGGCGCGTCTGGCGCTCAGCGCCTCGGCCACATGAATGCGTCGCACCTGTTCGGACTGGTCAAGATCGGCCAGCGTGCGCGCACCCGCAGGATCCGGTGATAGCCGCGGGCGGTCAGGCCCAGCGTTTCGCACGCCCTGAGCAACAGGGCGCGGCCCGGCTCGTCCGGGCTGGCGTATTGATCAAAGGCCTCGCCGGTGAGATGGGCGTTGAGCGCGCCGCGCTCCATTTGAATGGCGCGCGCGCTGGCGATGCGGCCGCCGCCTCCGCCGTGCTTCGGGGCGCTGGGGGCAGTGCGAGATCGGCCGGGGGTGACCGGTGGGATGTCGATTTGAAGATCAATCCGATCGAGCAGCGGCCCGGAGACCCGCGCCTGATAGGACTGGGCGCATTTGGGGCCGCGGGCGCAGGCCTGTCCGTTCTCTCCGGCCCAGCCGCAGCGGCAGGGGTTCATCGCGGCGATCAGTTGAAACCGGGCCGGGAAGGTGATGCGGGCATTGGCGCGCGCCACCGCGATGTCGCCGGTTTCGAGCGGTTGACGGAGACTGTCGAGCACCTGCGGGTGAAATTCGGGCAGCTCATCGAGAAACAGGACGCCGTGATGGGCGAGCGAGGCCTCGCCGGGCCGGATGCGCGTCCCGCCGCCCACCATCGCCGCCATGGATGCGGAATGGTGCGGCGCCCGGAAAGGCCGGCTGCGCGACAGGCGTCCCCGGTCCAGAAGCCCGGCGACTGACTGCACCATGGAGACTTCCAGCAATTCCTGCGGCGTCAGGGGCGGCAGCAGGCCCGGAGCCCGCGCAGCGAGCATGGACTTGCCCGCGCCGGGCGGGCCGACCATCAGGAGATTGTGTCCGCCGGCGGCGGCGACTTCGAGGGCGCGCTTGGCGGTTTCCTGCCCGCGCACATCGCGCAGATCCTTGCAGGGTCCGGCTTCGATGAGATCGCCTGGCGCGGGGCGGGAGAGCACCTGCCCGCCCTTGAAATGATTGACCAGCTGGATCAGAGAGGCAGGCGCGAGGATGGGCAGTTCGCCCCCTGCCCAGGCCGCTTCCGGACCGCAGCTTTCCGGACAGATGAAACCCAGATCCTGTTCCTGGGCCAGCATGGCGGCGGGCAGGGCCCCGGGCGAGGGCGCGAGCGCGCCGTCCAGACCCAGCTCGCCCATGACCAGATGCTCGGCCAGCATGTCGGTGGGCAGGACGCCCATGGCCGCCATCAACCCAAGCGCGATCGGCAGGTCATAATGCGCGCCCTCCTTGGGCCGGTCGGCGGGGGCCAGATTGACGATCAGCCGCTTGGACGGCAGGGACAGCCCCACGGCGGCGAAGGCGGCGCGGACCCGTTCACGACTTTCCGCTACCGCCTTGTCCGCAAGGCCGACAATCATGAAATTGGGCAGGCCGCCGGCAATCTGGACCTGAACATCGACGAGCCGCGCCTGGGCGCCGTCAAAGGCGGCAGAGAAGGTGCGAATACCCATGGCGCCCTCATTCAATGAACATAGTCAGCCGAAAAACACGGTTAACGCGAGTTATCCACAAAGCCGGGAACAGAGCCGGTCAAAACAGGAACATTAATAGAATATATGAAGCCAAACAGTCAACCCACAGGGGAAAAATGGACAAGCACGCCCCAGGCGGGCGCTATCAATCGTTTGAATCTTAACACTTCCGCCGCGAACTATTCGGCCGCGTCCGGCGTCAGATCGCAGACCCGGGCCTGTTGCGCCCCGCGAGCGGGCAGGTCGACGGCTTCATCCGGGGAACGGGTCAGCACCACGACGCGCTCCACGCCGTCCACGAGTGCGGCATGGGCGGCGGCGCGTTCGCTTTCGGCGCTGTCGCGCGCAAAGCCCAGCAGATAGACCACCCCGGAATGGGTCTCGATGTTGAAATTGAGACTGCGAATGGCGCTGTCAGCGGCAAGTCGCGAGCGCACCTGCTGGGTAATCCAGCCATCACGCGTCGCATTGGCGAGGCCGCGCCGTCCGCCGACCTCGATCTCGTTGGACACGGATCTTACGCTCTGAACCGACCAAGCGAGGCATTCGGCATAGACCGGTCCTCGGCGCGCGGCGCGTGGCCGGTCAGAAGCGCCACGCCTTCGGTGATCTCCACATCCACCCCGTTCAGGGCATAGCCTTCCGCGCGCAGCATGGAGGACTTGAGGGAGACGGACGCATTGAAGTCGTCGATCTGTCGCCCGACCGAGCGACCGGGCTGAAAGGCGGCGCAACTCGTCAGGGCGAGACTGAGGGTCGTCAGAAGGACAATGCGGACCAGAGGCATGACAGGCGCCTTTCTTCGGGCTGAGGACCGGACCCCTGACTAGCTGACGGGCGTGAGAAAACGGTTAACCGGGCGTTACCGCCGACAGCGGCGCTAGATCAGGCGATCAAGGTCTCGATGCTCCAGCGAGAATGCGCCCTGAATATGACGCGGCCAGCCCTGAGCGGGCCAGAGCATGACATCAAATCGGGGCTGAAGATGATCGACGCCGGCGTGACGGCTGCGCCACAGGCTGGCGGCGCGGATCAGGCGCATCTGTTGTCTGGGGGTTATGGCCAGACGGGCGGCGTCCACGGTGGGGCGGTGCTTGACCTCGATGAAAGCGAGAACGCCGCCGCGCCGGGCGACGAGATCAAGCTCTCCGACCCCGGTGCGGGCGCGTTCGTCGAGAATTCGCCAGCCCTTCAGACGCAGCCAGAGCGCGCTGATGGCTTCGGTTCGGCGCCCCCGGCGTTCAGCCTGTTCCCGGACCTGCGTCACAGTCCGGCCTCACGCTGTCCGCATGCTTGCCCCCTGCGCGGTCGACGGTTAGCTTCTGCACCGACAGGGGCGGGCCGCGTCAGCGTTCGCCGGGGGGATAAGGTGGCCGTCATGGTTGAAAACAATACATCCAAAACGGGTGCATCGCGAGTCCTTGCAGGGCTGGTTGTTCTGGGCGGCGCGCTGGTGCTGGGCGCCTGTACGGCGTCAACGCCCTCCACCCCGATCCAGACGGCTCCGGACCGCCCTGTGGTCGGCGCCCCGCCGCCGCCCGCCACCTTGCCTGTCGAGCTTGCCGATCGCGGATACACGCCGGCCTTTCTCGAGGGA
>LZQR01000111.1_pt1 | contig 22000 bp, 19 predicted proteins | sample 768601 | NCBI WGS metagenome assembly LZQR01 (sample SAMN05207299, study PRJNA324521) | oil field metagenome | isolation source: sample BH-FW-24 from oil reservoir | place: India: Bombay High | collected 2015-12-04
AGCCACAGGTTGTGGTGGCATTCGGGTTCTCGATGACAAATCGTGCGCCTTGAAGATCTTCAAGGTAATCGATTTTCGCGCCGACAAGGTACTGAAAACTCATCGGGTCAATCATTAATTTGACACCCTCTTTCTCAACCACCGTGTCGTCTTCCGCTTGAGATTCGTCAAACGTAAAACCGTACTGGAAACCGGAGCAACCGCCGCCGGTGATGTAAACTCGTAATTTCAAATCCGGGTTGCCTTCATCTTCAATCAGGCCACTGACTTTGGAAGCCGCGGCTTCGGTAAAGTTAACCGGGGTAGGCATTTCAGACATGATCGCCTCCTACTTTATCGCAAAGTTTAATTGTAACAAAAGCCCGCCGCATCGTCAGTAATTCATAATCGAAGGACGGCATTACGGCATCAACGCCACGTATTTCAGCCCGGTGTCTTCCGGTAAACCGCTTAAGAGGTTCATGTTCTGAACCGCTTGCCCGGCCGCGCCTTTCACTAGGTTGTCGATCACGGATGACACCACCACTTTATTGCCGCCTTCCGGACGATACACCGCCAAACGACACATATTGGAACCTTTCACCATCCGCGTTTCCGGCAAACTCCCCGCCGGCATCACATCCACAAAAGGCTCATCGGCGTAAGCCGCTTCCAACACCGATTGCAGCTCGGCTTGAGACACGTCTTGCGTCAAGGTCATGTAAATACTGGACTCCATCCCGCGCACCATCGGCACCAAATGCGGTACAAAGGTCAAATCCACCGGGGCGCCGGCTTGCTGATGTAATTTTTCCAACATTTCCGGCAAGTGACGATGCCCGGCCACACCATAGGCTTTGAAGCTTTCGCTCATTTCCGCCCCCAGCATGGCGACGTTCGCTCCCCGCCCGGCACCACTGACGCCGGACTTTCCATCGGCGATGATTCCGTCCAGTTTGACCAAACCGGCTTTCAAAAACGGAACGGCACCCAGCAAAATACTGGTCGGGTAGCAACCTGGGTTGGCAATTACCTTGGCTTGCTGAATATCGGTCCGGAACAGCTCCGGCAAACCGTAGGCCACTTGCGGCATCACATCCGGGCAGCATGTTCCATGCCATACCATTTTGACCAGGCCTGCATGTCTTCAATCCGGAAGTCCGCCGCCAAATCGATGATTTTCACACCGGCCGCCATCAACTCCTTGGCCATACTCATTGCCACGCCGTGCGGGTCGCGAAGAACACGACATCACAACCTTTCAAAACTTCCGGCGACGGCTCGGAAAACGCCAAATCATAGTGACCGCGCAGATTCGGAAACAACTCCGCTACCGGCATCCCGCTTCGCTTCGCGAGGTGATCGCCACCACCTCCGCATTCGGGTGACTGGCCAGCAAGCGCAATAATTCCACCCCGGTATACCCGGTTCCACCAACGATTCCTATTTTGACTGTTGCGTTTTCCATGTTTCAACCATTCGGCACAGATGCCGGTTTATTTTGTTACAAAGTGATTAGATCAATATTTTAGCATTTTCGCTTTCAAAGCATAACGCCCTTTCAAACAAAACCCCAGGCCTGGCCAATTCTTCAAAAACCCAAGCCAAATGGCAGGCACAAAAAAACCCGCACAAAGCGGGCTCTTAAATTTTTTTGGTGAAAACTCGGGGGATTCGAGGCGCCTAAACGACTTATCGATGCGCCCCCAATAAAAAAGGCCAGCATAAGCTGACCTTTGAGAATGAGCTGAAATGATTTTTCAGCCTAGGCGGTACAAATTTTAGATGAGAACAAGACGGATTTGAAACCAGCGCACCGTGGACATTTAAGTCCATGAGCACTGGAAGTTCAAACCCAACGCGGTTATCGCTGAAATTTGAACGCCCTAGGCGAAAAATTACATCATGCCGCCCATGCCTCCCATTCCGGCCGCTGCTGCCGCCGCATCGGCTGCACCACCGTCTTTCGCAGGCAGATCGGCAATCGCGGCACCGGTCGTCAAGACCAAACCAGCGACGGAAGCGGCGTTTTGCAAGCCGAACGCGTGACTTTCGCCGGATCGATGATACCGGCTTCCAGCATATCGACATAGGTTTCAGAAGCGGCATCGAAGCCATATTTCCGTCGGATTCCATTACTTTATTGACGATAACGGAACCTTCCAGACCACAGTTGGCCGCGATTTGACGCATTGGTTCTTCCATAGCGCGCAAAGCGATTTCGATACCGACTTGTTGCTCGTCGTTATCACCTTTCACTTTCACTTTAGAACGGGCGCGAACCAAGGCCACACCACCACCGGCTACGATCCCTTCTTGAACCGCGGCACGAGTCGCGTGAAGCGCATCGTCAACACGGTCTTTCTTCTCTTTCATTTCGACTTCGGTCGCGGCACCCAGCTTGATCACCGCAACACCGCCGGACAATTTCGCCAAACGTTCTTGCAGCTTCTCTTTATCGTAATCGGATGTTGTGTTTTCCACTTGAGAGCGGATTTGCGCACAACGTGCATCGATGTCTTCTTTTGAACCGGCACCGTCAATCAACTTCGTGCTGTCTTTACCAACGACCGCAGACTTGGTTTCACCCAACATGTCCAAGGTCACGTTGTCTAAGGTCAAACCAACTTCTTCGGAAATCACGGTGCCACCGGTCAAGACCGCCATATCCTGAAGCATGGCCTTACGACGCTCACCGAAGCCAGGCGCTTTGATGGCCGTGGCTTTCACGATGCCGCGCATGTTGTTGATAACCAATGTCGCCAAGGCTTCACCGTCAACGTCTTCCGCAATGATCAACAATGGACGGCCGGCTTTGGAAACTGCTTCCAAGGTAGGCAACAAATCACGGATGTTGGAGATTTTTTTGTCGTGTAGCAGGATGTATGGGTTTTCCAGCTCCGCAACCATTTTTTCCTGATTGGTCACGAAATAAGGTGATAGGTAACCGCGATCGAATTCCATCCCCTCAACCACAACCAGTTCGTCGTGCAATGAAGAACCTTCTTCAACGGTGATCACACCTTCGGTCGATACTTTTTCCATGGCATCGGCGATCATCTTACCAACCGACGCATCGGAGTTGGCCGAGATAGTCCCAACCTGTGCAATCGAATCGGTTGTCGTACACGGTACGGACATTTTTTGAATTTCTTCAACAACCGCTTCCACCGCTTTGTGGATACCACGGTTCAAATCCATCGGGTTCATACCGGCCGCAACCGATTTCATCCCTTCACGAACGATGGACTGTGCCAAAACGGTCGCCGTGGTGGTACCGTCACCGGCCACGTCGTTGGTTTGAGAAGAAACTTCCTTCACCATTTGCGCGCCCATGTTCATGAACTTGTCTTCCAATTCGATTTCACGTGCAACGGAGACACCATCTTTGGTGACGGTTGGGGCACCGAATGATTTTTCAAGAACCACGTTACGGCCTTTTGGCCCCAAGGTTACTTTAACCGCATCCGCCAGGACATTGATCCCTTCTACCATTTTTTCGCGGGCGTCTAGGCCCAATCTTACGTCTTTTGCCATCTTTCAAATCCTTCTATTAAAACGTTTCAATAATGCTTAAATTACTCAACGATTGCGATGATGTCGTCTTCACGCATCACTTTCAAAGCTTGCCCGTCTTCGTCTTTCACTTCCTGACCGGAATATTGACCGAACATCACTTTGTCGCCAACCTTGACCGTCATCGCGATAATGGAACCATTATCGGCGGCCTTACCAGGCCCAACAGCGACCACTTCGCCCATGTTTTCTTTTTCTTGAGCGGAACCAGGTAGCAGAATGCCACCGGCCGTTTCTTTTTGCTCTTCAACTTGACGAACGACCACACGGTCATGCAACGGTTTAATTTTCATAGGATTCTCCTAAACATTTGATAAATGAGGGTACTAGATTACTAAGTTTCAATAATTAGCACTCTACCATATAGAGTGCTAATTATTTTATAAATCGGTTTGTCACTGTCAAGCCTTATGGGGGCAGTTATTTTTTTTCAAGGAATGGAGTGGAAAAATTTCCGTAAAAAACCAAAAACGCCCAGGCCTGGGCGTTTTTATGAGAAGAGATATTTCAACCGAATGTGAATGGCGGCTTAATCCACTAGGACCAAATTATCGCAATGAATTAAAAACTCGCCTTCCGAATAGCCAAGCAAATCGGTAATGTCCGATGATGGATGACCGATGATTTTCTCGGCCTCATGATAAGGATAATTGACCAACCCCCGCGCCACTTCCTGATTTTTTTCATTGACACAAATCACCATTTCACCGCGCTGAAATTCGCCGTCGATCGCTTTGACACCGATCGGCAACAAGCTTCGGCCGGAAGATTGCAACGCTTTTACCGCGCCGTCGTCCAACACCAACTGCCCTTTGGCCTGAAGATGCCCGGCCAACCAGCGCTTACGCGCGGTTAAAGGCTCCAAATCCGGAATCAACAAGGTGCCGAGATTCTCTCCGGCCTGCAACCGCGGCAAAATATTCTCTTCCCGACCGGACGCAATAAACGTCGCCGTTCCCGAACGCGCCGCGCGCTTCGCCGCCATCACTTTGGTGTACATACCACCTTTTCCGAGACTTCCGCCTTCCGGACTGGCCATGGCTTCGATATCTTTACGGCTGACTTCCGCTTCCGAAATCAGCGTGGCGTGCGGATTGGTGCGCGGATTATCGTTATACAATCCGTTTTGGTCGGTCAGAATCACCAACACATCTGCCGACACCAGGTTCGCGGTCAGAGCGGCCAAGGTATCGTTATCGCCAAAACGAATCTCATCGGTCACGACAGTATCGTTTTCGTTGATAATCGGCACCACATGGTGCTCCAACAGCGTTTGAATGGTATTGGAGGCATTGAGGTAACGGGCACGATTCGACAGGTCATCATGCGTCATCAAAATCTGCGCGGTGCGGATACCATTTTCGCAAACTCGGATTCATAAGCCTGCACCAACCCCATCTGCCCGACTGCGGCGCGGCCTGCAACTCATTGATTTCGGACGGCCGCTTGGTCCAACCCAAACGCTGCATCCCTTCCGCAACCGCACCGGAAGACACAATCACCAGCTCGATACCCTGCTCTTTCAGCTGCACCATCTGCGACACCCAATTCGCCAACGCGGCCTGATTCAGGCCTTTACCGTCGTTGGTCAGCAAAGCGCTGCCGATTTTCACCACCCAGCGACGCGATTTTGTGTGAATGTTTGAACGTGTGACCATTTTCTATGACTCTTCGTCGCCTTCTTCCAAGGCTTTCAAACGATTTTGCTCCAACCCGTAGGCAATCTCTTTCATCAACGCTTCGGTGCCGGTTCGATTCACGGCCGAAATCGCATACACCGGTCCTTGCCACCCCAGCTGCTCGATAATATCGTTGCACAGTTCGCTGGCGTCTTCTTCGGGCAGCAGATCGGTTTTATTCAGCACCAACCAACGCTCTTTTCCAGCCAAAGCCTCACTGTACTTTTCCAGCTCTTTTTCGATGACGCGCACCGATTCAACCGGATCGGAATCATCAATCGGGGCGATATCGACCACATGCAACAACAAACCGGTTCGCGACAGATGCTTCAAGAACTGCACACCCAACCCCGCGCCTTCCGATGCGCCTTCAATCAGCCCCGGGATATCGGCAATGACAAAACTGGATTCCGGCGAGACCCGCACCACCCCCAAATTCGGGTAAAGCGTGGTAAACGGATAATTCGCGACCTTCGGACGTGCGGCGGAGACCGCGGTAATCAGACTGGACTTACCCGCATTCGGCAAGCCCAGCAAACCGACATCCGCCAACACCGACAACTCCAGCCCAAGGTTACGCTCATCACCCGGTTCACCCGGGGTACATTGACGCGGCGTACGGTTGGTACTGCTTTTGAAATGCACATTCCCTAGACCGTGGCGGCCACCCTTGGCCACCAGCAACACCTGATCGTGCTCAACCAGGTCGCCAATCACTTCTTGCGTATCCAAGTCGCGCACGATGGTGCCGACCGGGACCGGAATAATCAGGTCTTCCCCGGCTCGACCGGTCTTTTGCTGCCCCATTCCGGCCTGGCCGTTCTGGGCTTTATAGTCTCGGGTATAACGGAAATCAATCAAGGTGTTAATGTTGCGATCGGCAATCAAGTAAATACTGCCGCCATCTCCGCCGTCACCACCGTTCGGCCCGCCGAACGGAATGTATTTTTCACGCCGAAAACTGGCCACGCCGTTTCCACCGCGACCGGCCACTACCCGAATATTGGCTTCATCAACAAATTGCATGATTTGAAATCCTAATGTGTCTGTCCTAAGGCGCACCGAGCGAGATAATGCTGTTTATTTTAGCCCAGCCAATCACCTTAACCTAGAAATAAAAAAGCCCCGACTCGCGGGGCTTTCTGTCAACAATTTGGCAGACTGGAATCAGTCGGCTTTAATTGTTACGTAAGTACGTTGAGGCTTACCTTTGGTAACGAAAGCAACTTCACCCGTCGCTTTTGCAAACAAAGTGTCATCCTTACCGCGACCAACATTATCACCGGCGTGGAACTTAGTACCACGTTGACGAACGATAATGCTTCCCGCTAGAACTTGCTCACCACCAAAACGCTTAACGCCTAGTCGCTGAGCATTAGAGTCGCGACCGTTTTTAGTACTACCTGCAGCCTTTTTATGAGCCATGGTGACATCTCCTGTTAATCTGTCTGCTCCCTACTCAGAAACAACTCAGATTGTATTAATCTAATTCAAAACTGACTGAATCAGTCCGAAATTACGCTGAAATTCCTGTGATTTCAACTTCCGTATAATTTTGACGATGGCCTTGCTTAGAACGTGATCTGTTCTTACGACGACGGAACTTGATGATTGTCACTTTCTTACCACGACCGTTTGCTGTAACGGTTGCCGCAACTTTGGCACCTTCAACAAGAGGCGCACCTACTTTAACGTCTGCACCTTCACCAACCATCATGACCTGATCGAATTCTACTTTATCCCCTTCGTTTGCATTTAGGGATTCAACACGTAGAACCTGACCTTCACGAACACGATATTGCTTACCACCGGTTTTAATTACCGCATACATTCTTGGAAACTCCCGGTTTCAAATATTCATTTATTCTGTTATTCACGCCGTCAGTAACGGCAAAGGCGGGATTATATAACCTTTTATATTAGAGGTCAAACCCCATATCGGAAATAATTTATAAAATAATTTCAAACACTTTTTAAATATCCCGGCTGGCCTACGGATTACCGAAAAAACCGATTTATAACTTTGCTTCCCGTCCGTTTCATACTAAACTTTGCCTCTCTGAGACTAACAAGTAACACATACAACAAAATACATGACGCTTTCTGAAATCCGACAACTTATCCAGTCCGACATCCAGGCCACCGACCAATTGATTCTGTCTCGCTTGGCTTCCGATGTCGTGCTTATCAACCAAATTGGCCATTACATCGTCAACAGTGGCGGAAAGCGTTTAAGACCGTTATTGGTATTATTGTCCGCCCGCGCCTGCGACTACGACGGCCAAGATCACTTGACCTTGGCCGCCGTCATCGAATTCATTCACACTTCCACGCTACTGCACGACGACGTGGTGGACGAATCCGAAACCCGTCGCGGCAACAAGACCGCCAATGAAGTCTGGGGCAATGCCGCCAGCGTACTGGTGGGGGATTTTCTTTATTCACGCTCGTTCGAAATGATGGTGGAACCCGGCCTGATGCGTGTCATGGAAATCATGTCGGAAACCACCAACGTCATCGCCGAAGGCGAGGTATTGCAATTGCTGAACTGCCACGACGCCGACACCACCACTGAACGCTATATGGAAGTCATCCACCGCAAAACGGCCAAACTCTTTGAAGCCGCCACCCTGCTCGGGCCGGTTCTGGCAAACAAACCGAATCTGGAAGAAGGTTTTGCCGCTTACGGGCGCCACTTGGGAGCCGCTTTCCAATTAATCGATGATGCACTGGATTACATGGCGGATGCCGATGAGCTGGGGAAGAACCTGGGGGACGATTTAGCCGAAGGCAAGCCAACCTTACCGTTGATTTACATTCTGGAAAACGGTTCCGAGGATGAAAAAGCGCTGGTTCGCCGCGCCATCGAAACCGACGGCATTGCGCTGCTTCAGGAAGTCACCGACATTATTCAAAATTCCGGCGCTTTAGCGTTTACTCAAAGCGTAGCACAATCCGAAGCGGACAAAGCCAAAGCGGCTTTGGAAGACTTGGCGGATTCACCGCTAAAAACCGCTTTATTGTCACTGGCCGACTTAGCCGTTAACCGCAACCACTGAATTACTGACGCAAACGCGACGGCATTTTATGCTTATTGTTGCTGCCAAAATGTTTGTCTAGGGTGCGCTGCAATTCGTGGTGCTCGCGCTCGGCTTCTTCCGCGGCTATCGCTTCTTCGAGTTCCTTGCGTTCAATATCCACAAAGCGTTTATACAAATCCAGATTATCGATTTTGGTTTTATCCCAATCGATTCGGCGTAACAGCCAGTTAACGAAAATCGAATCACGTGACACTCGTCTTTACTGGCGTACAGCAATTCCGGCTTTGGCCGGAAGCCATGCAAACGCTCCACCAGAATCAACTGCTGATCGACATCCGGGCTCAACCGCAAGAACCCCTGCTGACTCTCATCGAAGCTGGTACTGTAATAGATACGCACCACTTTATTGATACTGAACATCGCCTTCGTCAAAATGGTCGATTCCCGCTTGCCATTCACACCGACGGTGTAAATGAAAATATTCTGAGTCATAATCGAGCGCGCAAACCGCTCCACCTCGTCGAACGGCACGGTTTTTTCAAGTCTTTTTCCAGAAGGTGGACTTGGCGCAACTCTTCCGACTTACGCTCCAACTTCTTAAAGAAATATCTTAACGCTGGGCTAATTTCCATTTTATTCATCCTAGACACCTCTATAGAAGGTATCGGCCAATCCAGCAAAGCATTAAACAAAAAAACACCATCATTCCTGCAGAAACAAAAAAGGGCCTAAAAAGGCCCTTTTATAACAACCGGTTAGACAAGCATCAACCTTTAAAAGGGTTATTTTTACAAAACCTGACCGCTCTTTCGTGAAATTATCTTTCTCTTCAACCGGTTAACATAAGCCTTGATCAACAAAATCTCTGAGAATGTTCACAAAAACCAGCTTTTTCGGCAAACCTGAGGTTTTTATCAACATTCGCAACTCACCCAGAAAGCAACCCTCTTCTCTAGCTCAGGACACCCCAAATCCCACGCAAACTATTCTATTGATAGTTAACATCATACAAAAAACAATAATGTTTAAATAAAAATAATTCAAATTTCATATCTTTTTTAAAAAGATTTTAAACATCCAAATAAAATAAATTCAAAAAGGATTTAAAATCCTGAATTCAGATAATAACCGCAACACCTGAAAAATAATGATGTGGAGGCCAACTGCCCTAGAATGGTTGTTCCCACACAAAACATTCAGGTGCCAAAGATGACACGGTTCAGACAGTTGACCATTGAAGAACGATACCATATTCAGTTTCATTTTGAACTGGGATTGAGCTTAAGGCAGATTGCCAAAGCCTTAAACAGAGCCGCCTCAACCATTAGCCGAGAGCTCAGACGCAATCGGCAATCGCCCTGTAAATACTGGGCACCGATGGCACAGGATAAGGCAGACGATCGGCGCAAGAACGCTGATAAACAACGAATAACAGACGCCTGGCTCATTGAGCAGGTGCATTATTATCTGACGCAGTATCAGTGGTCGCCTGAGCAGATATCGGGGTACCTGGCAAGAATGCATTCGGTCACAGTCAGCCATGAATGGATTTACCAGTATCTGCTGCGTGACAAGGCTCAGGGTGGCGAACTTTACAAGCACCTTCGCCACAAGGTTCGTAAAACCCGGCGGCGCTATGGCAGTCAGGATCGGCGTGGCCGGATCATCGGTCGGGTCGGCATTGAGCAGCGGCCTGACGTTGTTGATACTCGCCAACGTCTGGGCGACTGGGAGGCCGACTCAGTGCAGGGAAAACGCCTGGCCACGCTCGTCACGTTAGTTGAGCGAAAAACTGGATTGAGTCGCATTCGAAAAGTCATGCGCTCCACGGCAGAGCTGACGGCCAGTGCGATGATTGATGCGTTCTCGGGCATGGTAGTCAAGAGCACGACGTCAGATAACGGCAAAGAGTTCTCGCATCACCACAAGGTCAGCCAAGCCATGGGCTGTTCATTCTTTTTTGCACGCCCATATCATAGCTGGGAGCGTGGCACGAATGAGAATACCAACGGTCTGATTCGCCAGTACTTCCCCAAAGGTACGGCCTTTGAAGATGTGACAGACGAAGAAATACAAAGGGTTGAAGACAAGCTCAACCATCGGCCCAGAAAGCGACACGGGTTTCAGTCTCCGCTGGAAATGCTGAAAGCTGAGAAATTAAAGCTGGGTGTTGCAGTTAATACTTGAATCCAGGATTTTATTTGTGACACGAAAACTCTCTTTTTGCTAAATAGTTTGGCACAAAAAAGTTAGAAAATTTGACTTAAATGTGCATATTTTTCCGCATTTAATTTCAGGAGTTCGTAGGAAGTTCTTGCGGCAAGCGTCTATATCAGCGGTTTAACCTTTTCAGAGAAAATTCATTTCTGCCCACTCCGATTATTATCAACCAAGGGTCTATCAAGCTCACTTGAAAGCTTATCCATATCAACCCCCATGCGATAGAGGTTATTCTGCCACCTCACGAACTGCTCTTGAAATGCCTCCACCTGCTTAATTAAACGTCTGTTCTGGCTCTCAAGAGACTTGATTCGCTCATATGCTTTGGCAAGGTCTCTTTCTTCGATCTCGGGCTCTGAGAGTGGTTGCCCCTTGAGGGATTTCTTTTTTTCTTTGAACGCCAGCTTGATTTCATCATATCGAAACAAGGTGTGCCTGGACAGTGGTGCATCGAGTTTCATTTCCCGTGTAATTCGCTCGCACAAAGCGTCCCAGGTTAATCTTCCTGACCAGGCGTCTATGATGGACAGAATCTGCCTTTTTTCTTCATCTCCGATGATTATTTTCGGCATCAGAAAATTCCCAGCATTTGCTTTTTAAGGTCCAAAGAAGCTTTTTCGTCTTCCTCTTGCAGCTCAGTGGTCTCGCCTTTTGCCTCAAGCGCTCGCCTTGTAGGACTCGGATCATGTTCAACCGGGATTCGTATCAAGGTTCCATCTTTGACACTTTCATCCTTCATTCCTGCAATGATAGTTCTAAGGTGCGCCAACTTCCACCCAAGATGAGTGACCCACCTATCAGCCCCAAAAGTATGGTCATCTGCGGCAGCTTTGGCTACATCCAATTGCTCAGCGACAAGCTTTTCCAGCTCCTCCAAATTTTCCAGAGTATCAGGCAGCCCTTTCATGCAAACGTGGTCTTTACAGGTCACGCACTCTCCTGCCTTGGTACATGGGCTTTGAGCAAAATTATGAACACAAAAGCCCAGTCCGGTAAAGTCCGCAACCCCTGTGCGATTAATGCCGAACTTCGACAAAGGTACCGGGCTTTTTGAACGATGTATCGTCAGAGCCGATGGCCCATTGCTTTGATCTGCATTCATGATTTCATTTTTTAATCTTGCTTTTTCTCCCTCAGTTCGAGCGTCATAGGCTTTGTTTTGTTCAATATCAGCTCGACCTGACCATTGTGCCAACAGGTAATCACTCATGCCGCCATCATGGGCGTGCGTGTTCAACCACACCCTCAACTGGTGTGAGGTCAAACTAATTTCTGAACCGTCCTCATCCTTCACGCCAAAGCGTTCCCAGAGGGTTGATACTGCTTCCGTTCGTTTCTTTATTTGAGAATTGATTTCATTAACCGATGGCATGACCCAGCTATATAGCTTAGTGGGGGCAGACGCATGGGCTTCATACTCACGAATCAAGCATAGATTTTCCCAAACGGGTCTGCCAGACATTGGGTTGTCTGGCCAGTCCTTTTTTTTATATTTTTTATGAACCAGCTTATTCAGATCGTGGTAAGTCGGTTCGCCTTTTTCTAAAAGCTGTTTAACCCACTGTTGCCGAAATACCTTTGTCGTTACGTTCTTATTTCTAGGTGAAGGACTTTGGATGCCTGATGCATTCGCAAAATCAATGGCTCCGAGCGGTTTATTTTGAGGATAGTCCTTAGGAGTTGTACATTCTGAGTGAATCATGAATTTATCTGGATAATCATAAGCATGTTTTGCGGCTTTTCTGGCAGGTTCGCCTATCTCAATCAACCGATTGAACGCTTCTTTGACAACATCAACCATTGCCGTTGGAACCCACTTTTTGGTATCACCAAACCCTTTTTCACTAAACCAGGAGACATAAAATCGGCCTTCTTCCTCTTGAAGGGAGTTGACAGTCAGACTGGCAATTTCACTGGCCCTGCCAGGGGCAAAACATAACAGCACCATTATGCTCGTGTAATAGCGATCTTTGACTGTCTCTGCTTTCGCAAAACAGTCTGCCAAAGTGAACATTACATGCTGAGAGGGGCAACGTTCGTCTCTCCACTTCTTAGAGCTCTCATCCAGTTGCTCTATTTTATCTACCCCTCTTTTGAAAGGGTTTTGCCATTCTGGAAGAGTTAAAATGATTTTTTTGTCAAACAACCACTGGTTAAATTTAGCAAACTTACCGCCGTAGTGGTATTTCTTCTTGTCCGCCACTGAGGCTGTTCTGATTGCATGTTCAACTGACACTTGTGTGTCTGCATTGAAATCTAAGATATCTGTATTTTTCCCTGGGTATTGAGCCTGTAAAGACCTGTATACCAACCTTAAGACATAGATCCAGCTTGAAACGCTTACCTTTTCATCGATTGACTGCTCTTGCCTCACAAACGCCTTGGCAAAGTCCATAAATGGCTGCTCGAATGGCTCATCAACAGTGTAGTAACTGGAGCCAAACCCAAAAACCATTGCCACAGGCCTGGCATGCCTTGTACGCCACTTTACAGCATCCCAACCTTTTCCAAAATCATCTTCCTGGTCTGAATAGAGCGTCAGTTCATTTTTTGCGAACCGGACAAACTCTAGCAAGTTTTTACGACCCTCTCTTTCATGACTTGGCTGCCAAATGGAAACAACATTACTCATCACTCACCTCCAAGACGGACTCTTCTTCCTTGGCTTCCTGGCAAAGTTGAACCACTTGTGTCACCGCCATAACAAGCCGGTCAGTAGACTGGACCACAAATTCGCTTGCCCCTCGTTTTCGCAGTGTTTCCCGCTCATCCAAAACCGATTGCAATACTTTTCATGTTGGCCATGTACCCAGGGTTGAAATTTTGTACATAAATAGCACTGACGGCCTCCTGAGGCGCAAAAACCAAACTCTCCGCAGTTACCCACGCCAGAACCATCTCCGGCTTTTATTCGGCTTCTTGGATCGTTAGCTCGAATGGCATCTCTTTCACTTTCAATTAATGTTCCAGCAAATGCCTGGGCCAAGGGAGCCAACACTGGTGCCATTGCCTCGTCAATTAGGTCGACCACCTCATGCGTGTTCTCGGTGTAAACCTTCACGTTTTGAATGTCCTTGTGGCCCAGAATTTCTGCAATATGGTAAGCACCTAGCCCTCTCCTGAAAGCATTTGTGCCGAGCGTATAGCGGAACCTTCGAGAGGTCAGCTTAATGAACTCACCTTCTAGTCGTTCGGTTCTAGCCATGCATTTTTTGGAAACCGCATTCATCAGATTCCGAGCACCTGATGAAGTCATAAATAACACATCCGGTCTGTTTTGACCTAAAAGCGTGGCTTTAGCTTCTTCATAAGAGCGAATGCTTTTAATTGCCTGTTGGCTTGGGAAAACTGGAATGTTTTTCTCCAGCTCTTTGGGTAGGTCTTTATTCACTTGCTTCTTGATCTCGGCTTTTGTTTTTTCAAATTGATTAAAAAGCAAAAGCGCTAAATCTTCATCGATCTCAATCTGTTTAAACTCTTCTCGGAACTTCGTAGAACGCTGCTTTGCAACGGGAATGCGAAGTTGATATTGATTTTCTCCACTGATCGCTTTATCAAATAACAAATCTTCTCTAGCAAGCGCTCTTAATTGCACAGGACGTGCTCCGGTATACATACTTAGGATCAACCAAGCATACTCCTCCAGACTAAGTTCATCATCAGTGAATGCGTTGACCGCCCACTCAAGAATGCTCTGCTGTTCTTGCATGGTATAAGCACCACTATGTGGACAGCCCTTCGATACCGCTTTACCCTTTTCATTCCCTTTTAGGTGAAGTGATTCGAGAAATTTTGCGACATCGCTCGATATGCCTGGATAGCCCTTGTCGTAGCAGTCCAAAACAAAAGCTTTTACTGACCCAAGCTTGTATTCATCTGCACCAACCTCAGAAAGATAGTTTTGAATCGTTGATACCTTTAACTTGCTATCTTCAGTAACAACAAAATCCTTTTAAACCAATCGAAAGTGTTGACTGTGTAATAAGCTGAATGCTCAGAGGCAAAAACGGCTAACTCCCTTCTAAAGCCTTCTTCAAGATCTTTATCCAAGTTCAGCTTTTTCACCAATCGCCAATTAATTTTTTTGAGTTATCTAATTCCCAAAATCGTTGTATACATCAAACTCATACCCCATCTTGGATATTCGAATATGACCTTTCCTGGCTGGCCTGGTTGACTGGCTAATGGCTTCACGGGCGCTCTCCTTGCTCTCTAACGGTACGACTCATTTGTTCCATCATTTCTTTATGAACCTGGTTGGCTTTTCTCTTCACATGCCTTTCAAGATAAGGGCGAGCAGAGTCTTTACTGACATGTCCCATCAGGTCCGCTCGCATATCCACTTCCTGCTGATGCGAAATTTTCCTCGACTTGAGCTGTTTGACCTGCTCGGTCAGCCCTTGCGCCTCTGCCTCGGCAATCTCACCATCGATGCGTTTATTGTGAGCATCAATCTGGTCAGACAATCTTTCATTAAAGTAATGACGAAAACCATGACGCCTGACCAGCTTAAACAGCTCTGGATTGATTGATTTGACGGTGCCGATCACTCGGTTATTGAAGGTCACATCTGAAATCGGCTGGCCACTGGTTTACCCTTATGGCTGACAAAGATGTAGGGTGTTTTTTGATTGGCGATAGCGGCTTCTGACCTTGTTGATGTAGTAATCAAGGTCATCCACCAGCGCAGGTGGAATCTGAACTTTTCGGCTTTTTGTTTTGGTGACAGGCTGAAGCTTTCTGGAATCATACGGATCATCATGACGCCTGTTGATGGTGACTGATGGGTGCTCAATGTCATAATCGACGTCATCGACTGTCAAAGAAATGATTTCGCCTGAACGGGCTCCTGTCCAGTAGAGCAACTGTACGAGCAGGTAGTTTCTCAGCTTATTGTCATACCCTTTAAAAGGATTGTCCTTTGACTCAGGATCAAAAACCTTGATAAACGCTTCGAAGGATTCTTTGCTTGCCTGCTCAAGTCTTGCTCTGTATGACTTGTTGCGGCTTCTGGGGTAGAAGGATTTGAAGGACTTGAGCATGCTTTCATTAAACTCAAGCAAGGTGGCAGCGTTGTTCTTACGCTTTAAAATTTCTCGCCCCACAAAATTCAAAAACACAGCAATGTCATGTAAGCGTCGTTTCTGAAGATCATTGCCTACTATGCTTAGTGGCGAAGAAGGGAGCCTGAAATCGTTCATCTTCACCACTTTACGCTTTGGCTTAGCGTGAAGCGCTTTGCTGACATATTCATCAGACAGACTGCAAAATTCTTTCAGGCTTTCGATGTCATTCAAACTCACAAGTCGCTGCTGCCTGAATTCAGCAATCACATCTCGCTGCTGGATTTGCTGCCATTTCTGGAAATGGATCATGCTTCGGAGAAAAGCAATGATAGAGCTCTGAGTATGAGAAAGACGAAGCCGCTGGCTTGTGTAAAGCGTTGTCCAGAAATCAGGCACGCCATCCTCATCAATGAGCATTGGAAACCGTTCCCCTGATTCAAAGATAACGTTTTCGACTTTCATCGCAACAGCCTAACTTTTCATAAACTTTCTCAGTTGTATCAAATTACAAATAACTCTGCAATGCTTTTTATCAACATTTTTCGACAACTTAAAAACCTTCAGATATAAAAAACCCCTTTTTAGGGGCTTTACGACATACTCCATCTTTTTTTGTCTACACTTTACTTTATTGTAAAGGTCAAAATGGCACATCATCATCGTCAAAGTCATTGGCGGTATAAGCTGGAACCTGTTGCGCCGGAGCCGGGTTATTTGGCTGCTGACCACCACCAAAACCCTGTTGAGGCGTCTGTTGCCCGTAGTTCGGCTGTGCGGCTTGCTGTTGCGGTGCACCACCCATTGGGTTACCGCCCATGGCATTCGGTTGTGTCATCTGTGGCGCGCCTTGTGCACCGAAGCCGTTATCGTAAGGGGCATCCGACTGACGGGTCCCGCCGCCCAACATCTGCATTTGCCCGTTAAAGTCGATGACAACTTCCGTGGAGTAACGATCTTGCCCGGTATTTTGGTCCTGCCATTTACGCGTTTGCAATTTGCCTTCCAAATACACTTGTGAGCCTTTGGTCAGATATTGCCCGGCAATTTCCGCCAATTTACCGAAAATCACCACACGGTGCCATTCGGTTTTTTCCTGTTTTTGACCGGACGCCTTATCCGTCCATTGCTCGGAAGTGGCGACATTCAGGTTGGCAATCGCATTACCGTTTGCAGCGTATTTCACCTCAGGGTCACGCCCCAGGGTACCAACCAAAATGACTTTATTTACTCCACGCGCCATACTTTACTCCAAAAAATTCTTTCATCCTTTAATCGGGAAATCATACCCTGTTTGACGTAAAAAAGATATAACTTACGCAAGGCCTTTTTCCAGGTAGTCAATCAGGCCCGCTTCATCAATTCGAGTGCGGTCCACCTTAAAGTAGACCCGCTGGTCGTCCGGCATGAACACCACCTCATGCACACCATCGTAAGACAACAGCTTGGCGGTATAAGCGTCGCGATCCGCCTCACTCAACACACCGGTAAACGGAACCGACGCGATGCTCAACGGCAACGGCTTCACCATCGTCGCGGCGACGGCAAACCAAACCAATCCCATTCCGGCGGTAAACAAAAACAGGCCATCCATACCATACAATTGGTAGAACCAGCCACCCAAGGCACCGCCGCAGGCCGCGCCTAAAAACTGGCTGCTGGAATAGACACCACTGGCCGTGCCTTTCTTATCCGCCGGCGACAATTTCACCACCAAAGACGAAGACTCGCTTCCAGTAAGTTAAACGCCGTGAAAAACACCAGCAGAATCACGAACATCGACCAGAAACCTTCCGCGCCATACAACAACGCCAATTGCATCAAGCTCACCGTCAACACCGCACCGACGAAAATCGGCTTCATCCGGCCTTTCGACTCCGCCTGGATAATGAACGGCACCATCAAGGCAAATGACAACAACATCACCGGCAAATACAACTCCCAGTGGTGCAACGAATCCAAGCCGGCGGTATCGCGAATCAAGAACGGCACGGCGATAAACATCGCCGTCAAGATGGCATGCAGAACAAACACCCCGATGTCCAAACGCAATAATTGTGGGTTTTTAATCACATCTTTGAACTGGCTCGGGTCGGCTTCGGCTTCACGTTGAAAGGTTTGGTTGGAAATTTTCGGCACCATAAAAATGACCAACAGAACCCCCAAAACAGCCAGGCCTGCTATGGCCCAAAAATGCCCCGCACACCAAACAGCTCGCCCAACATTGGCCCCGCCACCAACGAAACCGTAAACGACAGGCCGATGGTCATGCCGACAATCGACATGGCACGCAACCGGAATTGTTCCGACACCAAATCCGCCACCGTCGCCATCAGAACCGCGGCCACGGCGCCCATGCCTTGCAACGCCCGCCCGACGATCATCATTTCGATGGAATCGGCCAACGCACACACAATCGAACCGACCATAAACACCAACATGCCCAGAATGATCAGCGGCTTCCGGCCGAACCGGTCCGACAACATGCCGTACGGAATCTGCAAAAATGCCTGCGTTAAACCGTAAATCCCCATCGCAATCCCGATTTGGGTCGCGGTCACCCCTTCGAACTCTTCGTGCGCGAACAAGGCGAACACCGGGAAAATCATAAACAGACCCAGCATTCGGGTGGAGAAGATTCCGGCAACGGAAAAGCGGCGCGCCTTTCCGTCGGGCTCATGCGACGGCTCATTTCAGACATTTATGGTATCCTGTCATTTATCGTTGTTGGCGGCCAGCCCGGCCGTTCCATGGTTTTTCAAAAATAGCACGCATTATAGCATTGTTCCGCTTGGCGGAAAAAGGAGCCTCAAGATGAACTCAATACTTTCGATCCTGCTTGCCGTGACCCTTTCCCTGTTCGCTTTCGGCCAGGCCTGGGCCGATGAAGATGCCAACCGCTTCAACCGCATCAGCTTTGCCGAAACCGTTTCGGAAACCGTCAGCAACGATCAAGTCACCGTGCAGTTCATCGCCCGCGCTCAAGACAGCGACCCGGAGACCGTCGCTCGCGAGGTCAACCAACAAATGCAACACGCCAAACGCCTGATTGACCGCACACAGGGCTTACGCGTACAGACCGGCGATTACCGAATTCACCCGGTCTATGACAAAGACCAAAACATCCAAACCTGGCGCGGCCAACAAACGCTGAGCATCGAAACCCAGAATTCGCCAGGCCTGGCGAAAATCCTGACGGAGCTGCAAAGCCTGCTCAGCTACAACGGCATGCAGTTCTCGGTTTCCCGCCAGCAACAGAAACGCGTCATGGAACGCCTGCTGAAACAAGGCATTCAGGCTTATCGGGACAAAGCCAAACAAATCGCTCGCGCCTTTGGCAAAGAAGCGTTCAATATTACCGAAACCCACATCGACAATCCGATGCCGCCCACTATTTATCGCCAACCCCGTACCCTAGCCCTTTCCGCCATGAAAGCGGAATCGGCTCCGGTCATGGAAGCCGGACAAACCGATCTTCGACTGACCATTTCCGGCGTGGTCACGATTCGTAACGATACGTTTTAAAAGGTTTTTCCAACCCCGCAAAGGGGTGCGGCCATGTGAAATTTGCTATAATAATCCTTTTGCTTTGATTCAACCGCAGGCGGATTTTACATGCTAGAAGAGATTATCGTTCGTGGCGCACGCACGCACAATTTGAAAACATCGACATTGCGCTTCCCCGCGACAAGCTGATTGTCATCACCGGCCTGTCCGGTTCCGGAAAATCCTCTCTAGCCTTCGACACCATTTACGCCGAAGGGCAACGTCGTTATGTGGAATCGCTGTCCGCCTATGCCCGTCAATTTTTGTCGGTCATGGAAAAACCCGACATCGACCACATCGAAGGCTGTCGCCAGCGATTTCCATCGAGCAAAAATCCACCTCCCACAACCCCCGCTCCACCGTCGGCACCGTCACCGAAATCTATGACTATCTGCGTTTGTTGTATGCACGGGCCGCACGCCGCGTTGCCCGACACACCATTGTGACTTGGTGGCGCAAACCGTCAGCCAGATGGTCGACCACACGTTGGAACTGCCGGAAGGCACGAAGTGTTTACTGGTCGCGCCGGTAGTGCGCGGCAAGAAAGGTTCCCACCAAAACCTGCTGGACGAGCTGCAAGCGCAGGGCTATGTGCGCGCCCGCATTGACGGTAAACTACTGGAATTGGACGGCGGCATCGAGCTGGATAAAAAATTCAAACACGACATCGAAGTAGTCGTCGATCGCTTCAAAATCCGCTCGGACATCAAACAACGTCTGGCCGAATCTTTTGAAACCGCGCTGCACCTGGCCGATGGTATTGCCCAAGTACTGCCGATGGATGAAGACGATGATTTCCAATTGCTGTTTTCAGAACGCTTTTCCTGCCCGCACTGCGGCTACTCGGTGCCGGAATTGGAACCACGCATCTTCTCATTCAACAATCCACACGGCGCCTGCCCGACCTGTGACGGTCTCGGCGTTAAGCAAACCTTCGATCCGGCACGCGTCATTATGCACCCGGATTTAAGCTTGGCGGGTGGCGCTATCCGGGGCTGGGACCGCCGCCATAAATACTACTATGACATTCTCAAAGCAGTGGCCGACCACTATGCATTCGATATGGAAACGCCTTGGACCGAACTGGATAAAAAACACCAAGACATCGTGCTTTACGGCTCCGGCAAAGAAAAACTGCCGTTGCCGCATGGCCGCTATTCCGACACCCGTCGCTTTGAAGGTGTCATTCCGAACATGGAGCGTCGCTATGCCGAGACCGACAGCAAAGCGGTGCGTGACGAACTGGAAAAATTCCGTGTGTCGCATTTGTGCAGCAGTTGCCACGGCACCCGGCTTAACGAGGCGGCGCGGAATGTATTCGTCGCCGAAAAAACCCTGCCGGAATTGACCGAACAGCCGATTGGCGAACTCCACACCTTTTTCACAGACCTGAAGCTGGACGGCACCAAAGGGCAGATTGCCGAAAAAATCATCAAAGAAGTGCATGACCGCTTGTCCTTTTTGGTCAACGTCGGCCTCAACTACCTGACCCTGAACCGAAGTGCCGACACCTTATCCGGCGGCGAAGCGCAACGTATCCGCCTGGCCAGTCAGATCGGCGCCGGACTGGTTGGCGTCATGTACGTGCTGGACGAGCCCTCCATCGGGCTGCACCAGCGCGACAACGACCGCCTGTTGAATACCCTGAACCACCTCCGAGATTTGGGGAATACCGTCATCGTGGTCGAACACGACGAAGATGCCATCCGCGCCGCCGATTACGTATTGGACATCGGTCCGGGCGCCGGCGTCCACGGCGGGCGCATCATGGCGCAAGGCTCACCGGATGAAATCATGGCCACCAAAGCGTCGCTGACCGGTCAATACCTGACCGGTGAACGCGCCATTCACATTCCGGAACAACGCCTGCCGCGCACCAAAAACAAAACCTTGAAAATCCAAGGTGCCTCAGGCAACAACCTGAAAAACGTGGATTTGGAAATCCCGGCCGGTTTGCTGACCTGCATCACCGGTGTATCCGGTTCCGGCAAGTCGACACTGATTAACGAGACTCTCTATAAGATCACGGCCAACCAACTGAATAAAGCGGCATTGGAACCGGCCGCTTATGACAAGGTTTCCGGACTGGAGCATTTTGACAAGGTGGTCAACATCGACCAAAGCCCGATTGGGCGGACGCCTCGCTCCAACCCGGCGACTTACACAGGGTTGTTTACACCGATCCGTGAATTGTTAGCCGCCACGCCGGAATCAAGAACCCGTGGCTACACGCCCGGCCGTTTCAGCTTCAACGTCAAGGGCGGTCGCTGTGAAGCCTGCCAGGGTGACGGCGTTTTGAAAGTGGAAATGCACTTCCTGCCGGATGTGTATGTGGCATGCGACGTCTGTCACGGCGCGCGCTATAACCGTGAAACCCTGCAAGTGGATTACAAAGGCAAAAACATTCATGAAATTCTGGAAATGACGGTGGAAGATGCCCGGGCGTTTTTCGATGCCATTCCGGTGATTGCCCGTAAATTACAAATGCTGATGGAAGTCGGGCTCGGTTACATCAAACTCGGACAGAGCGCGACCACTCTTTCCGGCGGCGAAGCCCAGCGCGTCAAACTGGCAAAAGAATTGTCAAAACGCGATACCGGCAACACCCTTTACATTTTGGATGAACCGACAACCGGCTTGCATTTCCACGACATTGAGCTATTATTGGAAGTCATTCAAAATCTGCGCGACCAAGGCAATACCATTGTCATTATCGAACACAATTTGGACGTGATCAAAACAGCGGATTGGATTGTGGACCTCGGACCCGAAGGCGGGTCTGGAGGCGGTGAGATCATCGCCACCGGGACACCGGAAGACGTGGCGAAAAACAAACACTCCTACACCGGCCATTATTTGAAAAAATTCTCGACGCGCCGCGTAGAGCGGCTAAAAC
>LZQR01000112.1_pt1 | contig 21779 bp, 22 predicted proteins | sample 768601 | NCBI WGS metagenome assembly LZQR01 (sample SAMN05207299, study PRJNA324521) | oil field metagenome | isolation source: sample BH-FW-24 from oil reservoir | place: India: Bombay High | collected 2015-12-04
AGCGAGCGCGGGAGGCTTATGAGAAACATCAGCTCTCGCTGTTGTGAGGCCTGACACTATGTTTTAGGAGGGAAAATTATTCCGGACACTAGTGCCAGGGCCTGGGCGTTTTTTGTATGGGGCGAAAAGACGTGAAAAGCCGCGACGTGAAAAACCGCGACGTGAAAAACCGCTATGGGTGGGCGCGTTAGAGTTCGGATTTGGCGCGTGCAATCGCCGCCTTAACCTGTTCCGGTGCCGTGCCGCCCAAATGGTTTCGAGCCGACACCGATCCTTCCAACGTCAATACCTCAAAGACATCATCCGTGATGCTGCCGTGGAAGCCTTGCAAGGTTTCCAGCGACATTTCCGATAAATCCTGCCCGGTTTTCAAACCATGCGCCACGGCCAGCCCGACCACTTCGTGCGCATCGCGGAACGGCAACCCTTTATTGACCAGATAATCCGCCAAATCGGTGGCGGTTGAGAAGCCGCGTTTTGGCCGCCTCATAGGTCACGTCACGATTGACGATAATGGCCGGCACCATGTCGGCAAACGCTCGCAAGCTGCCGCGTACGGTATCGACGGTGTCGAACAAGGGTTCCTTGTCTTCCTGATTGTCCTTGTTGTACGCCAGCGGTTGGGATTTCATCAGCGTCAGCAAGCTGATCAGGTGGCCGTAAACGCGACCGGTTTTGCCGCGCACCAGCTCCGGTACATCCGGGTTTTTCTTTTGCGGCATGATCGACGAACCGGTACAGAATCGATCCGGCAAATCGATGAAATTGAATTGCGCAGACGACCACAGCACTAGTTCTTCCGAAAAGCGCGATAAATGCATGAGGAAGGTGGCGGCAAAGGCCGTGAACTCGATGGCGAAATCGCGGTCGGAGACACCGTCCAAGGAATTTTGCGAAATCCGTTCGAAGCCCAGCAATTCGGCGGTCATCTCGCGGTCAATCGGGTAGGTGGTGCCGGCCAGTGCCGCGGAGCCCAACGGCATGGTGTTGACGCGTTTGCGGCAGTCTTCCAAACGTTCGACGTCGCGCTTGACCATTTCAAACCAAGCCATCATATGGTGGCCGAAAGTGACCGGCTGGGCGGTTTGCAAGTGGGTAAAGCCCGGCATAATGGTGTCGGCTTCTTTTTCCGCCAGAGACAGGATGCCGTGTTGTAAACGCGTCATTTCCGGCAGAATGGCATCAATCTCGTCTCGGATATAAAGGCGGATGTCGGTGGCGACCTGGTCGTTGCGGGAACGGCCGGTGTGCAATTTCTTACCGGTGATGCCGATCAGGTCGGTCAAACGCGCTTCGATATTCATGTGAATGTCTTCTTGCTTGATCGACCACTCCATTTTGCCGCTTTCGATGTCGGCCTGAACCTGTCCGAGTCCCTGGATAATGTCTTCCCGCTCCTGTTCGGTCAGCAGGCCGACTTTGCATAACATGGTGGCATGAGCAATCGACCCTTGGATGTCCTGACGGTACATGCGTTTGTCGAATTGAATCGAGGCGGTGAACTCTTCGACAAAAGCGTCGGTGGCTTCACTGAAACGGGCACTGGACAGTTTTTCTTGGTTGTGTTGATTGCTCATAGTCTTTTCTTTGCGATATGCGTTTTAAAGGTTCAAATCTCTGAATGTATTTGGCGCCTATTATAAAGATTTCTGAGCGCACTTGCGGCACTCAATTTGCCTCACGACGGTCGCTGCCTCTCGTGGTGTGGAGGCGCCCACCGATTTTGCGCGTTTTCGGCGGCTTGGCGGGTGGTGTCCGAAGGTTGAATAGGTCGCTAAAGCGGCTATTGTCCGGGCATGACGTCCAGGCGTAACGGGTTACCCATCTTTTCATAGGCCTGATTCAGATGTTTATGAATCAAGGTGGTGTAGAGTTCGATATTGGCAATGCCGACGATGTTCGCGGCTACTTTTTGCCCCTGACCGTCAATGAAAATCACCGTCGGCGTCAGGTCGGCCTTGTAGCGACGTGCCAGTTCATCTTTGCGAATCGGTTGGCCGTTCACGTCGGGGATCGGTTGGTGTTCGTCGATGCTCAAATAGCGCATGAACACCACTTGCCGTCATAATCACCGCCCAAGGCCATGGGGTCGAGCACTTCTTCGCGCAGAATGTGGCAGAATTCACACCATTCGGCCCCGACGGTCAGCATAATCGGCAGATTGCGTTCCCGTGCCTCAGTCGCCAGTTCTTGTAAATTGGTCAGTTCTTTCAGCTTCGAATTCGCGGCGTAACCGGAGGCATTGGCCGCTTTATCGCAGCCGGCCAGAAACAGAATGGCCGTCAGCGCTGTGGCCAGTAATTTCAAATTCAAATTGCTTCTCCTTCCTCGCCAAAGCCAGGCATTTACTCAGACCTCCATTTTATCGAAAAACGGCCGTCATTTGAGTAAATGGGAACAATCATGCACAAACACCGACTGTTTTCAGGGAAATTAATCGATTGAAAACGTTGTGCGACCATTCATATTCAATTTTCGGAAGGATCCATGAAGAAAACCCTCAGAATCGCAACGCGAAAAAGCCCGCTGGCCATGTGGCAGGCCGAATTTGTCAAAGCCGAACTCGAAAAGGCGCATCCCGGATTGACCGTGGAATTGCTGCCGATGTCGACTAAAGGCGACAAGATTCTCGACGTGCCGCTGGCGAAAATCGGCGGAAAAGGGCTGTTCACCAAGGAGCTGGAAGATCGCATGATTGCAGGGGAAGCCGATATCGCCGTGCATTCGATGAAAGACGTGCCGATGGAATTGCCGGAAGGGTTTGCGCTGGGCGCCATTCTGGAGCGTCACGAACCGACCGATGCCTTTGTGTCCAATCATTATGAATGTTTTGACGATTTACCGCAGGGCGCGGTTTTGGGGACGTCCAGTCTGCGCCGCAAAGCGCAGTTGATGGCCGCTCGTCCGGATTTGGTGGTCAAGGATTTGCGCGGCAATGTCGGCACGCGTCTGGGCAAGTTGGATGCCGGTGAATACGATGCCATCGTTTTGGCCACTTCCGGTTTGAAGCGTTTGGAGCTGGATGAGCGAATTCGTCACGAATTGGCGCCGGAAACCTGTTTGCCGGCCGTGTCGCAAGGCACCTTGGGCATTGAATATTTTGAAAAAGAGGACGATGTTTTGGCCTTGATTCAAGTGCTGAACCATCGTGACACCGAAATCCGTACCCGTGCGGAACGGGCCATGAACCACCGTTTGGAAGGTGGGTGTCAGGTGCCGATCGGTGTGTACGCCGAGTTGAAAGGCGACGAGATTTATTTGCGCGGCCTGGTCGGTGCGTTGGACGGTTCCGAAATCATCCGTGCCGAAGCCACCGGGCCGCAAACCGATCCGGAAACCTTGGGTGTCGGCGTGGCGGAAGATTTGCTGGCACAAGGCGCCGGCGCCATCTTGCAAGAAGTGTATGGCCAAGCCTGATGCGTTGACGCTGCTCAACACCCGGCCTCAGCACCAAGCGGCGCATTTGACGCGTTTGGCGGAACATGCCGGGGTTGAGGTGCTGGCGTGCCCGACCATCGAAATCGAACCGCAAGCTCTTCCTGAGTCCGCGGACCACCTGTTTTAAGCGGTTTGATAAAATCGTATTTGTCAGCCGCAATGCGGTGTCGGTGTTGCAGCAATTGTTTCAAACGAAAGGCTTGGCGTCGCCGCCGTTTGGCGAATCGGCGCAGTGTTTCGCCATCGGTCAGGCCACGCAACAGGCGTTGCAGGCACAAGGTTGGCCGTTAGCCTCTCTGGACATCAAGCGGTTTGTCAGCGAGGACTTGCTGGCCACCGAAGCGTTACAGGATTTGCAGGGGCAACGTTGCCTTATCGTGAAAGGCGAAGGCGGCGTCCGACATTGAAGGCCGGTTTGGAGAAGGCCGGAGCGGATGTTGAAGAATGGTTGATTTATCGTCGTCGCCCGGCCGCATTTTGTGCCCAGGCCTGGTCGAAATTTCAATCGGTCGCGCATCCGGTCGTGCTGGCCAGCAGTTTGCAGGCCTGGTCGAATTTAGTGGCGATGGTCACGGAAACCGAGACCGATTCCCGGGAAACGCATCCGAAAAACGCCCAGGCCTGGTTGTTTTACAAGATATTATTGTGTTCAGTGAGCGTATTGAAAGTGCGATTCGTGAACAAGGTTGGCGGGGTCGAATTTTTGTGGTGCCCCAACAAAGTGATGACGGCGTACTGAGCGCGCTGAAACAGATCTCAATGCAGAGTTAATGCGGCAAAGCCGTAAAAGGATACGATATGGTAACGTCTGAAGAACCGATTACCCCAAAAGCCGATCAGCGCGTGATTGACGGGGAAGTGGTGAACGGTGGTCACGCCAAATCCGAACAGAAAAATCGCCAAACCTCGTCCGATGACGACAAACCATTAAAAGCCAAACGTGACTGGTCCGGCTGGTGGCCGCAAACCTTCATGCAGAAAATGGCGTTGTTACTCGTGCTGCTGTTGGTTGGCATCATCACCTATCTGGCGATGAAAACCAATCAGCAAGATTGGCAGATTGAAAAAATCAATCAATTGCAAAGCGAAGTCGGCCAATTGAAAACCGAAACCAAAACTCTCAAAAGCAGTCAGAACGAATTGAAAGAGGCGTTGACCGCGAAACTGGCCTCACCGGAAAATCAACCGGCCATCAGTCAAGCGGATGTCGACGCGGTGAAAACCGAATTGGAAACCTTTAAGACCAATGTGCAGGACAAGTTGTCCGAGGTAACCGAGCAGTTAAAAGGCATGTCGCAGCAGGCTGGTGAGGCCACCCAAAAGCTGGGCGAGGCCGTCAAGCCGTCACCGGAGCTTCAGGCCAAGGCCGAAGCCTTGGGCGATGAAATGAAAAACCAATTGCAGCAAATGGGGCAACAGTTGTCCGAACTGTTCGATTTCAAACAAGAACAGCAAGAACGCAACGAATGGCAAAAACAACAGGATTCCAAATTGGAATCGGCGACGGAAGGAGCCGTTTCGGTAGAGCCTTTGTCGGCAAAACAGATCCAGCAGTGGGCCTTGGAAATCAATACGCAGTGGTTATTGACCGGCAATGCCGCGCAAACCCGTCACCACTTGCTGGCGTTGGAAAAAGCGGTTGGCGCCAGTGCCATGGACGGCAAAAACGATTTCATCCGTCGTATCGGTCAGGATTTGGCGCGCATCGATGCCAGACTCCCCAGTCAAGTGCGGATGCCCAGCCGGTGATGGAAGCACTTCGTGAGCAGATTCGAAACCTGCCGCCCGCGAAAAAGGTTTCACATGAAACACCGATTGAAACGCCGGACACAACGGCTGAAACCTCCGAAACGGCCACCGATTCGGCTTGGCAGAAGTTGCAGACCAAACTGGAAGCCTTGTTTTCGGTGCGCAAACGTGAATCGGCGGAACAGCTGACGCAAGTGGAAAGTCTGATGATGCATGATGTGTTGATTCAGCGTGGATTACTGTTGGCTGACCGTGTGCAATGGGCGCTGGATTCGGAGTCGAAACCGCTGTTGGATAAAGCGATTCAAGCGCTCAACGACTTTATGGCAGCGCATTTTCCGGAACAGGCCGGGTCGGTGAAAACGACCTTGGCGCCGTTGCAACAAATCGATTTTGAGCCGAGACAACCACTGGACATTGCGGAAGGGGCATAACCGATGATTTCACGGATTTTGAAATGGTCGATTTTTCTGGTCATTGCCACCGGTTTGACCGCTTTGGCGTTGAACGACAACGGCCAAGTGTCGATGGTGTGGCACGACTGGGTTATTGAAACCAGTCTGACATTCGCTTTGGCGGCCGCCGTCATCGGGTTCGGCGCATTATATTTGTTGATGCGTCTGGTCATCAATCTGTGGCATTTTCCGGCCTATTGGCGTAATCGCCGTCAACTGAAGCGTTACAGTAAAGCCGAAAGTTCCATGGCGAAAGGGATGATTGCCTTGGAGTACGGTGATTGGCAGTTGGCGGAAAAACAGTTGGTTAAAATGGCCAAGCATTCCGATTCCGGTTTGGTGCATTATCTGACCGCCGCCAAAATGGCGCATAACCAGCAGGCGTTCAGCCGTCGAGACCAATACTTGGCCGAAGCGCGCCAACGTTTTCCAAGCGATAGTGTGACCATCGGTTTGGTGGAGGCACGTTTGTTAATGGATTCGGAACCGGATGTGTCGTTGGTGATTTTGAACGAATTGCATCAACAAAGCCCTAAAAACAAGACGATTCTGGCCGAGTACGCGCATTTGTTGGTGAAGCAGGAATATTGGTCGCGCCTGGAAGAGATTCTTGGCGAGATCAAGCGGTTCAGAGCCCTCGATAAAGCGGAAATTCAATCCCTAGAAGTGCAACTGCTGGCCGGTAAGGTTGCCCGTGCGGAAAACCCAGAAGCCCTGGAACAACTTTGGCAATCGCTTTCTGGGCGTCAGCAACTGAAACCGGCGATTTTGGCGGAGTTTGTGGAACAGCGCATGGGTTGGGGCAAAGAACAAGGCTGGCGGAACTCATCGCCAAAAGTCTGTCGAAACAATGGGATGACCGATTGGCCTATCAATATGGCCGCATTGAATTGGGTCCGGCGTATGAACGCCTGAAAAAAGCCGAGAAATGGTTGTCAAACCAACCCGATAATCCGGTTTTATTGCTGACGTTGGGGCGCTTGGCCTGTATGAGCCAGTTGTGGGGGCAAGCGCGGCATTATTTCCAGGAAAGCCTGAAGTTACAGCCGGAATTGGAAACTTTCCACGCGCTGGCCAAATGTTATGAATCGGAAGGTTTGGAAACCCAGGCGGCGTTGACGTATAAAGAAGCCATTCTGCAATTGGAAAAGAAAGGCTGATTAAGCCGTTTCGGAATCGGGTGTTTCCGGGGTTTCTTCGGCCTCGGTTTGATGCATCCGTTCAATGGCCAACGCCGTCAATTCCTTGATGTTTTGGGTGTCGTAATTGTAGGTGGCGTAACCGATTTGCACATCGAACTTATATCGGTCCTCGCCGTCTTCGCGGCCCTGCGCGAAGCGCTTCCGCAATACTTGTGACATGACCGGCACTTCTTGTTCGGTCATTTCCGGCATGATAATCAAAAATAAACGTTCGCCGATGCGAAACGGCATGTCAATATTTCGGGTATGTTCATTGATGGTTTCGGCAAATAGATGGATTTGTTCAGCGGTATCGGGGGTTTTTTCGGCTTGCTTGGACTCGACTTTGAGCAGTTTGATGACTAAGATCGAAAAAGGTCGATGATAGCGATCGGAACGGTACACCTCAAATTGCAAGGCTTCCTTGAAACGATCCTGATGGAAAAAGCCGCTTTGGTGTTCCGTGACCATTAAGGCGTCCAGTTTGACGTAAATGGATTTGAGAGTCTGGATGTTCTCGGTAATCAATTGATCAATCAAGTCAATCTCGGCGATTTCCTGCTCTTTGCGCTCCCAAAGGATATCGTCTTCTTCCAGCCGGATATGGTGCATGCGTTCACTGAGGTCTCGTATCGGTTGGATAAGTCTTTTTCCAGTGCCCGAGTCATCATATAGACGCCGATGATAAAGAAACTCACCATGAAAATAATGAAAAAGCCCATAAGGTTCCGAAGGTCAGCAGAGGGCTGGTCAATGGAAGCTGGAACAGTAGGGTGCCCATGTAACGGCCTTGTGTCGCCAAAATGTTGCAGGTGTCGCAGCCGGGTTGGAAATAAACCGGCAGTCCGCCATTCACTTCGGCCGATAGAATATCCAGTTGGTGCGTCAATTGGTTGGCCTGCTTGGCCGCCTTGAGGTTTTGTTGTTGGGTGTCCGTTAATGCCAAGGGGGTGTTACGAATGTCGGAAGCCGGAATGAAGTTAAAGTCGTTTTGCAGGTTTTTGCGCTGTATTTGGGCTAAAATGATGTCGGCTTGCTCGACCGGATTCTCGGCGGCGGCCAAACCGGAGAAGGTTTGCTGTAACCGATCCGGCAAGTTCGAAACGGTTTTGTGGTAAACGACCGCGACAAAAGTGCCGCTGACCAGCGTTGTGATGGTCAAAGAGGCCAATAAGGCGAAGATCGAGACCCACATGAACTTTTTGAATGCGAAGACCCGAAAACCCACGGGGTGCGTCTTGCGTTGGTTCATAGACTCATTCCTATATGCTTGATATTTCTATCCTACGCTCTTATATGGGAGCACTCAAGATTTAATTGAGCGATTATTTAAGCAATATAACGAATGAACGATGCCAATCAGACGGATAAAAATGGACATGTTTAACGCTTACATCATACGCCTCGCCATCGCCCTAATTGCGGCGGTTCTCGCTTTGCCTGCCAGTGCACAAACCAGTACGCCAGTGCAAATACAATCGGACCTCCCGGATTATGACGTGGTTAAACCGATTCTCGAAAAACGCTGCATTGTGTGCCATGGTTGTTACGATGCGCCTTGCCAGCTTAAGTTGTCTTCTTACACCGGTACGGCACGGGGAGGCAGCAAGGAAAAAGTGTATGACGGCGAACGCATTACCGCAGCCCAGCCCTCCCGACTGTTCATGGACGCGCAAACCATTCAGGAGTGGCGCGAAAAAGGGTTCTATTCACTGATTACCCAGCAGCAGGACGGCGAACCGTCGGTGCTTTATCGGATGCTACAGCTGAAAGACGAGCACCCGCAACCGGTGACCGGGCGTTTGCCGAGTAGCTATACTTTGGGCTTGAATCGTGAAGACGTTTGCCCGAAAGCCGATGAATTCGATGACTTCGCCTTGAATCACCCGAATTGGGGCATGCCGTATGCCATGCCGAATTTGCCGCGTGATGAATATCTGACGTTGCTGAACTGGGCCAAATACGGCGCGCCGGGAACCTTGGAAGATCTGGATTCGGTGGAACTGTCCGAGCAAGCCAGTTTCTATGAAAAGTATCTCAATATCGATACCTTCAAACACCGTTTGATGGCACGCTATATTTACGAACACCTGTTTTTGGCGCATTTACACTTCGCCGATAATTCACCGCGCACCTTTTACCAGTTGGTGCGTTCCAAAACCCCGCCGGGGGTGCCGATTGAAGTGATTCACACCACGCGCCCGTATGATGACCCGGGCGTGGACCGGGTGTATTACCGGTTGCGTGCGGTCAAATCGAGTATCGTCGACAAAGACCATCTGGTGTATCACGTCGATGGCGATACTTACAAAAGTACCAGGCCTGGTTTATTTTCCCGGATTATCAAATCAAAAATTGCCTGGCTACGACCCGAAAACTTCGGCCAACCCGTTTAAAACTTTTGCCGACATGCCGGCAGACGGTCGATATCGTTTCCTGCTCGATCAGGCGCAATTCATTATCGAAGGCTTTATTAAAGGGCCGGTGTGTCGCGGGCAGGTGGCCCTCAACGTGATTGAAGAACAATTCTGGGTGATGTTTTTCGACCCGGATGTGGATGTCGTCAGTAACGATACCGAATTTCTCGCTCAGCAAGCCGGCAATCTGGCTTTACCTTCCGCCGAAGGCGTGGAAACTTTCCGAATGCTGGCCACGGCCACCACATATAAAAATAAACAGCGCCTTTATCTGGATGCCAAACAGAAACTGTTGCACTCTAAGAAAGAGCGGAAAATCAAGCACGGGTTCAATATGATTTGGGACGGTGACGGTCATAACCGCAATGCGCTGTTGACCGTTTTCCGGAATCAGGATTCCGCCACGGTGTTGAAAGGGCTCCACGGCAAAGTGCCGAAAACCGCGTGGGTGATTGATTATCCGTTGTTGGAGCGTATCCAGTATTTGCTGGTGTCCGGTTTTGATGTCTACGGCAATGTCGGCCATCAGCTGAATACCCGGCTTTACATGGATTTTCTGCGTATGGAAGGGGAAAACAATTTCCTGAGCTTCCTGCCGGAAGACACTCGTGAAAAGCTGCGCAACTACTGGTATCGCAAAACCTCGGAAGAAAGCATTAAAACCGATTTAACACCGACGAAAACCGGCATTGATTATGTGACAAAACACCCGAAACAGGAATTTTTCGATCGTGTGGTGCAGTTGGAGCAGTTCCGTGATGTGTTGAATTCCGATCCGATTAATCGTCCGAAAATGCCGTTCAAAGACGGTGACCCGGATGCCCGAATCCAGAATTTCCTGCAGCAGCTGGCTGACTTGAAAGGCGAGAAAATCGAAGGGTGGCCGGAAGTGTCGTTCCTCAGGGTGACACGATACAACGGTGACGAATCTTGGTACACACTGTTTCTGAATCGCGGTTATTACAATGTGTCGTCCCTGCTGTTCGACAAATACAATCGGGCGCCGAAGGAGAATTCGGTCACGGTGGTGGAAGGTCTGCAGACCAGTTATCCGGGGATGTTTTTCGATTTGGGCGAGCAGGACGTGAATGTTTTCCTGGCGCTGGCGTCCCGCGTGAAGGACAAGTCGCAGTTGCAACGCTGGGTGAAAGCGTATGGCGTGCGCCGTACCGCACCGGCGTTTTGGGATTTCTCCGACGACTTGCTGTTTTATCAACAGAAAGCGGAACCGGTGACTTGGGGCATTTTCGATTTGAACCGTTATCTGAATGATTAAAGTGTTTTAATTCAATGAATACAAAAATTCAATATTTTAAAGATTTTTGGGATGATTTTATGCACTCTTCAAATAGTATTGAAAGAGAGCTTATTCATTCAATTAACTATAGTCCAAGGGTTTTGGTTAAAGAATTCATTGAAGAAATAGATCGTAATTCGCTATCAAATCAAAAAAATAAACGATTTTTTATTGATAGTTTTAATGCTTTTGCTGAGATAGATGTGCAAGCAGTAAAAAATTTATCACCAATTATCACTTTAATCCAACGTCAATTTTCAAATAAACAAAATTATGGTTACTTAATCCATCTTTTAAATTTATTAGTAGCAGATTTATCTGACTTTAAATTGGCTAGGGACTCTATTAAAGAGCTAGCTAAAATACTTACTGACGAGCAATATGCATTAGACAAAGAAAGAGTTAAAAATTTAACAAAACTGATTATTAACGAGTTAATTTATAAAGGCTATTCTTCAACTGGTATCCAAAAAATAATTCATTCTATATTTAAAGGATATCGAGTTTTGGATGCTGGTGCTTTGATAACAGACTTTCCTCATGGATTTGAACTTCCAGATACTGATACAAATAGTCATAAATATAAAGAATACTGCAAGGACGTTACCACCTATATTGATAACTTAACTGATAAACAAAGAATTTTAGTTATTGAGAAGTACTTTGATATTGAATCGGAAAAGCGAAAATTTATTTTTCAAATAAAAGGGTTTAAAGGTGAAGGTATCAATTTTTCATTAGGTGATGTTCAGTTTTATGACCCTTTTAGAGTAAACCTAATAAAAAGTTTGTCTTTAGATTCTCGAGATGATGAAACCTTTGGAGCTAAGGAAGAGCAATATTTCGATAATCACTATTACTGTAATGCAGCAGTATCCGTTGATTTCATTGATTATGAATTTGCTAAAGTTAAAGCTATTGAAAAACTTGAGCAAGTAATCGACCTGCTTACTTCGCGTTATTCATCTTATAAAGTTCCCGTTTCAATTAATACCGAGGAATATTACATAATAGATGATGAAGGTAATGATATCGGTTCGGGTTTTTCTAACTTTGAGTTTCAAGAATGGTCTGATTCTATTGAGTTAAACAATAAGCATGAACATATAGAACTATCGCAATACTTGTTAAACAATCTGTCGAATAAAGAGCTTTTAGTTATAGACAAAAAAATTATCAAGTCAATGCATTGGAATAGAAAAGCGATTGAGTCTAAAGGGCTAAATGAAAAATTATTATGGCATTGGGTGGCATTGGAGAATGTTTTTGAGTTAAAAGGTGAAAGCAGTACAGTTGATTCTATATTGAATATTGTTCCAAAGTTGATGGCTAAAAGACAGTTGTATCGTTTTGCTTGGATGCATTTTTATAAATTTGAAGAAAGTTGTTATAAAAGGAATGTTGATATACCCAGAAAGTTAAAATCGGATATAGGGTTTAATAGGCAAAAAGGTACGAAAATTTTTTTAGGCGATTTTATTAAGAGAATCGATGAGCTTAAAGAGTGTATAGAGCAGGAACATTGCTAGATGACCAAATGACTTGGCTATCAAAAATATTTCAAAGTAAAAGTGAATGCTTAGAATTGCTTGAAGATTTAGAAAAAATTGCTTATGAAAAGTTACTTTATGTTTATCGAGCTAGAAATAAAGTTGTTCATAATGCTTATGTTGAGACATCAGCAGTAACGAGTTTTTATACAAGATTTATTGGGATTACTACAACTTCTGTTATTAATACGTTTTTGAAAACTAGAAAAGAACAGCAGATTCACACTCTTTCAGAAGCAGTTTTTAATATTAATTATGAATATGATAAGTTAAAGTTAGATTTAAAAAGAAAGGGACTGGTATCCTTTTAAAAAAATAAAATTATTTAATTTTAGTGCCATAGCTCAAGTTTCATTTTGTTTAGCCGATAACGTTTTTGAACCCATCTATTTTCAAGGAGGCTCGAATGGATGTTTCGGCCAACGGCGCGGTGAACGCGGCGATGCAACAGCAACAGGTTTACGCTCAGCAGGAAGCGCAGATTTCCATGTTGAAGAAAGCGATGGACGTACAAACCCAGGGCGCACTGTCCTTGATTGAATCTTTGCCGACTCCGGCGCCATCCACGCAAGGACTGCCGCCAAATCTAGGCAATAATATCAATGTGACCGCCTGATTCAGATCACGAATTGCCCAAACAAAAAAACCGCCAGGACTGGCGGTTTTTTATTTTCGGGCATTTAAAAACGTCCGTCAGTCAATCGGGAAAATGTAGTTCATCCAAGACGCCATGCGTAACAGCACTTTCCGGATAATGGACAAGTCCTCGAATTTATCCGAGTAAACCGCCGCTTGAGCGTAAGAACCGCCAGGTAGCTGATCGCGGTATTCCGCAAACGCCGGGTCGGTGATTTTCAGTTTGACCGGCACCATGCCGCTGATACGATTGTTATCCGTCAACAAGACACCATTGGGTTGCATCTGGCCTTCCGCCATATAAGGTTGGACCCCGAAGACTTTGGCCTTGAAGACACGGCCGGGAATGGCATCAAACGCGACTTCGGCCTCGAAGCCGGGCTTCACGCGCATCAGGTTGTTTTGTCGGAACCAACCGACGAATAAATCCTGCTGCTGGGTAATGAATACCATCACCGGTCGCAGCGGAATCGGCACCGCAATCATGCCCGGTTTCAGGAAAAGCTGTGTCACGGAACCATCGGTCGGTGCGCGGACAATGGTTTGATCCAAGTCGAACTCAGACTTGGCCAGTTCGGCCTGCAAGGCATCCACCCGTGACTGGGTCTGGTCGACGTCCAATTGGCGGCCCAGGTTTTTACGCATCATTTCCTGATAACGTCCCAGGTTCTTTTTCGCTTCCTTCAGTCTGGCCGTGAGTTCATCCACTTTGTCCTGGAAGGGCTTTGGGTCGATTTTAAACAAAACATCCCCGGCTTTGAGCGGTGTGTTCGGCTCGACCGGCACGTCAATGACACGGCCTCTCACTGTCGGCGAGATGGGCGTGGCGTAAAAATATTCCCGAGCTTGGCTGGAATAAGGATGGCTGTAGTTCATAACACCGTAAATGCCGCCCAGCAAAAAGGCACCACCGAGTGCGGCGGTCGGCACCGTCCATTTGTTGACGGGCACTCTGAAAGCTTGAAAGTACGAATGCAAATCGCGGTATAGGTCAGGATGAGTAACATGTCCATCAGTCTTGACCTCCGTTGGCGGTGTCGCCTTTCAGGCTACGCACTTCATTTTGCAAGGCGCTGAGTTCAGATTGCAGTTGCGCCAGGCTGGCTTCGTTCGGATTGGAAGCGGGTGTGTTGGACTGAAAGCCCCAGCCGCGTTCTTCCCGGTAAGTCATGGCCCAAATCCATAAAAACGGCCAGAGAACATGCAGCATAAACAGGCTCACCCAGCCGGCGGCTTCGATGGCATCCTGGTGCGGGTGGTTGCGTTTTTTGCGGATTTTATAGGGGATGTCGTGAATGGCGATGATGCCGTAAAAAGTACGACGACCACGAAAACAGCAGAAACAGTGAAAAATAATTTAAAAACTCGTGCATGAGGTATCCAAAGTGCTTATTTAAAAACGATTACGATTTATGCTTATTTTATACGAAACCGAAAGGCTGAAAAGAAACTTATTATTGAGTTGTTGAGCCGCATGCATTGAGGTGACATGCGGCTGAGCATTTGACCGTATGCATTCAGGTGTCCGACAGCAACGCCAACGTCTGTTGAGCAATTTCTTTTTCCTCATCGGTGGGAATCACCCAGGCCGGAATCCGGCTGGTTGGTCGGGTGATGCAGCTTTCGCCCTGGGCTTTGACATTGGCGACCGGGTCGATTTCAAACCCAAACGCCTTGGAAAAATCATTGACCACGCGGTAGCGGATTTTATCGGCATGTTCGCCGATGCCGCCGGTAAACACGATGGCATCCAAATCGTCCATAATCGCCATGTAACTGCCCGCCACTTTAATCAAACGGTAGATGAAAATCTTCAGCGCCAGCCCGGCGTTTTCGTCACCGGCGTAGGCCATCTGCATCAATTCACGCATATCGTTCTGCCCGGCCAGCCCCAATAAACCACTTTCTTTATTGAGCAGATGGTCGACCTGCTCGGCGCTGTAACCCAGTTCGCGCATCATATACAGCGGAATCGACGGGTCAAGGTCGCCGCAACGCGTGCCCATGACCAGGCCTTCCAGCGGGGTGAAGCCCATGCTGGTGTCCATGCTTTTGCCGTATTGGATGGCGCAGACGCTGGCGCCGTTGCCGAGGTGCATGGAGATGATATTGAGTTGGTTTAACGGCTTGCCGAGCAGAGTCGCCGCGCGTTTGGCAATGTATTGGTGCGAGGTACCGTGGAAGCCGTAGCGGCGAATCAGATGGTCGTCGTAAAGGTGTTTGGGAATGGCGTAGTGGTATACATAGGCCGGCATGCTCTGGTGAAAGGCGGTGTCGAAGACCGCCGTTTGCACCAGGCCTGGGTGTTTTTCGGCCAATAGCCGCATCGGGGCCAGATTGGCGGGGTTGTGCAACGGTGCCAGTTCCGACAACCGGTCGATGGTGTCCATGACCGATTCGGTAACGATGACCGGTTGTTGGAAATCCTCGCCGCCGTGGACCACGCGGTGGCCGACGGCATCGCAGTCGCCAAGATGTTCAATCAGGCCATGCTGTTGCAGTTCGCTTTCCACCTGGCGTAACGCGAATGCCACGTCGCGTTCCGGTGTTTCGCCGATGTGTTCCACCAAGCCGTGCGCGATTTGGTGAGAGTCTTCGCCGTTGAACAGACTGTATTTCATTGAGGAACTGCCGGCATTCAAAACCAATATCTTCATGATGCCGTCCTCATTGGTCGTTGGCTTGTGCCTGAATCGCGGTAATCGCGACGGTGTTGACGATGTCGGCCACACTGCAGCCCCGACTCAAGTCGTTGACCGGTTTGCGCAATCCTTGCAGTACCGGGCCGATAGCGATGGCACCGGAAGCACGTTGCACCGCTTTATAGGTGTTGTTGCCGGTGTTGAGGTCCGGGAAGATGAACACCGTGGCTTGTCCGGCCACGTCGCTGTCGGGCATTTTCTGTCGGGCGACGGTTGGGTCGATGGCGGCATCGTATTGCAAAGGCCCTTCCAGCAGCAGGTCTGGCCGTTTTTGGTGTGCCAGTTGGGCAGCCTGTCGAACCTTTTCGACCTCGGAACCGTGGCCGGATTCGCCGGTGGAATAGGATAACAGCGCCACTTTCGGGTCGATGCCGAAATGCCGTGCGGTTTCGGCCGAGCCGATGGCGATTTCCGCCAGTTGCTCGGCCGTCGGGTTTGGTTGACGGCACAGTCGCCGTAGACCAGCACACGGGTGTCGAAACACATGAAAATACGCTGGAGACCAGCGAGGTATCCGGTTGGGTTTTGATGATTTGCAGGGCGGGGCGCACCGTGTCCGCCGTGGTATGGGTGGCGCCGGAGACCATGCCGTCGGCATAGCCGAGATGCACCATCATGGTGGCGAAATAGCTTACATGGGAGATGGAGTCTTTCGCCAAATCCTGGGTCATGCCTTTGTGTTGGCGCATTTCAAACAGTTGGTCGATGAAATGCGATTTCCAGGGACTGTTTCCGGGTCGATGATTTGCGCGCCTTCCAGGTTCAGGCCGAGTAAATTGGTTGATAGAGCACTTCGTCCGGGCGCCCGAGCAGAATCGGGTTAACGACCTTGCGCTGTAACAGCACGTCGCAAGCGCGCAGAATGCGTTCGTCGGACGCTTCGGGTAACACGATGGTTTTGAGGCGCTGGCGTGCTGTTTCGAACAGGCGGTATTCGAACATAATGGGGGTGGTGATGTCGCGGCTGTGGTCGCTGGCGCGTTGCAGGATGCGTTCCATCAGGCCGTCGCGGTCGACATGACGGTCGAACAACCCGAGCGCTAAATGGGTTTTGCGGCTGTTGTTGGCGTTGAGTTTGGCGCGTACGCGGCCCACGTCCATCGCCGACGGATAGGTGTCGGTTTGAACGGAGACAATGGGCAGGTCACGTCCTTCGAAATTGATGATTAGGTCCTGAATCACCGGCTTGGGCACCAGACCGCCGGTGAGCAGGATGCCGGCGATATTGGGCATGTTGCGTGCAAACAGGCTCATGACGGACGCGATGAGAATGTCGCTGCGATCGCCCGGCACCACAATCAAATCGCCTTCATTGACGCGCGGCAGATAGTTCTCGATGGTCATGGCCGCGACAATGGGCGCTTTTACCAAGCGGTTCCAGCCTTGTTTTTGGGCGTCAGAAATTCGCCGTGTAAGGCGTCGGCGACTTCTTTGATGGTCGGGGTGTTGAGGTCGTCCAGTTCCGGCAGGTAAAACACCGGCAGGCCTGGGTGTTTTTTGAAGTCTTCACTGTCGTCGTGTAAGGCCGGTGCCATGCGGTTGACGAAGAATGCAAACGGGTCGTGGTCGGCACTGGCGTGCAATTCCATCTCGATTTCGGTTTCGATCTCGGAGCGGGTTTTGTCCTGTCCGTTCAGCACCGGCACGTAAGGGCTGTTGAAGTGCTTCGCCAATGCCAAGTTGATGTCGAACTCGATACCGCTGGCGTGGCGGGTCATCTCCATGCCGTGCACCAGCACAAAATCGTATTCCTGTTGCAGGGTCTGGTATTGCGCCACCAGTTGTTCGAAGAGTTCGTGCTTGTGGCCGTCGCTGAGTTTTTGGGTCGCTTCCGCCAAGGTGAGCCCGGTCATTTGCGCCATCGGAATGTCGAGTTGGAAGAAGTCGTGGATAAAACGGCTGTCCGGGTCGTCTGCCTCGCTGACCAGCGGGCGGAAAAAAGCGATTTTTTCAAACCGTTGTCGCAGCAGCGACATCAAACCGAGTGAGACCAGCAAACTGCCAGCGTGACGTTCGCGAGGGGCAATGAAGAGACTGTTGGGTTCCATCACAGTGACCATTTAAATAAGGTGGTTGAATTACATGCAAGCTTAACACTTGCGTATGTAATTTCCATTAAAATAATGGTTTTCCATCGACAGGCGCCGATTATTTTGCAGTTCACCCAACCCGTTCCGCTCAGTTTGTATGTGCATTACCCCTGGTGCATCCAAAAATGCCCTTATTGCGATTTCAATTCGCATACGTTGGGCGCAGACCAAGAAGCCGTTTATCTCGACGCGCTGATTCAACAATTGGAACAGACCCTGCCGATGGTCTGGGGACGACCGATTCAGTCGATTTTCTTTGGCGGCGGCACGCCGAGCTTGATGTCCGAAGCCGGGTTGGACAGTTTCTTGTCTCGCGCCAGAGCCTTGTTGGGGTTTCAACCGGACATTGAAATCACCTTGGAAGCGAACCCCGGCACGGTCGATTTTGAAAAATTCGCCGGGTTTCGCCAGGCCGGCGTGAACCGTTTGTCGATGGGCATTCAAAGTTTTGACGACGAAAAGCTACACGCCCTGGGGCGGATTCATTCGGCCGACGAAGCCTATCGCGCCGTGGAAGCGGCCAAAAGCGCCGGGTTCGACAACTTCAATCTCGATTTGATGTTTGCCCTGCCGAATCAAAATCTGGAGCAGGCTTTGCACGATGTCGACACCGCCATTGAGTTGCGTCCGCCGCATTTATCGCATTATCAGCTCACGCTGGAACCCAACACCCCGTTTTATAAGCAACCGCCGGAATTGCCGGAAGACGACCAGGCCTGGGAGATGCAGCTGGCTTGCCAGCAACGTTTGGCGGAGGCCGGCTATCATCATTATGAAGTGTCGGCCTATGCGCAAAACGGCCAGGCCTGCCGCCACAACCTGAATTACTGGCAATTCGGTGATTACATCGGGCTAGGCGCGGGCGCGCACGGCAAAATCACCGACCCGCCGCAAGGGGTGATTTGGCGCACCCAAATGCCGGCTTCGCCGGGCGGCTATATGAACATGATAGCCGAGGGCAAGCGCGGACGGCTGGAAAAGGTGGGTGACAGCGATGCTGTGTTTGAGTTCATGCTCAATGCCATGCGTTTGCAGGATGGCTTCGAGTTAAGTTTGTTTACTTTGCGTACCGGCCTGCCATTGCATACAATTGAGCCCATCTTGCAGGATTTGGCGGACAAAGGCTGGTTGACGCTTGACGGCGAAACGGTGTGTCTGACCCGCACCGGCCAAACCTATTTAAACGACGTGTTGCAGGCATTTTTATAACGCCGCCCAGGTTGTAACGGAAAAGGAAAGATTATGGAATCCAAAAAAGACCCATTACCGCATGCCACTCCGGAAGATGCCGCCAGCATTGAGGAGGCCTTGAATCCGGAAAACGGGTGTATTCCGACGACCATGTGTGTCCGATCAAAGAGGCGCGTATGGCGAAAAAACGCCGTCCACCCGCGCATCCGGCCGTGAAATGGACCAGTCGTTTGGTAATGGGCTTGGCGGTGATTCCCATCATTGTAGTGTTGGCCTTCATCGGTGCCATCACCTTTATGGATTTCAACCAGTACAAAACCACCATCGAAAGTGAATTTCAGGCTCGCACCGGTTATCCGTTAAACATCGAAGGCGAGCTGGATGTCTCGGTCTGGCCGTTTGCGTTGGAAGCCAGTCAGGTGGCGATGCAGGACAAAACCGATCCAGAGCGCCCAGACCTGGCGAAAATCGACAGTATTCAGGTGGAGTTCTCCCTGTGGGATTTGTTTGTGAATCGCAAGCTGGACATTCTTGGCGTGGAACTGGAAGGCGCGCATCTGTACCTCGAAACCGACAAGAACGGGCGCAGCAACTGGCACGGCATGCCGATGCTGTCGCATTTTCTGCCGGAACCGAAAGCGACTTTTCGAACCGTCGCTTATCAACCGGTGGTGAACAGTGCGGAAAGCCGCCAGGGCAATCCGCCGAGTTTCCACTGGCGTTTGAACAGTTTCGTGTCGCAAAACGCCGTGCTGGAATGGCGTAATGAAGAAAACGGTCATACCTTCCTGCTGGACGATTTCGACCTGATGGCGTTCGATATCGCGCCGGACGAACCGTTCAAATTACTGACCAATTTCGCCTATCAAACTAATGTGGTCAAAAGCCGTTTCCACGTCAATCTATCGACCGAATTGACGGTGAATGAAGCCTTGAAACAATGGCAATTGGCCGATTGGAACGGCAATATCCGTATGATTCTGCCGAAGGAAACAAAAGTGCCGGAAGTGCGGGTGGAAACCACTGGCAAAGCGTTTAAGCTCGATATGGAGCAGAAGACGTTCCACGTGGAGCAGGTCAAGTTGAGTTCGTTGAAAACCCAAATCGAAACCTCTCTACAGGGCCAGTATGGTGCGCATCCGCAAACCGAAGGCGAAGTGAAGGCCGAGCACATTCGTTTGCGCAAATGGTTCCGCCACTCCGGCATCGAGTACCCGCATTTCGTCAATCGTAAGGTATTGAGGGATGTGTCGGCGGCGTTCCGTTGGAAACAGACGGCACGTCAGTTGAATATCGACGATTTGGAAATGCTGGTGGACGGCGCCAAAATCGCCGGCCATATTCAACGCCAAAAACAGGCGGGCCGACCGGATCAATACCGTTTCGACATTGCGGTATCCGAATTGGACATGGATCAATACGAAGCCTATGTGAATCCGCCACCGAAAAAACGGCGCTCTGCGGAAACGGCGGCTCAGCCCAAGCCAACGGCACCGGTTCAAACCGCCTCGGGTAAAAAGCCGGAAACCTATCTGCCGATTGCCTTGCCGGTCAATACCTTGAAAGAGCTGGATGCCGAAGGGCGCTTGACCATCGGGCAGTTGAAAGCTTGGCAGATGGTGTTCACCCACTTCGATTTGACCCTGGCGGCGAAGGACGGCCAGTTGAATCTGGCGCCGTTAAACGCCGATTTGTACCAAGGCAAGCTGCGTTCCGAGCTGGCTGTGGACGTCACCGGCAAAACTCCGGCATATGACTGGAAGGGCACGATGAACGCGATTCAGCTGAAACCGTTCCTGGCCGACGGTTGGCAGTATCACCAGTTGGACGGCGCTTACAGTGGTGGTTTTGATTTGCAGACGCGTGGCGTCAACAGTTACTTGCTGCGCCAGAATATGAACGGGCGCATCACGGCTAAGGTGAGCGACGGCGCCTTTGTGGGCATGGATTTGAACAAGTTATTGGCCGGGCAGAAAACCCAGCCGCAGGACGCCACGCAGTTCAGTCAATTGAGTCTGACGGGAAATATTCAGAAAGGCATTCTGAAAACCAAGGACTTCAAGGTGAAAAGCCGGCGTTTTTCCGCCACGGGACTGGGGTCATTGGAATTGACCTCGACTTTGCTCGACAGCACTTTGTACACGGTGTATCAGAACCCGCCGAAGTCGTTACGGTCCTTGAAGGGCATGAAAGTGCCGGTCTATTTGAAAGGGCCGCTGGATCAATTGAAATGGTCGGTGGACATGAAGGCTTTATTGAACAATCCGGATAACCAGCAGAAGCTGCTGCAAGGTTTGCAGCAGTTGTTTCAATCCTGATTCGTTGTATTGATAAAAACCACCAGGCTTGGTGGTTTTGGGGTTACGAGTGTTCGTGCCCAATGGGCACTTGTTCGAGTTAAGCCTTGCGCTCGAAAATCAAATCCCATACGCCGTGACCGAGTTTATGACCGCGTTGCTCGAATTTGGTCAAAGGACGATAATCCGGACGCGGTGTAAACTGGCCTTCACCGGCGGTGTTGCTGTAATCCGGCGCCGCACTCATCACGTCCATCATTTGCTCGGCATAATCCTCCCAGTCGGTCGCCATGTGGAAGTGGCCACCGGGTTTGAGGTGTTGGGCAATGGTGTGCGCGAATTCCGCCTGCAGAATACGGCGTTTTTTGTGCTTTTTCTTGTGCCAAGGGTCGGGGAAGAACAGATACACCGCCGACAGGCTGTCTTTGGGAATCTGTTTATTCAATACTTCGATGGCATCGTCGTTGAAAACACGCACATTGGTGAGGCCCTTTTCCTGAACCAGTTTCAACAAGGCGCCGACGCCGGGGCGATGCACTTCGATACCGATGTAATTGTTTTCCGGATGTGCTTCCGCCATGGCTGCCAGACTGGTGCCCATGCCGAAACCGATTTCGACAATGGTCGCGCATCGCGGCCGAACAGCTCGGTGAGGTCCAAGAGTTTATCTTCCAGTTCCAGTCCATAGCTTGGCCACATGGCGTCCAGCGCGTTTTGTTGTGCCTTGGAAAGGCGTCCTTGGCGCAGAACAAAGCCTTTGATACGACGTTTTCGGC